>Ga0209418_1000001_pt1 | contig 54981 bp, 101 predicted proteins | sample TexAe_OM2H0_M1_FD_187937 | JGI IMG/M metagenome (GOLD analysis project Ga0209418, IMG submission 187937) | Forest soil microbial communities from Davy Crockett National Forest, Groveton, Texas, USA - Texas A ecozone_OM2H0_M1 (SPAdes) (version 2) | ecosystem: Environmental > Terrestrial > Soil >...
AGTACCATCAACAACCTATCTGCAAGTACCATCAACAACCTATCTGCAAGTACCATCAACAACCTAGATGCAAGTACCATCAACAACCTAGATGCAAGGAAAAAAGAAATAGAATTGGATTTAAAGGATATACCTGTTTTATCGGATGCCTATACAGTTTTATTAAAAGACATTAATGATAAAAAACGTTGTTACTCACAATCAACTTTTGGAGAAATAGAAGATTTTGACCCAAAATTAAATGTATGCAAAACAGCAATGTGTATAGCTGGGCATTTAGTTAATATGTGTGGAAAACCCGGTTATGATTTAATGAAAAAACACGGATGGGTTGTTTCTGCCGAATTAATCCACTCGAAATTTCATCCGACATTCCCTTGTCCTGATTTTGGTTTGACTAACCAAGCTAATGGATTAGCGTGTATTGAGGTTTTAGCAGAAATGGAAGCGAACGAAAATAAGTAATGCCCTACATCTTCATCTATCTATGGTTATCGTGTACTTGTATAATGACTGGGAGTTGAAATTTTTAAAATGATTAATAAAAAATAAAATGGAAAAAATATTAAGAATTGAAGAAAAAACATTTAATGCAGGTGAAGATTATTACTCTGATTTTGATGGCTTTGAAATTATCACAACTGAACAAACAATACAAATAGGTATTAGTAATGGTCAATCATGTTGTGAAGATTTTGGCTGCATAATTACTAACGATGAAACAACTGATTTTATTGACGCTGAATTAAAAGATATTTCAATTGTTGATACTGTTTTAAATAATAAAAAAATTGATTCGTTAGAATATTTAAACCAAGGCGGTGTAATGTTTGTAAATATAGAAACGGATAAGGGGCTGTTACAGTTTGCGGCTTACAATGCACACAACGGTTATTACGGTCATACAGCAGTTTTAATTAGTAAGCAATTAAATAAATCAGAAGGACTTTAACTAATGCAAGACCAAGACTTGTATAGCGGTGCAGGGTGGGAGTTTTTACGAACTCAGCAATCCGATAATAACGAACGCTTAGAAACCATTGCATTAAAGAATGAGTATTGGAATGAAGCCTTAACCGATAAGATAAACGAAAGCTATGAGCATGGAGAATAAAAAACAAAGTTGGTTTAAACCGGCGATTAAAAGCATAGGCAGAACGTGTTTATGTTGTGGCGAAACATCTGAAATTTTAGAATTAGACACAAAACTATATTTCGGTTTCGGCGGATGGGTTATTACAAAAAACGGGCAAGAATTTTTTTCTAGTAATCCTGATTTGGAGTGGAATGAAAATAAAGATTTGGAATACATAGAAACGCTTATTGGCGAAAACACAGAAGATGAATTTATTGCTCGTTTTGATGCGCCGTTACGTGACGCTACTTATCAAAGACATTCTAAAAATAACTGGGTATTAATTCAAAAGGGCGAAGGTTTCGCATAATTATTATGTCACCACAAACCTACACATCATTTATAAAACCAACGCTAATAGACATAACCAAGTCATTAGTAAAAGGAAACTTTGATAGGTATAAATCATTTACCAACTCATTAGTTAAAGCAGATAAAGAGTGTGGGACTTTATTTAAAGACGAATCTATTACGGTTAATTGTTATCAGTACATGTCTAGAATGAAACAAATAAATACAGGCAAACCTTTTGTAAAACAAGTATGGGAGATAAAGAATATAAACTCAGGCAAAAATCATTGCAACAAGCAGAGCACAGGAGAAATTATAAAGAGCAACGAGAACAACAGTACATACAAAGCAGCACGTTTATAAGGCAGCAAAACAGAAAGACATTAGAAAACGCATTTAAACAAATAAAATCACTAATAGTAGAATTAAGTATGTACCCAACTAAAATAGATAGAAAATACAAAGCACTTAGAAGCGAAAAAGCATCTGTTTTAAATCGTTACAGAAAATTAACCAACCTATACGCATTTAGTAACTCTTTAGACACCTTAATTAAATAAAAACCAAAATGGAAGAAATAACAGAAACTGATTTTTTAAATGCGCTTGAAGTAATAAAAAATTATCGTCAAAAAATAAATAATGCTCTTGAAAATATAAATGTAAAAAAGACAACCATATCGGACTTTTTAGAAATGATAGATAAAAGCAATTACTATATATCAAGTAGACTTGCTAATTGTTTATTAAAACAAAATAGAAAATATAAAGAGCCTTTAAATATTGAATTTATAGAAGATTTTACGCAAAGTAAATTTAACTCAATAATAAATTCAGGAAGTGTTACTTGGAATGAGTTTTGCGATTTAAAAAAAGAATTTAAAATTAAATAACCCATGAAAACTATTATACTAAACGCTGCATCCTTAGAAGCTGAAATAGATAAGGCAACTTGTATAGCAGTTATTCTTTTTGTAGGCATTTGTTATGCGTTTTATAGATACTGGACTGAACTAGATAAAAACAAATTTAACGACTAAAACATGGTATTCAATTTAGAACCCGAAACAATTATTTTTTCAATATCAGCACTATTAACAATAGTAGTAGTTGGTTACATAGTTAAAGAAGTAATAACAATAATAAAATCATATAAATAAAATGGAAAATCTAATGCAAAACAATTCAAATGAAATGAAAACAGTTGTAGAAACTTTTATCATTGAAGAAACCGCCGAACTTATCTATGATAACGATAAGTTGACTGATTGGAATAACTTAGTTGCTGAACTTGGATTAAAAGGTCAAGAAAACGTAATTAAAAAAGACAAAAGCCCTTTGCCCTTTATGAGTATGAACTCGTCTTTAAAAAACATTTTCGAAACACTTTGCCCTAGAAAAGTAGATGTTGAGTTATATAGTGTAACACCTATACCGTTAGAAATTCTAAGCCTTGTTAAGCTATCAAAAAATGAAGGGTATTTTGATATGATACAAATTTGGTATGACGATAAAAGCCCAGACCCAGCATGTATTGGAATGAAGTATTTAAATGAAAAAAAATACACTTGGGAAATGCAGCACTATTTGATTGGTAAATGGGCTGACGTAAAACAATCTTTTGAAGAACTAAAGGAACGTGCCGTAAAAAGGTATTTAGAAACAACTCGAAATAGCCATCAACAACAAATTAAACAATACCAGCGATATTTAGAAGATTTAAACGAAACGGCATTCAATATGTTTGGTAGTTATGGTTTCAACACAAACACTCCATCAAAATCTGTAAACGACGATTTACCTTTTTAGATATTAAAACCAAAGGCAAACGCCTATACGTAGATAAGGGCTAAAATACTGCCCCACGCTTTTCGGTTAGCGAACCGATATTTTAAAAAACAAAATTATGATAAGATTAACAAATAGCAAAGCAGGTAATAATAGTAGTAAGCAACATCATTCAGATTATGGTATTTACAACTATTTTGAATTGAAAGGAATTACGGATGCTAAAATACAATCTAACATAATGGATAAATTTTTAGAACTAAAAGGCTTTAAAAGTGATTTAAAAAAAGGAAAACTAAAACAAGCTAAAGTAAACTTCATACAAAACAGATTTAATGAGTTTGGAAAATTTGTAAAAGCGTGTGCTGAATTATTTTAAAATAAAAAACATGCCAATAGACTACAAAAAATATCCTGAAAACTGGTTAAGTGAAATTAGACCTCGAATTATGGAGCGTGCAAAAGGCTTGTGTGAAAACTGTAAACTAAAACATGGTGCAACTGTTTATTCAATAAAATTATGTGTTAAAGATGGCGAAGGAAAATACAAACAAAAGGCTATATGGTTTAGACACGAACAAGATGCTATTCGTGAGGCATCCGATTATTCGCCACCAAAAAAAGTAAAGGTTTGTTTGACTATTGCACATTTAGACCACGACGAACTTAATCACGATGTTAAAGACGAAAGATTGAAGGCACTTTGTCAAATATGCCACTTGCGTTATGATGCTGTTGAAAAATACAGGCGTGCCGAACAAAAATATTTATACGTATCTGAATAATTTTTTACAACCCCTTAATAACAAAACACAAAATGGAAACAAGCCTAATTGAAACAGAAAACGACTTTAGGATAAAGTTGCAAGGCTTTATATCTAGGCTCTCAAAACAACCACAAGCACATGAGTTAGCTAAAACTCCTGACGGGAAAGCAATGTATTTGCCTATTGATTTTGTGGAAACCCAGCTAGATGAATTGTTTTTTGGGCTTTGGGAAACTAAAGGGTTTGAATGGAAAACTATTGCTAACGAAGTGACTGGCTCAATCACGTTGAAAATATTTCATCCTACTGCAAAAGTTTGGTTAGAAAGGGTTGGCTGTGCTTCTATTGCCATAATGGTAGATAAAGCACCCGATAATGTTACGGGTCAACAAAAAAACCAATGGGCTTTGGAATTATCAAATAAAAAACCAAATGCGTTAGATATGGGGCTGCCTAAATTGAAAACTGATTGTATTAAAAACGCAGCCCTTTCATTAGGTAATATATTCGGCAGAAACATTAACCGAACTAAAAAAGATGTTTATACCCCGGTTGTAAAAGGAACTTATAGTGCTAACCAATTAAACGAAGGCAATGGAAATGATTAATCACATAGAGCCTTATAGCCCCGAATGGTGGAGAGCAAGAATAGGAACATTTACTGGTAGCGAAGCATGGAAATTAATGTCTGAGCCACGAGGTAAAACTTATGCCCAATTGTATAACGAAACTATAGAAAGCATAAACGATAAAAAAGCAAAGTATCGTGCCATCAAAAACAAGGCAACCAAAACAGCTATTAAAACTATCGAAAGCATAATTAAGCTAGAATACTACGCCGAATCTTTAGAAAATTGCAAAGATGAGTTACAATTAAGCGAAACTGCAAACACATATATTTTAGATAAGGTTTGGGAGGTTTTAAGTGATACTTGCAAACAAGGTGTAGATAATTTTGCAACTCAATGGGGTATTGAAAATGAGCCACTAGCAAGAAAGTGGTACTCAAAGAAAACTGGATTTGATGTGCAAGACCCATACTTGTGCTTTAGTAAAGAGGTTAACGGACTTTCTTGTACGCCCGATAATTTTGTTAATGAAGATGGCCTAGCAGAAATTAAATGTCCTTACAATGGGGCTAATCACTTAAAACATTGCTTTATCACAACGGATGAATATTTTAAAAACGAGCATTCAGATTATTACTGGCAATGTCAAACACAAATGTTTATTACTGGTAGAGTTTGGTGTGACTTTGTTTCGTTCGACCCACGTATTAATTCTCCTTTAGGATTTTTTAAATACAGATTAGAGGCAAACGAAGAAGACCATTTTCTAATCAAAAAAAAGGTTTCAAAGGCTCGTGAATTATTTGATGGCTACCTAATAAGTTTTAAAGGAGAAAAGATAGATGCCTAAAATATGTAAGTGCGGTGCTGAATATGAGCCAGTAAGAAAGTATAACAGCACATTAAAATCAAACAAGTGTTTTAAGTGTTTGGCAAGTGGGCAAAAAAAAGTAGATGAAAAATCTGAGGTTAAAGAACTAAAAGAAAAATCATTAACTAAAACAGATTGGTTAAATGCGCTTCAAACAATTTTCAACACATATATACGTGAAAGAGATAAAAGTGATAATTGTATTAGCTGCGGTAAAAAATCAAACCGATACGATGCAGGGCATTACTACGCAGTCGGCAACTATTCGGCTCTAAGATTTAATGAAGATAACGTTCACAAACAATGCTCTTTCTATTGCAACAAACAACGTCATAGCAACTTTCACGAGTACACAATAAGGCTTAAACAAAAGATTGGCGAAGAAAAAGTAAAATGGTTAGAAGAACACAGGCACGACACTTTAGAAATTACGATTGAAGAAATAAAAGAAAAAATGAACACTTACAAAATGAAAATAGCAGAATTAAAGTTATCAAACATTTAACCCTATATAAGTAACTAAAAATAAAATAATATAAAATGGAAATGATAAAAATTCAAATTAAAACATTAGCTAGCTCACTTTTATTCGAATACGAATCGAAAGAAAATACAATTAAAAAAACCTTAGAAAAAGCGGCATCAGAAAAAAAAGACCTTACAGGGGCATACCTTACAGGGGCAGACCTTACAGGGGCATACCTTAGAGGGGCATACCTTAGAGGGGCATACCTTAGAGGGGCATACCTTAGAGGGGCAGACCTTACAGGGGCAGACCTTACAGGGGCATACCTTAAGAACTATAAAGTTAAACAAGCCTCTGTTTTTACCGGGTTATACAAATACATAACCATTCCTTTTATAACAGAAGAAAACGAAAAACGTGTAGTTATGGGGTGTCATAACAGAAGTCTAACCGAATGGGAAAATGATTTTTGGAACAATAACAATGAGTTTCCTAACAACGGCGACCCAGATAGTAAGTTACGTTTAATGGCTTTTAACACAGCTAAAGAATGGTTTAAAATAATCGAAACAACTAATTAACCAACAAGGGAGTGTATCCCTTTAATTGAAAAAAAATATGGAAAAATTATTTAATGATAGTGAGGTTTTTATGAAAGAAAGACCCGTAAGAATTACCGAACAACAAGCAAAGGAGTTTTATACTAAAATGGCTAAAGAAATTATAAAAAACAAATATAGCACCTCTTCTATTGAAGATATTATTGAGGATTTAGCCGACATAAGTTATGGAGATAATGGATATGAAATAGCTAAAAAATTAGACGATTATATTAGTAATGCTAGCTATAATATAGATGTTATGTTTTGCGAGTGGCTTGACTGTTTTAACAGCGACAAAGAAGATGTTTTAAGAGAAAATATTAAAACTTGGGTTAAGGCGCACAATATAAAACCCAAATACGCTAAAGGTCAAAAACTTAAAATAGAGAAGTCAATTTATTACGCAAGTGTTATTGGTTCAGAAATATATGTAACTGGGCATAGAGACGAAGAGGCTTATTACATGGTTGATGCCGATAAAAATAGAAACGGTGGAATATGTGTTAATTACGAAAAACTAGAAGCTAATTGCTCAATTGTTTAACCAAAGACAAACAACTAACTGGAATGAAAATACTAAATCTATATGCTTACCTGGGAGGTAACCGTTATAAATGGGGTAATGAGCATGAAATTACCGCCGTTGAACTCGACCCTGAGTTAGCAAGAATGTATAAAGAGCGTTTTCCAAATGATACCGTTATTGTAGCCGATGCACACCAATACCTTTTAGACCACTATAAAGAGTTTGATTTTATTTGGAGTAGCCCTCCTTGTCCAACACATAGCCGGGCAAGATTTGCAAGAAAGGAAACTACATCGGCTGAATATCCGGAAATGACATTGTATCAACAATTTTTGTTTTTAGATAATTGGTTTTCCGGAAAATTTGTAATTGAAAATGTGATACCGTATTATGACCCATTAATTCCAGGTCAAAAAAGGGGCAGACATTTATATTGGACAAATTTTCTGTTACCTAATGATTTGAACGAGCGTAAATGTTCAATAATGGAAAGTAAAGATGAGGTTAGTAAATGGTGTGTTTTTCATGATTATGATTTTAGAAAATATAAAGGAAATCAACCTGTAAATAAAATAGCCCGGAACTTAGTTGATTACGAAGCCGGATTAACTATACTAAACACAGCTTTAGGAATTATTCAAAAATCAAACACATCACAATCAGAGCTAATTTTTTAACCAAACTATATTAAATGTTAATTACCCATAAACAAAGAGAAAAATGACAAACACTAAAAAAATAGACTTATTCCGAAAGTTATGTATGTGGGAAACTGTGATAGTAAACGATGCTTCCGAAATGTTCGAATTGTTTAACTACTTCATGTTTATTAAAAAAGGCGACCACACATTAAGGGTTAGTAGGGTTAACACAAAATTCACTTTAAAGCTAAATAAAATATGAGTTGCACAACTACTGGCTGTAAACGTAAAACTTACGGAAAAGATAAAAAGTGCCGTAAATGCCGTTACGAAATTGAAAAGCTAAACCCAATAGGATTATCGTATCGGCGCTTAAAATACCACGCTAAAGAACGAGGAAAGGAATTTACTCTAACACTTGGTGATTTTACGGAATTTTGCCACAAATGCGAATACATAGCCGGTAAAGGAGTAACTAAATACAGTTACCACGTTGATAGGATTGACGAAACAAAAGGATATACACGTGATAATATACAATGCTTACAAAACACCGAAAACGTAAAGAAGTTCTTAAAATGGAATTACGACCAGAAATGTAGGCCTTGTGATTTTTATATAGCTAAAAGTCCGGTAGTTGAAAAGTTACAAGATTATCCGTTTTAAAAATGAAAAAATTAATTATTAACACTTATAGGGTTATATAGAGTATGGCAAAAGAAATTACAGGATATGAACTTAGTAGGAATTGGTTTGATTGGGCTTTCGAGAATACCGATTTAATAAGCCCAAATCATTCGGCTCTATATTTCTTCGCTATTGAGCATTGTAACCGTTTAGGATGGAAAGAACGATTTGGCTTACCTACTTCTATGGCTAAAGATGCAATCGGAATCAGAAATTACAAAACATACATAAATACTTTGTCGGATTTGGTTAACTGGGGGTTTATAAAATGGATTGAAAAGTCAAAAAATCAGTACAGTTCTAATATAATTGGTATAGTAAAAAATACCAAAGCAAATACCAAAGCATATACCAAAGCAAGTCTAAAGCATAGTCGAAAGCAAGTCCAAAGCATTGATAGTATAGATAAACCTAATAACCTAATAACCTATAAACCTAATAACAGGTATAGGGAGTTCGCCCACCTTTCAATTTCTGTTTTGGAATTTGAAAAATTAATTGAGTTGGGGTTTACAAAAGTTGAGATTGATAATATTTTGGATTGTATTGAAAATTATAAAAAAAACACATCTTACAAATCTTTATTTCTAACCGCTAAAAAATGGCTGAAAAAAGACAAAGAAAAAAATTCCGACAAAAAAGAAAGTTTAGAAGAAAAGCAAGCAAAAGCAGTTTTAATGGCAACTGATAAAATTCACCAAACAATAGCAAACAACTAATGAGTAACATTAACAACGCAATAGCACTACTGCCCGAAAGCGCCTCACCCTTCGTAAAAGCTAAATATCAAGGCGAAACGGTAAAATACGAATCAATTACCGATATAATTAAAATTATGCAGTTGGGCATGAATTTACTGGGACATTACGACCAAGCCGGAAATTCAAGCGTTTTGAAGATAGTAGCCGAAAACACTATTAAAATGATTTTAAGTAACTATAAACCGTTAACTATACAAGAATTGCAATTAGCAATAGAAAAGGGGTGTAGGGGCGAATATGAGTTAAAAAAAGGCAGTTTACGAGTTCTTAACGTAGAAAATATAAACTTTTGGATAAAATCTCTTTATGCCGACGAAACCAGAAAAATAGCAATTAATTACTATCACACGCTTTTAAACGCACCAAAAGCAGTGCCAACACCCGAAGAAAAGGATTTAATCTTTAAAAACGCTTGCCTTGCAGCCTACGAGGATTTTAAAAAGGATGGAACTATGCCATTAACGTACCGGGTAATTTATGACTATTTAAAAACTGCTTTAAAAATAGAATGGACTGAAACAGAAAGGGCTGAAATAAAAAAGGTTGCTAAAGAAAATTACGAACGTGAGCTTAAAATTAAAAAAATAGGTGGCGAATTAACTAAAATTCAGTTTGAATCAGCATTAGAAAACAAAAAAAGTTTAGATAATGAAATGAAGAAAGTAGCCCTACTGTACTACTTCAGGAAAGTAAAAAATAGTAAACAAGAAATTAAATTTTAAATGAAAATATTAATCGGTTGTGAAGAAAGTCAAACAGTTTGTAAATCCTTTAGAAATTTAGGTTATGAGGCATATTCTTGTGATTTGCAATATTGTTCGGGCGGACATCCTGAGTGGCATATAATGGGTGATGTACTTAAAATTATTAATGGTGGTGAATTTTTTACTGAAAATGGATTATCTATTAAAATAGATAAATGGAACTTATTAATTGGGCATCCACCATGTGATTTTTTAAGCAACGCAGCGGCAAGATGGCTTTATAAAGGTGGTAAAGGCGAGTTAAATATGGCTAGATACGAAAAAGGTTTAAAAGGAAAAGAGTTTTTTATGAAATTGTACAATGCGCCGATAGATTTTATAGCATTAGAAAATCCAATACCTTCAACCGTTTACGAATTACCAAAACCAACTCAATCAATACAGCCTTATCAATTTGGGCATGAATTTTCAAAGAAAACAAACCTATGGCTTAAAAATCTGCCTCTATTAACGCCTACCGATATAAAAGAAAATCATACACCGTTTATGCCATCAAATACTGGTGGCGGAAAAAGAAATCAAAAAGCGACTTTTATTTATCGAACTAAAAAAGAACGGTCAAAAACTTTTGAAGGAATAGCCAGAGCAATGGCAAATCAATGGTCTAAAATTTTAACTCCCCTTATAACAAAACAATAAAACAGAAATGAAAAATAAAGGACAATGCGAAATATGTGGAACTGAAATTATAATTGAAACTTGCTGTAATGCTTTCGATTGTGGTTGTCAAGGACTACCTATTCATCCGCCAGTTTGTAGTAATGAATGCTATGATAAATTATTAACCCCTCCCCAAGTAACCAACATAAAATAAATATAAGATGAAAACAACAAATGAAAAATTAACGATTAAAGAAGCAATCGAACAAGGCTATACACATTTTACCGAAGAAGAGGGCGAATGTTTAATAAAATTAAATTCGTTAGATGCAAACGATTTAGAGTATTATGCAGAAAAAGTTTGCTATATAGTTGATATGTCTGCACCTAGACACTATACTATTTCTGCCGATGAAATAAAAGACATTGTAACTACATATGTGAGTGGTCAAGAAGAAATGGCGGACGAAGATGAAAAGTTAATTACCATAACTGAATCACATAATTATAATGAGTTAGCCGAATCACTTAATAAAAGATTTTCAGAAATTAAATATTATGAACCTACTGATATTACGTTAATATTTTAACCATCCTTAATAAAAACAACCAATGAAAACAAAAAGAGAAATATTAAAAGAACATTTAGGAATAAGTGCGGAATCCATGACTGCAAAACTTGCTGATAATTGGACTGCTATACAAATAGCAATGGAAGAATACAAAAGTCAGTTTGTTTCCTCCCAATCAAGGGTAGAAATGCCAAGTGAAGAAGAATTTAAAAAGCAACTTCTAAAAGTAAATGAATATTGTGTTTATAAATCGTCGCCTACTAGTGAAGACATGGTTACTGTTAAAAGTGCAATTATTGCTTTTAAAGAAGTGTTTAAAGTCTTATCCCTCCTACCCAATAGGGAAACACCGAAAGAAATACCATATTGTACTTGTGAAAACCCCGATATAACAACATATACCGAACATGGAACTGTATTTTGTTTTGATTGCCGTAAAAATATTCGTTTTCCCCCATCTAACAAACCAGTTAGTAAGAAAAGCTTACATACTGAAATAGAAATTAACCCCGATGGATACGTTGAGGAGGGGGGAATTAGACCCATGTTTAACCGATAACCAACCCCTAACCAAATGAAAGCAAAGACAAACAGAGAATTGGTTTTTAATAAATTCGGTGGCAAATGCGCTTATTGTGGCGTCGAATTAACAAAAGGTTGGCACGTAGATGAATTATTACCAGTGAAACGGAATTATGAATTTATTCCTGCACATTGGATAAACGCAAAAACAAAAGAAAAAATATACAAAATTTTAATGGATAATTTACCTGAATTAAACCACAAATATAGCGCCTCAGATATAAATGATACTATCCATAAAATCTCACTAGGCTTAAAGGAAAGAGATAACTGGATAAGTGTAGAATCAGCACCTAAAGACGGAAGTTATATCTTAGGTTATGACCCAGATACAGAAAGTAGTTATAAAGTGTTTTGGAATAGCTCAATGGGCGATGGTTGCTGGAACTATGAAGGTCGTAATTATATCCCTAAAATAACCCACTGGCAACCCTTACCAAAAGCCCCTAATTTATAACCCATGTATGAAATAAGATGTAAACTTTGTGGAGATATTATTTGTATGAGTAATTTCCTTCAATTTGATTGGGTATGCGAACGATGCCAAATTAACCCTTTAATTTATAACCCCTAAAGAAGATAAACATGAGTAAAGAGAAAAGACATTTTATGTTTTCAGCTTGTTATCAAACCCAATATAGCACAGGTTTTTGCAACTTCGGTATAGAAAGAGATGATTTTCCTGAGAAAAAAGAACTAATACAGCTTGTAAAAAATGCCGAGGGGAAAGAAAAAATTGTAACAATAATGTGTATTTCGGAACTAACCAAAGAAGATTATAATAAATTTTATGCGGATGAATTAAAGAAACGAAACCCTGGTATAAACAACTAAACTAAACAGAATGATAGAATACTTAAAATTATTCTTTAGCCGAAAATGTTGCCTTTGTAAGATAGACGGAAAACGTGTTAAAGCCACGCATTGTATTAGCCAATTTGGAGGTCAAATGAACTCTTATTATTGCGAAAAATGTGTAGATGATAGCCCAAGTTTAAAAAGAAATTTCTCAAGTGTAAAACAATTATTTAACTCGTAAAACATGATTAACTACCAAAATACACCCGAACAGATTACCGAGGAGATAATAAGCTACTATCACGGATTTTCATTATTAGATTATGAAGAAGCAACTATTTTAGCCATTAGAGAAGTAAACAACCTTTTAAATCTGATACCTGAAAACATACATAATTCAAGCAAGGAATGGATTTTAAACCCCACTTACACAACCCTAAAATCAGTTTTAGAGATACTAAACCAAAAGATTAAATGAAAAAGATAGACACATCGGATGCCGGATGCCTTAAAAGATTTATGAAAGAGTTCTTTCCGTTTACTCAATTTAAACAAATAGGATTATTCACAGCCGAAATGAAAGGTAATTATGAAGCTCAAGCAAAGCGTGTTTGTGAGTTATTTGATTACAAAACAGTTTACGAGTACGGCGCAAAAGGTATAAGTTGCCACATAACTTATGACGAAAAAATAAGAGATAAAAAGCCATTTATCACAGTAATACCAAGCATTTACGAGTGATTTTAGAGATACTACAAGATACATTAAAGCTAAAACAAAGTACGACAATCTTTGCGGAACAAAAAGAAGTAAAAACAACCCTTATGTAATTACTTCTAAGCCTTGATTTTTCGAACAACTAAAGATTAAAGAATAACACTTAAAAATGGAAATAACAAAACAAAGTATGCTTGAGGTTCTTAAAGAAACTTCTAATAAGCATGAACACAGAATGTCCGATTTACCTTATAATGGAGATTTAGAATTAGTTTTAGACGCCATGGTTACAGCCTGTAATAGGGTTAAGGACGAAGAAACCAAAAAAGATGCATTAATCAAAAAATTCGGTAAAATACACCCTTCTTATGGGGTTGATAAACGTTACAGCTATTATACCGGCGGCTTTACGGATGATGGCGATTGGTATTATGAAAATTTGAGGAAATTTGATTTAATAAAATTGCAAGAAATTTATAACGAAATGAAGCAACTTGCTATAAAAGGCGGGTTTACTTTTGAAGATTAATTATGTTAAATTTCAGTATATTATTTATACTTAGTATATTTGTGATATGGGTAAGAAGATAAATTCCGACTTAACTCCGAAGCAAGAAGAGTTCTGTCAAAACTTCGTTTCTAAAGACTTTTTCGGAAATGGGGTACAATCATACATCGAAGCGTTTAACGTCGACCTAAGCGAAAAGAATGCGTATAACAACGCAAAAGCAGAGGCTAGTCATCTTCTTACAAAACCCAACCTTCTTGCTCGTATAAATGAATTACTGGAAGAAGGAGGTTTTAACGATAATCATGTAGATAAACAGCTTCTATTGGTAATAACTCAAAACGCCGATTTTGCAAGCAAGGTATCTGCTATCCGGGAATACAATAAACTAAAAGGCCGTATAACTGAGAAAATGTCCGTTGAAAGCAAGATAAGTGTATTTGAGGTTGGCTATAAAAAACAAGATTAATAAATTGTAATCGACAATAAAATGTATTTGGTCGATAAAAAGTATCTTAAAAACAGGGATAAACACAACTAAAACATAAATTCATCGAAAATGGAGATAAAAGAGTTAAGAGTAGGTAGTTTATTAAAACATGGAAACGACGAGGTTCATGTATTTTCTATTCATTTTGAAGATAGGGTAGAAATTTCATGTGACGGTAACAATTCAGGCGAAAGTAATTATATAGCTACTGTTGATTCGGAAAAGTTAACACCCATCCCATTAACCGAAGACTGGCTTATTAAGTTTGGGTTTGAAAAAACAAAAGAAAACGAGTATTTTATAGATAAGCATACTGTTTTATTAGGTGTAAAACTTGACCCTTTAGTAGGCAAAACAAGGGCAATTGTTTATCGAAATGCTAGTGTAGGCGTAATGCCAATTTGCTTATACGTACACCAACTTCAAAACTTATTTTTTGCCTTAAGCGGCGAGGAACTTGAATGTCGGTAGTTGAAATTCCTAAAATAAATTTCAACCCCGACTTATTTAACGAAGTTTATTGGGAGCTTGAAAAGGCTTGTCATAATGAAGATTTAAGATACATCTGGCTGCTTGGGGGTTCTTCTGCTAGTAAAACATACTCCGAAGTCCAATTAACCATAAAAGAAATGCTTTGCGCCAGTGATTATAACACAATGGTGATGCGCAAGGTGTCAAACGATATTCGAGATAGCATATTTGCTGACTTTAAAGGAATTATAAGCGAATGGGGATTAAGTGACTTATTTATTATTCAGCAAAACTTCATAAAATGCGTTACTGGTTCTTATGTGCGTTTTCGTGGGTTAGATGATAGCGAAAAAGTAAAGGGTATATCTCGTTTTAAAAAGGTTATTTTAGAAGAAGTTAATCAATTTGATGAAGCTGATTTTAAACAGATAAGAAAGCGTTTAAGGGGGGCTGTTGGGCAGCAAATTATATGTATATTCAACCCTATTAGCGAACAACATTGGATTAAAAAAAACGTGTTTGATGTTGACGAATGGATTGATGTAGAAAGCAATATTTATCAAAAAAAGATTAACGTTTCTGGCAATTCAGTTATGCTTATTACTAATTATTTAGATAATATTTATATAGTTGGTAAATGGAAGGATGGCAAGTTAATCGGTGGCTTTGTCGACAAACATATCATTGAAGATTTTGAACGAGATAAAATCTATGATTATTCAGCTTATGAGGTATACGGATTGGGTAAGTGGGGAAAGATTGTAACCGGTGGCGAATTTTATAAAAACTTCAAAAAAGAAAATCACGTGGGTAAATGTGTTTACAATCCATTATTGCCACTTCATATTAGTTTCGATGAAAACGTAAACCCTTACTTTCCTTGCTGTATTTTTCAGATTGAAGGTAAAGAAATTAGATTGCTAAATGAAATACTTGGTAAAAATCCTAACAATACGGTTAAATGGGTGTGCCGACAAATAGAAGCACTTTACCCTACACATACATCGGGTATGTTTATTTATGGCGATGCTACCAGCCAAAAGGATGATGTCAAACAAGAGAAAGGACATGATTTATTTACTTTAATTATAAGTGAATTAAAGAAGTACCAACCCTCAAGGCGTGTTTCTAGGTCTAATCCATCAGTAGTAATGAGGGGTAATTTCTTTAACGCTATTTTAGCGGGTGACCCAAGAGCCGGCGGGATAAAATTTACAATACATGAAAAATGCGAAGAGGCAATAAATGACTTCTATTTAACCAAAGAATCATCGGATGGGCATAAGGATAAGAAAACCATAGAAGACAAGGTAACTCATGTTAGGTATCAGCCTCATGGCCATATTACAGATTTAACAGATTATCTGTTATGTTATGCGTTTGATGATGAATACGCTTTTTATCAACGTGGCGGCAAACCTTTCGAAAACGTTGTGCTTGGCGAAAAACAATTTAATGCCGATGAATTTACGGGTAATATGGGGGGTAATTGGTAGAATTAAACTAAATTTGAATGATGGAAGACAATAATATACCCGAATGGCAGCCAATGAAAGGATATAACAAAGGGGATAAGGTTTTATTTGAAGGAAAGGTTGTTGAAATAGGTAAATCATACACAGCGTATGATGTGTATACTCACATGATGTTATGGGGGCATCATTTAGTGCCTATTGTATCAGTATCAATTAATGATAAAAATATTCAAGGTGTTAAACCTTTTAATTACAAAACAAAATGATAGTAAACTTCCAGTTAGAAATAGACGAAAAAGAGATAATAAAATTACATTAATGGATACCTCACAAATATTAAATGCTATGGTTAGGCACTTTAATAAGTTTAAAGAGCTTATTATTAAAGAAAGCGTATCTAAATTTCATAATTTGCCATTAACCGAGGAAACATTTAAGCGTATTACAAGAGTTTATAGCGATGAATTTCCAAATCAGGAATTATATTACTTGGATTCTGAAGGTGTTACCAGTTTTACCCAACTTCAACAAGAAAAATTTGTAGCTGCATTTATAAATAACTCGCATGAAGGCTTTAGCTTTGGAGATAAATTTTCGCTTAAAATGGAGGCAAAAACACCTGTTGAAAATTCAGAATACGTGTCAAAATAAAAAAGCCCCGAATTAACGAGGCTTTAATTTTAGGGCATATGCACACTACGCTTAATCCTTGGAGTCCGTTAACTGTGCTATTTCTCATCGACACGGACTAACACCTGCCCAAATATAAGAAAAATAATGTACTAACTATATAAAGTATACCGAGTATATTTTATATATTTGCATAATGGCTTATTTAAGACAAAGGGATTATGACCGTGTTATTTTATCTGATGAATTAAATCAGATAACTAATTTAGATTCGGGTATTCAGTCATTAGCCGAGTTGACAAGCCGAGCTGAAGTATATAAATGGCTTAAACAAAAATATTATTTAGATTGGGAGTTTACGGATACCAATGTTTACAGCCAGTCAAATATTTACACAGGATACAACCGAGTAGAATTAAATTTTATTGCCTACGATGATACAAAAACCTATGCAGTTGGAGATTTAGTAAGTTTCATTGATGCTAACGAGGTTAACCAACAGTATGTTTGTAAAACAGCCATAACAGTACCCGCCGTATTTGACGCTACTAAATTCTATAATATAGGGGTTCAGTACGATTTATTTAATCTACAACTACCCTATCCTTTATTTCAACTTATAAGTGGGTTTTATAAACCGGGTGACGTTGTTTTTTGGAAAGGGAATATTTATACAGCAATTAAAGGAACTCAACAAATTGACCCACAAAACAGAATACAGGCTGTTTACGACCAAGACATACCTTTTCCTAATATATTCCCGGACGACCCACAAAACGGCGTTTCATTTTGGGGTAACCCACAACCTTATAACATAATTGGATTAGCTCCAAACATACCAGTAAGCACATATACAGCATGGAGCAACTCAACTAGTTATGTTCAAGGTAATAAAGTGTCGTTTGTAATTAACGGTGTTAATACTCTTTTTATTTCACAAAAAACACAAATAAATATTACACCCGGAACTGATATTACCTCGTGGCTTCCATTTACATGGGCTTTGGGAGATAATCGTGACCAACTTATAGTTAAGGCTATGTTGAATTTCACTATTTATAATGTTTTTCCTCGTGTTACGGTAGATGCCGAGCCAACCCAAAAGGAGTTGAGATATAACATGTCGATAGCCGAATTAAAAGGTATGGCATTAGGCGATATAAACGAAGATAAATTAATAAAAATTGAAACTCAGGAAGGAATTAACACGGCATTCGGCGGGGCTGTAAAAATGAATAATTTATGGTAAATGCTTAAAAAATACTGGCTCATATTATATAATTATTTCGTTTGGCTATTCAAAACAGAATACCGAATAGTTGAGATTAGTAACCCACTTACCGATGAGATAGGTTTTTTTATTGAGTACCGAAAATATCATTGGTGGAAAACTCATAAAATAAAATCAGAGGTATTTCAGCATCAATTCGGATGCGATAAAGATGGCAGATTTATAGAATTAAATAACGCTATTCACATATTCAGATACCTACGTGGAAACTTAAAAGTAACAAAAAAAATTAGGGCAGATATACAAGTATAATGGGTAAAATTAAAAGTATAGATGAGCTAATGGGTCGGCATTCCATAATTAAAAACTTGGTTTTACCGGGCGATTTTATGGACGGCTCAAAAGGTAATCGTTATGGCAAAGTGCCTGATAAATTACTTGCCCCTTGGTCTGCACCGACAAAACAAGACATTAGCTCAAATATTGCGCCTGTACAATTTCAAAGGATTAGGCATGATGTTAACCTTTGGCGCGAAGCTATTAGAGAGGCTGAGATGGCTATTTTGCCATTTAGGGTACGACAACAGCGTTTATATGTTGATACTGTTTTAAACCCACACGTACAGGCTTGTATGTTGCGCAGAAAAGAGCTTACACTATTGCGTGAGTTTGAAATTATTGATAAAAGTGGCGAAGTAAACGAAGAAGCCACCGAGTTTTTTAAACAACAATGGTTTGAGCATTTTAGTGATTTAGCTTTAGATAGTATATTTTATGGCTATTCTCTTATTCAGCTTGGCGATATAATTAACGGGGACATACAAGATATTCAAATGGTTAGAAGGGCAAATATAAGCCCAGACAGGCGTTGCGTAACTGTTTTTGAGTACGCTATAAGCGGAATAAATTTTGATGATGAAGTGTACGGAAAATGGCTTTGCTATATACCAACATTAACCGAGATAGGAATTTCTAAATGTGGCTATGGCCTACTTTATAAAATTGCAAACTACGAACTTTATTTAAGACAGTTATTTCAACAAAACGCTGATTACTGCGAAATGTTCGCCCATCCGTTTAGACTTGGTAAAACAGATAAAGTACAAGGTGATGCCGACCACAATAAGTTAGTGGCTATGATGCAAGTTATGGGTTCTCAACCTTGGGGGCTTATAGGTAAAAATGATGAATTAGATTTTATTTCTGATAAAAGCGGTACTGGATGGCAATCTTATGGTGCTTTTAGTAAAATGCTTAAAGATGAAATTAGCAAAGTAATATTAGGCCATGCCGATGCGGTTGATAGTAGGGCGCAAGGTTTAGGTGACGGCAAAAGTTCTGAAAGTCCAGCTAAAATAGCGTTAGATGATAAGCAGACCAAAGACGGCCGTATGATGGAACACATCGTAAAGAAAATACTTATTCCAAAGTTAGTAGGATTAGGTATGCGGAATTTAGAAAACTGTTCTATTCGTTATAAAAACGATAATGAACGTAACGAAATTTTATTAACTCAATCTTCATCTTTAAAAGTTCTTGGTGAAGCACTAAAAAACATTAAAGAAGCTGGTTATACTATTGATGCCGAACAATTAACCGAAAAATCGGGATTTACTTTTACGATTGCCCCAATAGATGATAATGCCGATGATGGCGAATTTGGCAGAGCTAAAAGCATTCAAAATAAAATCAATTTACTATACAATCATAAGCATTAAAAAATGGGCAAGAAAGTCGTTTTATCGGACAAACAAGAAAATAACCTTAAGGCTATTAATAAAATATCTAAAAAGGGAGATTCAATTATGAAAACAGCTAAACTAAAAACCATTAAACCAACTGTAATAAATATTACTAACCTTATTGGAACAGTAAATATTTATGGGAAACAAGACGCAAAAAAGTTACAGGAAATGGTAACGAAAAGTTTAGTAGCGGCAGTTAATGGAGTTAACGAACAAACAAAATAATAAAATGGAAGCGTCAGTAAAAGCAACAAGTTTAATGAATAGTTTTTTAGAATCTGAGGCTATTAGTTGGCATGAAGCAAAGAGGTGTGCTAAAATATGTGTTTACGAGATAATTGAAGCCATAAAGGAAATTACACCAGAAAAAACAGAAAACACAATATTACATCCTATTGATTACTGGGAACAAGTTATAGTAGAAATAAATAATTTATAAAATGGCAACAAACAAAACAAAAAAAGCAACATCGGTATCCGATAAAATCGTGGTTTCATTAACTATTAAAAAAAATCCTGAATGGGAAAAACAATTTTTAGTAGTGAAACGTGAGGCTGAAAAACTCTCTAAAATAGAAGCTGTTATTATTTCTTAATGCCTAAAAAACCAAATAAAGAAGGTTCGTTAAGGCGAGTTTATGAAGGGATAGATACCGTTTATAGCTTGCCTACGGATATTTATTTGTATAACGCTAATCAATTAATAAGTGGAGTAAATAAAGGTTGGGGTAATATATCTTTTGGGTATAATTCGCCTGACTATAAACTATACACTCATATTAACGATAATGTTTATTTGTTTTCAGGAGCAAAGACATTTCAGCAAACCAAATTAATGAGTGCTGAAATTGTTAAAGATGGCAAAGTACGCACTTATGAAGAGTTTAAAAAAAGTGCGGGTACTATATTCGACGATTTTAACGAAAAATATCTACGTACCGAATATTCAACAGCCTTGGAAGGTGCAAGCGGAGCAAAGAACTGGAGTAAAATACAATCAGAAAAACATATTTTCCCTTACGGAAGATGGATAACAAGCGAAGATGCTACCGTATGTCCTATTTGCGCTCCTTTAAATGGCATGACCATGAAAGTAGATAGTAAAATATTCAAAGATACTTGGACTCCGTTACATTACGAATGCCATTGCCATGTTTTACAGGTTAGCAAAGATGATATTGAAGAAGGGTACGAAAGTATAAGTTGTAAAAGCGAAGTGACTAAAATCGAAAAGCATTTAGCCAGTTTAAATGAAAAGGGTAAAATATTTAAAAACAATTCAGGCATCACCGGACAAGTTTTTACTGATAAACACCCTTATTTTAAGATACCAAAAGAATATCAAAGACTTGCTAAAAATAATTTTTCGCTACCAATACCCGAAAATCACGTTAATTATCAAGGCATAAAAACAATTAAATAAAATGGAAATAATTTATGAGTTAGGCTATACAAGTGATAAAAAAGATGTGAGATATTGTAAGGCTATTATAAAAACAACATATCAAAGCTCACCAACAATGGTTATGTATATACAACATGAAGGGGTTGGGGATGATGCGGCTAAACAAAAAGTTAAAGAAATGTTGCACAGTTTTGGTTTAGAATTAGTACAAAAAACAACATAAATGGAAGCAAACATAGAATTAAAAAACGGCAATAGACTGGTAATTGAAAAGGTTAAAAACAACCCTGAGAAGTACGAATTTATGCTACTTAAACACAATAACGTAGTGTTGAGGAAAGACTTTAATCCGAAAGACTTTATTATTCCTTGTTTAATTGAATTATGTTCTGTTTTATTAAAAGAGCCGCTTGAATTAAAAGAAAATTTACGTGTATAAAATGAAAATTAATCGTAAAAATAAGTCGCTACTATTTATTAGGATGAAAAACGGTATTAGAAAAGCTGATGCACATATTTGTTCTGATACTATTAAGCTAATTAAAAAGACAGTTAAACACCAATTAACCAATCCTACTAAAGTAGATTTATTCTAATGGCACAAAAAAACAAACTGGATTTTACTGATGTTATGAAAAGGCTTGAAAAAGCCAAAAGTACATTGCCTCAACAATTAGGTAATCAGGCTGTAAAATTCTTTGTTGCCAATTTTAATAAAGAAAGTTGGGAGGGCGCTAAATGGAAAGAGGTACAGCGTAGAATGACCGAAACAAGGGGTACGGCAAGCGACCGAACAAGGGGAATTTTAAAAGGTAAAACAAGGCATTTATATAGTTCGCTTAAAAACTCTTTACGTGTGGCTAATTGGAAGCAAATTGTGTTAGGTATAGATGTACCATATGCTGAGAAACAAAATAAGGATAGGCAATATATTGGAGATAATAAAGAACTACATGCTATGCAAATGAAATTAATAAATAAAGAAATTTTAGGCTGCTTTAAATAATGTCCTCACCAACCGCACAAATATTTATTGACATTAAAACCCGTTTAGAGGGTGCGGCTCCTTATTTTCCATACCCAGCCACTTTAAAGCCTAGTAAGACGGGAAATTTTGTTTTTAAATGGAATGATAGTGTAAAAAAAATGAAAGAAGGTAAATATTTCGGGCTTAATCTGCCTTTGATATTTATTGATATGCAAGTTACACAGGTTGACCAATTAGGTAATGGGTGCAGACAGCGAAAAATGTCTTTTAAAATACATTGTTGCCATAGATTTTACAATGCAACGGATGGCTTAGTAAAGTTTGACCAAGATTTAGATATTTATTATTTCCGTGACTGGATTTTTCAAATGTTAGAAATGTTTAAACCAGCTCAATGTGGAGTTTTGACATTAGTAGATGAGCCGGGTGAAGAAAGTCACGACATGATAACTGATTATATACTAGAATTTTCTTGTTTGCATACGGATAGCTTAGTTGACCAACCCATTAACGGTAGTTTTATTATTCCTACTCCATCACTTGACGAACAAATGACAATAGTATCAAACTATTATACCGATGAAAACGGAAATGTATTAACCGATGAAACAGACATTATTTTAACCCCATCAATATGAGTAGATTATCAGAATTACCAATAGAAAACCAACCTACACCGACTAGTTATTACTTAGTAATTAGGGATAATGGTGACGGTACTTTTACCGATGTTAAAACACCGATTAAAAACAGTTATTTTAAGGAATTAAAAGTTAATGCCGTTCAGTCAGGAACCGCAGCACCAACCGTAACCGAGCTTATAAACACAGTGGGTGTGGTTGTTTGGACTAGAGTATCTACCGGAAAATATAGAGCGACTTTAGCGGGGGCTTTTACTTCGGGAAAGACAAGTGTAGTGTTTGGTCATTCAGATTATACTTCTCAATTATCGTGGCAATGGATTGATGCAAACAACCTAGAATTTTCAACGGCTGTTGGTGGAGTTTTAACCGATTCTTTATTGAAAAGTTCAACAATAGCTATTACAGTTTATCCTTAAAATATGGCACGTTCAAGCGACTTAATATACAACCAAATGATAACTTACTTGCAAGCCACTTATGGGCAAGTAGGGCAACCGTTTTATCATTTATTCAATGATGTTAATGGCAATCCGTTAACGCCTAGTAAGACGAATTTTGTCGCTATGATACTTGAGGTAAACTCTTATAACGATGCTGTTTTTGAGCAATTATTAGACCAGTACCAAATTACCATACAGGGTTTAATTGATGCCGGTACGCCAAATACATACGCTTGGGTGCAAAAAACTGTTTTAAACTTTCAATACTCGGCTTCAGTACCACAAATAGCCACTTTAGACCCAGTTACTTTAATTCCTTTTTATCCGGTTGTAAATACTTCTTTAAGAATAATTAATGAATGTGCAGTAGTTCCAAATACAGCTTTACCAGGTTCTATTATTATTAAATGTTCAATAAGCGGAACACCTTTATCCAGTCCACAATTAGCGGCTTTAAATAGTTACTTGTTAACTGTAATGCCGCCGATACACTGGACTGTTATTAGTGTGTTACCAGACTTCTTAATGTGCGGAGCTGATGTTTATTATAATGGGCAGTATAACTTAACTTTTATCACAACAAATGTATTTGCCGCTATAAACGGATACTTAAGTTCGTTGCCTTTTAACGGAACTGTTGTGTTATCTGATTTGGAAAAAATAGTTAAAGCGGTTCCGGGTGTGAATGACTTTGTGTTTAGACAAGTTGAAGCTAGGGGCACATCAATTGTTCCGGCAAGTGCGATTAAGTTAGTGAATAATTATACACTTGTTAAACGAAACTATCCTACTCAATCTGGGCAGATAATTATAGACACATACTCAGGAAGAGATTTAGCCTCAACAGTTAATTTTAATATAGGTTAATGGGTATTTTTGATAACATAGATTATTTAGAATTTACAGTAAACAATCTTCCTCCAAATAAGAGGACTGATAATACTATTGCTTTAAATGACGCTATTTTGCAGCCTATTCAATACGATTCTGATAATTATTTTGATACATATAGTAATGGTTCTACCGCTAATCCTTGGAATAGTGCAGCCACTTATTCAATCGGAAATGACGTTATTGGGGATGACGATAAAGTATATCGTAGTCTAATAAACTCAAACACAAATAATAACCCTGTTTTAACTGTTTCAACTGGAATGTGGGAGGTTATAAGCCCTAATTGGATTGGAACGTATGAGCGAATAAAATACAATAATTCAATAGCCTGTTTTAATTATTTACTGAATAGATATTTTAGGTCAAATTTTGTTCAACCTCCGAACATGAACACTTCAGATATTTATATAACACTTAATCCGCCGCCAAAATTGATATTAGGAAGGGCTAACCAAGACGGTCTATGTGTTGGCGGTAGGGGTAATTTTAATAATATGTTAGCGGGTAGGAAAAATAGTAACACAATTGTTGGTATATTTTTTGACTTTACTATTAATTACCCTTCATCTTTTGCGCTGGTTGATACAAATTTTGTTGCAAAATTAACAGCGTTAGCACAAAAATATACAGTAGCCGGATATTCATTTAATACACATAATTATTAAACAAAAATGAGAAGGATAGATAAAAGTTACGAAATAATAAACGGAACAGTAGCCGATTTTAAAACAGGAACTCAACAGCACATTGAAAATGCCGTACAAGAAACAGGGCATATGTTACTAAAAACAATGTTTCCTAATTTTGCCGATGCCAATGGGGATATAAGTGTTTTATATGGCTGCGTAAATACAGGTTCAGGTAGTAATTATATAATAAGTGCCGGCGCAATTTCTTATAAAAGTCCTGATATGGACGAACCTGAATTATTTTATGTAAATCAAAGTTCATTTACTGTAACGGGGGGTAATGCAGCGGTAGCAATTATAACAACTGCAAGCTATACAGGAAGTTCCCCACAAGGAGATGTTGCTGACCCAGTTGGCATGAGTGATAATACAACTCAAAACATTCATAATATAAGAACTATTACACTTGTAAATGGCAACTCATCAACTACTAATTATATAGCTGCTTATTCATCTTTTGTTTTCTTTGGTAATGAGATTCAAACAGATACAAGCAATGGACAAACTTTAGATGTTAACATTACTGCGGGTGGCCCATTTGCATATACCGGATTAATAACTAATTATTCTTATAGAATTATAGGTAACAGATGTGAATTAGACTTTAATATAGTAGCTACTATTACAGACGGGGCTACCGTTGACCAAATTAAAATTCCTTTACCAGTAGGAATTACAAAAAACACGTCTTTAAATAAAAAATATTCCGCAAGAGGAACTTGCGCATATATCGCACCGGGTTCTACAACGGATTATGTGTCTTGCTATGTTAACGCTATTGATGATGGAACTGAAGGGCAAAGACTTGTGATACGAAGAGCTGAAGGTTCTGCCGGAGCCGTAACAATGGATATAAGCACTAGTTCAGTTTTAACCCTATCGGGGCATATTGATTTTCAAATAGTGTAATTATTGAAATAATATTTGCTAATTCAATAATTTAGTGTAATTTTGAATATCAATATGAAGAAAAAGACACTTAAAAACAAAGGCGGCGCACGCAAAGGAGCAGGCAGAAAACCCAAGAAAGACAAGAAGAAAACGGTAATATTATATATATTGGAATCTAAAATTAAAGAAAAAGGCGGGGAAAAAGAACTAAAAGAAACTATCTATAAATTCATAAATTAACTTACAATGAAAACTTTACTATTATCACTACTTATTTTTTTATCAGTTGGTTTAAAAGCTCAAAATCCAATTGTAATAGATAGCATACTTCCTAATCCGGCTTGCTTTAATGATACAGTAACATGTTACATGCATTCGGTTGGCACTTGTACATCATGCAATTTATTTACAATAGAAACAGTACCACAAAATTTAACTGTTTATTCAGACCATAGCCCAACAAATACGGCGGTTGTAGATAGTGGATTTGTGGTTAGATTTAGAATAACATCAAACTTTATGGTAGGAAACCAACAATTATATTTCCCTAATGGTCATACAAGTGGAGTTAATTATACTTTGGTGATAAATAATTGCTATGCTGGCATAGAAAATTACAACTCAAAAGAAGACCTTATAATCACCGAATATTTTAACTTACTAGGACAACCAATAAGTAAACCCTATGGAATTACCATTGAGGTAAAGACTTATTTAGGAGGTTTAAAAGAGGTTAGGAAAATAATTACACCAGTAGAATAACTTATTTGGCACTACCCCAATTAGCCAACTCTAAAATGATTTTCTCTACTGTTTTACCTTGCTTTGTAAGCTCATATTCAATAGTAATTGGAATGGTATCGTAAACATTTCGCTTAATCAATTTACTAGTTTCTAGCTCTTTTAATTCTTTTGATAATTGCCTAGCAGCTATACCTTTTAATTCGGTTCTAAAGTCCTTAAAACGCTTCTTATCGTGTAATAAAATTGAAAGTATTAGTATTTTCCATTTGCCGCCAATAATATTAACTGCTTTATGAATATTTGATAATTGTTTCATAAGATAAGCAAATATACATTTTTATACCAAAAACGGTAATTATTTGGGTTATCCGGTACTTGGACGTGGCTTTAAAGATGCCATTGTATTATTTATGTGTTCAGACCTTTTAATAAGTTCTTTTTTAATATAGTATTTAAGTTGTCCTATTGAATAATTGGGGTGTTCTCTATCTGTTATATTAGTTACCGCCCACAATAAATAATTATCAGGTATTTCGCTAATTTCTTCGCCTTCGTATTGGCCAAACGGGAATTTCATTTTATTTCTGTTTTAATTATTAAATATCGCCGCCAGGCGAATTAATTGAAATATATTCTATTTTATCACATGGGTTCATTACCAGCCAACCCATAGATTTGGATAACTCCTTTAATTTTTTAATTAGCCTTACAGAATCACAGAAAAATACAACTTTTGGTTTACGATAAAAACCTAATTGTATCATTTCTGAATCAATAGCTAAAGCTTTATCATTATACCACTTAGTTTGTTTACGAATGTTTATCATTTTTAATTAAATCTTCGTTTGTAATACAATAAAATAGATTTTGTAATTCATGAACACAAGAAATTTTTTTAATCCAATCGCCACGAACAAATAAATTAGTACAATTTTCGTTAACTGTTACTAACCCAAAATCCAAACAACCTTTTGTATCGGAAAACTCAAATGATTTTTGATACCAATTATATCCCATTCCTTGTGTATATTCAAACCCAAATTTATCAAGCCAATCGGCAGTTAATCTAATCGGTGTTAAATCGTGTAAACTTGAAAAATCGGTAATTTGTATTTGAATTGGCTTTTTAATTCCTTTAAACATAAAGTAATTACCTATTCGTAAATCAATCGCCTTAATCATTAAAGTGAAATATTTTTACTTTCAGGTTTCCATTGTTGCAAATCACTTTCCTTAACGGTATAAACTTTAGGATTGGTTTTATCCTTCTTAAAAAGCACTTTATTATGTACTGGAGTTACATAATAGATAGTGTTTGCTGTGATTGAGGCTCCTATAGCACCCTCATTAAAAGAACGTCCTAAAACGAGGTATTTCTCTTTCTTGTTTTGGATTAAAATTTCGCCTGTGTTTGGATTTTTAATTCCATCTGCCCCACGAACGAAGCCACCCATTTCAAACTTGAAATTAATAATAACCTCTTCCGGCTCAACATCCCATTTTTGTTCCTTACCTAAAACAGCAATTACATCTAATTTGGCTCCTTTAGCTAAATGTTTTGGTACCACGTAATAGAATGTATCCGAATTAAATTTACCACCCATTTTACCCTCAGTAAAAGCCCTGCCCATGATTGTATAATCATCGGTATCTACGCAGAATATCCTTGCTCCGGTCATTCTATCGGTTGCGTTAATAGCCCCCTTTACAACGGCTCCAATTTTATGATTAAATATTATTTGCATGGCGAATAGGAAAATTAGGGTTGTAGATTGTTTGGTCTGTTTTGTCTTTTATTCTAGGCAAGCCTTTTTCGATTGCCCATTCCTTTAAGCATTGAATTTTTGGGGCTATACCACCTTTATTTCGTTTTGTTTTCATAGTTATTTTGAATTTGAACTTTTAAATAATATGCCCGACAAACAGTTTAAACCAATTGCTTGCTGCAAGTCAATTCTATGTAAACTAAATAAGTCTGTCATTAACCAGTTCCAAAGCCACATTGTGGGAAACGCAAGTAAAAATGCAACTCCAATTATTATAGCTATGCTAAGCATTAATTTTCCGATTACTTCCATGTTTTTATTTATTTAAAACCTTATTATTTTCTCTTAAAACTTTGCATTTGCTAACAAAAAAATCAGTACTACCTCTGTTGCTGAAAAAATTAAGTCCAAAGCATTTGTTATAGGTCAACTCAACTTTATAACCGCTATCTAAAGCAAGTTTTAAGTTTTCAATAATCTCAAACGAAGCGTCTTTTTTATCGTTATCAATCGAAAAATCAAATCCAGTTCCGCTACTCATTCCTGTTTGAGTGGTGTTTAAATGACCTTCCCAACTTTTCCAAACTATGCCGGCCTCAGAAAATTGAGTTACATAACCTACACGGTTACCGTTTGAATAATTGTTTGTGCAAGAGCTTAATGCTACAATTGCCGATACTAATAAGATTAGTTTTTTCATTTATTTATTGTTTAGGTTTAAGATGTTTAATCATATACATATAATAATCTGGTAAATAACAATTTAATGATATTGCATCCTTATAACGAGATTCATCTATTTTATATAGCTCAAACTCCTTTTTAGCTATCCTTTCAGACATTAATTTTCTTATACCATAACTATCAATAGTCATATTGTGTTTAGCGCATAATGCTGTTAATTCGTCAAAGAATTTATTAAAACATTCAGGCTCTTTTGCTTGAATAGGCAGTGTTTTATCAGTATCAGTTAAATCAGATACAATAAATAGCACTTCATTTACTTCGTTGGGGTTGTATTCGGGTAGTTTGTTTTTCATTTATGTAATCCTGTTACTTTATAAATATCCGATATAAGGTCAACTTTACTAGAGGATTTACTAATCTGTTTTTGATGGTACTTTATTTCTGTTGTACGCCACCATGGTAGTGATTGTAAAAGTCTTTCGTGTTCTTTTGCGTTTTCATATTCTTTAATGCAGTAATTTTTTAAATATTCGGCTAATTCTAAAGATATTTCCATTATTTAAAGCCAATTTTTTGTTTATCACCTTCAAATTTTAATTCATATTCACGCAACCAATATGTTTTTAATTCACCATTAAGCATATAGGTAAACTCATAATTAACGTAATTAAAACGTATGGATATACCGGTTATCATACCTTTTATATTGCCTATAATAGTTTCCGTTTGTGTGCCGCAAGGCAATATTTTTAATTCAGTCATTATTGGTTTAAATAAAAGTCGTAAATCAAATATTCTTGATTGTAAATCACTTTTTCAAAGTCTTAATAGAACTAACAACTACAACCACTGTAAACGATACAAGGCATATAATACCGCATAAGTAAAGACAATTGTAAAATAGTTGTTGCATGGTTATTTATAAATTCTATCAATTAATATTTCAAGTAAATCCATGTTGTGTAATAAACTTTCAGTTATCTTATTAAACTCACGCATTATATACCCTCCCTTACAAGCTCCAAATGAGAGCCTAGTTCAGTAAATAAAGGGTGCTTTTTAGGCTTATTAAAAAGAGCCTCCAGTTCGTTTAACTGTTGCTCGGTAGTAATTTTAATCTCAAGCGTTACCGGATTAAACACTTTCTTTTTAAGTCCTATTATTTTAGTTTTAATATTAGCCATTATGCGTAATAATATGTTTGCATTACATTGGTATAAATTGGTTTCTTGGTTTCTTGGTCTACTCCTATTTGAAATTTTGACCAACCCTTTTTATATGCACGTAACATTTTACCGAAAAAATTACGCTCTTTATTATCACTAAAATTTTCTGTTTTACCGTCGAATTGACGAGTTAAGCGTTTATCATTAAACACTAGTGGTGATGTGTTATTTGCTTTGTTTTCCATTTTCTTTGTTTTGATTATCGTAATAGAAACGAATTATATCTAAGTGTAATTTATTCTCACTAAACCCAGTCCTTTTTAAATCAGCATAAAACTTGTTTTTTAAAGAACCTCGCATCCTAACATAATTAGCTACCCTGTCTTTAGAGTATTTTAAATGCAGCTTTTCGTTTTCATCCGATTTTTTTATGCTCATTACTCAAATATACTAGGTTACTTTAATATACTAAGTATACTTTATTAACATTTAAATAAAAGTGCGACACTTTTCCTTTAATAGTGCGACATACAGCCGTGTATAACTTTTACTCAAGGTAATTTTGTAAAGGATGAAATCAGGTAAAATTTTAAATTATTCAGCAATCGACAATTTCGATTTACCGTATTGCTCTTATTTAGATACATCCGAACCACGCATGACAATTGATGGTGACATCGGTGGTGAAAATGGAATTGATTGCGCTTTATTCGCTAAAACACTTCGCTTATTAGACCAATTATCAGTTACACGAGGTTACACTCGTATTTGCATTGATATAAATACAGGCGGCGGCGAAGTTGAAACAGGTATGAGTATTTATACTGAAATGCTTTCTATAAAAACACCTGTTGATACTTATGTTACAGGTCGTGCAAATTCTATGGGTGGCGTTTTATTCCAAAGCGGACGCAAAAGATTTATGTATAAACATACGTCTTTAATGCTTCATGACCCAAGCGGTAGCGATAACGTAAAGCAATTAAAAATAGCTAAAGATTCATTAGTAACAATGTTAACCCGTCATGGTTTATCTGAAAAGAAAATTAGCGATTTAATGAGTGAAGAAACTTGGATTATGGCAGAAGATGCAAAGAAAAAAGGCCTTTGCGATGAAGTTATTGATATATCAAAATTAAATAACGTAGATAAAAAGGTTTTATGGAACCAACTACAAATAGTTACAAATAAAATAACCGAAAACATGAATAAAGAAACACTTGCATTAGCACTTGGATTAAGTAAAGATGCTTCAGACAAAGAGATTAACGATGCGGCGGCTAAAATAGGTTGCAAGGTTGTTAACTACACTTTAAATGCAATTCCCAAGGCTAAAGCCGAAGATGATGAAGACGAGGAAGAAGAAGAAAAGCCAAAGAAAAAGAAAAAATCAGTTAAAGACGAAGAAGGCGAAAGTGCTTTAGATAAAATGTGTGGATTGCTTGATGCAATGAAAGAGGAAATGAAAAACTCTAACAAAGCACTTGCTGATAAAATTGCAGCAATGGAAGAGGCTGATAAAAAGAAAGCTAAAAACGAACAAACAAATAAAATTCAAAACAAAATTACCTCACTTGTAAAAGCTGGTAAAATAGCTGATGATGTTGCAACTATTGCACAAGTAGCAAAAGACTTTGAAGACAATTTCAGCATGGCTGAACGTGTTTACGATGCAACTCCTTCTAAGATTACAGTTGCAGCAGCTAAAGTAACTGATTTGCTTTCTAATGCAGAAGCAAAAGCAAGTGCAGAAAAAATTAAAGCACTTGTTGACGAAGTTGTAAAAACTGATGGCACTACAAATGCTAATGCCGGAACTATCACTTATGATAAAGACGGAAACAACGCAGCGTTCACTCCTACAACACCAACAGGTGCAAAACGAGTTTCAATGACTGACGCTAAAAAAGAATTAACAGCAGCTAAAGCATAAACAAAATATAAAAATAAAAACAGATGGATAATTTAAGTATAGTTGATACCAGATACGCAGGTGACCAACAATCGTTTTGGTGGCCTAGAGCTACTGTTACAATGACTACCGTTGCAAAAAACGCAGTTTTAGTTATTGACGGTATCAAAAAACAAACCACTATAACAACTATTGATACTCAGAATCCGTTGCAAGCTAGACAAGCTGTGCCAACTCCTGATGCTAATCCAGTTACAATTGATGGACGTTTATTGGTTCCTCAAGATGTGATGGTTTATAAAGAAACAAATCCTCGTGATTTTGAGGCGCATTGGCAAGCGGTTGATTTGGCTAAAGTTATTTTAGCTAGAGAATTACCGGCTACCGCAGCAGCTTATATTGTTTCTATGGTATTACGTAGAGCATTCCAAAACCTAGATGTAGGTGTTTGGATGGGCTCACAGGCTTATGCTAACGGTGGAGTTGCTAAAACTGATGTACGTTACCAGTATTCATTCTTTGATGGTTTTATTAAACTATTCTTAAATGACGTAAACGTTATTTCTGTACCGGGTGTTGTAACATTTACAACTCCATCAGCACCAAGTACACCATCAAACATAATTGGATATATGCAATCTTGTATTAACCAATGTAGCGCAATTTTACAGGCAAATCCTCAGAAATTCCAGCGTTTAAAGTTTGCTATGAGCGTAACATCTTTCAATTTGTTTGCTCAATCATTAACGCTTGGCACTTCGTTTAAAAACTTAGACTATGCAAGTTCAACACCTGAGAAATTTCAGGGGTACGATGTAATTGTACTTTATGGAATGCCGGATAACACCGTAGTATTCGGTGAGTTCTTAGATGATGGCACAGGAAACTTTGCAATAGGCATGAATGCAATGGAAGACATGCAATTAGAGCTTAGAAAATTGCAAGCAAACGCAGAAACTTGGTTCGTTAAAGGACTTTTAAAAATGGCTGTTCAATACGGATGGGGTGACCAAATCGTACTTGCTACAACATTAACAACAAACAGTTTCTTACCATAAACTTTAAAAAACAGAAAAAATGAAAAAACTATTTTCAATAATTGCAATACTTGGGTTGTTTGTGTTAAACACAAACGCCCAATCAACAACACCTCGTTTTGGTATCACGCCAAATGCAGACAATACATATCGCACACTAACAAATGGATATGCTTCTGTAACCACTACAACTGCAACTGCCGTTTTAGTTCAACGTCCAAGACATTTCAATACTATCTACAAGATAGGCACATTGACGCATGCCCTAACTGATTCCATGTATGTAACAGATGCGTTTGTAGGCGACCAAGTAACATTCATATTTAATGCAGATACATTAACCGCTGGGCGTGTTGTAACATTTGGTAATCATATAGCTAGTGCAGGCACATTAACAGTTCCTAATAGTAAAAGTTCACATTCGGGCGAGGCCACTATAACATTCATTTTTGATGGCGTTAGATGGACTGAAAAAGGCAGAACTATTAATACTAATTAATTATTAATTAAAATTTTAATCCAATAAAAAACATGGAACCTATTATATCAAAAGAATTAGTACAAACGCTTGAAGAAAATTATCGCATTGAAAATGTGTATTTCGAAAAAGCTACTGGATTACATCATTTTAACCACGTTAAAACGGTTGTTCAGGAAGGAAAAGAAGATTTACTTACTGTGAATGGAAAAGAAGTTATCCGAATGACTGCAAAAGAAGTTAAGGGTAAATATAAATCCTCTGATTATTCAGTTGCAGAAACTGATAAAGAAGTTAAGGGTAAAAAATAATGGCTCTTATACAAGAACACCAAGCCTTAGATTATGCTAAATCTAAATCAGGTTTTAATAAAGCCTCATTAGTATTAGTAGATGAATTTGGTAATGTTCGATTTGACCCATTAGAAAGTGAGTATGAATTACTTAAAAAACAAGGTCAAGTTTTTATTGTTAAGGGTTCGGTTACAGAAGATAAAGAAGAAGATAAAAATCATTCAGATAACGAAGAAAATTAAAAATGGCATTACCGGATGTAAAAGTTTTAGCGGGCAAAGGAAGTGCTAATCAAAGCGCACCGGGTCAAGATTATTATAGTGGATTAATCTATTATACTAACACGTTGCCTAGTGGGTTTACTTCAAGTTCAAGAATTAAACAATTGTTTTCTGTGGCAGATGCCATAACCGCCGGAATTAAAAATGATTATTCGGACGAAACACAAGCTACTTTTCATTTACCTATTTCGGCCATAGGCTCAACTGGCGATGTAATTGTGGTTAATTACGCTAATCCTATTACAGGATTAACTGACGTATTAGCTACTTATGCTCAAAAATCAACCGATACAACAGCAACTATTTTAGGTGCAAGTTTAGCTTTAGCAATTACAAATAATCAATCTGTTAATGGTGGTTATACAGCTACTTCAACAACAGGCACTTTATTAATCACAGTAAAAAAAGGTTTAGGAATTACCCCTAACACAGGTACACCATTATCAACTACAATTACGGGCACTATTACCGTAGGCTCAATTGCCTTAGTAACAAGTGGCGTAGCTTCTTTATTATATGTGTGGTATTATCATATTAGCGAATATTTTAGATTAAATCCTTTCGGTAATTTACATGTAAGCTTTAATGCTATTCCGGCAAATGCTGCTTCTTATACTTATGTGGAAGTAAGTTTAATGCAAACTTTCGCAAATGGGATTATCAGAAACTTTGCGGTTTATGCTCCAAAAAATTACGCCGCTGGAGCTAGTGATGTTTTAACTTTTATTACTGCTTCAACAGGACTTTTACAAACTCAGTACACAGCAATTTTTAACGGTAAAACACCGGGACAAATTTTGTTCTCAACTGATTTAATGAAACTTACAAATATTTCTAATCTAACATTAGATTTATCGACTTTAACTAATAATCGCACATCGGTTATTATATCTCAGGACGGAGCAAATTTAGGTAACTCTTTGTTTTTACAAACTGGTTATTCTATTACTGATATAGGCGCAACGCTTGGTGTTATGTCTGCTGCATTAGTAAGTGATGATATTGGAGATTTAAGTCAATTTAATTTAACTAATGGTACTGAATTAAGTGTGCCGGCTTTTGGAACTGGAGAATTAAATAAAAATCTATCAGGGAATCTATTAACTCAACTGGATTTATTCAGATACATTTTCAATTTAATTTACGTTGGTTATACTGGAGTTTTCAAAAACAACGACCATACAGCAACATCGGTAACAGATGAATTTGCTTATATACATTATGGTAGAACGTGGGATAAAGCAAGCCGATTATTGTATGTTGCTTATTTACCTTTCTTAAAAGCAAAATTAGCTTTAAATGCTGCTGGAAACTTAACGCCGCAAACACAGGCCACTTTGGTTGAAGCTGGTAATACCGCTTTAGATGTTATGGTGAGAAATACCGAGTTATCGGGTTATACAGTTGTAGTTCCGGCAAACCAAAATCCAAACATTACAGGAAAACTAGCAATCACAGTTAATCTATTAGCTGAAGCAATTGCAAATGAAATAGATATTACCTCACAATTCGTAGCATCATTATAAAATAAGACAATGCAGCAAACAGCGGTTATAAACGGAATTATGAGCAGTTGGGCTAACATTAGCCTTATTCTATTCGGCACTATTGTACGAGGTGTAAAGGGAGTTAAGTACAACTATAAACAGGATAAGAAAAATGTTTATGGTTGGGGTTGTGAGCCTATTGGGCGTACTTACGGAAACATTGAATACAACGCTGAGATTGTTTTATTGCGTGATGAATTACAAAATATCATTAACGGATTAAAATCTAACGGACTAAATAAAATCACAGATATAGCACCATTTAATATACCTGTAATTTATGGACAAAACCCTGCGGGCGGTTTAAATCCGGCTCCACAAGGCCAGTACCAAGATACTTTAATGTATTGCGAGTTTTTAGATTTCAATTTCGACGCTAAACAAAACGACCAAGAATTTGACATGACACTTCCTTTAATAGTAGGTGGTATGAAACATTTTTAATTTTTAAATAATAACAATTATGGGGCAAGAAGAATTAGTAACTGAAAAAACAGCCGAACAAATAGCGACTGAAAAAGCAAAACAAGAAAAATTTGATGCAATTAAATTAGCTGCACATGATACGGCTCAAGCATTATCAATTCAGTTCGGAGTAAAAGTACACGAACTTTTTGTTATTAAAGATGATGAGTTAATAGTGGGTTATATAAAAGAACCTGGTATGAGAAATAAAATGGCTGCTGTAAATCTATTGTCAAGAGAACAATTAGATGCTTGCGGAGAGCTTATTATTCGCACTTCTTTATTACCCGAACAAAGCGACTCACGTTTAGTTGAAGGCGGTGGAGATGATGATGTTTATGTATCCGCTTGCTTCGCTTGCAATCAATTTGTAAAATTTTATGCCTCTGAAGTAAAAAAAAATTAGATGCTCATTCTGTAAAAGACGAGTGGTCTAAGATATGTGCGTATGTAGGTTTTTATTTCAACTACCGAGAAAAAAAAGAAAATAAACCGAGAACATTAAACGAATGGTATGCACAACAAAATACAATAAAAGAAGATTACGAAGAGGAAGTAATGCAACGTTGGTCGGAGCTTCATTATGTATTGAAAAATCCTTTGCCTTTCAAAAATTATACTGTTTTAGTGGAAGATAAATAATGACTGATGATGTAAAATATATAATCAGTCTGCAAGATAAAATTTCTTCGCAATTAAAGACTATTCAAGGTAATACCGAGAATATGAACAAGTCTATTGATAAAACAAAAGGCTTATTGACAAACTTGGGAGTAGTTGCGGGGGCTATGTTTGTAGCTAAAAAAGTTTGGGAGTATGGCAAATCAATAGTTGACTTAGGGGCAAAATTTGAAGCATACGAAATAGGATTAAGCACTTTATTACATGGAACAAAAGAGGCTCATGATGCTTTTGAACAGATTAAAAAAGACGCTGCCACAATTCCATTTGATACTGAAAGTTTAATACAGGCAAACAGAGCTTTAATAAGTGCCGGTGCTTCAGCTAAAGAGGCTCGTTCTGTTACGTTAGATTTAGGTAACGCAATTGCGGCAACTGGCGGCGGTAGTGATGCTTTAGGGCGTATGGCTGTAAACTTACAGCAGATTAAAAATATAGGCAAAGCATCTTCTTTGGATATTAAGCAGTTTGCATTTGCTGGTATTAATATATATGGATTGTTAGCTAAATCAACTGGTAAAAGCATAGACCAAGTAAAGGACATGGAGGTTAGTTATGGTATGCTAACAAAAGCCTTAAAAGATGCTGCTGGTGCAGGTGGTATTTATGAAGGCGGATTAGCTAAGATGGGTAAATCTACTGAAGTTCTTAAATCAAATATTATGGATTCAATTTCTTTTTTAGGAGTTGATTTATTTAAGATTGCACAACCTTTAATAAATAAGGCGTTGGGTTTAGCGAATGATGCAATAAGTGCAATAAAAGAAAATTTACCATCAGTTATGAATGCTTTAAAACCTGTTTATGACATAGTTAAAGAAATTGCTATGTATTTATTTAGAATAGGAAAAGATTTAGTTCCATTAATTAAACCAGCTTTTAATGCAATAATTATAACCGTTAAAGAGCTTTGGACTACTATAAAATATTTAATCGACCCAATAGTAAATAATCTTCAGCCAGCAATTGAACAAATAAAAGAAAGATTTGAACTTGTTTCTGCTATTATAAAAAAGATTTCGCACGATTTCAGGCCCTTGTTTATTTTAATAGGTCGTTTGGCTGGAGCTGTATTTAAAATAGCCGTTGTGTTCGGGCAAATAGGGCTTGCAATTTTTAAATGGATAACACACACAAGAGTTTTTAAAGCCATTTGGGATAGCATCGTATTAGTGCTTACTAGGGTTGTTGGATTTATAACTACAATAGTTGAAGGTGTGGCCTCATTATTAGGAATGTCGAAAGGTGTTACTAAAAATATAACTACAACTGCGGCGGCTGGTGAAAATGCTGGCGTTGGAGGTGAATTAGGCGGCGACAAAGAAGGATTGAAGGGTTTAGACCCTGCGGGCGATGCGGCCGGAAAAGACAGTAAACCAGAAAGCGCAAAGCTAACTAATATAAATATTTCAATAGGAAACTTGGTAAATGAAATTATTTTCCAAAAAACATTGGCTCAAAGCGAGGGTCAATTAAAAGAACAAATTGTTAGAATATTAACCGGAGCCGTAAACGGATTTAATGTTATACCGGGTCAATAATGGCAACCGAATTTACACATATAGAAAAATTTGACGCATTCAAAACAGGCCAACAGGTAAGTTATGCGGCTGGTATATCCGTTACAAAATCTAATCCAGCCGATAGGGGTGTTGCTAACTTATACCATTTAAGCAAAAGCCAAAGTCAATCAGTAGGTAATAATTCACCCAAAGACCCCGCCTTATATATTGGAGATTTGGGGCAACCCGTATATTCTGATTTATATATAACTGAAGGAAGTTACATTGATAGTCAAGGAAATGTTATTACTTATCCAAGCATCCGAATACCACAAGTGTTATTTACAATCACGCAAACAAAGAACATTATTGAAACATCCGTACAGGGGCTTAATGACACTATTAAAGAGTATATAAGCGAAGGTAGTTGGATGATAAGCGTAAAGGGTGTTTTAGTGGGTAAAAATGGCATTTATCCATCAACATCAGTACAGAATTTAAAGCGAATATTATCGGCTTCATGTGCTATTCCTGTAACAAGTGAATGGCTTAATCAATTTGACATTCATAATATAGTAATTACCGATAAAGACATTCCTCAAGTAATGGGCGGGCAATCCCAACAGGAATTTAATTTTAATGCAAAAAGTGATACACCAATTGAATTATTCTAATGGTTTTAATTGTTATCACAAAAGTAGTTATTACGCAAGTTCCTACGGACGTTAATCCTACCCGCAATAAAACATATACTTTTCCTTACGTAACGGAATATAAAAGTGAAAGCTCGTGGGCTAATTTAACAGGAAAAGGAAGTATTAAATTTCCTAAAAACATATGGGTTATTGATGAAAACGGAAATAAAATAAATCTTGGGGGTGGTGTCGGGGGAGCTAATAATAACTTGCCCGTTAATGCAACTTACGGCACTCAACCCCCTCTTTTTTTACGTGGAGATAAAATAAATATTTCTGCCGGTTATGGATATTTTGATAGTACTGGAAAACCAAGAATAGTTATCAATAAAATACCTTCCAATTATATTACTAAAGTAACCCCGAAATTACCCATTGAATTAGAGTTTGAAGATAATATGTACTTGTGTAAACAAGTTCTTTGCCCTAACAAAAATTGGGGTACTTTATCAATGGAGCAAATTGTAAGCGAGTTAATTGAAATAGCTAATCAACAGTTTACAAGTGCAAATTTAGTATTTAGAAATTCATTAGGTGTTTCAACCAATGTCGGGGATTTTAGAACCCAAAATGAAACCATAGCACAGGTTTTAAACCGACTTCAAAAAGATTATAAAATTGAGAGCTTTTTTAGAGAAAATGAGCTTTTTTGTGGGCTTATAACCTATTATCCTAATGTAGGTACGGAACATAATTTTGTTTTTCAGAAAAATATTATTTCAGACCAATTACAGTATACTAGAAAAGATGATATTAAAATAGGCTTAAAGGCTTATTCTATAAATAAAACAGAATTACAAACAACAAATAAAGCGGGTAAAAAAAGAACGTCCAAAAAACGTTTAGAGGTGTTTGTGGGAACTCCACAAGCGAATGACGGTCAAATACGCACAATGTATTTTTGGGACGTTCAAACAGTACAGGAACTTACTAAAATGGCTACTCAGGCATTGGGTAAGTTAAACTATGAAGGTTTTAGGGGGAAGTTTATAACGTTCGGGCTTCCATTAGTAGTGCAAGGTGATAGAGTTAATTTAACTGATAACATTTTACCGGAACGAAGCGGAAAATATTTTGTAAAAAGCGTTGATTATTCAGGTGGTTTTAGCATAGGATTAAGACAAGAGATTGAAGTCGAATTAAGAGTTGATAACGCTATCATTAATAATGACGGCACAGCATCGCCAAGTATAGAAACTGAAATTAATAGCGGGTCGTTTGCAGGATTATGAGCTTAGATAGAGAAATAAAAGAAGCTGTAAAGCATTTGGCAGACACACATTTAAAAGATGATGTAAAGTTTGTTGATTGCACCGTTGATAGTGTAGATGTCGATGCCGGCACTTGCTCAGCTACCCCAATAGGCGAAAACAACCCTACTCAAATAATTAACATAGAATTAGAAGCCGAAGTGTGTGATGGATTATTAATTATACCGGTTGTAAATAGTACAATTTCTGTTATATATTCAACTAGAAACACGCCTTATGTATATAAATTTTCAGATATAGATTCAGTTGTTTATTCAGGTAATACTTGGCAATTTGGGGATGGCTCGTTTGAAGGACTTGTTAAAGTTATTGAATTAACTTCTAAAATAAATAATTTGGAAAGTTTATTCAATCAGATTTTGCAGATATTAAAAACTACCAGTATACCTTTAGCGCCTAGTGGAACATATCCTTTCGCCCCGTTATACGCCGCTATTTTATCTATAAATCCATTAACAAAAAAGGAAGATATTTCAAACCCTAATGTAACACATGGTAGTTAAAATATACTTAGTATATTTATTTAAAATGCTTACTTTTGCTAGTAACAATCAATATTTATGTAATAAATTGATACCTGAGGGAAAATATATTAAACAAGATATGTTTATGTATATGGGTGTTATTCATATTAAAAAAAATGAACAACACAATATGCAACAACCTTATTGTATGCACATAACCGCCGAGTTTAGCATACCTAAAATATACAAAGATTTAGGTTTTACTAGAAAAGAAACCATTAATTTATTCGCCTTTAAACGATTTGATAAAATTAAAAACTTTGATTTTAAAATAGAAATATTGAATTAATGGGTAAAAGTATAAGATATAGAAGTGATGTTTTGCTAAATACCAACGGAGATTGTTATATAAATCCGCTAACGAATGATTTTGATTTTGGAGCTAGTGACGACAGACATATTAATGATGGGTTAGTATATGCACCCGGATGGTCTAAAAGATATGCTTCGTTTGGCGTTGGTGCGGCTTCATATCTAAAAAGTAAAGAAGTTCAGCAAACTTTACCTAAATCAATTAGATTAAATTTATCTTCGGATGGATACCAAATAGATTCAACCTTCTCTTTTAAAAATTTCAGCATTTTAGATATAGTAAATAATGCAAGCTTATTATAGTATAAACGGGCAAAAAACGGTTAGTGACTTATGCTTATTTTTATATGGCTCATTAGATTATATTGGGAAATTAATAAGAGAAAATAATTTTATAACCGGTATAAATTTTGATTTATCAACTTTTGGAGGTGTTAAAGTTTTATACGATAACAGTATAGCTCAATTAGTGCCACCTAATTTAAAAGTAAGTCCTTCACCTGTTATAATTCATGGTATTTACACAGTAAAACAAGGTCAGGGATTAAGTGACTTGGCATTACACACTTATTTCGGTATAGATAATTTAATTACACTTTTAATAGATAATAATCTAGATAGCATTAATTTAATGCCTGACGAACTACTGGGATTAAACTTAAAATTCAATCCTACGTTAACCAAAAGTCCAGTCATACAAAATCACAACAAAAACAATAATATTGTTTACGCTACCGGATTTAGCTTCAACAGAGATTCAGAAATATTTAGATTGCTTGAAGATGGTAATTATAGATTACTTGAAGACGGAAGTTATAGGCTTTTAGAGTAACTTTTTATCCTTTTTCTTGCGCCAAAACGCATCTTTTTCTATGTCGCCAGCCATTATACAGCCATAAGGCAGAATTTCATCTACAACTTCGCCAAGTCCAAAATCATGCATTTGATTTTTTACACTATCGGCATCCTTATAGGCGCTTGGTAACTCGGAAATATCAATATTATTAGAGAAGAAACGAATATCTAATCCTTTTGTTTCTTCTGAAAAAATTTGTTCATTAGTTTTACCTGAATTATTTCTTTTATGTTGACTTCGGCTAATATTTCTGCCCGCACCATGTGGAGCAAAACCTAAATTGTTTTCAGTTGTATCCCCTTTTACAATTAAAACTGATTCACTCATATTTAAAGGAATAAGGCGCAGTCCGTTTTCGCTATCAGGAACAAAATTATTGCTTAACGGAGTTGCTCCTTTAGCGTGGTAAAATAAATCATCTTCTTTAAAAACGAAATTATGTTCATTCCAAAATCTATCATAAATAAATGAATCTGATTGTTCGTTAACGGCATCATGTAGTATGGTATGGTTTAATTTAGTCCATTCACGCACTATTTGCAAAGCTTCCCAATATGTTTTACCCTCTTCGGTATCATAAGGAATCCAAGCGTTTCTTGCTAATGTTTTTGGAGATATAACTTTTCTGAATTTTTCAGCAACATCCATACCTATTTTATAAAGATTTGCCCCAAGTCCACGACTACCGTGATGTGTTACCATAATAGTATCTCCAGTACTTTTCAATTTACCGACAAATAAAAAATGATTTCCATCGCCCTGAGTTCCTAAGTGGCTTTTAGCGAAATTGATACTTTTTTCGGAATTTAAATATTTATTTCCTTTTATTTTTTCTAGTAATTCACTAGGTAAATTAAATGAATCCTTTCTGCCACCATAGCCAAAATGTGTAACATTATGAGCTTCATCTAAAATTAATTTAGCATCTATATGGCCAAAATTAGTCATCATTACTGAGCAACAAATGTCAGCCGAATGCATATTAGGATGTATGGCATTTTTAGTAACTACTACACCGCCAACAGGTATTTGGCCTATTTCACCAGTAGGACAAGCATCGGGCATTACACATCCATTTACAACGGTAGGAGTTTTCATTAAAACATTCATTGTTTCAAAAACCTTACTTGTATTAAAAAGCTCTTCTTCGTTTTGACACCCAATGTTTTTGTGGTAAAAAATAGGTTTTATGTGTGGTAAAATTTCAACAATAGGAATTGGGACTACCGATTTTAAATAAGATTCTAATTCAGCCCCTACAAGATTATTGTTATTTGCATGTTCAATTGCTGATTTAAACCAATTAGATGGTTTATACCCTAATTCGATTAATGTTTTGCCCGTTACCATGTTTTTTAATATTAGTGAAACAAATATATAAATATTATTTTTAACAACTAAGTATACTTTATATATCAGGTATATTTTATATATTTGCAATGGATGAGTGGAAACAAAAAAATATCCCAATTAGCAAACATTCCTAGTATTAACGGAAATGAATTAATTGAAATTGTTGTTGGGGGCGTTAATTATTCGGTAACCCCAAATCAATTGGCCGCTTATATAATGTCTTCTAGTTTATCCGGGGCAATTGCTACTACTGGTACAAATAATTACGTAGGCACTATTGCGGGCTTAACCTCAAACAGCCAATTATTAAACAAAAACATCACTTTAATTATTGCTAATGCAAATACAGGGGATTGCTCAATAAATTTTGGGTTTGGGGCTATCTCTTGGAGAAAATTTGGAAACGTGCCTTTTGAAGCAAATGATGTAAAAAATAATCAACGTGTAATGGGTAATTATGATGGCACTTATTTACAGATTATGACCGTTACCGATAATATAGGCGAAGGAAATTAAAATGAATAAACGCATATTAAAAATAGTTTTACTAACCGCTTATTTATTGAGTGGTGTTTTAGCTTTTGGGCAAATTAAAACATGGTCAAGAAGTGGTAATGTAATTTCTGATACTGAATTTGTAGGAAGTACAAATAATTATCCTTTAAAGTTTAAAACCAATAATCGGATTATTGAAAAAATTGATTCTTTAGGCAATATTATTTTCTTTAAAAAGGCCGGCACAAGTAATTATGACACTTTGTTTTCAATTCGAAAAGATGGGCTTATTAATGCTGGAGGCTCTATTAGTTATGGCTCTATTTCTATGGGTCGAAACACCGGGTTTGATTCCGGTTTAGTTCACAATACTTTTTTCGGATATGATTGCGCCGGAACAAACGGCGAAGACCCAAGACTGACCAAATCACTTACAACAGGATATAGAAATACTGGGTTCGGCGCAATAGTGATGCGTAGACTAACTACCGGAAGCTTTAATACGGCTGTTGGTGATGAATCAATGGAATTTTTAGAGGATGCACAATACAATACGGCGGTAGGTAGATTTGGGCAAAACGCTAATAAATCAAGCAATAATAACACATCTTTAGGTTATGGATGTTTAGCGGGTCAATTTAGAACGGTAGCCGGAAACCTACAGCCTTGTAATACTTTCCCAAACAATACTATAGCTATTGGTTTTAATACGCTAAATCAAGATACCGTTGCAACAGATAATAATTGTATGGGAGGTTATCTAACCGGGCAATACTTAATAGGTGGTTCAGATAATACCGCTTGGGGGTCTAATATAATGAGTTTGGGGGCAACTACACCAATGCGTAATAGCATTTTTGGAGAATTTGCAGGGCAAAATATTACTTCGGCTACTGATAACGATTTATTCGGATACCAAGCTGGAAATATTTTAACAACAGGTAGTAAGAATGTTTTTTTATCTCGAAGCGCAGGGCAAAATATAACAGGAAACGAAAACGTATGTATAGGTTATTTATCGGCTCAATTATTTACGGGTGCGGTTGCTGCCAATGGAATGATAAACATTGGCGCTTATTCAGGCAGATATGATGCAAGAACAAACGTAGGGCACATAGGAAACCAAGATAATGGTAGTGTGGCTTTAGATACCACTAATTCTATTTCCGTTTTTTATATGGATGCAAATCCATTAAATCAAAGATGGAAATTTAATTCTAAACTACACATAGTAGATGGTACACAAGGTAATGGAAAAGTTTTTACAAGTGATGCAAATGGAATTGGAAGCTGGCAGACATTAACTGTTACACCAACGCAAACAGTTACATTAACTGGAGATGTTGTAGGAACCGGCACAGCTTCTATTGCAACAAAATTAACGGGGAACATAACTATTAATGGCACAACATCATCTTATAGCACAAATCCTACGTTTACAATTTCAAGCGGCACAACCTATACAAATACAGCGCCTATTACTATAAATTCATCAACAATAGGCTTGCAGTACGGAACTGGCTTATCTGTAAGCTCAGGTTCTTTAATTACATCCTCTATACCCAATTCTGCATTATCAAACTCAACTATAAGCGGCGCTGCTTTAGGAACAAACTTATCTAACTTAATAAACGGTTACGGTGTTTTAGGGGGTAGCTATAATGGCTCAGGTGCAATTACTTTAAGAGTAGATAGTACTCATTTAGTTGACAAACTTTTTTTAGCGGCTCAATTAGCGGGTTATGCTAGTTCAGGCGCAACATTTACGGTTAATGGTACTGGTATGGCCTTGGGGACTAGTTCAACAATTACAGCAGCAGCGGGTACATTAACAGGTTCTACATTAAATTCGACAGTAGTAAATTCATCGTTAACAAGTGCGGGCACGTTCACAACGGGAACTTGGCAAGCTGGCGTTGTGGCTGGGCAATACGGCGGTACTGGGGTAGCAAACACAGGTAAGACAATTACTATAGGAGCAAATTTAACAACCACGGGAACGGGTGCGCCTACTTTAGCGTTCCCTGCAACTACATCTTACACTTATACTTATCCGAGTGTTAGTACAACAGTTGTTGGGAGAACGGGAAACATGGCAGCTAATAGAATAGCGTTTATGAGTGATGCTAACCAAATAGCAACACAAGCAAATTTTCAATACAAAGTATTTGACCCTGGCAATAGTGGTAGAGCCGTTTATATAGGAGATACTGCTACAAATAATTTCGTGTTAGGTAACTATGGTTTGACAACAAACACAACTATATTAAACTGCCCTACCGCTTCTGGAGATATAAATATGCGTTTTCAAAATGGAGCAAATCAATTTAATATACATAGTGCTTCAAGCGTATATAACGCATATATAGCATGTAACACTATGATTGGTAACACAACAACATCAAACGCAAAACTAGCTATAAGTGGTAATACAGCTTTAGCATACACAAATACAGGTAGTGGTTTGGCACTTCAATCTTTTACAATTACAGACCCCGGAGTTTCATCTACTTACACAGGAAACATTGCTATTCATGATGTAGCTGCTAGTACAATAGGCGGCGCAAATACGCATACAGTAACAAATATGGCTACTTTTCAAATAGAGGGGGCTACAAATACAACTGGCACAATTACGATAACTAATAATGCAGCTTTAAGAGTTGTAAGCGGAATAACTGACTTAGAAGGCAAAACAGGTGTAGGGGTACCGAGCCCTACTTATTCATTAGATGTTAACGGCGATATTGGATTACCAAACTTAGGAAACACTATACGTTTAAAAACAGTTTCAACAAGCACCACTTCAAGTACTCAAATGGCCGGTAAATCTACTTTAACAGCTGGCACAGTTACTATTACAAATGCAAATGTTACAGCCAACAGTTTAATTTATGTTACGGATACTAATTCAGGTTCTTTAACCAATGTAGGTTCTTTAAATGTTGTAGCTGGTAGTGGTTCGTTTACGGTTACATCTACAAATATTTTAGATACTAGCACATTTAATTACTTTATAATTCAACCATATTAAAAATGAAAAAACAAATAATAGCACTTTTAATTTTAGCGGTAATAGGTATATGCACCCAATGTGCAACAGCTCAAAATTACACACCAATAGCCACAAAGAGTTTAGGCGTTGACAGCTTAACTCAATTAGATAAAGAACTAAGGGTAGTTAGCTTAAACATTGATTCTAAAATGAATCAAATTAGGGTTTATTATGAGATAGTTTTATTGAATGATAGCGTGTATGTAACGACTTTAAGCGGCGGCTCTTACATCAGAGATAACAACACTTCGTTTAAAAACTTTGATGCCTTACGTGTATCCTCAGTAGGTCAAGGCATTACCTATTTAATTACTCAGGACATAGGTAAAATAAATTCAGTTCAAACATTAGAAACAGATTTACAGCAGAAATAATGCACCACGATTTAACTACAAATCATATTCAGTACGATTCAATAGTAGGTGTTATTGGAGGTACTTTATTTGGTATTAGCCACCTTATACCATTTAACAATGTTTTAAGCACTATTATACTTTCTATTATCGGTGCAAGCGTTTCGTTTTTTGTTACACATATTTTAAGATGGACTATTACAAGAATTAACGAAAAGAAAAACAAATCTAAAAAGAAGAAAACTAAATTTTTTGACCCTAATTAAAATGGAAATAAGCAAAAACATAACATTAGACCAAGCCACGCACAGTGACACAGCTATACGTTTAAAGATAGATAACACAACTAATGACCCAAGTATAATTCAGTGCATGAAGGACGTTGCAGAGGCTTGTTTTGAGCCTATTAAAAAACAATTTCCCGATGCCGTTATAAGTTCTTTTTATCGTTGTCCTATTTTAAATAAATCTATCGGAGGCCAACCAACTAGCCAACATCAAAGAGGGCAGGCTATTGACATTGGTAGTTTATCAAGGTCAAGAAACTTAGAAATATTAAACTGGGCAAAAGCTAATTTAAAACACGACCAAATTTTAAACGAGTTCCCCGACGCTAATGGATGCCCTGCTTGGGTTCATATTAGCTATGTGCTACCCATTGAAAAAAATAGAAATCAATTTTTTGTAATTAAATAATAAAAACCAAACACCATGCAAGAAACAACCGACACATCAGTAACCACATCAAAGCAGTTTTCTTTAAACTTTAAAGACATTGCAAAAGCCGCATTAGTAGCTGTATTAACACCTGTACTTGTTTTGGTGCAGCAAAGTTTAGATGCAGGGTCACTAACCTTTGACTGGAAACATTTAAGCATGGCTGCTATTGGTGGCTTTGTGGCTTACCTAGTTAAAAACTTCTTTACCCCAAGTCAAACAGTAACTACCCCTCCAAAAACATCGTAAAATATTCCAAAAGTATTCCAAGAAAACGTGTAACTAACTATTAATCAATAAACAAAAATAAAACCATGTCAGAACAAAAATTTGAAACAGCCGAAAGTATTGGCCCTGAAATTGTGGGCGCAGCAGTACATACATTAATCGTATTTGGAGAAAATGCTTTCCCTCATTTAGTTGAAACCGTTGAATTGACTTTATGCAAAAAAGCAGAGGTTATTAAACACGGCTTAACTAACATTAAAGAAAACTTGCCTCACAACCACCCAATCAGAACGAAACTTGAAAGTATCGGAATTGATGCGTTAATTGGACTTATTAATTTGGTTGAAACTGAATTAAGCTGCCCGGTGCCTACTGAGCAAGCACCCGAACAACCAGCAACTACGTAAAAAAATAGCTGATTTCGCCAACAGCACGGTGTTTGGCAGCTTAAAGAAAATAAACAGCGGCGTTTTTCCATTCGCCCGTATGTTTTTGAGCCGATTAATAGTCGGCTTTTTTATGCTTTAAAGTGAAATTAATCTATTTAATTATCAATCAGTTACGTATTATTATTAATTTATTTTAATTATTGTGTTTTGCATTCAAATAAATAACTTACATTTGTACCTGTAACGATGTTGTTACAACAAAAAACCTGCAAAATGAAAGCACAAATCACAGTAAACAAAGTAAACATCCAATTTAATCATTCTTCTGTAAGTCAAAACAAATCTGCAACATTATTTAATGCTATTTGTAAATTTGAAAGAGAGAATAAAGATGTTGTACAGACAAACATTTATAATCAAGATAGAAAAAACAACTCAACCGGCATAACTGTTTATGGCTTTGGTGGCTCAATTACTATACACGCTTGGGGGATTAAGCGTTTTGATTTAGCAAAACAATTAGAAATAATTATGGGCGAAAAAATAAATCAGGTTGAAAGTGAAGCTATTTATAGTGTTCGATTAGAAAAAACACATAATGACGAGCGTTTTAGTCCATACAAAACGCTGCAAATATTTTTAGAAAAATCTGCGTTTAGATTTTAATTATCTTGCCTATACTCGCGAGGCTGATGGCGAGCGTTATTGCACCTACGATAGTGGTGCTTAATTTTAAGAAAAATAAATAATGAATAAAAATCCAAATCCGAGAACTGGTAAAAAAAATATTTCTGAAAAAAAACTTGCTGAGGTGTTAAAAAATTACGGCACTAAACCAACTAAAGATTTGGCAAAAGAAGCTGGAGTTAAATTTAATACGGTACGGGTAATAGCTGCCCGTAATGGACTTAAAAAAGAAAACAGGTACTGGACTGCCAAACAAGAAAAAGAGTTGCTTAAACGCTACGAAGAGTATGGATGGCAGCATTTTGCCGATAAGTTTAATAAAACTAAATGGTCAGTAATTAATAAGTTTAGAGAATTATCTGGTAAACGCAAATGATGCGTAACCGTTGGGGTAAGGTAAGTAATAATTAACATACATACAATTAGTAGGTTTTGTATACATATCCTAAAAAAGTGTATAGATAATTGGTTTTTATGTATATTTGCTTTATCTAGGTGCATTATTTATATAACCGCTCATAGGTTAAGTGAATAGTTTAACTAAGCCTTACAGAAATGTGAGGCTTTTTTATTGGGTCACTTTCAAACTTAGTTCAAACCGAAATATTAAAACAGTCAAAACACCAGTAAAATCAATGGTTATGTGACCATATTCGAATCCCTCCGGGTCCACTTTTTTAACATTGACACTTTATAGGTTTTACGGCACTTGTAGCCGTTTTTGCCAGTATTTACAGGTGCTTCGGTCTAATCGTTAGTTTACCTAAGTCGACCTAAGTTTACCTAAGTCGACCTAAATTTTCAAACCTCTTTCAAACTTGGAACAAAAATGACTATGTTTGCAAGGCTTGTTATTGTTGAGTTTTTTACCTAAAAAATGGCAAAAACCTAATAGTACCAAAGGTTTTAAGAGGTTGTAAATTTTTAAATATCAAAATATGGTAATAAGGGCATTTTTATGGAAGAAAGCGAGGCACGATAAAAAGCATAATATCAAAATTTATATCTACGATTCGGATAAGAAAATATACGTAACCACAACTCATTTTGTGTGTAAAGAACATTGGGATAAATCAACAAGAACTGTTTCTAAGGATAATAAAAACCACGAGTACATAAATAATGACATTAAGGGTAAGATTTATGACTTACAAAGAAAGTATCTTATTGACCCGCTGATTAAAATTAACGACATAACAGAGGTTAAAAAAAAGAAGGTAGATTTTAATTCGTTTTTACAAGCCTCTTATAACCGGTTAGAAAATAAAACTATTTTAACCAAAAACGGGCAGTCGTTAAGTACGGGTTCTATTAAGGGAATGAAAACTCATTTACACCGGATTATTGAATATAACAAAATCGAAAAAATTACTTTTGATAAAATAGACATTGATTTTTACGGGCGCTTCGTTAGTTTTTTAAGGTATGAGTATAAATTAAAGCTTAAAAAAAAGGTTGTTATTGGGCTTTCAGAGAATAGCATTTCTAAAACAGTGTCTAATTTCGTTCGCATAGTTAAAGATGCTTGGAAAGCTAAGCTACACGATAATAGAGGGGCTTTAAACTTCTCAGTTCCTAGAGTTGAATCAGATAACATAGCATTATCGGAAAAAGAGATTGATAGTATGATGGCTATTAAAAATTTGCCCGAACACTTGGTTTTAGAAAGTGATAGGTTTTATGTGGCCTATAATTTTTTCTTACGATTTGGGGATAGTATAGTTATTGATAAAGCCAATATTTTAACCATTAATAATAAAAAGTATCTTGAATCTACCTCGGGTAAAACGCATACAAAGGTTATCATTCCTATTTTTAAAAGAACGCTAGCTATTTTAAAGAAGTATAATTACGAAATACCCAAAACCACCAACCAAGAAAGTAACTGGAAAATAAAAGAAATTGGAAGGTTAGCCGGAATTGATGAGCCTACAACCGTAACCGAGATAAGGCAGGGTAAAATAATAAAAACTGTTTACGAAAAGTACAAGTTAATTACAACTCATACTGCCCGGCGAAGTATGGCTACCAACTTATATATGAGTGGGGTTGATAGAAAATCAATTCAATTAATGGGTGGTTGGAAAACTTTAGATATGCTGGAAACTTATTTAAAAATAGATAAAGTAGAAAATGCCATTAATGTATCTAAACATCCGTTTTTTGCAAAAAGAAAATAAATACATAATTTTAATTACTTAATCGTGAAAAATCACATGAAAAAACCACAACTTGCACCAATTAATAAAAAAGCCAAAGAACTTATAAAGAAATTTAATGGCAATATAGACCATGCAATAGTATGTGTCGATGAAATATTAAAAGCAGAACCAATGAAACCTGTTTTTGATAGAGTTATTTATTTAAGAAATCAACAAGATGAATTTTGGGAGGCCATAAAAAAAGAACTTATTAGTTTTAAAACTAAAAGTTAAATAATTTCTTTGCTAATAGGAAGTAGCGTTTGTATGGCGTTAACATAGATATTATCTCATATATTAGTTATATTGTTTCATAAAATGACAAAAGCCCCATTAGGAGCTTTTGTTTTTCATATTTTTTAAAGGTCAATCGTTAGTTTCTCCATTCTTTAATTTTAATTGAGCTATAGTTTGGTCATAAAACTTTTGATGTTCTTCCGGCGCCGGTATCTCTAAACTTTGACACAATTTAACTACATAATGATATTTATAGATACTTTTTAATTGAAACGGGAACGTATGCCCGGATTTTTCAAAAATAATTCTATTATGAGTATCCCAATCAGAATCAGATACTATTTTACATCCGTTGTCTTTTAAGAGTTGTATTAACTCTTCTTGCTTTAAAATTGGAATAGTCATTACAGTAGTTTTATGATAGGGTTAAACTTATTTCTTTTTTGCAAATTTTTTCTTCATGCCTTAAAGCAAGTTCTCTTTTAAGATTTAAATATTCTGCTTCGGTTATTTCCTGTACTTCAGATGCTTTTATACCTAAATCATAGGCAAGTTTTGTTTTTAAAGAAATAAAAAGTTCTCGGCATACTTCCTCATGTGTACCGCCTTCAACGACTAATCCTTTGATACTATCAATCCATGCAACATATCCGGCTTCGCCGTGATTTTCTATGTTTGCTATTAATTTAATGGGTTTCATACTTTTTATATTTAGTTGGTTATTTCAAATTTAAATAAACTGTACACAAGTATAATTATAATTTAGACGAGTTGTACAATTTCAGTGTTAATTATTCTTTACATATACAAAGATAAAAAATTGAAATTAAAAACAGCGTACTTTGCGGCATCTATTTTGTTACAAAAACTGCAAAAACCTTACATTAAAAAAGCCACCGTTAAGTGGCTTGGTTATGTTGAGGTATATATAATGTTAGTTGTTTTTAAAATCATCAACTCTTGTATATTTATCTGGGGTTAAAAAGAACTTATTCTTATACCCATCAGACCATTGTAAACAAAACAAACCCCATTCTGGCTCATAAATAATCTGACATGTTACATCTTCGCCTTTATGGTAAAAAGTAACATAATTGCCTTCGTGTAATTGGCTGCCATTTTTGTCAACCATCCCTATAAATTGACCTTGAAACATGGGCTACTTATTTTTTTGCTTTTACAAAACTAAACTATTTATTCGAGCTAAAAATACTGTTGCTGTCAATTTTATTGAGCCATTTTATTAGCCATAGCAGAAGTAGCTGTGCGGATAGTTTTAAGCTCTTCTTTTGTATTTATATTATCTACTTGACCTCCAAGTGTAAATAAGTCAATAAAAGCCCCTATAAAAAAGAAATTCAATGTTAATAAACATAAAATACCCTTACCGATTTTACCTAAATAAAAATAATGTATTCCTAATACTCCGAAAAAGCCTAATAGCCAGCATAAATAAGCGGTTGATTTTGTTTTCATGGTTTTGTTTTTTTTATGATTTATATTAATTGTAGTTTATACTTTCAAAATCGAATTTAAGTTGTAGCTTTCTTTGTAATTCAATTTTTTGCAATTCAAGATGTTTAATTTTTTTTGCTTGTTTTTTTATTAAGTTGCCTTGGTCGCTTACTATCTCCTTTAGTATTAGTATAAACTTGTCCTCCATCGAAATCGTTTAATTGTATTTTTTTAATATAATCCCTAAGAAAGTCTATCACGTCATTCGCACGCTCTAAATCTTTTTCAAGCTTAACAATATTAACGTTTGTTTTGGGGTTTATTACTTCATTTTCATTATTTATTTCGATGTAAGAATTTTGCGATTTTTGTATGTTTTTATCTTTTATGTAATTATTAATAGTGATTATATAAGCATTTTTAACTACTTGTTTTTTGTATATTTTAAATACATTTTCCCTTGTACAACCTAATAGGTTGCCGACCTCAGTTTCATTTAATTGAGCAGATTTTACTAGTATTTTAAAATCTTCGCCGTTCATTGTTATGTATCCAAAGTTTACTATATTTGTTTAAAATTAATACCATGACACAATTAGAAAAAATGTACTTAAAATTAGAGTGTATTAAGGTTGCCATTGATAAACGAAGTTTAATTGACCCAATAGGAAATATGTCTTTAACACAGATATCAGACGATATATACAAGTTGGCTACCACGATTTAAAATACACTGTCCTTAGTACCCCAAGAAACATTACTAGGTGGCTCGCCTTTGATTAATTGTTCTGGAGCCATTAAAGATTCTTTAATTGTACCTGTGTTATCAGTATAACTACACCAAATCTTATCGCCCTGAAAACCTTGCACACTCATTCTTTTGCGAGTTAAGTTTTCATGAACAATCATGCCTTTTTCAATTTCTTCTATTCTCATTATTTAATTTTAACTTATTGATTTTCAATAATAAAAACTTATTGTTAATAAGTTTTGTATCTAAAAGATACAATTGTATCCAAAGTTCACTATGTTTGCATTCATAATAACACAAACAAATACAAAACAAATATACAATAAAAATGACAATACCAAAAAACAAGCAAAGAAATTGGAAATTACTTAAACAACATGGTGATATAGATGTTTTACATAAAACAACTGGTTTAAGTCGATTTGTTATTAGTAATGCAATCAATCATGGGAGCGCAACAGTTGAGGTAATGAACATCATAGATGCGTTTTATTCTGAACGTAAAAAACAAATAGCCGCCTAATTTATGCCACGTTTAAAACAAGAAGACCCAATAACAGCAGATAATGAGGCTACAAGTGAAATGGCTTTAAAGATGCTTGGATTGTTACCGGGAGATTATGATTTGCTAAGCAAAGATGAAAAGCAGAAAGCAAAGGAAAGTCGCATACGTTATTTAAACAGACTTACGAAAGCGGGTTATTTAAACAGGTTCAAGACAACTGGAAGAGGATTAAAGTACTACAAAACTCAACTACAAAGGGTGTATGAAGAGTTTAGAGAAAGCGGAAAAAGTCTAATAATAAATTAGTTCTAATCACATTCAAACATATCTCTGTAAGCCAGTAAAATTAATAGTATAAACAATCCCTCCGGGTTTAAAAATTATGATAGACTTTGAAATAATAGTAGGGTTGTTTTGGTTGATAGGTTATGGGCTTTTAAGATGTATAAAAAATAAATAGTTATAAAAATGGAAAAAACAAAAGAACAAATCGAACAAAGAAATTTAAGGGCTATGATGGGCTTTAAATACAGTGAAAATTCAATTAAAGCGGGTTTTGACATCAACAACCTATCTGCAAGGTTCATCAACAACCTAGATGCAAGTACCATCAACAACCTATCTGCAAGGTTCATCAACAACCTAGATGCAAGTACCATCAACAACCTATCTGCAAGGTTCATCAACAACCTATCTGCAAG
>Ga0209418_1000002_pt1 | contig 41136 bp, 32 predicted proteins | sample TexAe_OM2H0_M1_FD_187937 | JGI IMG/M metagenome (GOLD analysis project Ga0209418, IMG submission 187937) | Forest soil microbial communities from Davy Crockett National Forest, Groveton, Texas, USA - Texas A ecozone_OM2H0_M1 (SPAdes) (version 2) | ecosystem: Environmental > Terrestrial > Soil >...
ATTTCTATATTAGCTGAAACATCTCGTACACCTTTTGATTTACAAGAGGCTGAATCTGAATTAGTAGCTGGTTTCTTTACTGAACATTCTAGTGTACCTTTTGTTTTCTTTTTCTTAGCTGAATATGCTTCAATAGTTTTATTTAGTTGTATTACTTCTATTTTATTTTTAGGAGGATATCATATGCCTGAATTATTTATTAATGATTCTTTAATTAATTTACAATCTATTATATTAGGATTAAAAACATGTTTATTCTGTTTTATGTTTGTATGATTTAGAGCTACTTTACCTAGAATGAGATATGATGCTTTAATTGAATTATGTTGATTAAATTTATTACCTGTTTGTGTAGCTTTTATTATTTTAGTACCTAGTATTTTAATAGCATTTGATATATCACCTTATTAAAATTTTATAATAAAAAATATAAATTTTTTATTTAATAAACAAATTACTAATTATAGTTTAAAATAAAGTTTTAATCAATAAAATTAATATATTATAAATTTATTTAATAATATTTATATTATATTAATTTATTATCTTACCCCCCTTTAATAAAATAATAGACAATAATTAAAAAACTCCAAATTTAAAATAATTCTGTTTAATTTTTAAAATTAAATTGACGATAGTTTTAAAAAAATAAACCACTTAAAAGAGATACAAAAAATTGCAATTAAGCATATAAAATATAACAATAATACAAATTTATTGTTTAAATATCATAAGAATTTAATTTTGGTTCCGATTGAACGTTGTTCAGTAGTTTAAGACATGCAAATCATTATTACTAAAAAAATTTTAAGGTAATAAGGTGTAAAGGTGAGGATAGTAAATAAGTTACTTTATAATTTCCATAAATAGGAGATAAATATAATAAAAATTTTTAATTTATATTAAAGGAATTATTCTGTTATAAAATACTATTTATTTTGATTAGGTAGTTGGTAGGGTAAATGCCTACCAAGCCGACGATCAATAGCTATGTTTGAGAGAACAAATGGCCACATTGGGAATGAAATCTCCCAAGTAGTATTATACTACCAGCAGTCAAGAATATTAGTCAATGCTCGAAAGAGTGAACTAGCTAACTGAAATCATATTTGTGTCAAATATGATAATGTAAGGGAAGATTATGACATTACCTTACTATTAGTGTTGTCCAAAACTGGTGCCAGAAGACTCGGTAAGACCAGAGACGCAAACGTTAATCATCTTAATCAGGCGTAAAGGGTTTGTAGGCTGTTTTAAAATTAATAATATTATAATTAAAACTAGAATCAAATAGAAGATATATTAAATAATACTTAGAGTAGGGGCGATATCCTTAAATACTAAGGGGAATACTAATGGCGAAAGCTTTTATCTATTAATGATTGACGCTGAGAAACGAAGGTGAGAATAGGAAATAGGATTAGATACCCAGATACTCCTCACTGTCAACGATGAATGGTAGTTATTAATTTTAAAACAATTTAATAACAATGTTAACACGTTAACCATTCCGCCTTGCGAGTATAACTGCAAAGTTGAAACCAAAAAAATTAGTCGGTCTCGAAGCAAACGAAGTGAAGCATGTTATTTAATACGATAATCCGCGTAAAACCTTACCAGTTCTTGCATATAACTTCAATTCTCATTATTATTATAATAAGTTTATATATAATTTTATATTAAATATAAACAGAGATAGAAGAAATAAAATTAAATATTTTATTTAATTACAGGTGTTGCATGGCTGTCGTCAGTCCGTGCTGTGAGAAGTTAGGTTAATTCCGCTAACGGACGAAATCCCTATTATTAATTTATACTTAATAATTAATAATATTTATATAATATTATTTGGGGCTAAGACAAGTCTTTATGGCCCTTATGAACTGGGCTATAGACGTGCCACAAAAACTTTTACAAAGTGATGCAAAACTATTCCAACAAAATTTATATTTTATATTATAATTTATAAATGGAAAAAAAGAAGAGCTAATCATTAAAAAAAGTTAAATTATTAATTTTTAGACGGATTGTCATCTGCAATTCGGTGACATGAAGAAGGAATTTCGAGTAATCGTTGATCATTACCGCAACGGTGAATAAAGCATTCGTGATGAACTAACTGTCTGTCACTGGGAAGAAATTTAAATTGAAGGAAACTACGATAAACATTAAATATTATTTAAGAATAAATAATAGTTTTAATTATAATTAAAAAGCTTACTTAATTAAAACACTTTAATTTATTTAATTAAATTTTAGTTAATTCATTTAAATAACATCTCAAAAGTCATAGCAAGGTAGCTGTACTGGAAAGTGCTGCTGGAAAATAAAAAATATTGATTTGAACCCCCATACTAATAAATAATTACTAATAAATAATTAATAATAAATAATAATAAATATTTAAATATTTATTATTATATTTAAGAGGTTAAATTTTATTATTATATTTAAGGAATTAATATTTATTATTTTATTATATTTAAGGGGTTAGCTGAGTGGTTTAGCTATAAATTTACACTTTATGAACAGAGTTTCGATTACTCTACCCCTTATAAAAATTTATTATTAAATAATCTTAATAAAAAAAAAAGAAAAAAGAATCATAATAATATATAAAAATAAAATAATTTACTTAAACGTTATTAATAATTATAATAGATATAAATTTTATAAGGGTTATAATCTATTTGATAAATATAGTGAATAAGTATTATGAAATAAAACAACATGCTAAATCTATAGGAGAGTATAAACATCATCTATTTCTTCACTAATTAAATTAATATTAGATTTAATATATTTCATTAATTCTTTTTCTTAGTATTATATCTATATACATTTAATAAACTACTAGTACTTGTATATAAATTATCACCATCACTAATTAAATTAATATTATTAATAGATTTTAAAAATATAGCTAATAAATATCTACTATCATTCATTATATGTCTTTCACTTATTTTTCCATTTGAAATTATATAATTATTTTGTAAAGGGGGTTATAAATTTATTTATGGTAAAAGGGTATTATATTAGTATTAATATTAATATTTAATTTATAAATAATAAAATTTAAATATTAAAATAAACAGATTTTAAACATTAATTTAAAAGAAGAAAAAAGAATAAAAAAAAGTTTATACAATTTATAATATTAAAAAGAGTTAGTTTAATATTTAAGGAACAATATAATTTATAAAAATATATATTAAAAGGTTCGATTCCTTTACTCTTTAGATTTTATTAAAAAAGTTAATTTAATAAAAGATTTGAATAAGATTAATTTTATAGTACTTTTTATATTATAATATTAATTATTATAATATTTAGTATTAAATTTAGAAAATTTTAATAAAAAATAAATATTTTAAATTAATATTAACAACAAATTTATATTTAAAATAAATTTTAATATAAATAAAGTATAAAAAATAAAATTTTTAATTTTAAAAATGTTACAAAATATGTCAATTTTAAATATTATATTTAATGATGCACCTGAACCTTGGCAATTAGGATTTCAAGATACTGCTGCTCCAGGTTTTACTGGACTTGTAACATTACATAATACAATAGGTTTTTATTTAATAGTAATTTGTTTTGGAGTTTTTTGGGTATTAGGTTCAACTGTTTATTATTTTAATTATAAAAATAATAAAATGGTTTATAAATATTTAAATCATGGTACTTTAATTGAAATTATTTGGACTATTTCACCTGCTTTAATTTTAATAGCTATTGCTTTTCCTAGTTTTAGATTACTTTATTTATTAGATGAAGTAATATCACCTACAATAACAATTAAAATTGTTGGTCATCAATGGTATTGGTCATATGAATATTCAGATTTTGTGACTGAAAATGGTGAATCTATTGATTTTGATTCTTATATGATTCCTGAATCAGATTTAGAATTAGGTCAATTTAGATTATTAGATGTTGATAATCGAATGATTATTCCTGTAGATTGCCATATAAGATTAATTGTTACAGGATCAGATGTACTTCATTCATTTGCTGTACCTTCATTAGGTATAAAATTAGATGGTGTACCAGGTAGATTAAATCAAGTATCTGTTTTAGCTGAACGAACAGGTACATTTTATGGTCAATGTTCTGAAATTTGTGGAGTTTGGCATGGATTTATGCCTATAGTTGTAGAAGCTGTATCTATCCAAGATTATTTAACATGGATTGATAGTCAATTATAGTAATAAATATTAATATTTTAATTTATATTATCCCCTTTTCTAATTTTAAATTTTAACAAAATTATATTAAAAACAATAATAAATTATTTACTTATTAAAATAAATGTTTATCTTATATAACTCTAAAAGTGAATGAATATTAATATTCATTATTTTATGCAATCAAATTTATGACATTCATTTTATGATTAAAATGTTTATTTAAAACTATGAAATATTATTTTAAATATTTTATTATTAATGTTTATTTAAATTCAAATAAGATTAAACTAAATATTTCAATAGTTAAATTTAATTTGGTATTAATAAAAATAAAATTTTAAATTTTATTTAAAATATAAAAAAAAAATAAAAAGATGAAAATAACAAATTTAAAAAAAAGTCAATTTCAAGCTTTTCCTTATCATTTAGTAGATCCATCTCCTTGGCCAATATTAGTTAGTTTTTCAATATTTTCTATGGTTATTGGAGCTGTAATGTATTTACATGGATTTTCTCATGGAGGTTTATTATTAAATTTAGGCTTTATAATTACAGTTTATGGAATGATTCTTTGGTTTAGAGATGTAATCTCAGAAGGAACATTATTAGGTTATCATACTAAAGAAGTTAAAAATGGTTTAATATTAGGATTTGTTCTATTTGTTATTAGTGAAGTATTTGCTTTTTTATCTATTTTTTGGGCTTTCTTTCATTCTAGTTTATCTCCTGCAATAGAAATTGGAGGTACTTGGCCTCCTATGGGTATTACACCTTTAGATGCTTTTGCTATTCCTTTACTTAATACTTTTTTATTATTATCTTCAGGTGCATTTGTTACTTATGGTCATCATGCATTAATAAGTGGTAATAGACAAGGAGCTATAATAGGAACCTTATTAACTATTATTTTTGCTATACTATTTACTGGTTTACAATATTATGAATATTGTGAAGCTGCTTTTACTATGTCAGATAGTGTATACGGTTCAGCTTTCTTTGCTTCTACAGGTTTACATGGAATTCATGTAATAATAGGAACAATATTTATTTCAGTAGGATTATTTAGAATAATAAATTATCATTTAACAGATACACACCATCAAGGACATGAAGCAGGTATATTATATTGGCATTTTGTTGATGTAGTTTGGTTATTTTTATTTATAGCTGTTTATTATTGGGGAGGATCTTAATTAATATATTTTATTCATTATATATTAATACAAAAATCCAAAAATCACAGACTAAATTTTAAATTAAATATTTAATTTATTTAAACTTAATTATTAATTGTACTACAAAGAAAAAGAAAAAGAAAAATAAAATATATTATGAATCTATCATTACTCTTATTTTTAATAGGTATTTTAGGTTTTATTTTAAATAGAAAAAATATAATATTAATGATTATAGCTATAGAAATTATGTTACTTGCGGTAACTTTATTATTATTAATAAGTTCTTTTGGATTTGATGATAATATTGGACAAACATTTAGTATATTTGTAATATCTATAGCTGGAGCAGAATCAGTAATAGGTTTAAGTATTTTAGTAGCTTTTTATAGATTAAGAGGAAATATTTCATTAAGAACATAAAAATATATTTATAATGTATTTATCAATTTTAATTTTACCTTTATTAGGTTCTATAATTTCAGGATTTATGGGACGAAAAATAGGAGTAACTGGAGCTCATATTATAACTTGTGGATGTTTATTTTTATCTGCAATTTTAGCGACTATAGCTTTTTATGAAGTAGGTATTTGTGGATCTCCTGTTTCAATTAAATTATTAAATTGGGTTGATTCAGAATTAATGTTTATATCATGGGAATTTTTATTTGATCAATTAACTGTTTCAATGTTTATTCCTGTAATTTATATTTCATTTTTAATTCATATATTTTCTACAGATTATATGTCTGAAGATCCTCATAATCAAAGATTTTTCTCATATTTATCTTTATTTACTTTTTTTATGTTATTGTTAGTTTCAGGAGCTAATTTTTTTGTTATGTTTGTAGGTTGGGAAGGTATATTTGAATGCCTTAAATGGTGTAATATTGAAAATATTAATTATAGTCTTCTTTATTTAAAGTATTTAAACTTAAATAAAATTACATCTACCCAAAGAATAGGTCCTCATAATATTGATATATTATCAATAATAATAGGTTCAACTTTAGGGGATACTCAGTTAGAAAGAAGGAAAAAAGGGTTAGGAACTAGAATAATATTTGAACAATCAAATAAAAATGTAGAATATTTAATGTGGTTTCATTCTTATTTATCTACTAGAGGGTATTGTAATACTCAAAAACCTAAACTTCATAAAAGAATTAAAAAAGGAGAAATATTTTATCATTATAGAATAAACAGTTATACTTTCAGTAGTTTTAATTGAATTCATGATATGTTTTATACATTTAAAACTATAAATGATATTCAAACTAAAATAAAAATAATTCCTTTAAATATTGAAGAATATCTTACACCTTTAGCTTTAGCTATTTGGTTTATGGACGATGGTTCTAAAATAGGTAAAGGAGCTAAAATAGCTACTAATTGTTTTACATATAATGAAATTATTTTTCTTAGTGAAGTATTATATAAAAAATATAATATTAAAACTTCAGTTATTTCAGGTGGTATTAATAAAGGTTATACCTTATATATTTCTACTACTTCAATGAGTATATTTATAAAATTAATTAAACCTTTTATGTTACCTTCTCTATATTATAAATTAAATATTACAGCATAGTGAAAAAATGATCACTATTTAGACAATTGGAATGAAGAATAAATAGAAAAGGAGATATGTTTACCTTTTACATTTTTTTGCAACATTATTGAAAACGATCAAACAAATTAGCTTATTTATAGATCGTCGGTTTCATTTCAAATCGCGATCGACTAGTTCAATAATGGGTGCCTGAAATGGTGCTTAATGCATAGTCAGAATCTTCAATATTAATTAACAGTTAATATTGCCAAGGCTTGTTATAATTCCTTATTGGTGTTCAAAGTACAGGAAAATAAATAAAAGCTATTATTAATTATTATATTAATAATTTATTTATTTTTAAGGTTTGATAGGAATAGTTTCATATTTATTAATTAATTTTTGGTATACACGTATACAAGCTAATAAAGCAGCTATTCTAGCTTTAATTATGAATAGAGTAGGTGATATGGGATTAAGTATTGGGTTTTTTGCTTTATTTGCGTTATTCGGATCTTTAGATTATGCTACAATTTTTAATATAGTACCTTTTATGAATGAAACAGCTATTACTATAATAGCTTTATTATTACTTTCAGGTGCTATGGCTAAATCAGCTCAAATTCCTCTTCATAGTTGGTTACCTGGATCTATGGAGGGTTTAAAAATAAAAATCTTTTATATGTATTTTTCTATTTTTATTTTTATATCTCTTTATGATAATTATTATTATGATAATTTATTAAATATTCAACAATTATATTTATTACCTATTTTTAAAACTATACCTAAATCAACATTACATATTATTACTGGTAACATGTTAGGTGATGGGTCAATAAGAATTAATAAAAATAATAATTTAATAGGAGAAGCTAAATATACAATGACTATGGATGTTTATTCTTTAAATTATTTAAATCATTTATTTGAAAAAATTTATGGTCAATATAGTAGTACAGGTATAAAAGGATATCCTAATATTATGCTTCCTCAGCATAAAGGTAAAGAAATAATTCAATATCATTTTACTACTAGATCTAATCCTTTATTTACAGCACTTCATAATATTTGATATAAATGAAATGAGGAAGAAAAAAGATTTATAAAAATAATTCCACTTAATATTTCAGAAATGTTTTCTGAAGTTTCTTTAGCTTATTGAATTATGGATGATGGTTATTTTGATTCTTATGGTAGAAATAAAACTATTATAATATGTACTGAATCTTTTACAAAAGAAGAATGTATATTACTTCAATCAATCTTAAAAAATTTAGGTATTAAAACTACTTTAAAAATACGGAATAAAGATAAGGATAGGTATAGAATTAGATTTTCAAAAACTAGCATGTCCTTAGTAAAAATTTTAATAACACCTTATATGCATAAAGATTTTCTTTATAAATTAGGTAAATAACTTATAAAAAGGTAGGGCCCTCCTTAAACTTCACTATATGCTAGAACATCCTAAAGACTTGAATACTCTCTATTAAAATAGAAGTGAAAATTTCAATGTATATTACAATGGACAATCAGCAGGAAACCAACAAATTTAAATTAATTATTACTTAAATTTATTTTTAAAATTTTACAAATATAATATTAATTAGACCATCCTAAAAGAGGACTAATTTGATTTTCCAATATAAAATTCTCCAAAGTGAGTTCAGATAGATTACCTGTGTTAACTAATTCCAATAACACTGTATTCACCCAACTCTGGCAGTTATTACTCAAAGTATTAAAGAATCGATTAGCAGTTAATTGAGTACAAATTTTGTGCATTTCTTCATGGGTTAATTTTCCTGAATACCCTACGAGTACTAAATGATCTACTTTATCTGCTCTACCTTTTTTCAACCAACCACCATCTTTACTCCATTCTTTAGGGAAAAATTTAGTGAAAGGACAAAATAGATTAGATTTATCCGCATGATATAAAAATATAGAGTTATTATTATCTTCATACTCAACATAAATACCCCAATGTTCTAATTGGGCTGGTACTTGAGTTAAGAATTGTTCAATGAATTCTCTCTTAAATGTTATTACTGAAATTTGTGCCATTCTTCCTATCTTGCTCTCTTGTATTTGAACTCTAACTATATAATAAAATATCAATTTTATTAAACTATAAATAATTAATTTAAATTTAAGTAGGATCCTCAGAGACTATACGTGAAGCGTAAAATCATAATTTATGATGATATAGTCCGATCAATAAAGAAATTTATTGTTAACATTTTGCCTACTCCAGTATCAGCTTTAATTCATGCGGCTACTCTAGTTACTGCAGGATTATATTTATTATTAAGATCTTCACCTTTATTAGAATTTAGTTCTACAGCACTATTAATAATTACTTTAGTAGGATCTACTACAGCTTTTTTTGCTGCTACTTGTGGTTTAATACAAAATGATTTAAAAAGAATTATAGCATTTAGTACTATATCACAATTAGGTTATATGGTAATGGCAGTAGGGCTTAGTCAATATAACGTAGCATTAATGCATGTAATAAATCATGCATTTTTTAAAGCATTATTATTTTTAGGTGCAGGTGCAGTAATACATAGTTTTGCAGATCAACAAGATATTAGACGAATGGGTGGTTTATTAAAGTTTTTACCCTTTATTTATACAATTATGTTAATAGGTACTTTATCATTATTAGCTACTCCTTGGTTAACTGGATTTTATAGTAAAGATTTAATTATAGAATTAGCCTATGGACAATATAATTTTAGTGGAATATATGCTTATATTTTAGGAAGTATAACTGCAGGTATAACTGCTTTTTATTCATTTAGATTAATAAGTTTAGTATTTTTAACTTATCCTAATGGTTCTAAAATAGTTTATTTAAATTCTCATGAAGCTAATTTATTAGTTATTATACCTTTATTAATATTAGCTTTATTTAGTATATTTTTTGGATATATTTTTTCTGATTTATTTGTAGGAATGGGTTCTGATTTTTTTGGTAATTCATTATTTATTCATCCTAAAAATATAGCTTTAATTGAAGCAGAATTTAGTTTACCTTTATTAATTAAATTATTACCTCTTATTTTATCTTTACTAGGTGCTAGTTTAGCTATTTTATTATATCATAAAAATCCTCATTTTATAATAAATTTAACTGAAAGTTCATTAGGACGAAAAATATATACATTTTTAAATGGTAAATATTTTTTTGATATAATTTATAATCATTTTATAGTTACAAAAGGTTTAAGATTTGGATATAATACTTCTAAATTTATAGATAAAGGAATAATTGAATTAGTAGGCCCATACGGATTATCTTCTACATTAACTAATACTGGTATTAATATAGCTAAGTTAGATACTGGAGTAATAACTACTTATTCACTTTATATTACATTAGGTTTATTATTTTTATTATTTTTAATTTTTACTCCTATTTTAATAGATACTTCTTTATTAAATGAAACTAGATTAGTTATTATTTATTTCTCAGCTTTAATAACTATTTTAATTTAATCATTTCATTACTTTAATATACCCAGAGCATATTTAAATCCCCATATTATCATACATTTTATATTCTTTAATATAAAAATATATTTTATATAATAAATAATTAAAGAAATACAGGTTAATATAAACAATAAATATTTAAATAATATTTTATATTATAATATAAAATATTATATTAAAATAATAATATATTTTATTATTTTAATAACAATAATAATTACCCAAACCCAAAGCATTTAGATTAAATGATAAACTTATTAAATTTACTATTATTAGTTCCAATTTTAGGATCTTTAATTTTAATACCTCTTAAAGAAAAAGAAAATTCATTAAAAAATAAAATTTTAATGAAAAATATAGCTTTAATAACTTCTTTATTAACTTTTTTAATTTCTATTGTTATATGGCTTGAATTTAATTCAAGTAGTACTGAATATCAATTTGTCTATGAATTTAATCAATTAAAATTTTGTCAATTTAATATAGGAATTGATGGAATATCTATTTATTTTGTATTATTAACAACATTTGTTACACCTATAGCTATACTGTCTAATTATAATAATATAAATAATAATTTAAAATATTTTTTAATATCTTTTTTATTATTAGAAACTTTACAAATTTTTGCTTTTATTTCGTTAGATTTATTACTTTTTTATATCTTTTTTGAAAGTGTTTTACCTATATTATTTATTATAATAGTTATTTTTGGTCATGGAGAAAATAGATTTAGATCTGCATTTTTATTATTTTTATATACTTTAGCTGGTAGTCTTCCAATGTTACTTTGTATATTATATATATATAGTAATATAGGTTCTACAGATTTTCAATTAATTTCTTTATATGAAATTAGTTTTGAAACTCAAAAAATTTTATGGTTAGGATTTTTCATAGCTTTTGCAGTTAAAACTCCATTATATCCATTTACTATTTGGTTACCTAAAGCTCATGCTGATTCACCTTTAGCTGGATCTATAATATTAGCTGCTACTATATTAAAACTTGCAACTTATGGTTATCTTAGAGTATTAATTAATTTTTTACCTGATGCTTCTAATTATTTTAGTCCATTAGTACAAACTATTGCAATAATTACTATTATTTATGCTAGTTTTTCTACTATTATACAACAAGATACTAAAAGATTAATTGCTTATAGTAGTATTGCACATATGGGAGTAGTTCTTTTAGGTTTATTTAGTAATAATATTCAAGGAATAGAAGGAGGGATATTATTAGCATTAGCTCATGGTTTCGTATCTCCAGCATTATTTATTTGTGTAGGTGGTATAATATATGATAGAACTGGTACAAGAATTATTAATTATATTAGAGGATTAGTTCATTATATGCCAATTTTTATTTTATTATTCTTTATTTTTACTTTATGTAATACTGGAATACCTTTAAGTTTAAATTTTTTAGGAGAACAATTATCTTTAATTGGTATATGGGAAAGAAATCCTATAGTAGCTAGTTTAGGTGCTTCTGGTATTGTTTTATCAGCTTGTTATTCTATTTTTTTATATAATAGAATTGCTTATGGTTCATATTCTCCTCATTTACCTATTTTAAAAGATTTAAATAGAAGAGAATTTTATTTATTAATTTCTTTATTAATACCTACAATATTATTAGGTATATTCCCAAATATTATTTTAGAATCACTTCATATCTCTATTTCTAATTTATTATATAATATATAATATAATTTAACCCCTTTATATTTTATAATATTTATTTATTTGCATATTTATATAAATTGCAATTTTATATTAACATTTATATAATTAATTATATATTTGTTTTATTTAATTAAAACATTTTTAGTTAAACTTATTTTAAATTACAAATTAAAATAGTATAATACTTTTTTATTGTTTATATTTTTAAATTTTTAATTATATTAATCAAATGTAATAAATAAAAACTTTAATTAAATTTATATTAAATTATAATTAATTGAAAATTTTTATTTTATATTCATAAGTAAATAAAATTTTATTTTACGATAATGAAAAATATATTTCTTGATATTTTAGCTTTTAGTGCTCTGTTATCTAGTATTTTAGTAATTACTTCAAAAAATCCAGTTATAGCTGTAATATTTTTAATATCTGTATTTATTAATGCAGCAGGATATTTAATTTTATTAGGAATAGGTTTTATAGGAATTTCTTATATAATTGTATATGTTGGAGCTATAGCGGTATTATTTCTTTTTGTAATAATGATGATTAATATTAAATTAACAGATATATTAGAAACGGGTAGTCAATATACTAAAAATTTACCATTAGCATTAGCTATAGGTTCTTTATTTATCTATGAAATATTTACTATATTACCGTTTACATTTAATAATGTTAAAGCTTTATCTTCATTATTAGAAATTTTAACTAATTTAAACAATTTACTATTAAACTCTAATACTAATATTAATTATTTTTGAAATACTACTGTATTAAACAAATTTAATTCACCAATAGCAAACATAGATACGACATTTACTGAATTTTTACAAATAGAATCAATAGGACATAATCTTTATACTTATGGAGCAGTATTACTTATTATTTCAAGTATAATTTTATTATTAGCTATGATTGCACCTATTTTTATTTCTAAACCTATTCAACAGTAATTAATATTTAAACAATAAAATTATTTATTATATAATTTATATTAAATAATTATTTTATTTATAATAATATTATTAATAATTAACCTTTTAAATAATACATAATTTAAATAAAATTATATAATATTTATGTTTTAAATATGTTTAATATAAAATAACAATTTAAAAGTGTATATAATTTAAATCATTATGTATGTTAGACGCTATCTTTAATATAAAAATATTTATTAAATATGTTAGCAGCTGCAAAATACATTGGAGCAGGTTTAGCAACTATTGGTTTAGCTGGAGCTGGAGTTGGTATTGGAGTAGTTTTCTCTGGATTAATTTTAGCTACATCTAGAAATCCTGCATTAAGACCTCAACTTTTTAATTATGCTATTTTAGGGTTTGCTTTAGCTGAAGCTACAGGATTATTTGCACTTATGGTAGCTTTCTTATTACTTTACTCATAATTAATTTTATTATTATTTATATTTAATTATAATCCCCTATAATTTTTAATATTATTTATTATATAGATTATAATTATTAAAAGAGAAGAGATAAAATTAGTTTAATAGGCAAAATACCGTTTTGTGGCAACGATGTTCAGAGTTCAAATCTCTGATTTTATCTTATTTTATATTTAATTTACAAATATACAAATATTAATAAGTTAGATATCTAAAACTTCAATTTATTATTTAATTAATAAATTTAGTTAAGGTTTTTGGTTGATTTATATTTATTTTTTAAACAAATTAATTTGTGGTAAAATAATAGAAAATTTTATTTATAATTTATCTCATTTTATTTTAATTATAATAAATAAATCTAACACTTAAGTATGTTAAATATTTAAATTTTATAAATAGTAAATATTAATACAATATATAAATTACCTAAATATAACCTTTTAATATTTAGACTAAAATAAGTAAAAAAAAAAAATAAATATGTATATATTCTATACATTGAATTTTTAAAACAAAATTTCTCCTAAAGATAAAATATATATTCATCTAACTTTAAATTATCAATAATTTAATAAAAAATATATATAAATGAATATAAAATAATATATATTTTATTTTATTAATAATAAAATATATTTAAAATTAAAACATAAACTAATAATATTTAAATATTATTAATTTATTGTAAGTTAAAATAGTTTAAAAGGTTAAAACATACCATTCATGACGGTAAAATATAGGTTCAATTCCTATTTTTAGCTATATTAATTTTATAAAGGTAATTAATAAATATAAACAAATTTTAACCTTTAATGAATATTCTAAAATAGATAAATAAAAATGAAAAATTTAGAATCAATATTAAATTGGATTATTGTTATTTTAACAACAACTATAACTTTAGCTTTAGATAGTTATAGAAGATTGTTAAATAGCGATAAAATAAATAAAGAATTAAGTAAACAATTACTAGATTCTAATTACCAATTAAATGAAACTGTTAAAAAATCTAATGAAATTATTATATCATTAGAAAATAAAATTGTTAATAACCAAATAGTTGTAGAAGAAAAATTGAAATCTATTGAAGATGGAATAACTAAATTAAAAGATACAACTAGTAATATATAAAAACTTAAAACTTTATTAATTTTATATTAAAAGTGATAATAATTAATATTTATTAATATTTATCGAATATTTAATATTCATTTTAAAATACTATTTAAATAAACATTATTTTATTTAATATGAAACGAATGTATATCATAAAAATAATGGAATATTAAATAATTAAATAAAGTAATTATTATTTTATTTAATGCTTGTTTAAATTTATAATTATATATATATATAAACCCAAAAAAATGTTAAATAATTTTACTATTAATTCTACAAATACAAAAAAAGAAAAGAATGTATTAAATTTAAAAGAACTTAATACATATAATAAATATATTAATTCATATATATTAAAATATAATTTAATATTTTTAATTAAAAATATTAAAAAACAATCAAATTTAATTAAAAATAAAACAACAAATAATTTATATTTTGAAGAAAAAATTTTATCGGTATTACCAAGCTTAAAAGAAAGTATATTAAAAAATTCTTTAAATAAAAATAATATTAGTACAGAAAATATTAATAAATATATAAATTCAATTTATATAAATAAGTTTAATTATAAAAATAAAATATTTACTTATAATGAACAAATAAGTTATAAATTTAAAAATACTAATTATAATTTATTTAAACAAATATATGTTTTATTATTTAGTGCTTTTTTATCTATGAATAGTTTAATTAGTAAACCTATTTTTGAAATGACATCTCAAAAAGTAATTATACATTTATTTTATTATATAATTAAAGAAAATAATAATAAATTTTTAAATATAAATAAAATTAAATTAAATATATTATGTAAAATTTTAAGTATATTATTTAATAAACCTGTAAAATTTGAATTAGTTCGTTTACATTATCCTTATTTTGATAGTAATATTTTTTTAAATATTTTAAATATATTAATAAATAAAATTCAAATTAGAATCATAATGCAAAATTTTTTTAAAAAAGCAATAATTGATAATCCAATTAATTTGAATAATAAATATTTAAAATTTAATATACCTTCTTTTTTATCTGGAATTAAATTAAAAATTGGAGGTAGATTAATGACACATAAAGTAGTTCCTAAACAAACAATTAAAATTATTAGAAAAGGAGATTTAGCTAGAGGAAAAATTATCTTTTTAGATAAAGCAAGATATACGAATAAAAATAAACGAGGTCAATTTACTTTATCTATTTCTATTGGACATTATTTAAATTCATTAATTTAATAGTTTAAATATATTTTATAATATTTATAAATTAAATAATTATATTAAAAATATAATTGTTTAAATTTTTAACCCCTTTGATTTTAATTATTAATCTTTATTTTTTAACTGTTTTATAGTAGTTATATTTAACTAATAAAATAATTAAAATAATCACTCATCGAAACTAAACTAATTTAAGTTAAATTAATTTATCAAATAAAAATATTAATAATACTAATATAAAGATTAAAAATATATTTGTTAGTAGCATAAGAAAAAGAAAAGTTAAATCATTTGTAAGTTTAAATAATCATAATGTGGATTTATCTTTATCAAAGCCATATAAATTAGGTATTGAATATTATGATGTATTATTAAATAATATTGATAATATTGTAAACTATATTAATAATGATTCTAGAATTAATCTTAAAACTAAAGATTATTTAATAAATTTATTTAATCAATTGAAGATTAGAGTGAAATATAATAGAGATATTCAAAATTTACTTGAAAATATATTACTTAATAAAAATAGTGTTTTTAATCATCATTATGTTAGATTACAACATACTATTATTGAGTATAGTAAATTGAAAGAATTAATTAATGATATTTATTTTACTCAAAGTCAAAGATCTAAAGGTAAATTCTTAAATGATTTATTAAAAATTTTACAATCATATTCACCTCATTTAAATTTAAATGTTTATAATTTATTTGATTTTTATATGAGAAATGATTTAGATTATATTATTTATAAAAATAAAAAAATAAATGAATTGATTAATCCTGAATTTAATAATTATTTTATTATGTTAAATCATAAATTTCATGATTTAGTTATTAAATACATTCAACATGGTATAACTGATGATGAAATATTTGGTTTATTTCAAAAATTGAATGATAATTTTAAAACTTTTACGGAATCTTATAATTCTTCCATAATAAAAATATTTGATTCTAAAATAGATAATAATTATAATATTAATAATATAGATATTAAAGATATTAAAAAAAGTAGAGAAATAGATTATTTTTATAATTTATTTAAGAATGATAAATAAAATTATTTTTATAATCCCTTATGCTTTGGGTATACACTAATGTTTCTATATTATTATATACTTTATAATTTAGTATTTATTCTATTTTAAATTTAAACCCCCTTAACTAATAAAAAATAAAATAAAAGAGAAATGAAAACAATTATAAAAATCTATATACAATTTATTTGAATATTAACAAATATTCACCCTTTCCTACTCAAGTTCACATCTTATAAACATTTATTTTTAATCTACAAGCTACAAGAATGTTACTTTATTATAAAAGTAATGAAATAAAAAAAATATCAATAATAAAAGGGGAAATCTGATAATGGTAATCAGTTGTATTTGCAATACAAATATGATAGTTCAAATCTATCTTTCTCCAATACTAATAAAATTATTTTATTAAAATAAGAAAATAATAATAATTAAATTTTAAATTACCTTGGTAGCTTATTGGTAAAAGTGCTATTCTGAAGATATAGAGATGTAAGTTCAATTCTTTCCCGAGGTATATACTTTATAAAAGTAGAAAAAGTCATAATAATTAAAGTAAAGCGAGATAGTGTAAAGGTAGCACAACAGTCTCATGATCTGTTAGATTAGGTTCAATTCTTAATTTCGCTATTAATAAAAAAAAAATATCATAAATAATATAAAATATTCATGTTTTAAATATAATTAATTATTAAAATTTTATATTACTAATATTTGTTAAAATATTATTGTAAAAACAAAAATTATTATTAAATTTAATATGATTAATAAAGGTCTTTTAGTATAATGGTCGTACAGTTACCCTTCAAGTAACTAGTATCAGTTCAATTCTGATAAGGACTATAAAAGGTTTATTATTAAAAATATATTGTATATTTTTATTATACAATTATATAATAATAATTAAGGAATAGTTTTCAATGGAAAGTTAAGACGATTGCTAATTGTTCGGGAGATAAACATAATCCCTTAGGTGTTCGAATCACCTCTATTCCGTATTAAAATTTATTTTTATTAAATAATACTAAATTTATTCGACCAATGACAAATAAAACAAAATATTATTTAATTTTTTATCGTTAAAGTATATAAAAAGTAGCATAATAATGAATTGGCTATATTCTACTAATGCTAAAGAAATAGGAACATTATATTTAATGTTTTCAATATTTGCTGGTATGATTGGTACTGCTTTTTCAGTATTAATTAGATTAGAATTAGCTTCTCCTGGAGTACAATTTTTACAAGGAGATCATCAATTATTTAATGTAATTATTACTGCTCACGCTTTCATAATGATATTTTTTATGGTTATGCCTGGATTAGTAGGTGGATTTGGTAATTATTTATTACCTGTACAAATAGGAGCTCCAGATATGGCATTTCCTCGATTAAATAATATATCATTTTGGTTATTACCGCCTTCTTTAATTTTATTATTACTTAGTTCTTTAGTTGAAAATGGTGCAGGAACAGGATGGACAGTTAAGGATAAGCTGTCTTATTACAGTAATGTAATAAAAAATAAACTCTACTTGATGCGAGAAAGATCAGATTTAAATAATTCAAAAAAAAAAGAATTAAATATAAAAAATACAAATAATATTACTAATACTAATAATACTAATAATAGTTATAATAATAATAATAATAATAATAAAAATGAAATTAAACAAATTTTATTAAATATTATTTCAACTATTTTTTGTATTAGTTTAATTTATTATTTTATATTTGAATTATATATGTATAATATTGTGGGTATGATTGTTTCATTTGGTTTATCATTTATTATATCTTATTTTGTTTTTAATAAATTTACATTTTCTAATAATTTTATATTAAGATTTATACAACAATTTATTTTATTTTTTATATTTTATATAATTATTATTAATTTTTGTATTTATTTTAATTTATTAGACCCTATATTATGTCAAGATAATGATGATATAAATCAAAATATTGAAAAAAAAGATAAGTATAAAATTGATATATCTTTTAGTGGTGAATTACCTAAAAAACCGGTGGATACATTATTAAATATAGCTACAAATGTATTTAGCAAAAGTTTTGAAAGCTTAGGTGCAGCTAGTGCTGGAGGTACAGTTGCAGCTGCTATGGTTAAAGCAAGTACTAGTTTGCCAATAGCTCAAAGATTAGCTTTAATAGGTGGAAGTAGTTTTATAGCTAGTGCTGGTGTAATATTTGGAATAAGAGGTGGTAGCGCTTTATCTGACCAATTAAATCTTCAAGAATCTATTGTGAATAAAATTAAAGCTAGTCCACATGCTGATACAAATGTGACAAGAATACCATCACCTGGTCCTGATTTTAATATAAATAATTCATTAGAATTAGGTGATCAATCAACACCCTTAAATAATTTAGTAGAAGTAATATTTTCATATAATACATTAGAATTAATATTAATATTTGTTTTAATATATATATTATTTTATAAATATATATTAAATATTTTAAATAAACATACTCCAACAAAATATTATTATTTGAAAAAAATAATTGAATTTAGTATAAATTATAATACAAAATTTATGAATATTGCTTTAATAATAACAATTGTATTATTATTCTTATTTAAATTAATAAATTTATTTTTTAGTTATGAGTTATATAATAACCTAGATAATTTTGTATCTGTATATAACGATATTAATAAAAAAAGTTTATTAATAATAATACCATTAAATAATATAATTTTATTAAATAAAATTGTTAAATTTTATTTATCTTTATTGAAATTTAAATTCCTTTACATTATTAACTACCTATTTTATAATTATAAATTAAATAAAATGGTAAAAATGTTAATAACATGAGGACAACTCGCCTGGGTAAAACTTATTACTCATCAGAGACTAAACGTAGAGTATCCTTATAATTTAACTATATATTATAAAAATAAAATTAATAATATTAATTTTACAATACAAACATTAAATCAAAATAAAGAATTATTCTATCAATGATTAGTAGGATTTATTGATGGAGAGGGAACTTTTCTTATATCTTATCAAAATAAAAATTGGTCTTTAATTTTTAAATTATCTCAACATGAATCTAATATAAAATTATTATATTATATTAAAAAGCAATTAGCAGTAGGTAATATTAATAAAGATATTAAAACTAATTTTATTAACTATATAATCAAGGATAGAAAAAATTTAGCAAATGTTATATTTTCTATATTAGATAAATATCCTTTATTAACTTCTAAATATTTTTATTATTTAAATTTTAAAGAGGCCTATGAAATATTAGAAAATATTCATTTAACTAAATCTCAACAAGATGAATTAATGTTTAATTTGATTAAAAAATTTTATTCATACACTAGCACTAATGGATTAGTAAATAATATTTCTCCAATTTGAAAAATTATTAATAACACAGTATTTAATACTAATGAAGCTAACATGGTAATGTCTAAAGCATGATTAATAGGGTTTACTGAAGCAAAAGGAAAATTTTATTTTATTAATGATAATTCTAAAAATAAATTAGTTCATTGTTTTGAAATAACTAAAAATTTAGAATTAATAATTTTATTAGCTATAGGACGTATTCTAGGTATAAAACCTAATTTTAATAAAACATGTTTAACTATTATTACTACAAATTCAAGAGCTATTGAAAATATTATTAAATATTATTATAATACTATGAAAGGAATAAAATCATTAGAATACAAAGTTTGAGTTAGATCTTTTATAAAACACAAAAACAAAAGTTATTTTACTAATCTAAACTAAATAAAATTATGAATAATATTAAAAATAAAACTAGGTACAATTATATTAAAATTTAAATAATTATTCTTTAATTAATATCCCCTTAAATTTTATTTTTATAAATAAATAAAGTAAAGTTAAAATAGTAAAATTTTATTAAATAAATTATCAAATAAAAAAAAATTTACTAACACAAAAATAATTAATATTATTAAATTATAAGGATAAAGACATAGTCCGATCTTTAGTGAAAACTAAAGCGAGTAATGATAGTTAATTAAAATATATAATTAATGAGATTACCAACAATTAAATGATATCCACCATTATCTAGTATTCAAGCACATTCAGGTGGTAGTGTAGATTTAGCTATATTTAGTTTACATTTAGCTGGTATTTCATCATTATTAGGTGCAATAAATTTTATAACTACTGTACTTAATATGAGAACTAATGGAATGGGATTACATAAATTACCTTTATTTGTATGGGCAATATTTGTTACTGCAATATTATTATTACTTGCTTTACCTGTATTAGCTGGTGCAATTACAATGTTATTAACAGATAGAAATTTTAACACTAGTTTCTACGATCCAGCTGGAGGTGGTGATCCTATTTTATATCAACATCTTTTTTGGTTTTTTGGTCACCCAGAGGTTTATATTTTAATCATCCCTGGATTTGGAATTGTTAGTCATATTGTATCAACATTTTCAGGAAAACCTATATTTGGTTATTTAGGTATGGTTTATGCTATGTTTTCTATTGGAATATTAGGATTTTTAGTATGGAGCCATCACATGTTTTCAGTAGGATTAGATGTGGATAAACTTGTGTTCACAGAACTTCATCAATTTACTTTTCTTGATCAAGATCAAGAAAATATGTTAAAATATGAATGGGAAAAAATCTTGCTATATGCTGGAAACTCTTGTATAAGTAATCCACTCGTATTTTTTACGTTAGGAAAAATTTACTTAAATAATACATTTTCAAGACAATCAGCAGGAAACTTTAGTATTAGTACAAAAGCTACGGCAAGTACTAAGAATACTTATAATAATTATAATAAATTACCTAAAATATCTGAACATATTACTAAACATAATTTTAATTTAACAGATCTAGATTTTGGTTATTTTTTAGCTGGTCTTATAGAAGGAGATGGATGATTCGGTTTAAATCAATTACATATTATTTTCTCTGAAAGAGATATTTCTTTAGCTTATTATATTAAAAAGCATATAGGATACGGAAATATTTATAAGATAAAAGATAAAAAAGCAGTTAGATACATATGTAAACATAAAAATGGATTAAATATTATTTTATCTTTAATAAATGGAAAACTAGTAAGTACATTTAAATATGAACAATTAATTAAACATAATTATAATAAAATTTTCAATTGTGAAATTTTACCTCCATCAAATAATATATCTTTAGATAATTACTGGTTAGCAGGATTTACTCAAGCTGATGGATGTTTTCATATTAGTATAGCAAAAAGTAAAACTCATAAGATTGGATCTTGTGTTAAATTAGAATTTTCTATAAAACAAAATGATGATATTCCATTAAAGCTTTTATATTCTCAAATAAAATTAGGAAATCTATCTCAATATAGTAATGGTATTTGGTGCTATAAAAGTTCTGGATATAAAACAGCAGCAGTTTTAATACATTATTTTGATTCCTTTAATTTATTTGGGGGTAAGTATGTAGATTATTTAAAATTCAGAAAAGTATATATCATGATAACTGAAGGTAAACATTTAGAAGAAAAAGGTATAATTAAAATTAAGAGTATTGCTACTAAAGGATCCTCAGAGACAAGGACGCAAGAAGTTTAATAAAATAATTATATTATTTTTTATTTTATTAAATTAAGATACTGTCCAAATTTAAGACTAGAGCATATTTTACAGCAGCTACAATGGTGATTGCTGTACCTACAGGAATTAAAATATTTTCATGGATAGCTACTCTATATGGTGGTACTTTAAGATTTACTACTCCTTTATTATTTACAGTAGGATTTTTAGCTTTATTTACAATTGGAGGTTTAACTGGAATAGTTTTATCTAATGCTAGTTTAGATGTTGCTTTACATGATACTTATTATGTAGTAGCTCATTTCCATTATGTATCATCAATGGGTGCTGTTTTTGCTTTATTTGCTGGATTTTATTATTGGGCTCCTAAAATTATTGGTAAAAATTATAATGAATTATTAGGAAAAATTCATTTTTGGACATTATTTATAGGAGTTAATTTAACATTTTTCCCACAACATTTTTTAGGATTAGCTGGTATGCCAAGAAGAATTCCTGATTATCCAGATGCATTTAGTGGATGGAATGAAATATCAAGTTTTGGTTCTTTAGTATCTATTATTGCTGTAGTTTTATTTGGTTATATTATTTATGATATATTTGCAAATCAAAATTTAGCACATAATAATCCTTGGCAAATTCCATCTTTCTTTACTTCAACAAAAGAATTAAATAATGAAACACAAACATCTAATACATTAGAATGGGTGTTAGGAAGTCCTATACCATTCCATGCATTTAAAATGTTACCTGTTCAATCATAATTTTTATAATATTATAATAAATTATAACATTATTCTAATAAATTATATATAGTTTAACCCCCTCCCTAAAACTTAATATACTCATTTATTTAATTTATTATTATTAAAAGAAGCTTTTATATTTATTTTTCCGTCTAATTTATTTTCATCTTTTCTAATACTAATAATAATAATAATACTAATACTAATACTAATAATTATATGAAAAAATAATGAAAAAAATAATCCAATCTTTAGATTTAAATATTACACCTAATAATTTAAATGAATTTTAAAAATTTTTGGTATTAGAAGTAATCATATTAACAATGACTTTGTTTGCTATTTTACATATAATAGGTTATTTTTATTTTATATATATATTAAAAGATACAGATTTAAATAAAAAACACTTTATTATAAATTTTATAATAAATTTATATAAAAAAACTACTTATATATTTTTAATTTATGATATTTTATTTATAATAATTGTATATTTATTTATAATATTTTTAGGTTTATATATAATATGGCATTAAATTATTACAATAGATATTTTTAATATTTATCTTATTTTTTATATATTTTATAAAATATTCTTTAACTATATTTACTTATTTTAATCCCTCTTTATTATTATTTGTTATTAATTATTTAATATATTATTAGATAAAATATAATAATTAAAATATAAATAATATTAATTTAAAAGTAAAAGTTTATATTATTATAAATAATATTTATAATAATAATAAAAATCATAACTTTTTAAACGTTATTATTAAAAATATAAAAATATTAATAATACTAAAAAAATAATATAATATAAATAAATATATAAATAATAATTATGTATATAAATACAAATATCAATTATAATAATTTAATAAATTCTCCTTTAGAACAATTTGAAGTTACTAATTTATTAAGTTTAAATGCACCAATATTTGGTTATTTAAATATAACTTTAACTAATTTAGCTTTATATTCAATATTAATTTTATTTTTAATAATAAGTTTACATATTATGGGAAATAACGATATTAAATTATTATCATCAAAATGGTCTATTTTAATAGAAAGTTTATTTGCTAGTATAAATTCAATGGTTAAAGAACAAATAGGTAAAGAAATTTATTTACCTTTCATTTATTCAATCTTTTTTTTCATATTAATTGCTAATTTAACAGGAAATGTTCCATATTCTTATACAATTACTTCTTCAGCAATAGTATGTATGGGATTAAGTATAACTATTTTTATTGGAGTAACATTATTAGGATTAACTAAACATAGATTACATTTTTTCTCATATTTTGTTCCATCAGGTACACCTTTAGCTTTAGTTCCTTTATTAGCTTTAATTGAATTAATATCATATTTATCTAGAGCAGGTAGTTTAGGTATACGATTATTTGCTAATATTGTTGCTGGACATACTTTATTAAAAATTTTATCTACATTTTTATATCAAATGTTTAGTGGAAGTATAATTGTTGCTATTTTAACAATTATTCCTTTTTCTATTTTTATTACATTAATTGGATTAGAATTAGCTGTTTCATTTATTCAAGCATATATTTTTAGTATTCTTGTATGTTCTTATATAAAAGAAGCTTTAGAATTACATTAATATTATTATTTTAATAAATAATATTACTATAAATTTAATAAATATTAAATATACATTTATCAAATAAAATAAAGAGAGATTCAATACTATTTTAACCCCTTTTCAAATATAATAATTTATTTCCATATTAATTTTAAATTATTATTTGAAAATTTAAATTGTAAAAGTAATAATAATTGTTTTTATACTTATTTTATTAAAAATAATATTAAATTATTATTATATAATATATTTAAATTTAGGAAACAGAACTCGAGTGGTGGAGTGTCTCCCTTTTAAGGAGAAAGTCCTAGTTCAAGTCTAGGTGTTTTCAAAATATCTTTTTTTTTTTGTTTTAATTAAAACTTTAAAAATCATATAATATAACCATTATATAAAAAGTCTAAAAATATTAAATTAATAATACGACCTTAAAATAAAAATATTGTTAATATTTTTTAATTAACTAGGGCAGGTGATCCGATTGGTAATGGTGGTTCTCTGTAAAAGAATTAGTTAATAACTATAAAAGGTTCGATTCCTTTACTGCTCAAAATAAAATAATTTCAAATATAATATTAAAAGACTGTAGCATAATTGGTTAATGCAATTCGCTCATAATGGATGAAATAAGGGTTCAATTCCCTTCGGTCTTATTTTATTTAAATAATAAAAGAAAATAATATTAAAGGGTATTTGGTCGAGTCTGGTTTATGGCGCTCGTCTTGAAAACGAGTACTTTAAAAAAGTCGTGAGTTCAAATCTCACAGTGCCCGTTTAAATTGATAATAAATTAATTAACAATAATTTTATTAGTTTAAAACAAAAAAAAAAATAATTAAAATAGTAATGATTTTTATTAGTATATTAATTTTAATAGTGGCTATTGCCCTACCTTCAATTAATAAACAATTATCTCCAACTTTATTTACTAGAATATCTTCTATAATTTTTCTTTATGCTGGAGTATTATCTTTTAATACTTTATATATTCAGTCAATTGGATCTGGTATAGGAATATATAGTGGATTATTTCATATAACTATAATATCTCAATTTTTAGAAGTATTTTTATTATTAATAGGATCTTTAATTTTAATAGCATGGCCAATAATAATAATAAATAAAAATAATATAATAAATATAAAAAAAAATAATCCTGCTACAGAATATTCTTTAATAGTATTATTTAGTACATTAGGAGCTTCTTTATTAGTTTCTTCAGCTGATTTAATATCATTATATTTAAGTATTGAATTACAATCATTTGGTGTATACATATTAGCAACATTATATAGAGATTCAGAATCAGCTACTAGTGCTGGTTTAAAATATTTTTTATTAGGAGGTCTTTCTTCTTGTATAATATTATTAGGAGCTAGTTTAATTTATAGCTATACCGGTTTAACAAATTTTGAATCTATTTATAGTTTAATTTTAGTATTAAGTAATAATAATACTATTCTTCAAAATGTTGGTTTAAATTTAGGTTTAATATTAATTTTTGTAGGTTTATTATTTAAAATAGCCGCTGCACCTTTACATAATTGGGCTCCTGATGTTTATGATGATAGTCCCACAATCATTACTATTTGGTTAACTATAATGCCTAAAATTTCCATATTAATATTATTATTAGAATTACAAACACAAATAGGATTATTCATGGTTGAAGAATTAACATCATTATCTTTAAATATTACTAATGGAATAACACTAATTTTTGAAGAAAATATATCTTATATGTTAAAAATATTATTGTTAATAAGTTCATTATTATCATTAATAATAGGAACAATAGTAGGTTTAGCTCAAACTAAAATAAAACGATTATTAGCTTATAGTACAATATCTCATATTGGATTTCTTTTATTAGCTTTAGCTATTAATACTGAACAATCTATAGATTCATTAATTTTTTATATTATTCAATATTCAATAACTAATTTAAATATATTTTTAATATTAATAGCTTTAGGTTATAAAATACAAGAATCTATAATTAATAATATAAAATTAGAAACAATAAATTCTAAATATAATAAAAAAAATAAAGAAACTATAACTGATATTAATTATATATCTGAACTTAAAAGTCAATTTTTCTCAAATCCTTTACTAAGTATAAGTTTTACTATTTGTTTATTTTCTATGGCTGGTATACCTCCATTAATAGGGTTTTTTTCTAAACAGTTTGTTTTATATTCAGCAGTACAAAATGGATACTATTTTATGGCTATAATAGCTATATTAGTTAGTGTAATTAGTGCTTCTTATTATTTAAAAATTATTAAAGTACTTCATACTGAAACAGAAGAAGTAATATTAAATTCAAATAAAACATCTTATAATAATTTAAATTCAAATTCATTATTAATATTAACTAATCTTCATAGTTTTTTAATTTCTACTTTAACATTAATAATATTATTATTTGTTATTAAACCTTCTATAATCTTAAATAGTACACAATTACTATCTTTATCTTTATTTAATTTTTAATGAATACTTTAGTTATATTTTTTATATTTGTTCCTATTTTAGCTTTTATTTTACTTGGTTTAAATTTATTATTATCTTCTCATAAACCAGATGAATCTAAAGTGTCAGCTTATGAATGTGGATTCAGCCCTGTTTACGGTCAAACACGATCAAATTTTCAAATTCATTTTTATATTGTAGCTATGTTATTTTTAATATTTGATTTAGAAATTTTATTATTATTTCCAATAGCAGTTACTTTATATCAAGTTAGTACATTTGGATTTTCAATTGCTTTAATTTTCTTTATTGTATTAACAATAGGATTTGTACTTGAAATTGGTTCTGGAGCTATAAAAATAGTTAAATCTAATGAAAATTTAAAAAATAATAAAAATATATATTTATAATAACCCCTTATTCATAAAAATAAAAAATTTATTCCTTGGATATATTACTAAATATACTATTAAATCTAGATAAATACTAGATAAAACATCTTATTTTAATACTAAAAATTTTATTAATAAACTAAAACTATATCAATTTTAATTTTCAATTTATTTTGATTTATTGTAAATTTAAAAATATTATAGCTATGGATCAAAATTGGTTAGAATGGTTTTTAGGTTTTATTAATAAATGAAGATGATACTGTTCTCAGTATTATACTAATGCACCTTAAGAGTGTTTTACATAAGAATTATATCAAAAACAAAATTACTTTTAAAAAATTTTAAAAGTATAAAAGATATTATAATATTTTTTATATGGGATAGATAAAATTTTATTTTTCTCTACTTTAAGTATTTTGTTAGAGGTTATACTTAAAACAAAAATGTTGTTTATAATTTATTTATAAATATGTTTATTTTTATGCCTCTTTTTTTAAATAATATTAAAATAAAATAAAAAAAAAATGACAACAATAATAACATTTAATATATTAAATATATTAAATAATTTTATCATAAATTATACTATCAATTTTATAAATGAAAATTTTATAATCTTATTCAGTTTTATAATTATTGGAACATTAACTTCATATATTCATTTTAGTGGTAAAAAAATTTTAGAATCAGTTGCTAAAACTGTAGTAGGTTTAGGTGCATTAGGTAGTGCTTATTCTGGAGGATCTCAAGCTTATAAGGATTATAAAAGTAGTGATAACAAATCTAATACTAACACAACTCCGAATTCAAATTCAAATTCAAATTCTAACACTACTAATAATACAACAAACAGTAAATAAAATGTTATCTTTTATTCCTTTTAGTTTTTTAAATGTGCCTATTATACCTGAAACAGCCTCAGGTATGGATAAATTTTTATTTGGTATATTATTAATAAGTATTATATTGTTATGGTGCTTTATAAGTATAACAGGTTATTTTTTAACACTTTATTTAATTAATTATACGGATATTGCTAATAAATATCCTAAATATATTAAAATAATTAATTTTTTTAAAAATATTAATATTATATATATTATAATTGAAATAATATTTATAATTATTATTTTAGTATCAACTATAATTATGTGTATCAACTTAATATATTTTAATTAAATTAATTTGTTTAACCCCTACAACCCCCTCCCTCCCAAAAAAAAAAAACACACACAAATTATCTTCCATAGTATATTTATATTTCTAGATATAATTTAAACTCTTATATATAAAATAGCTAGAGATATATCAGTTTATATCTTTCTTTTTAGCATTATTAAAAAAATAATTATTATTTTAGAGGGTAATAATTATATTAAAATAAAATGCCTCTTTTTTCAAATAAATATTATATAATAAAAATGAAAAATAATAAAATATTTCATACCATTATTGCATTTACTTCGCCTAGATTAATTAAAAATCTAAATTATATTATAGCATCCTCACATTATTTAATTAATCCTATTAATTTTTATTTTAATTCAGAATTAATGGTTAAAAGATTAAATCTGTTTTATGATGATAAACTTATTATCTATATAATAGATAATTATTGTGAAGGTGAAGAAATTAAAGAATATAAACTAAATTACTCTTCAACAAATGATTATAATTTAATAATTATTCCTACTAAAAATTTTTATACTAAAAAAATAATAACCGATTTATTAATAAATAATAAAAATATAAATCATTCAATTTTTTTATTTAAAAATATAGGTTATAAAGAAATAGTAGTTAATTTAACATTATTTGATATAATTATTAGTGGTGGTTCTAATTCTAAAAAACATATGATTTCTCCAATTCAAATGAGATTAGCACGATTTTTAATTGCTATTTCAAATTTTAGTAGTAATGAAGTAGCTAATTCTTTTCACTTTGATCAACATAAAAACAAACAAAACTTAGATTGAACTTCAAAATATACTCGAAGTTTTATTTCTCAAATGACAGATGAAGAAAAATATAATTTTATACATAATAAAAACAAATCTGAATAATAATTCTAAATTTTAGATATATCTAAAATTATAGAAAATAAAATTTGAATCTATAGAATTATACCTATAAACTAGATTAAATTAAATGAACAAAATATAATTAATAATAATAAAAAATAACATTTAATTAAATAATTAATTAAATAATTATATACTTATATCCCCTATTATTTATAATATAAAGATTAATAATCTTTATATTTATTATGTGAATATAATTTCATTTAATATTTATTTAAATAAAATTATATAAGTGAGTTAAGTTTACAGATGGTTTTCTGTAGTAAACCTGCAAAGTTTATAAATATTAAGGTTCAATTCCTTCTTAACTCTATAAAAATAAAAATATTAAAAGAAAGTATAATAATTAATTTAATTGTTGTAAATTTAAATTAATAAAATATATAATAAAATATATTTAATTTTCTTAGTTTAATGGCAAAACAACATTCTTCTAAAGTGTTAATTTTGGTTCAAATCCAAAAGAAAATAAAATGTTAAATAAATTTAATTTTAAAATAAAAAATAAATATACTAAATATTATTATCAACTATAGTTATAATGATAATTATAAAAGTAGAAATTTAATTATAGTTACAGTGAATAAATATATAAAATATAATTTTATAATTTATTTAAATAAAAATATATTTAATATAAAATATGATTATAAATATATAAAAAAACAAATAAAATATTTGTAAATTTTTAAAATACCTTAAAATTTTTTTAAGGTTAAAATAATAATAAAATAATTTAATTAATTAAATTAAATTTAAAATATTATAAATAATAAAATTTAAATTAAAATGATAAATAATAATTTAATACTCAATACTTTAAATATATTAATTAATTTAATAGATGTTTTATGTATATTATTACCTATATTACTTTCTGTAGCTTTTATGACTATAATTGAGAGAAAACAATTAGCAGCTCATCAAAGACGAGTAGGTCCTAATACTGTAGGATATTATGGTATTTTACAACCATTTAGTGATGCTTTAAAATTAATTCTTAAAGAAACTATAATACCTTCTCAATCAAATAAAGTGTTATTTTATTTAGCCCCTATTTTTACTTTAATTTTTAGTTTATTAGGTTGAGGAGTAATACCTTTTGGACAAGGATTAGCAATATCTGATTTTTCATTAGGTATTTTATATACATTAGCTTTATCTTCATTAGGAGTATATGGTATACTTTTTGCTGGTTGGTCTGCAAACTCTAAATATGCTTTTTTAGGTTCTCTTAGATCTACAGCAGCAATGATTTCATATGAATTAATTTTAAGTTCTGCTATATTAATAATAATATTATTAACTGGATCTTTTAATTTAACTACTATTATTGAATATCAACAATCAATTTGGTTTATTATTCCATTATTACCTATCTTTATATTTTATTTTATTTCTATTTTAGCTGAAACATCTAGAACACCTTTTGATTTACAAGAGGCTGAATCTGAATTAGTAGCAGGTTTCTTTACTGAACATTCTAGTGTACCTTTTGTTTTTTTCTTTTTAGCTGAATATAGTTCGATTGTTTTATTTAGTTGTATTACTGCTATATTATTTTTAGGTGGATATAATATGCCTGAATTATTCATTAATAATACTTTTTTTAATATTCAAGCTATTTTTTTAGGTATTAAAACTTGTTTATTTTGTTTTATGTTTGTTTGGTTTAGAGCTACATTACCTAGATTAAGATATGATCAATTAATAGAATTATGTTGGTTAAATCTTCTACCTGTAGCAGTTGCTTTTATTATATTTATACCTAGTATTTTAATTGCTTTTGATATAGCACCTTATTAATATTTATTATTATATATTTTATAACCCCTTATTATAATATTATATTTTATAAAAGTAATATAAAAATTTAATTATTTTCAATATCTCATATATAAATAATAAATATTTATTATTATTTGTTTATTTAATAATATATTAAATAAAACAGAGATAGTTCTATATTAATATTAAAATTTTAAATTATTAACTTAAAATAATAAAATAATAAAATATTAATATATTTTATCATTTTCAATTAGAACCTATAAATTAAAATTTTAAAATCTAAAATATAATGCCTCAATTAATTCCTTTTTATTTTTTAAATCAATTATCTTTTGCATTTTTAACTTTATTAACTTTAATATTCATATTTTCTAAATATATTTTACCTTTATTTACATTTCAACAAGTAATAAGAATGTATATTACTAAATTAACTAATAAATCTTAATAAACTTTTGCATTAATATTAAAATTTAACCCCATTTAATATTAATTTATTAAATATAAAATATTTAATATTATTATTTATTATAAATTAAAAAAGAGCGTAGTATCAATTGGTTAGTACAACGATCTCCAAAATCATTAGTAGGTGTTCGAATCACCTCGCTCTTGTTATAAGTTATATTTTAAATAGAGCCCTTAGCTTAATCGGTAGAGTACCTAATTGTCAATTAGGGTGGTCCCAGTTCGAATCTGGAAGAGCTCGTATATAAATAATAAAATAATGATAATTATTAACATTAAAAGAAATTAATAATTTTATATTTAGATATAAACGAGTATAGTTAAATAGGTATAACTTCTACCTTCCAAGTAGAAATTATCAGTTCGAACCTGATTATTCGTATTAATATTAAATTTAATTAAAAATTATTTAAAACATCTTATTGGATTCGAACCAATAAACTGTTGCTTCGAAGGCAAATGCTGTACCATTTCAGCTAAAGATGTTAAAATATATTTATATACAAGTAAAGAGATTTGAACTCTTAAGATTAAAAATCATGAATTCCTAAGATTCACTCGGCTACCAATTTCGACACACTTGTTTATTTTATACTTTTTTTCTCCTTTTATAATAATATCTAAATATATTTCTGATTATTATTTAATTAATGTTATACTTAGAGCAAATATATTAAAAAATAAATATTTAAATAAAATTGTAAAATATATTAATTCATTTCCATTTAACTTTACATCTTATAAAGTGTTTATTTAATAATTTATACTACCACTACCAGAACATTATTATGAATTCTTTAATATATAATCATAAAATTGAAAATATGGATTAATTTCAATAAAAATATAAAAGTATAGATGATAATATTGTTCTAACATCAAAAATATATATATTTTAAAGTAATTTAAAGGGGTTATTAAGGATAACAAAGCAAATTTATTAAAAAGGAGGATAAAGAACCAAAAGCTTCAAATTAATTAATATTTTATAAATTTAATTAACATTAAAAATTGAAGCAATCCTAAGGAAAATCTTATTATTTTTACTTCCTGAAGTAAAACATTTTATTAAGGAAAGGAAAGGAAATCAACCGAGACTCCGAAAGTAATGGTGAGTGAAATCGGATTAGCCTAAATTAATTTAATAAATTGAATAAAACAAAATATATTAAATAATAAATTATATTTTATAATAAATTATTTAATATACTAAAAAAGGTTAATATTAAGTCCTGTAAATTTTATTAAATTAATTAATTTAAAAGTACAATGAGAGAAAACTTGTTGGAATAAAGGGGAACCATCCTCTAAGGCTAAGTATAAATAAATTTCGCGATAGTGAAAAGTACTGTAAAGGAAAAGTTTGAAAAGCATGTATTATACATTGGTGAAATAATCTTGAATTAGTAACTCTATAAGCAGTTGAAATTCTTATTTATAGAATAACAACGTACCTTTTGCATAATGGGTCAGCAAGTTAATAATAATAGCAAAGTTTATTAACTTTAGCGAAAGCAACTAAATTATAAAATTAATAAATATATATAATTATATTTATTAAAATAAATAATTATGGGTAAGTTATTATTATTAGACCCGAAGCTAGGTGATCTTTCTAAGACCAGATTATAATGGATCGAACGGGTGAATGTTGCATAATTCTCCGAAGAGTCTTTGAAAGCGGTGAAATGCCAATCTGACCTAGTGCTAGCTGGTTTTCTACGAAACATATTTAAGTATGAAATCTATACAAAATTTATGAAGGTACAGCACGGCAATTCCAAGCAAGTTTAAATATATTAAAATATATTTATTAGGCGTTTAGGTTGTGGGGATCTTGAAAATCTTACCTATGGAAGCGAATCTCGGAAGTACATAAATTGATGATAGATATTCAGACTATTCATGCTAAGTTGAATAGTCAAGACGGAAACAGCCGAGAACACAGATTAAGGTCCCAAATGATTATTAAGTGAAATTAAGGATGTAACAAATCGTATACAGCTGTGAAGTGAGCCTGGTAGTCGCTACTTATAATGAACGTTGTAACAACACATCAGCAGTTAGATTGTAGCGCCAAAAATTTAACGGGTCTAAAATAATCAACCGATATCGTGTTAATTAAAATTAAAAACAAATTAATATTTTTAATCTTAATTTAGGTAGTAGAACATTCAGTTAAACCTTTTATAAAACAGTGTTTCATTGATTTTTAGGTAACTGAAGAGAGAATGCTGACATGAGTAACGAAAAAAGAAGTTAATAATACTTCTCGCCGAATACGAAAGGGTTATAAGGAAAGGTTAAACCTCCTTATGTTATTGCGGCCTCTAAATATTAAAACTAAAGTTTTTAGTGATGAGTAAATAACTGCAAATTCAAAATAAAATTATTTGAATCAGGAAATTAAAGTTATAAAAAATAATAAATAATTTTTATTAAAATAAACATAAATATAATTATATTTATAGTAAATTAATATTATTTTTAATACTACCGTACCCTAAACCGACACAGGTTCGTAAGTAGAGTATACTAAGGCGTAGAGCTAAAAGTTGTAAAGGAACTCGGCAAATTTTCCTCATAAGTTTGACAATAAGAGGAACCGTAAATATTTAAATTAAAACGGTGACACAAAATCGGAGGCTCCGACTGTTTACTAAAAACACAGATCACTGCAATGATTAATATCATAGTATAGTGGTTGAAATTTGCCCGATGCCATTAATATAAGAGAGGTAATGGGAAACTGTTACTAATTGAAAATCTGGTTAATAGCGGTCTTAACTATGAGGATCCTAAGGTAGCAAAATAAATTGGCCATTAAATGTGGTCCGGTATCAATAATGTAACGATAGCCTCACTGTCTCTACAACTTGCTCAGTGAAATTGAATTATCCGTGCAGATGCGGATTACCTCCAGGTGGACGGGAAGACCCTATGCAGCTTTACTGTAGTTAGTTATCACATTGATCTATAACAACTTTGGTTAATAGTAATTAGGGAAGTCGATAGACAAAAAGTGGAATACCTTAAAACTAAAGTTGGGTTAATGTTTACCTTAATATAAAAAGGGAGAGTTGACTAATTGGCAGTTTGACTGGGGCGGTCGTCTTTAATAAAGTAGCAAAGTACATCCAAATTAAAAATATAAAAATATCTATTTAAATATTTATTTTAAATAATAATTTCCTTATTATTTATTATAAATTAAATATTGATATTCAAACAAAAATCAAATAAATAATGATTAAATTTATTAAAAAAACAATATATAAATTAAAATTTAAAAAAGGTATAGCTAGAAATTGAATGGAAATCAATCAATTAATGAAAAATTGTGTAGAGTGTAATGGCGGTAAGCATGCTTAACTGAAAGACTTAGAAGTCGCACAGATACGTAAGTAGGGCATAGTGACCCTTCGCTATATAATGGAATAGACGGGGATCAATCGATAAAAGTTACGCTAGGGATAACAGGCTGATAGCCGACGAGAGTACACATTGTCTCGGCTGTTTGGCACCTTGAATATAATTTATATTCACAATTAATTAGAAAATTTTATTTGTAACTTTTTATTAATAGAACATTTACACTTATCAATTCTATATAAAATAAATATAATAAATGAAGAGATTAAAATAAAAAAAGATACTTCATATTCATAAATTGAAAGTGATATAAATCCAATAAATATTTTCGGGGAATTTTAATAGAAATATTAATTTAGAATTTGGCTATATGCTGGGATCTCCTTAGAGCTTTCAAAACTCGTTAAAATTTTATTATAAATTAGCAGTAATATTTTGAAAGATTGGATAATAAGCAGGGAAGTTTTAATTTTAGTAATTAGCATAGTAGCTGTAAAAATTAAAACCCCTCAACGACTACACGCCAACATCCAGATGCTATATGAATTGTATTCTTTATACTGGATGAAGATATAGTCTAAACCTATACTGAAAGGTTAGGATAAATGCGATGTCGACTCATCCTATCCTCCGGGGGAAGAAGCTTGGAAGGGTTCGGCTGTTCGCCGATTAAAAGGTTACGTGAGTTGGGTTTAATACGACGTGAGTCAGTATGGTCCCTATCTTCTGGAGGAAAAATAGTAAAAAGAGGCAGACCTTCTAGTACGAAAGGACCAATAGGCTGTGTTTCTCTAGTGTACCAATTGTTAATAAAATAATATAATAATATAAATATTATTATAAATACCTTTTATAATTATAATTATAAAGGTTTAAATAATGCATAGTTGGGTAGCCACAAACATAATAGATAAATGCTGAATGCATATAAAGCAAGAATCTAACCTCTAGATACTATCATAAAATATTTATTATTTTACAATATAAATATTTTTAATTAAGAAATAGAACATTTCTAAATAGGATGCAAATGAAAATTACTGTAAAGTATTTAGTTTAGCATTACTAATTTATTAAAGACTTGATGTTAAGGATTAATTCATTTATTTATTTTTTATAAAAAATATGTTTATTTTTATAAATAATAAGCTTATAATTTAACGGTTAGAATAATTTCTTGATGAGGAATATGTAGAAGTTCAAATCTTCTTGGGCTTAAACATAATTATAAATATGAATTAAAAATTTATAAAAGTAGAAATTTAATTATAGTTACAGTGTATAATAAATATATAATTTATATTTATTTTATATATTTTATTAATTTATAAAAATAATTTATTTTTATTTATTCTTAATAATTTATAGTTTAACTTAATTTACTGATAAAATTTTTATCAATTAATATAAAAATATATTAATTTTATTAATAAAATTATATTCTTATAAAAATATATATTAAATTTATTTAAATAGTCATGATTTTAAATATTTAAGAATCAATTGTTCTTGTTCTAAGTAAAATAAATAAAATATAATTTTATTAAATTAATAAACATCAAATATACAATGAGAATATTAAAAAGTCATGTTTTATTAAGATTAGTTAATTCTTATGTAATAGATTCACCTGAACCTGCTAATATATCTTATTTATGGAATTTTGGTTCTCTATTAGGTGTATGTTTAATTATACAAATTCTTACTGGAGCATTTTTAGCTATGCATTATCAACCAAATGTTGATTTAGCATTTAATTCAGTAGAACATATAATGAGAGATGTAAATAATGGATGGATTTTAAGATATACACACGCTAATGTAGCTTCTTTTTTCTTTATATTTGTTTATATTCATGTAGGAAGAGGTTTATATTATGGTTCATATAAATCACCTAGAACTTTAGTATGGTCTATTGGAGTAATAATATTAATACTTATGATGGCTACAGCATTCCTAGGTTATGTTCTTCCATACGGTCAAATGAGTTTATGGGGTTATTTTATTAGCCCCACATGTTTATTATATAAGTTTAATATAACTAAAATGTATTATATTATTTCAAAGTATATTCATATTATTATTATTATTATTTTAGCTATAAATATATTTATTTTTTATATAAATATAGCAACGAAAATAGAAAATACTATTAATAGTGGTATAGCTTCAATTAATAATAGAATTAAAGGTATAAATAGAATTGGACCTCATAATGAAGAGGTATTATCTATAATATTTGGTTCTTTACTGGGTGATGCTTATGCGGAAAGCAAAATATTATTAGGAGGTACAAGAATTAGTTTCTTTCAAGAAGGTAAACATATTTCCTATATTTTATGGTTACATAATTTATTAGCTAGTAGAGGGTACTGTAATATTATTGTACCTAAAATTACTACTAGATTAGGTAAAGGAGGTATAATAAGAAAAATAGTAAGATTTCATACATGGACTTATACTAGTTTTAATTGGATCCATGAATTATGGTATTCAAATGGCATAAAATTAGTTCCTAAAAATATAGCTAATTACTTAACGCCTTTAGCTCTAGCTATTTGGATTATGAATGATGGTTCTAAATCTTCCAAAGGTTTAAAATTGTCAACTAACTCATTTACTTTTCAAGATTGTCAATTAATTTCTCAAGTACTTCATGATAATTTTAAATTAAAATCTTCAGTTCAAAGTACTGGAGCTCCTAATCAATATGTAATTTACATTTGAAAAGATTCCATACCATTACTTAGAGCTATTGTATTACCGTATTTTATACCTGAAATGAAATATAAAATAATAGAATAATATATTTATTCATATTAGTTATCTAAACTTTATAATTTATATAGTCTTTTATTTATTTTAAGTTTACTTAAAATATAGATTTAGTATATTTCATTTTATAAATACTAATCGAAACTATTTAGATATTACTGCTCATTATAAAGGGAGTTGTATCTATTTAGAATATAAACAGGCGACATCGAAGAATACTGGTCAAAGATCAAATGTTTTAGATTAAGACCGTCGGAATTATAAAATAATTAACATATTTTATAAGATCGCTACAGAATGGTTCCTTGGTGGGTGATAAACTTATTTTAATAAATTTATTGCTTAATGTACATTCGGAATTTAAAGATATTAACTCTGTTAATATTTTCACAAGGCTTTAATTTAATTAAATGATAGTTATGCTATAAATTAAAATTATATTATTTATAAAGTTCATACTATTTAAAGTACATGGTTCACAATCTGAAAACACTATATTATACTATATAGATGGCGTATTTAATCATACTAAACAGATTGTGAAATTTAAGTTTGGCTACAGTAATTACTAATTTATTATCTGCAATTCCAATATTTGGACATGATATAGTAGAATTAATTTGGGGAGGATTTTCAGTATCAAATGCTACATTAAATAGATTTTTTTCATTACATTATTTATTACCTTTTTTATTAGCTGCTTTAGCATTAGCACATTTAATTGCTCTTCATGTTCATGGATCAAATAATCCTAATGGGATTTCAGCTAATGGAGATAGATATGCATTTCATCCTTATTTTATTTTTAAAGATCTTGTAACTATTTTCTTATTTTTTTTAATGTTATCTATAATAGTATTTTATTATCCTAATTTATTAGGTCATAGTGATAATTATATTCCAGCTAATCCAATGAGTACACCTGTATCAATTGTACCTGAATGGTATCTTTTACCTTTTTATGCTATTTTAAGATCAATTCCTAATAAATTATTAGGAGTAATAGCTATGTTTGGTTCTTTATTAATTTTATTAATTTTACCTTTAGTAGATGTATCTAGAATAAGAGGAAATCAATTTAGACCAGCTATGAGATTAGCCTTTTGGTTTTTTGTAGTAGATTTTATTATTTTAATGTGGATTGGATCTCAACACCCAAATTCACCTTATTTAGAAATTGGTCAATTTGCAACTGCATTCTATTTCTTTTGGTTTTTAATACTTGTACCTTTAATTGGAATAATTGAAAATACTTTATTTGATTTAGGAGTTAATAGTAAATAAACTAAATAAAATTAACATATTTAAACCCCCTTTAATAATTACAATATTGTATTATTCAATGTTATAAAAAATATAATTAAAATAAATTATTTTAATTTATAGTAATTTAGAAAAAAAAAATATAATAAAAGTATAAATGGTTTAAATATACTTTCAATAATAACCATAATATAAAATATAGTCAAAATTCTTTATTTATTTAATTATGAATTATTTAGAATTAGTATTACCTGAAGGTGTAAAACCTGTAGTTCAATATATTTTTGGTGTTATTACTTTATCTTTAATATCACTGATTATTTTATAAATGTTTGTATATATTTATTAATAAATTTTTTTTTTAGAATTTAATATAGAAAAAAAAATATCTTATATTAAAAATTAATAAAATATTAAAATGAATAATAAAAAAATATAAATAAACTACTATATTATTCATAATAATTGATTTAGCTATAGGTTTAATTACTCTTATTATTTTAATTATTTTGTCTATTATAAGATTTAAAAGCTTACTTAATTAATTCATTAAATTAGAATTTCCTATAATTTAATTATTACTAAATTAGAATATATTTTAATGGTAGATGACAAACTGGTTCGTCACTCCCTTTGGGTGGGAGACATTAGCGTGTTCGAGTCGCGCCTACCATATTAATATTTTAATTCTTTTATTTAAGGTATCATAGCAAAGTGGTTAATGCGGAGTACTGTTAATACTTTTTTCAGAGGTTCAATTCCTCTTGATACCTATTTATTATAAATTAATAAAATATATGATTAATTATTATTAATTATTATTATTTATTAAAAGAGATATTTATTATATAATATAATAGTAATAAACGAACATGTTGAAATTGGTAAACAAACTCTTCTTAAGCAGGAGTGGAGTAAATTCCTTAAGAGTTCAAGTCTCTTTGTTCGTACTCATGTTTCAAAGATAGTGTTAATATATTATATTTTAATATATATTAATTTTGTTTAATTAAATAAAACCCTAATTAAATAAAATTAAGCCAAAATAGTTTAATTGGTAAAACAAATTCCTTGTAAGACTTAAATATTGGTTCAATTCCAGTTTTTGGCAATAAAATAATTAATAATATTATGAGTTATAGTTTAATTGGCAAAACACCATTTTTTGGTAATGGATTTAATATTAGTTCGAATCTAATTAACTCAGTATTTTATATTAATATAATTTATAAAATAAAAATATATAGATTATAAATATAAAAGAGATAATAAATATTGTATTAAACAAATAAAATATAATAAACTTATATAATAAATAATAAATTTATATAATAAAGTTTATTTAATTAATAGAAAGAATTTAATTTTGGTTCTGATTGAACGTTTTTCAGTAGTTTTAAGACATGCAAATCATTTTATAATAATAAATAATAATAAAATAAAAATTATAAAAGGTGTAAAGGTGAGTATAATAAATAAGATACCTTATAGTATTCATAAATAGGATATATTTATTAATTAATAATTAATAATAAAGGAAAATTTCTACTATAAGATTCTATTTATTTTGTTTAGGTAGTAGGTAAGGTAAAAGCTTACCTAGCCGACGATCGAAAGCCAAATT
>Ga0209418_1000004_pt1 | contig 11770 bp, 10 predicted proteins | sample TexAe_OM2H0_M1_FD_187937 | JGI IMG/M metagenome (GOLD analysis project Ga0209418, IMG submission 187937) | Forest soil microbial communities from Davy Crockett National Forest, Groveton, Texas, USA - Texas A ecozone_OM2H0_M1 (SPAdes) (version 2) | ecosystem: Environmental > Terrestrial > Soil >...
TTATAGCGAGGTAGCAGACTTGCATGTCGGAATGCTGGCTAGCTCAGCCCCGGTGGATGTCGTTTCTACCGATCGGCACACGGTGAAGCCCTGGTTCCAGGGGAAGATTCCGTTCACCTTCGATTTGCCTGAACTCCAGAATTCAGAGTTTTCGCTGTTCGGAGGTCGCATGACTTACCTCGCTCAAACGCCAGGGGCGCATCTCGTGTACGAGGTACGGAAGCACCGGATTTCTGTGCTCGTATTCCAGGAAGGGTCGCTGCGGGCCAGGTTGGACGAGAACGCTCCTGCGAAAAAAGAGCTATCGTTCAATGTGGAAACCTGGAGTCATGGCGGCCTCCGCTATTTTGTCATCGGTGACGCGAGCGCTATTGATGTCCACAATCTGGCTGAGTTGCTGAAGCGTGCCGCGGCATAGGCAACCAGATTGTCCACCGACAAAGAAAGCTCCCCTTTAGCGGGGACGAGTGGCTTCGTTTAGTGTCCAATTTCGTTATGCGATCCCATCGTTTCAAGTTGATTTTGCGCTCTCTATTCCTGCTCTGCGCACTATTAGGGTTTGCGGGGGTGGTTCACGCACAGTCCGGCGGTCTTGCGCTCACCCTTGTCACCATCATCGATCCAGCTGTTGGCAAGCCACAACAAGACATGACCATCCTCGTCCGCGGACACGACATTGCCGCTGTCGGCCAGGCGAAGCGGATCACCATATCTGCCTCCGACAAGGTGATCGATGGGACCGGCAAAGTTTGTGATCCCGGAGTGTGGGACATGCATTCTCATTTCCGCGATGCACGCCGTGACCTAAAGATCGACAGAGAATCGTTTCAACCAGCGATTAAATACTCCCACCTTGAGATTGTGGACAAGTGTTTCACTTGCACATAACACAGCGCGCTGCTTTGTGGGTTGACCTTCCTCTCCAACGAACGCAGTCACAGGAGTAAACGCCCTTCGAACAAGCAACCAACGCTGCCTTTCCCAGGCGTGCGTTCTTTGGATGTCTTTGATCGTGTGTTCAAGCAGGCTCGCGACGTCCGTGGCTGTGACCCGTGTCTGTGATCCCGGCTTAGTGTACGTTCTTGTTTTTTCCGTGCACGGTTTTCATCGAAAACCCTCGCTTTGAATGGCTCAGGAATTATTTTTGTACTTGGGAATATTCCGCACGTGACGGGAGTTACACATCTTGCACGGAATGTAGTCTCGACAGCAATTCGCAGATCTTCTCCGTGCTTGTCGCTGACTTGCCGAGATCACTGTTTAGTCCCGCAATGTGACGGAGGAAAGAAAATGTACCCGAAGAAAATCTCTGGATTGTGCACGGCGTGCGCTCTCACGCTTGCCGCCGTACTTGCTCTCAGCGCGCTGGGTATAGCACAAGCCTACCAACAAACCAACCTTGTTTCAGATATTCAGGGCCTCGCTCAAAACCCGCCAAATGGCCAGCCCGATCTACAGCTTGTGAACCCTTGGGGGCTTACCGCGAGCGCTACAAGTCCGTGGTGGGTTTCGGACAACAACGCCGGTGTTTCGACTCTCTACAACGGACAAGGACTGAAGCAAGGGCTGGTGGTAAACATCCCGTCACCAGTAAATGGTGTCGTGGGTACGCCCACAGGAGTAGTGTTCACGGGTGCCGCGGGATTTACCTTTCAGGCGAAAGGCACTACTGCGGGTGCAGCCTTCACCTTCGTAACCGAAGATGGAACTATCGTCGCTTGGGGCCCGGGAATCAATCCCCAAGACCTCCCCAATGACGCATTCGTGGTGGTGCCCAACTCTACAAATCCTTCCGCCGCCACCGGTGCCGTTTACAAGGGTGCGACCATCGCGCAGATGACGGCTGGCGGGCCGTTCTTCCTCTACGTCACGAATATTCGCTCTGGGCGCGTCGAGGTTTACGACACCAACTTCAAGCCCGTGAATCTTAGTGGCGACGACGATGGTAGCCCAGCGTTCGTTGACCGCAACATCCCACATGGCTTTGCTCCCTTCAACGTGCAGGAGGTCAATGGGAATCTGTATGTGACCTATGCCAAACAGAACGCCACGAAGCACGACGACTTCGATTTCCCGGGCTTTGGATTCGTCGACAAATTCTCTCCCAAAGGCAAGCTGCTGCAACGACTAGAGAACGGTCCGTGGCTAAATGCGCCCTGGGGTGTGGCGCTGGCGCCGCCGAATTTCGGCTTTTTCAGCAACCATCTGCTGATCGGCAACGCCGGGAGCGGGCAAATCGCTGTTTACGATCTCGACAGCGGGCGCTTCGATGGCCTCCTCCGCGACGCCAATGGACATGCGCTACAAAACGACCGGTTGTGGGCACTCCGCTTTGGCAATGACCATGCCGCTGGACCCAGCAATTGGCTCTTTTTCACCGCCGGTATAAGCGATGAGGCTCACGGCCTCTTCGGGTTCTTTACGCCTGCGGACAATAGCGCTCCGGAGGTCAAATAGGCCGGAGTGGCCAGTGGCCGGACGTGCTCGCCGATCCAAACAACAATCCTGGCTCACGAATTCAGGGTGCCGGTGTGAAGACTGGGGTGAACTTGAATGCATTCAGCTCCACCTTCGTGGGACACATTGGAGACTCGGGCCGGAACCAGTACTACGGTCCGAATTACACCGATGCCGACATGGTGCTATTGAAAAATGTCCGCCTCAGCGAACGCTTCCGGATGCAAATCCGCTCCGAGTTCTTCAACCTATTCAATCACCCGCAGTTTCGTCAGCCGGGCAACGTGATTGAGAACCCGGGAACCTTTGGATTGTCCGCCCAAACCCTGACCCGGCCGGACGGAACCACATCCGCACGGCAGATCCAGCTTGCCTTGAAGCTGAATTTCTAGCGGGAGCGAGACGGCGTAGTATGGAAGGCCGGTCTGCCAAGACTGGCCTTTCATCAAACGAATCTCTCTTTAGCGCTGTCCGGGCGGTTCAATTCACAGAGCGGTTCTTTGCGCGCGATTAGCATTCGCACCGCACGGGTTGATCAACGCTGAACTTCTGTTGCCGCCGCACGAGCTACTTCACCGTTCTGACTGGCCCGCGTAACACGAGTGGTGACGGCCAGTGCCCCTCGAACGGCCTTCCTGGCGCGAGCGAGCCGGGACATGACCGTGCCGACCGGGATCGATAGAACTTCTGCGATTTCCTTGTAAGACATCTCTTCGACATCGCAAAGCAACACGACTTCTCGAAACGCGGGCGGAAGCATGTCAATTGCATGCAGGACCAAGTGAGCATCGGCACGCTCAATCAGAAAAGACTCAGCCGTGCCCATCGTCCCCGGTAATTCGAGTAAAGTCTCGTCGGGATCGAGTGCCACCGTCTTCCGCCGGTCCAGCCTCGACTGCGAGGACAAGAAGGTGTTTCGGAGGATTTGGAAAATCCAGGCTCGAAAATTTGTCTCCGGCCGGAACGAACCGAAGCCTCGTAATGCTTTGACAAATGTTTCCTGTACCAGGTCCTCTGCATCCTCGCGATTCTGGGCAAGCCAGTGCGCGAAATTGTAGAGAGAGCCGAAAAGTGGCATTGCCAGGTCCTCGAAAGTCGTTCGGGAGTGGCCGTGTGTCGGTGTATGGTCCTGGGCTTGGACCAGAACCCGCGGTTCGAACCCATTGTTGCTCTCCATGACCTGCTCCTCCAGTTGGCCTCGGCCAACCGGCCCCAAGCGGGTGCACTGTTTGGACCATCAAACGCACCCAGGGAGCAGTGGTCAATTTACTGGGGGTTTTCTTTTCATATCCCCGATATTTCCAGGCATCTGATTGACGGCCAGTCGTTTCCAGGGAGAAGGGCGATTTCAGCAAAGCCACGACAGAAGCTGGAAGTCCTTCTGGGGTGCTGAGGGACTCGTCTACTACTGAGTTTTTCCGGTGCGTGCTAGAGCTTGTCTCCGGCGACACGGCATCCTGGCTACTTGAGCGGCGGCACCCTTCAGCGATACCTTTAGCTTTTCTTGCCGCACACGCCGCTTCTGGTATCAAAATGCGACGAGGCACAGGGAATTTTCCGAGCCTCGCCGCAAGTTCGTCGGACTACAAAGAGTTCAGGAAGGCGATCAATTGTTGCTGCTCGTTGGGAGTCAACTTGCGGAAGCGCTCGGAAGCATCTCGGGCCTCGCCTCGGTGACGCTGGATTGCATTCTCGAGCGTCAGAGACTTCAGATCATGCATGTAGCGGGATTTCGTACGTAGTCCCCAGAGCGGGCTCGTGCGCAATTTGTTCGCGGTGTCCGGAGGGCCGCCCTGGACGATGCCGTCGCCGGTCCCCACATCATGCAACAGGAAGTCGCCAAAAGGATGAATGACTTTGTTTCCCAGAGCCTCAGGGATAGTGAAGGTCCCGCCATCCACCACCGTTCCAGCGGGCGCCGTAGTTATGGATTCAACGTGGCAGGTGCTGCACTGAATTCCTTCGAACAGGTGCTGACCCTTCTGAGCATCGTGAGTTGCCGCCAGAGCAGCGTCACGCGGTGGGACCTTGGTGCCACGAACGAATTGAGCAAAATGGTCGATGTCCGCTAACCCCAAGCTATCCGGTTGATCCTCAGGATCGGTGGTGGTCTTGCAAACTGTCGTAGTGTCGTGGGGCCGCAGTCGGCTGGTTATGCCCATTTCATTCAGGTAAGCGTCGGCGATGAATGAGAGCAGGCTGCCGTGCTGATCTTTCCAGCCAAACCGGCCGACCCGGGTTTGTCCGGGAGATTCAAAGAGAGCAACTTGAACCGCTTCACCTTGGATTTTGCCCTCGCTCAGCCCGGGTTGCTGGTTGGCAATGGCAATCAGCGTGTTGTCATCTATTGCTTCGACAAAGCCTTCCCCTAGTGTATTGTTCACCGCTCGGAGAGTACGGATGGTCTCGGTTGCTGGCACATGTTCTTGAGCCTGTGGGCAAATAGCGCGGTCATTGACAATTGACCGGCCGGAAATCGTGTTCTGACCGTCGTTGATCAGCACGGTGGGGTTGACAAAATTGCCGTCCGCATCCTTATGCCCGACCCTCATTTCGGTAATCTGGCTGGGTCCCCCAGATACGGGATTCTGATGACAATCGACACACGAGGTCGCGTTGAAGACCGGACCCAGGCCGGCGTGGATGTCTTTCCTTTGTTCAAAGATCTGCTGATCGAGAGCAAAAGTGTCGCCGGTCGGTTCGGTTATTCCATTGCTAACGCTTTGAGCGGGCGTGAAAGTTGGAGTATCAAAACCGGCCGGAGCTTCTGTTGCGGATTGCTGCGCGATTCCGGCAATCCCAATTGCCAGAAGCACAAATAGGCTCAGGAGAAGGTGCGGTATCTTCTTTGTCATTGGAGGATATTCCTTCATTCTTTCGGTTGGACATCCCGCGCAGGGATGTTAACGGTTCTATGGGTCTGCCGCCCCCACGGCCTGCGCGAGAAACGGCGCGGTTACAAGCATGCGAGAATTTCCGGGCTCCTGTGGGTACAAAACCTTGTTCGGGACGCGTTATTCCCACAGATGGAAAATTAAAATTTGGCAGAAACGCCGGGCTTGCCGCATTACACAGGGAGCAGGTTCGCTCCCATGTGCTTTGCGAGTCACCGCCAGCCAAAACGTGAGGCCTCACATTCGCTTACGATTCGACTTCTTGTTTGTATTAACTATCGAGATCGCGTCTTATTCCCAAAACCCTGGGAGGTTCGCGCAGAAAAGGACCTCTGGAATCGCTGCAAAACCGGAAGGGCTAAACACAGCGGAAGACCAAATGTCTAGATATCGGCCCGTGGATTCTACGTCTGTGATGCAGTACCGGATAGGTGGTTGACTGGCAGACAGTATCCGATTGCAAAGGCAACGGTTCGCTCCGCCGCTTGATGACTCGCTACCGAACGGCCGCTGCGCAGCCGTTCCCGCATCCACAGAAAGCAAGCGGAACGTTGTTATTCCGAACTGGCATAATAGCCAGTCTTGGCGTAAACCCGTAGCGGTGGCAGGCCTTTAGGCGGCGCCAATTTCACCCGTATCTTGTGCCACTTACCATCGTGGACAGGATTGGTTGGCCGATATCCGAGAACATATTGGTTGCGTAACTCGATCCCGATCTTTGTGGCGACGTCCGCCAAATCGTTTGGATTGTCGATCGAGAATGCGCGCCCACCTGTGAGTTCAGTGATGTCGCTCAGCAGCTGTGGACCTAAACGTTCTTCTTGAGTCGGAAAATAGTGATCGTAGATACCGATCGCATAGATCTGCACATCCGATTCCTTCACCAGGTTCTTGATCTCGCTTTCCGTATACCGGCTGTGGTTGTCGCCTCCGTCCGAGATGATGAGCAGTGCTTTCTTCCCATACTTGGCCTGCCTCATCTTGCTGAGACCCAGATAAATCGCGTCCAGCAGGGCCGTGCGCCCCTTCGGGACTGGATACACGAGTTTTGCCTCGATGTCCTCCACCGACTGGGTAAAGTCGGTGACTTCCTCCGGCTTGTCGGCAAATGCGATCATAAAAAACTCGTCCTGAGGGTTCGCTGTCTTGAAGAACTCCACCACCGCCTCGCGGGCTCGCTCGATTTTGCCGGCCATGCTACCGCTCACGTCAAAGATGGCGCCCAGGGAAACGGGAGCATCCTCACTCGAAAAGTGCCGGATTTCTTGCCTTTCGTTACCCTCGAACACTTGGAAGTTCTCTTTATCCAGCCCAACGACTTGGCGGTTCAGCGGATCCAGGATCGACACCGAGACGAGGACCAGGTTCACATCAACCTTGATCGGTGTCATGTAGGTTTTCAAAGCCGGATTTTCAGTCAGAGAATTATTCTGGGCCTGCGCGTGCCGGGGAGTTATGTGCACGTCCTCCGCGGAACCTTGCGCCCAGGTAGCGGGCACAAATCCGCAGACTGCAATCAGCACCGTCGCTAACCATGTGCATCCCGACATGAAGCAGGAAGTCGTCCTTTCCATCTTTGGTCCGGTCCAGCACTGGCCAGAGGCACTGCCAAAGGCGGCCGTTGCTCGCCAGAAACAGCAGGTATGCCTCGCAGTGCATAACCGCTCAGCCGTGGGGTTTATTCCCTCCAGAATTTATTGAACGCTGAAGATAGTTCGGGCGGGCAGCGGTGATCGAAGGAAGGTCTCCGGATTCAGGGCCAACGGCACAAGGTAGAGCAGATCTTACTGGGGCAGGCCAACGCGGTGCACAAGGTCTTGAAAGCGCGAGTCGGAGCGGAGAGAATCGAAGCCCGGTCGCAGCAGGACTCCTGGGTTAAATCGCTCTTCGTAGCCTTTTTCGAGCCAATTCATGGCTTGATTCGTATCTCCCAGAGATGCATAGATCATGGCAATCTCCGAAGCATTCGAATAGCCCGGGTTGGAGCGCTTCTTCAGGTCGCTCAGCAGGCTTAGCGCTTCGCTCCTCTTGCCCGATGCGACAAGGGCGCGAGCAAGATTAGCTATGCATGTCGGGCTACCTCCAGAGAGCTGGACCGCTTTTCGCAGTTCCGCGACCGCTTCATCGTACATGTGCTTTTGAAGATACGCTTGGGCGAGTTGATTATGTGCCAGTGCAAAATTGGGATCCATTTCGATCGTCTTGCGGCTCTGTCGTATTGATTCGTCGTAAGAGTGGGCGATGACGAGGAGCTCTGCCAGATCGGCGTTAATGATAAGAGATAGCGGATCCAGGTTCTCCGCTCTTCTCATTTCCGCGATCGCTTCGTCATACCGACCTAATAGACTGAGGTGCCAAGCATACCAATGGTGAGCGGTTGCGTAGCCTGGGTTTAGTTCGATGGCCCGCTGGAATTCCTTCCCGGCAGAGTCAAAATCCCAGTCGAATCCATCCAGAATGAACGCAAGCGAGTTGTGGGCTTCACCGAGCGTGCTGTCTAATTCCAGAGCTTTGAGCACCGCAGTCTTCGCCTTGGGGAATGCTTCCGTGGGGGGCATCACTGCATACTGCCAGTCTCCCAGCAAGGCATACGTGTCGGCTAAGCCAGAATAGGCTCGGGCGTATTTCGGGTCCTCATCGACCGCCTGCTTGAAATAAGCCAGAGCGACCTTCAAGCTATCCGCGGTTCGCTTATTCCAGAAGTAGCGCCCTTTAAGATACGACTCGTAGGCTTCCGGATTAACAACCTTTACGCTTTTCAGCGCAGCTTGTTCCTGCGGAGTCAAATTAATCCGAATTTGATCTGCGATGGCTCTAGCCACGCTGTTCTGGAGCGCCAAGGTGTCACGCAAGTCACCCTCATAGCTCTGCGACCATAAATGCTTGTCCGTAGACGCATCTATTAGCTGCGCCGTGATGCGGACCTGGTCGCCGGAACGGAGCACGGTGCCTTCTACGACGGCGTCCACGTTCAGCTCGCGAGCGATCTGTGGCAGTGGCTTGCGCGCTCCCTTGTATGTCATTACGGAGGTGCGGGAGATCACCCGCAAGGCGCTGATCTGCGCCAGGTCGGTGATCAACTCGTCCGTCATGCCATCCGCGAAGTAATTCTGCGAGGTATCGGCCGAGAGGTTGTCCAGCGGAAGCACCGCCAAGGATCGGATGCCCCTGGTCGCACGGCCACGCGAACGAAATACCCAGACGGAAAGAATCGACAAACACAGCAGGAGCGCCAAAGCGGCGATGACGGGACGCGTCGGCCACAGCCGGCGTTTGGGCGTAACGCTCGGCCCAGCGCCTTGGCCCTTGTGCACGGCCTCTGCCGGCAAATCTCCAGGGGAAGATTGCGGGTCTTTCAGGCGGGAGTCTGTATCGATAACCGACACGTCCGCGATGAATCGATACCCACGTTTGGGAAGCGTCTCGATAAACCGAGGATTTTCAGCCGAGTCGCCTAAGGCACTCCGGAGTTTCGCGATGGCGATGTTGACAGCTTGGTCGAAATCACCAAAACTTTCGTCGACCCAGATTCGGCTGCGCAATTCCTCCCTCGTTACGACTTCCCCCGGACGCTCCAGCAAGATCTCCAGCAATTTCATCGGTTGCTGCTGGACTTTTATTCTCACGCCCCCTTTGCGCATTTCGCCTGACTGGAGAGAAACCTCGTAGGTTCCGAATCGCACGATCGCCATGTGGCGCACAGGTTCCATAGCGCACTTGGGCTCGGCATGGAAGTCTAGCACCTCTACCAGACCCAAGTGTCAGACCCAGCAAGGATAATGTGCAGAGCTAACCCCTTAGACATCAATGGCTTGACAAGCAGCAAACGGGTTATGGCGAGAAAAGCCCCAGTAAATTGACGCCTGAGGACTGGCGCGTCAGATTGGGCAGGGATCACAAGATCTAAGGAGATTGTCATGGCAAAGGTGATTGAGTTTTGGGTACCAAAGAATTTCCGAAAACCCTTGAAGTGGAGACCTCCTCAGCAAGGTGGAAAAGTCATTGAGTTTTGTTCGCAAACAAAGAAATCAGCATAGCTGAGAGTGGGTTTCGAACTGATTTGGGAGAAGGCAAATGAGGCATATCGGACTTGGGCTACAAGGGATGGTCGGATTCGGGACTTCATCCTCACAGGACGACAAATCGTCGGCCGAGTTCGAAGCGTTGGCCATGCCCTTGTTCGATTCGCTTTACAACTTCGCGCGCTGGCTTGTGCACAAGCAGAACGATGCCGAAGATCTCGTGCAAGAGACTTATCTAAAGGCTTTACGCAGTTTCGCATCATTTCAGCGTGGCACCAACTTCCGGGCATGGATGTTTAGGATCCTGAAAAACACTTTTCTCAGTTCATGCTCAAAACTGGAGCGGCGTATGACCGTTGCGATCGACTCGGAGAAGGACGGCTATGAACCGCCAGTTGATACGGAGACTCCCGAAACGATTCTGATGAATCGCTCTAACTCCCAGCTAGTGCAGCGCGCCATCTACAATCTGCCCGTGCATTACCGGGAAACCCTCCTACTTTGTGAAGTGGAGGAAATGTCGTACCAGGAGATCGCAAGCATCTTGTCGATCCCGACAGGAACCGTCATGTCACGCTTGGCCAGAGCCCGGAAGGCAGTTCGCGAGTCACTGGTATCGGTGGCGCCCCATGTGGACCGACATCCGCGCACACAGCGCAAAGAGCCCGGGGCGACGAGAGAGGTGTCTGTCGATCCGAACTTCATTAGAGAGAAAGACGAGCCGCTTGCTCGTCAATTCCCGGATTTGGAGATCGAGTCGATCGGTCGAGAAGACCTCCACCGGTGATGAGCGGGCCGCATCGCGATCTGCAAGTCTCTAATTTCGCTGAAAAGCTCAAACGGTTCGAGTTGCAGCTCCGCTCCTGACGCGGCACATGGTAAAACAATCAGAATCGTTGATTTATTCCCTTCAAACAACAACTTGTTTCGAGAAACACAATGCAGGCAGTGCGAGTGGCTATACCACACTTTTGGCAAGCGGTTCTCACAGCATTGTGTAATCCCGACTCCCCCGAGAAGCAACTCCTCAGGAATATTCGTTGAACTGAATCACTTGCTGGTATCACTCCACGATTTCTGTGATCGAGTGGAATAAGGGACCAGAAAGTCCGTTATCCATGGTGAGACTCAATTTGCGGGAGGGGATTGTGAAGAATTTAAGAAACAGCCTCGTTAAGTTCAACTCGGCGGCCTTGGCAGTTCTTACCACCGTGTTCCTTGTGTCTGGTGGAGCATCGGCCAAGAATCACAAAATCAAAACGTCCGACAACCAGGCAGATGTGGTCGCACATATTTCGTTCCCTGGACTGTCGCCTGTCGACATGGCAATGCAGAAGAAAGTCAATGACAAGTACTACCTCTACGTGCAGCACTCAAAAGATGAAGGTATTTCGATTATCGATATCAGCAAGCCCGCTCAACCGAAAACGGTTGGAGTAATTCCGTGGCCAGATCCAGCTGTGTCGAGCAGGATGAACGTGACGGGTGATTTGGCGATCATTTCCGGAACCGGAGACCGACCGATGCACGGCGGCACCTCCAACGAGGACCTTGTGCTTTGGGATTTGTCGAATCCAGCCGCTCCTCGAGTAGTGCAGAAATTCTCGGGAGTGGTTAAGTGGCTTCAGGACGAGCGCAATTTCATCTACGTCTTGAACAGCGACGGGCTATGGGTGATTTCAAAGCCAGCAGATCGCCAGCTGGAACAAGTGGAGTCCTCGTATAGCGGGGAGTGAGGATCGCTCCAAGCCTGGTAGCTAACTTGTCGCTGAGGGCAGCCGCCGAGGATTCCGCTTAAACAAACAGATCCAACATCGGAAAGGAATACAACAATGACGGGTAAACACGTGTGGGTAGGAAGTTTCGTGGCGGTAGTAGTTATTGCGATTGCACTGCTGTCAGCGGGATCCCCGAACGCCAGTGCGAGCGACCAACCGTCCTCTCCAAATGCGGACGTAAAAATCGACAATTTCAGTTTTGGGCCGCAGACGGTCACGGTACCCGTCGGAGGGACAGTGACGTGGACCAACCGTGATGACACTCCCCATACGGTTGTCAGCACTGAGGGCGTGTTCAAGTCCAAGGTGCGGGATACGGACGAAAAGTTCTCCTACACGTTCACCAAGGCGGGGAAATATCCCTACTACTGCTCGGTCCATCCGAAGATGACAGGCCAGATCATTGTGCAGTGACACCCGGGTTTCTGGATGGTGTTGCTGCGGAATCGGTTCTTTTCCTGGCGGTACCCCAGTTATACGTACAGTCCCTTGCCTCGACAAAGCGGCGTTCTAAAAAGCGACCATAGAAGATGACTGCAGACTCGGCACGATTCGAACGGGAGTTCAGGAGCCTGAAAGTGCGGCGTCATGTGCCTGAATTCTCTGCACCAACCGGTTA
>Ga0209418_1000005_pt1 | contig 10755 bp, 6 predicted proteins | sample TexAe_OM2H0_M1_FD_187937 | JGI IMG/M metagenome (GOLD analysis project Ga0209418, IMG submission 187937) | Forest soil microbial communities from Davy Crockett National Forest, Groveton, Texas, USA - Texas A ecozone_OM2H0_M1 (SPAdes) (version 2) | ecosystem: Environmental > Terrestrial > Soil >...
AAGAAAGCTGCCTGCTTTTCCAACAGCACGGAAAAGCAAACATGTTCGCCCCCCAGAACGCAGGGTAGAACATATGAGTCAATTACATCGAATTAACGATTTTAACCTTGGCCAAACCTGGGCACGTATTCGTTGGAATACCCATGGATCGGGTGCTGCCTTCGATCGGAAAAAGCAGTCTTCCCTCTCACCCGCGATGAAAGATTTCGCAGAAGGCCGGGACTTCTGCGTTATATCATTTGTTGATACTAACGCTCAGGTTTCCGGGCGCTTATTGCACGGGCGCTTGGGTGAATTCGCCAAAGCGCCCGATGACCATCATCTCATCATTCAACCTTTGAATCTGACCTTGGATGACTTACCTCTCTGTAAACCCGGTGCAGGGCCGCGGCAGCTAGGCATAATATTTATCGAATTCAGGACTCGCAAACGCTTTTGCGTCCACGCGACTGCTAAGTGGGAAGAGACAGCAGGGTGTCTTGCGCTCGAGGTAACACAGTCTTTCTTTCATTGTGCGAAATATATCGACCCGACCCATCGCATCGCGAGGTTTGCCTCAAGCCGTTTGAGAGAGTTCGCAACGGGCGAGTTTGCAATGGCCGCTAACCATGGAGGTTTGATTCAGCAATTAGTCGATTTTTTGGCTGACCAGGGCGTGGCTTTCCTTTGCACCGTGGATCGAAACGGACAGTGCGCCGTCAACCATCGCGGTGGAAAGTGCGGCTTTATCTCGGTGAATGCAATTCAGGATGAAGCGTGTCTTCTTTTGCCGGACTATGCGGGAAACGGAGCTTTCGAGGCGGTAGGGAACATTTGGGAAACACGACGAGCCGCTGTGTTCGTGCCCGACCCTGAACGTGGCTACGGGGTGTGTGTCTCTGGGCCAGCCGGGATCTTTGATGGGGAAGTCCTACAGACTGAACCATTCGTGAGGTTCGCGGGAGCGCAACGCGTATTAGCGATCTACCCTGAGTCCTTTCAGGTTCAGTCCTGGAACGACGACCTCAGACCCCTGAGGCGCTGGAGCTTCCTGTCGATCCCGACGACGCAGGGGACGTGCTAACGGGCATCTGCCAGACACGAGGGCTGCTGGAATGAGACTGTCTGAACTGAAAAATACGGGGCATTGGCCGACGCTTCTCTCTGCCTTTTTGTATTTCGACTTTAGCTTTATGGTCTGGACCGTGCTCGGTCCCCTGGGTGCGCAGATCGGGGAAACGCTGAATCTTTCGCCCGGACAAAAGGGTCTGATGGTTGCGCTACCAATACTTGCTGGTGCCGTCTTGCGAATTTTACTCGGCTTATTGGCCGATCGTGTCCGAGCTAAGAACGCTGGGATAATGGCGCAGCTCGTGGTTATAACTGGGCTGGCGGTCGCCTGGATTTTCGGGCTACCCAACTACCCGGCGGCACTGTTAATGGGCCTCGTGCTCGGTTTTGCCGGTGCAAGTTTCGCGGTTGCCTTGCCTCAAGCTGGACGCTGGTATCCACCCGACATGCAAGGTCTCGCTATGGGTCTCGCGGGTGCTGGAAATATCGGGGTGGTACTGGATAGTCTGCTCGCCCCGAGACTTGCCGAAGCTTTCGGTTGGAGAAACGTATTTGGTTTGGCCCTGGTCCCGGCTTTTCTGGTCTTGGTTTTTTACGCGGCGGCTGCCAAAGAAGCGCCAGGCGAGGTGAAGCAGAGGAAGATCTCCGATTATCTGACGCTCCTCAAAGAACCGGATGCACTTTGGTTCTGCTTTTACTACATGATCAGCTTTGGAGGGTTTGTCGGGCTCGCCAGTTCGTATGTCCTTTATTTCAAAAGCGAGTTCAGTCTCTCGCCGGTACACGGTGGCGATTTCGCAGCCCTTTGCACGTTTGTAGGAGCCTCTTTTCGCCCAGTCGGCGGGGCGATGGCAGACCAGATTGGCGGCATCCGTTCGCTATATCGATTCTATCTGATAGCCGGGGTAGCATTGATCGCCGCTGCATTGATCCACGACCTGGCTCTGAATCTCGCGCTCTTTATAGTGGCCTCCGGATCGCTGGGGATGGCCAACGGCGCCGTTTTTCAACTGCTCCCACAGCGCTTCCGCAAGGACGTGGGCGTAATGACCGGTTTGGTTGGCGCAGCGGGTGGCATCGGCGAATTCTATCTCGCCAGTTCGCTTGGATTTTCAGAAGAAATCACAGGGTCCTACCAGTCAGGGCTTCTTATATTCGCCTCTCTTTGTCTGGTTGCAATCGCCGGTCTCAATCTGGTGAAAACCAGATGGCGCAGCACTTGGGGAGCGCTGGCAGGTGCCCGGATCTAGCATATAACCCGTGTTCAAGAGTAGCCAAAATGTTAATAGATGATTTGTTAGGCGAGCAGCAACTTCTAACTCCAGTCGCCGTATTCACCCGGAAGCACGAGCACCACCCGGTGCCGGCACAGGCGAAGTATTACCGCGATCTGATTCCACTCTCGTCGCCGGTGGCGGGCGAGCAGTATGCGTTCGCAGTCGATCTTGACGCCTGCACAGGTTGTCAGGCGTGTGTTACTGCCTGCCATCATCTGAATGGCCTCGACGACGACGAGAGCTGGCGCGATGTCGGTATCCTTTTTGGTGGAACCGTCCTTGAGCCCGTGCAGCAGACAATCACTACAGCGTGTCATCACTGCCTGGATCCGGCCTGTATGAATGGTTGTCCGGTTAATGCGTACCACAAAGACCCGGTGACCGGCATCGTGCGCCATCTCGATGATCAATGTATTGGTTGCCAATATTGCATTTGGAAGTGCCCTTACGACGTACCAAAATATTCAAAGAAACGGGGCATTGTCCGCAAGTGCGACATGTGCTCAAGCCGCCTTGCTGCAGGAGAAGCGCCTGCGTGTGTGCAAGCTTGTCCCAACGAAGCGATCACCATTACGCTCGTCAACAAGCAACAGATCGCGGCTCAGCGGAAGAAGGAAGACAGCTTCCTGCCCGGCTCGCCCGATCCAGAGTATACGTTGCCGACAACCCAATTCCGCACCAGCAAGACCCTGCCTGGCAATATGCGGCCAGGCGACTTCTCCAGGAACAGGCCGGAGCATGCCCATCCGCCGCTTGTGGCGATGCTCGCACTCACACAACTCTCTGTGGGCGCGTTTTGCACAGCAATGATTTTGCGGTTGTTTTTCCCCTCCAGCCTCTTCCGTGAACTTACCCCATTGCACTCGCTGGTTGCGCTGCTGCTCGGCTTCCTTGGGCTCGGCGCGAGCACATTACACCTCGGACGACCGCTTTACGCGTGGCGCGCCTTCATCGGGCTCAAGACGTCATGGCTGAGCCGGGAGATCATTGTCTTTGGCCTCTATGCAATGCTCGCCCTGATTTACGCTGGCTCGTTCTGGTTGCCCACCTTGAGCCGTTTTGTGAACATCCCGTTTTGGCGGGAGTTGTCCTCTTCGCCCTTGCAGGACGCGTTCGGAATAGGTGTGGCAGTTACCGGGTTGGCCGGAGTGTTTTGCTCGATGATGATTTATGGAGACACGCGGCGGACGTTTTGGCGAATGAAGTTCACGGCGCCGAAGTTTACTGGAACAACCCTGCTGCTGGGTCCGGCAACAATCCTGTTTACCATGACGCTACAATCGGTGTTAGCGCCACGTACCGCAGCGTCGCCGGCCTTTCGCCAGATTGTTGTTCTTCTGTGCGGATTTCTGGTCGTCGCGACGATGGCAAAATTGTTCTGGGAGCTGAAAGTATTCGCCCACTTGAACGATGGCGAGTCGACCGACATGAAACGCACCGCTCTCCTGATGTTAGACGTACTGAGATGGGCGACCAGGTTCCGGTTCGTTTGCGGCACGCTCGGTGGCATTATGCTCCCGGCCCTCGTGTTATTCGGCCTAGTCCCGACGATCGTCGCGACTGGAATCCTCCCTATCTCGCTGCTCGGCGAACTACTCGAGCGCTATCTGTTTTTTCGGGCAGTGATTCCCCCCAAGATGCCGGGGGGGATTGCGTCATGAAGAAGGCCATCGCGAAATTGTTACAACATCCGCTTGTCAAAAAAGCCGACTCGTTTGTCCGCAAATGGGACGGAGAGCTAACGCAGGATCTGGTATTGCAGCCCGGCAGGTTCGGCCTCGGGAAAGTGCCCGCGCGCCTCGATCCTGACGACGCTACGAACATGGTGTGCGGCTTTTGCGCAACGGGCTGCAGTCTCACGATTCATCTCAAAGACGGCCAGGCAATCAATCTGAGTCCGGCCACTAATTATCCTGTTAACCTCGGAATGGCTTGCCCAAAAGGATGGGAAGCACTCACACCGCTACGTTCCCCTGACCGCGCTACGACACCTTACCTGCGCACTGCGGGTGGTCACCTCGAACCGGTCGACTGGCATACGGCGCTGCAGAACTTCACGCTGCGCTTCAAAGCCATCCAGGAGAAATACGGCAACGAAGCGATTGCGTGGCTCGGCACCGGCCAGATCTGCACCGAGGAACTCGCATTCCTGGGCGCCCTGGCAAAGTTCGGCATGAGCATTCCGCATGGCGACGGCAACACGCGCCAGTGCATGGCAACCGCCGCTATGGCTTACAAACAATCGTTCGGGTTTGATGCGCCTCCTTATACCTACAAGGACTTCGAGGAATCCGATGTGCTTGTCTTTGTTGGTTCGAATCTTTGTATCGCACACCCGATCATGTGGCAGCGCGTATGCCAGAATAAGCACCGGCCCGAAGTCATCGTGGTCGATCCGCGAAAGACGGAGACAGCGATGGCCGCGACCCAGCATTACGCCATCAGGCCGAAATCCGATCTTATCTTGCTGTACGGCCTGGCAAACCGGCTCATCGCAAATGGTTGGATTGACCGCGACTACATTGACAGACATACCTCCGGCTTTGAGGCGTTTGCAGATTTTGTCGCGCAGTTCACGGCAAACGTAGTGATTGATGCGACCGGACTTCGCCCAGAGCAGCTGGAAAAATTTGCAAAGACAATCCATTGCGGGAGCCGTGTGTCGTTCTGGTGGACGATGGGTGTGAATCAAGGCCATGAGGCCACACGCACGGCGCAGGCGATCATCAATCTCGCGCTAATGACCGGCAATATCGGCCGGCCTGGGACGGGCGCCAATTCGATCACCGGCCAGTGTAACGCGATGGGTTCCCGGCTCTTTTCGAATACAACAAACCTGCTCGGCGGCCATGATTTCTTGAATGCAGAGGATCGGGCAAAGATCGCCCGAATTCTTGGCATCGACGTTAATAGAATTCCCAATCAGAATGGTTTGGCTTACGACCAGATTGTGGAAGCGATCGCAAATGACAAGATCAAAGGCCTCTGGGTGGTTGCGACCAACTCCTCACACTCCTGGATTAATCAAACGAAATTCAACGAGATCGTTAAGAAGCTCGATTTCCTCGTTGTGCAGGATATGTATTTTAATACGGAAACCGCGCAGCGCGCCCATCTGATTTTGCCGGCTGCAGGATGGGGTGAAAAAGTTGGTACGTTCATTAACTCCGAGCGACGAATCGGGTTGGTCAAAAAGGTTGCCCGGGCGCCAGGCCTGGCCTTGTCGGATTTCAATATCTTCAAGCTTGTCGCCCACTACTGGGGCTGCGGGAAAATTTTCGAAAAATGGTCTTCACCAGAATCGGTGTTTCAGATTCTGAAAGAACTGTCGCGTGGTCAGCCGTGTGAAATCACCGGCATTCGTGATTACCAAATGATCGATGAGGCTGGAGGAATTCAGTGGCCATTCCTGGATACTTCTAGCGGCGCTTCTGCGCAGAAAGATGATCCGGCGCAGGTGTTAGCGGTCTCCGTTGAGCCCGAGCGGCGTTTATTTGAGGATGGCTTATTTTATCATCCGGACAAGAAAGCCAAGTTCCTGTTTGAGAGTCCTCGCGATGTTCCGGAACCTACCGATAAGAAATACCCATTCGTGCTTCTAACTGGGCGGGGCGCATCCTCCCAGTGGCACACGCAGACGCGTACTGGAAAATCTGCCGTCCTAAAAAAGCTGTACCCGGAGCATCCTTATGTGCAGATGAATCCTCTCGACGCTGAGTTCCTCGGCATTGAGACTAACCAGAAAGTGCTTATCGCGTCCAGGCGAGGACAGGTGACTGCGACAGTATTCATCACCAACACGGTCCAGGCTGGCCAACTGTTTATCCCGATGCATTATTCAGTTGCCAACGAACTCACTTTCCCCGGCTTTGATCCGTACTCACGACAGCCTGCCTACAAAGCTTGTGCTGTTTCTGTACAGAAGACAAACATACCATAACAGCACGGAACCAATCCGGACTACCAGATGTCGTTTTCGCCGCGGAACCGCTGCAGGGTAACTTTCGTGAGTGTGCCGGTGGTAATTTGAATTGGTACCCGGACTTTTCCAAGGCCGTCTGCTTCGGCGATCAATGTGTAGCGGCCGGCGGGAAGTTGTACCTTCGTTGGGATTTCATCGGTCCGGCGCAAGTGATTAGCGACGCAACGCACAGACCAGCCATTTTCAGATTTAACGAAGTAAGCCAGGTGGGGATAGTACATCTGCGATCCGGCGTAGACTAACCCGGTTGGGGTAGCAACCACGAGTTCGCCCTTCCCGTCCGCGAGATTGGGCGCAGCCGAGCTTGAAACGTTTGGGTAGAATAGAGCGGCCTTAACGCCTGGAACCGGTCCGAGTGGGTCGAGAATCGTTCCGTATTCGCTCTGGCAAGCGGAACCTAACAGCGAGAAGAGAACTATTAATGCTGCAGCTGAGCTCCCAAGGAGCGGACCGGCGAGATGAGCATCCTTCGAAATTCCTTCTCTGTTTGGGACGTTTCCGGCGCTGACGCCACTCGCCCCGTTACTTGCTGGGCGGTTTTGGCGTTTCATACTGAAGTGTGCCAACTTGGAAATCGAGGGCGGCGCGGAGAATCTCGTAATCATATTTGGCGGCGGCGGCTGCGATTTCTGCCTGCACATCGGTGAGCTGGGCTTGGCTTAACTCGATGATCGAGGTCACGCCCGCACGATATTGAGCCTCCGCTAGTACGAGCGCCTGATCGGAACTTGCCGCCAGAGATTCTGCCACCGTGATGTTCTTGAGCGCGGTGTTAGCGTCCAGCCAAGCAGCGTGCACGGCCGAGACCGCCTCGGTTTCGGTGTCGTCCAAACTTTTCTGAGCGGCATTGGCTCGCAAAAGGGCTTCATCTTGCCGAGCCGAAAGCAGACCACCAGTAAAGGCCGGGATTTGGACTATCACTCCGGCTCCGAGGTAGTTGCCTTCGACTCCAGGGTCTCCTATGGGCGTTCGGCCCAGGGCTCCCAATGCCTCAACGCTGGGGAGGCGTGCATCCCGTTCTGCGACCGTTTTTCGCTGAGCGGAAAGCACTTGGTCCCGCATCGCAATCACGTCCGGGCGGACTCTTAAGGCCAGCGCTGTGAGTTCGTCAGCGCTCTGCTGTGGAAATGGTGGCAGTTCCTCCTCCGAGAGTTCGAAACGATATTCTTTCTTGTACCCCAAAGCAGCCGAGAGTTCCGCAAGGGCTGCACCGACCGCGTTTTGGGTTTGAAGTACGAGCTGTTGTGCTTGGTCGAGATTGGCTTGCGCTAGTGTCAAATCCAAGTCGGATTTCAATTTGTTCTGAAAAAGCGCAGTGATCTCATCAAGTATAACCTGCCGATTCGTGACCGTCTGCTGAGCTACATTCAACATGGCTTTCGCCTTCAGTACGTTCAAATAAGCGCGATCGACGCGGTAAACGACTTGTGCGCGGACGAGTTGTGCTTTTTGAGCTTGGGACAGCGCATCGAATTGGGCCGCGGCGGCCAGATTTGCGGTCCGGCCGAAATCAAAGATTAATTGGGAAATATTGAAGCCCTGGGCTTCGCGACTCAGGATCAGCGAATTGTTCAAGGCTCCACTTGCGCCGATCCGGATTTGGGGTGCGGTATGATTTGTACCGGCGAATGCATTCCGGATCGCATTGGATGTTCCCACCGCCTCTATGATGCCCTGGACCTGCGGAAAAAACTGGGACCGCACCTCTTTAACTACATCCTTAGCGGCTTGAGCGTTGAAATAGGCTGATCCCAGCACCGGCGAATTCCTAAGGGCAATCGACTCCGCCTCTTTTATGGTCAATCTTTTCGGTGGACCTTCCACCGTCTTCGAGGAAGAGGCGATCGAGCTGGCCTTGCCCGGGGGAGCTGGATGTAAACGCTGCGTCTTTCCGGAGCTCTGGACCTGAGCCGACGGCGTTGGTTTTGGGGTGCCCTGGGCGAATATGCAACCGGGCCCAAATAGCACCAGTATTAATGCCTTTTTCAGCATGAGTTCGCCGACTAGTAATGAACCCAAAAGAGCCGACAGGCCTTCTGCCCGAACGCGCGAGAAGACTCACCCCAGGCTTTTGATTTAACCCGCTTTTAATCTAACCCTGGCCACTCAAAAATTGATGCGGATGGACGCGATCCAGTTTCTCCCGTATTGTGGGTAAGCGTGGCTGACGGCAAATTGGTAACCCACTGCCAGGTTCAGTGTTACTCGCCCGTACAGTCGGTGGGTATGTCCAACGTTGAGTCCAGGCAGTAGGAAGACTTGGTTCTTCCCTCTGTTGGGTCCGTTTGGCCAATAGGTGTAATTCACTTCGACTTCGGGCCATAATAGAGTTTTTGGCACATGATATTGGAATGTGACATTGGTCAGAAGCGGCGTGCCCAGTTTATGAACATCTCCAGTCGGGAAATCAATACCGAAAGTCGACATCACGTCGAAGTCACCCCAGCCTTTTCCGCCGGCGATACTTGGCGTTATGGCGAAGTTCTTAGTACTAAATACATTGGATCCGGTTGGGGCGCTAAAGGCCAGGAAGCCGCTCAAGATATAGTTCCCATTTTCCGCGTTAGCGGTAAGAAAGCGATTCTTGATCAAGAGAAACGGGTAGTCAGCGAAACCCGTCGCCGGATTTTTCCCGCTTCGTTCTTCATAAGGCGGGAGCGGAAAATCCACCTCGAGCGTCTTTGCCGGAATCAGGAATAACCCTTTCCCAGCATCAAAGATCTTAAGATTTCCGCCACCATTCGGAAGATGCTCCCAATACTGATCGTATCGGTACAATTCCGTCAGCAACGGTGAGATGGTAAACACTGGCACCATAAAATCCGGTTGCATTGCCTGAGTCTCATCAACCCGCTTAAACCAATCAGCAAAATAGTTTCTAATGCCGGCTATTAAATTCGGATTTTGGCCGGAAGTCGGAGCGAGACTGCCGGCAAACGCATCCGAGGCAGAGCCTGCGCGGGCCGATTCAAGATGCGCAAAGCCAAGCAATAGGACCAGGATCCATGAGCTCCAGCTCTGAATTTTCCGTCGGCCAATCCAGATAATAGGCATTGTCGGGGCCTTTCTTTCGCGGGTCCCTGCGGCAGGGGGGAGGAAATCGCTACAACCAAATTGCAGGTTGCATCAGGAGGCCGTTATTTGCAAGGATAAGCCTGCAAAAATTCTGGTTAACCCGACAAATTATTTAGCATAGAATCTTGAGCTCTGTTTGGCATAATCGGAAGCGCTTCACAAAACCGCCATCGACGAATTCACGTCGCTTCCCTGGCGCCGGCCTGCACGCTATCACCTGACAGTGTGACCAGAAACTTACAACACTGTTAGTTTTGTGTGCCGCCGTTCTGCTAATGCGGAAACCTCGATGAGTTCAGCCCTCAGAATCCTGTTGGCCGTCCGTATCTCGATGAGCCTAATATTAACGAAAAAGCGCGCTCGGCTGGAGGCCGCGAAGTTAAGCTAAATAAACTTTGAATCGGAGTTTGAACAACTGCCTCTTAACGAGCTACTTCGGAAAGCCCATTCGTTGAGCCCACCCTTGCCGTGCGTAAAATTCAGTTTCCTGAGCTGGCCCGATTAACAACCATTGCTCGCTTATTTGAAAGGCGCGCGTGCGAGGACTTGACCGCAAGAGGTCCAGTTACAGCGACTCGTTTAGGCGCTTCGCGCTATGTTAGTCAGCCGGTGCAGAGGTGCGCTGTTCCGGTGAAACTAAGGGTGAGACGAATCGTTGGTTAGAGATGGAGCCTTTGGTTCCACCGGTTTTGGACCAAAAGCTCTGGCAGTGTCGCGCTGCGGGCGGCTAGTCCGCGCGAGAGCACGTTGTCGGGCAAACTCCTTAATGCCGATTTCTTTGTACTCCGGACTCGTCAAGGATGCCATGAACGCGACCAGATCATCGATTTCATCCTCAGTCAGGGCAAGGGGCTCAATATCATCATCAAGCCACGGGTCTTTCAATCCGTCACCTTTGTTGTAATGATCTACCGCATCCCAGAGCGTCTGCATTGAACCATCGTGGAAATAGGGCGCAGTCACCAGCACATTGCGCAGAGTCGGGGTCTTAAAGGAAGCAACATCGGCATCTTGCCTGGTCAAAAGAAAACGGCCTAATACTGAAAAGTCTGACTGAATCGCGGCGCGATCGACGGCCCGGAGATCTCCCTTCTGGATTTCTTGCATGGCCTTTAGCGCCAGCGGGGTAACGTTGTGCCTGAGGATCCCAATACCGATGTTATGAAATCGGAAGTCCGTGAAGTACGTAACGTCGCGATTAACGGAGGCGTGGCACCGATTGCACTTCGCTTTGGCGTTGAAAAGGACCCAGCCACGCTTGGCGGCGTCATCTATGGCGTTCGGGTCACCGGCAATAAAGTGATCGAAGGGCGAATCAAACGAGAGGAGAGTTCGCTCGTAAGCGGCAATCGCGCGTACCAGAGTCAGACC
>Ga0209418_1000006_pt1 | contig 10129 bp, 11 predicted proteins | sample TexAe_OM2H0_M1_FD_187937 | JGI IMG/M metagenome (GOLD analysis project Ga0209418, IMG submission 187937) | Forest soil microbial communities from Davy Crockett National Forest, Groveton, Texas, USA - Texas A ecozone_OM2H0_M1 (SPAdes) (version 2) | ecosystem: Environmental > Terrestrial > Soil >...
ATAGAGCGCATTTTGGTTCGGAGTTCGGGGTTCGGAGTTCGGAGTTCCCGAAATCGAAAAGACCATCCGTCGAATCCGTGAAACCTGCAACTGATTGGCGGAAATCCGGGACTCGTGCTCCTGCTCGTGCTCGAGAACGCAGATGCCTCGCCTTCAGAGGGGGTGAACAAAATCATTACGGAGGAATCAGATTCCCTTTTCACCGCAGGAGCCCAACAGATCGAGCACGAGCACGATTCCCCTAATTTCGGAATTTAGGTCAAGCTAGCTCTGGATGAGAAACACAGGTTGAATCATGGTCGAGCCGGAGTCCATGGTACTGGTGGTAGATGACGACCCATCGGTCTGTCGTTCGATCGAGCGGCTGATCGAACCCGCCGGGTTCAAAGTTCAGAGCTTCCGGTCGGCAGCTCAGTTTCTCGCGCAAGGTCGACCGTCAAGTCCGGCATGCCTGGTACTCGATGTCCGGCTGCCCGGACTGAGCGGTTTAGATCTACAGCGCCAACTAACCAATTCGGGAATCCAGCTGCCCATTATTTTCATAACGGCCCACGGTGATATTCCAATGACTGTGCGTGCAATGAAGGGTGGAGCGGTGGAGTTCCTGACCAAGCCGTTCCGCGCCGGACAACTGCTCAGCGCCATTCGGGCAGCTCTCGAGCGAGATCGGACGACGCTCCAGCAGCGGATGGAGGTGGATCTACTGCATAATCGTTACGATTCGCTTACGCCCCGCGAACGCGAAGTGCTCGCCCTTCTGGTGACAGGACTGCTCAACAAGCAGATTGCCGGCGAATTGGCCACCACGGAAAGAACCATCAAGTTCCATCGCGCTAACATCATGCACAAGATGCAGGCAGAGTCAGTCGCAGACCTGGTTAAAATGGCGCAAAAGCTGGGGCTGGAAGAATAGGGAATAGCAGAACCGCGAGTAGCTGGTACCGGAAAAGAGCTTATTGCGCGAGAGCTGCATCGGTGTAGCCGGCGCAATAATAAACCGTTGGTTCGAGTGAATTGCGCTTCTATTCCGAGCGAATTATACGAGAGCGAATTCTTCGGTCATGCAAAAGGAGCATTTACCAGCGCGTTCAAAGATCGGATTGGCCGCTTCGAAGTGGCCGCCGGGGGAACGCTGTTCCTGGACGAGGTCGGCGAGATCCCACTGGAATGTCAGAGCAAACTGCTGGGCGTTTTAGAAGAGCTACGAACGAGTGGGCGAGAGTCGCGCGCGGTACGTAGATGTACGGATCGTGGCGGCCACTAATCGGAGTCTGGAAAAAGAGGTCGCGGCCGGCCGCTTTCGCCAAGACCTGTGTTATCGGTTGAATGTCTTTCCAGTGAAAGTTGCCCCGCTGCGGGAGCGGAAGGAAGATATCGCACTTCTGGCGACCCATTTTATCAATATGTCGGTCAAAGAACTCGGATATTCGAGACCAATACTACTGACCCGGGAGGGGATAGAAACGCTCCAAAATTATGATTGGCCGGGCAACATTCGCGAACTGCGCAACGTTATGGAACGAGCCGCTATTTTTGCTCAGGGTGGTGTCTTAGAGTTTGACCTTCCGGTGAGCGACTTGTCTGTCGAATTCACTTCCTTTTCGTCAGTGCATGGTGACCAAGCTGGGCCCGAACATCTCACTGATGCAGAAATGCGGCGTCGCGAGGGCGAGAATCTTTGTGCCGTCCTGCAGAAGACCGGCTGGAAGATCAAGGGTGTCAATGGAGCCGCGGAGCTTTTGGGACTCAAGCCCACTACTTTGCTTTCGCGGATTGAAAAGATGGGTTTAGGGCGACCGGTCACCAAATCTCGGAGATCAGATTTCAACAGCGAAGCTGTGATTCAACCCTGGCCCGGGGTTTAAAAGGACCGAGCTCCCAGTAGGTAACCTTTCCGTTTGGATTACCCACATACCTGACGGAGCCGTCTTGCGAAACGACGATAATCATGCATTCTGGGTGCTGACGGCTGAGCCGGTAGGCGGCTCGGTGCCGCGTGCCGGCCTCATCCGCGCGCTCTTCGATAAGCTCCATAGCTTCAAGATCGAGCGCTCGATAAACCACTTCATTCCTGTTACCTTGGCCATGAATTTCCGCCCCGAACCCGATGAGATCCCAGGCGGCGGTCACCACCAAAGCACCGTCAATCGCCATAAGATCGGCCAGGAAATGTGCGCACTCAAAAATCGACTCGTCCAATCGTGCCAGGCGCTCGTCCTCGAGTTCCTGGTAGTCATTCCAACCGACTGTCCTTAACCCGTGTTCAGCCCCCACTTGCGATAGCGTCCGCATCACGGCGAAGAGGAGTTCGCGAGAACGATGACTGGCCCGAGTCTCCTTAATCCAATATTTCGGCCTGATCGCGCCTGTCGGATCGACAATCTTCGTTGTGTCTTCTGTTCTGACGATAACAAGCATGCCGCCGTGCCGAGCGCGTCTGACTTGGCTGATTATCCGGCGCGTGAAGTTTTGGCCGAGCATCTTGACGAAATCCGGTTCGATGATGGCACCTGTGTCGTAATCCTTAAAACATTCTCGAATTGCCCACTGGGCGAAGGCCTCTTGAGATTTCTGCAGCCAACCCGCTTCATAAATATCAAATCCATGACCTTCCAGCCTGCCATTCAGCAAGGTGGCGATCAGGTTGTCACCGCGAGAGATGATCAAATTACCGGGGCCGCTGACATTAATAATCAGACGATTTGGGGCGGCTGAACTTTGCAAACGGCCTCCGTCGATTCGGGCGACCCAGCGGGTGCCGGAGTTCAATATTCCCCAGATCCAAAAGCCCTCTTCCGGATCCCAGCGGACACCAATTAGCGAACGATAGAATGTTGCGCAAGGGCTAAGTCGCCGAATTTCTTGCGCGCTCAATTTCCTTTCCTCTTTCAGCGGTAACACCTGCATCCCCGTCGGGGGTCCCTCCGCCTCGCTGAGTTCGCAGGGATTGAGTAGGACCAGACGACATCTGATGGGCCGGCCCTCTTCCCGCAGTAAACTCGCCTGAAACGCTTCGCTCAAAAGAGAAATGAGAGCCTCCTTGGGAGGAAGATCGTCCAGAGGATTCGTAACCTCCGGCCATTCAGAAATGATCTTTTCCGCAAGCTCTCTAGGATAAGTATGGCTGGAGTACTTCATCCGGCAACTATTTTAGCATTTAACAGTTGCAAGTCATGTCGGGTGGAGCGCGTCGTCGTCGGTGAGCCGCCGCTAGTACACCGGATTTGATCTACAGGATTTTTCTTAGCTTAAAGGTGGCGATAAGGGATCCAGGTCCCGATTGAAAGCCGGGAGAGTTTCTCTTCAGTTGACAGAAACGAGGACAGAGTGGCCTTAGCAAACAAGACCCCCCGTCTCGTCAGAGAGCGATTTAACGCTGTGTGCTTCGACGGCCTTTTATGTGTAATCCTCTTTAACATTTGTTGTTCCTTGCGGAAGTTTCTGTGGCAAAGGCAGTTAACGCTCGCCCGACAGAGCTCTTAACCATTTCCGGACGATCGACATCGGGACCGTCCTTTGATGGCTGCCCAAGCCAGCGAAGGTAGTGTCGCCCCCCTGGTTTAAACGCTTCATCTCGCGATTAAACTTATAGAGGGTGTTTTGTACATGGTGGTCGATAGGTAGCATTTTTCCTGATTGATATTTTTAACAGTCTGTGCCATGCCGCCTAATCTGCTGCAATTGGCAGAACGCGTACATTATTTCCCTCTCAAAAGGGCTAGTGCACCAACTCCCTGACTGGTATAGCGGGCGCCGCGTATTTCGGCTGGATGCGCGAAGCGAAGAGGGAGAATACCTCGCTATGGTCTTCCACCGATGAGCGACAAAGCAGCCGATCTGAAGAATCGGCCGGAGCTAATTCGACATCGAGCAAGTCTTGGCTCCTGGTCAGATGCAACGGGCCGGCTGGAGGTGCCAGACGCTCCCGTTGCTCAAGGATGTTGGCAATGAAGTCGCTGCCAAAGGCAGCAAATTCGAAAGCGTCTTCGATGGCGCGGGCCATCTTGTCCGGGCCGTAGACTTCGCTCAAGGCCATGATTTTGGTGATGTGGACCGGGGCAAAAGGCACTTGCGAGTTTCCCGGATTTCCAGATCGGTGATGATACCCTGTACCAAGGGACAGTAGATTTCTTTACTAGATATCTTTAAGACTAAGCACTTGGCTGGAGAACGCCTATGTCCCCTAGCGCGAATATCTCGGAAGCACCCCTCGTTCTCATTGTAGACGACGATGTCTCGGTGAGACGATCGACTGCGAGGCTCTTACGCTCATCAGGCATGCGGGCAGAAAGTTTCGCTTCGGCTCAACACCTGCTCGATTATGAGAGCACAATCGAGGCGGATTGCGTGATCATTGATGTACGAATGCCAGGTATAGATGGGCTACAATTAATGCGCCGCCTGCGGGCGAACCGCCAGCGCATTCCAGTGATCTTCTTTAGCGGGGAGGCTACTCAAGCAGATGAAAACTCGGCGCTCCGAGCAGGTGCACTGGCTTTTCTACGGAAGCCCGTAGGTAAGGGTGCTTTGCTGCGCTTAATTCAGATGGCGCTTGAGAGTGCAAAGCACGCGGCCCGATTGGCCAAGGCAAACGAAGCGCTTCGGGGGTGCCTGAACATGCTCGCCACAGTTCCTGAGCTCGATAAGTTTCTCGGACAGGTTATGATGGCCATAACCAGGCAGCTAGGCGCAGTCTCTTGCATGTTAAAAGTCTTCAGCGCCGGACAGAAACGTCCGTTATTTGACCTGCTATTCCAAAATGGCAGGGTAATGTCTCCCGCAGACGCCAGCTATCCGGAGGCTTATCGATTGTTGGCGGTAGAAGAGCTAGGGGTCCAATCGTGGGAGGTGTGTACCGCCGTGCTGCATCTTGAAGACCCTCAGACGATGCCGAAACAGGAGGGGCTGCGCAACTATCTGCTCGGGCAGGGTGTCAAGACTCTATTGACCATTCCGTTGATCTCGCGTGGCGAACTCAACGGTGTATTGCGTTTCCCGTTTACCGAGGAGTGCGATTTTACAGCCGAAGAACTTGAACTTGCCCGAGCCTTGGCGACACAAGCCAGTTTGGCAATTCACCTCACTCAACTAGCAGAATCAGCGAAAAGATCTGCTGTACTGGAAGAGCGGAATCGGTTGGCTGGCGAGATTCACGATTCACTTGCTCAGAGCTTTGCCGCTGTTTGCATGCAGCTCGCGTTCGCAGCAGAGGAGACGCAAAACAATGGCAAAGCGGTTCTCGGCCAGATAGGACGTGCCATAGAGTTGGCTAAGTTTGGTTTGTCCGAAGCGCGCCGTTCGGCATTGAGCCTGCGGTCGCAGATCATCGAGGAGTTAGGACTCGTTGAGGCCCTGAAAATGTTGGCCGAGCGCTCAAACATCCAGGGGCGGCTGCGCTGCACCTTTCGTTCCAACCTCGAGAACGACGCCAGGCTGCCGGTTGGGATCCGCCAAGATTTACTGCGAATTGCGCAAGAGGCGATTAGTAACGCAATGCGCCATGCTGAGGCGACAGCCATTGACGTGAGTCTGCGGTTGGATCGAACCAATCTGATTCTCAAAGTCGCTGACAACGGGTCTGGGATGGCCGCTACAGGAACGATCAGAGCCGGATTCGGCTTTGCTAATATGCGAACAAGGGTGAAAAACCTAAATGGTTCATTAAGCATTCGCAGCGCGCGAGGCCGCGGAACTAGCATTGTGGTTACTGTGCCCGTTGAGGGTTAGCGGTTCCGCGAGGATTCGTGCTCGTCGTGCTCGAAAGCTTTGACATTGGGCGTCCGAGCTGGAAGCGGTTGCGACTTCAAAATGTCCAAAGGTCCACCGCGCAACCGAGAAACGCTTTCGAATCGAGCACGATTTGGTTGCGGCTCACGGCAAACCTCCAACACCTCCCCTCCCTGTACCAAAGGACAGTAGAACTTTACCTCTGAGCGCCTCTAAATTGATCACCACAGTGGCTCCAAGCGCAAATGCAAGCGAATCAACGCTCGTTATCGTTGTGGATGACGACGCTTCGGTCGCTAACTCGACCTGCAGACTCATCCGCTCATTGGGCATGCGCGGCGAGGCATTTTTCTCAGGAGCAGATTTACTGAATTCGGGACGCGCAACCGACGCCTCCTGTCTGATTCTGGATGTGCGTATGCCGAATCTGGATGGCTTGCAGCTACAGCGACGTCTAAAGGAAATCAGGCCGAGTATTCCCGTGATCTTCTTCAGTGCCCACGCGGGCAAGGAAGAGGAAGACCAGGCGCTGCGCTCCGGTGCGGTGGCTTTTTTGCGCAAGCCCGTGCATAGGGATGTCTTGCTGCGCGTAATTCGTATGGCTCTCGAACGTACGAGTTAGCCTGCATCGCTGACAAATCCTTAGAGATTTTTAAGCGATGCAGGTTGAACGGTGAAGCGCGAGCAGGGCCCGCGTCACTCCCTGTACTAAGAGACAGTAGAATTGCCGTGCCCGACGGTGTTAGTTGCGGGCCGGTCAGTAAAGAACCACAACACGCAAAGAAACACAAAAATATGGACCTCAATGCCTACGTCTTGGCCATGGCCATAGCCGGCGCGCCTAGACACCAGAAAAACCGGCAAACGGCTCCTGAACCGGCGTTCAAGCCGTTCGATCTCCGTCACCTCAGGGGCCTGCCTATGAACACCAGTCAACCGCGACACATTGGTCGCCAAAGAAAGGTGCAGAACAATGTATCAGAAGCCCTACCGGCCTGAAGAGCCAGGCGACGAATCGCCGGTCACCGTGCTTGTTGCCGATGACCATCCAGTAATCCTGGAAGGATTAATCAAGATTCTAAACTCGCAAAAAGACACAAGAGTGGTAGCTAGCGCCGTCGATGGCGAGGAAGTAGGCAAGCTCTACTATCAGTTTCTTCCTGACGTCCTCATCCTCGATCTTCGCCTACCAAAAAAGGATGGGCTGCAGGTGCTTAATGAGCTGATGGCGCGTGGGAATTGCAAACCGCGGGCGATCATAATTACAACTTTCGATTGTGACGAAGCTATTTTCCAGGCGGTCCGTGCAGGCGCCAAAGCTTTTTTAGTCAAAGCTGCAGATCCTCAAGAAATCCGGGAGGCAGTGCGTCGGGTCGCTAACGGAGAAACCTTCTTTCCGTCAGAGATTGGGTTAAAACTAGCTAAAGCGTTCTCCTCTCCTAGACTTTCGAAGCGAGAAATGGAAATTCTGGAAAGTTTAGCTACCGGTAAAAGCAATAGGGAGATCGCACATGCTCTCAACATCGGTGAAGGGACTATAAAGTTTCATGTTAAGTCAATCCTCCGAAAGCTAAAGGTAATCGGACGAGCTGAAGCTATTGCGGTTGCTACTAGACGGGGGATAATCCAAGAACCAACTCAGGATCTGCGAACTTACAATATTGTGCCTGCCGTTAAACCAGGAAGGAGTAATCACCAATGGTCGTTTGCAACTCTAAATACAATGCCTATTACCCCAGGCCGGACAAAGGTTGTGGTCTGATGTGCGGAAGCGGGAGAATCAGATATTATCGGGGCTTTCTCCTGGTGAGCCCTAAACAGCCCTCAACGTTGAGGCTCAGCCAAAGAGATAGCAAATAGCAGATAGGCCATGAAAGCGTCTTCTGAATCTTTCACGAATCCCATAACCGTTGTGATTGCAGATGATCATCCAGTCGTGCGTGAAGGCTTAGTGGAAGTCTTCAAGTCCCAGACTGACATAAAGGTCGTTGCTGAGGCGACCAACGGTGAAGACACCTTGGAGATGTGTAAGCAACATCTTCCGGATGTGCTCTTGCTCGATCTTAGAATGCCGAGGAAGGATGGATTGCAAGTTATGGCAGAATTAGCAGCGGGCGGTATGTCCGGACCCCGGGTTATAGTAATGACGACGTACGAGAGTGAAGACGATATCCATCGCTCTGTGAAAACTGGCGCCAAGGGTTACCTGGTCAAAGACATAGCGCCCCAGCAAATCCGAGAATCAGTTCGCAGAGTCGCCGCAGGCGAATCCGTTCTCTCGTCAAATATCACGGCAAAACTCGCAGAATCTATCGCCCGTCCGCATCTCTCGAATCGCGAACGGCAGGTGTTGAAATACTTGGCCAATGGACGAAGCAATAAAGAGATTGCCCGGATTCTTTACATTAGCGAACATACGGCAAAGGCCCACGTCAGGTCTATTATGACCAAGTTAAATGCGGACAGCCGTACTGAGGTCATTGCGATTGCGACGAAGCACGGATTGATAAAGGCTGTGCCGGATTAGCGGTCACACCGTTCGTGGGGGTTTTTGCCTAACGCCCCGAAAAGGTATAGTTGGGGGATCTCAATAGTGCCAGATTGACGTATACCCTATCCTGATGTCAGGAACACCCCTTCAGATAGGGCTCTGCGGGGACGCACCTCGAGCGCCGATGCAGCCTTGCAAACGGCGGGTGTGGCCGCTTCCAGGCAGCCCACCGGCCCAGGGCCGGTCCCTGCCGGAGCAAGCCTAAAGCGAAAACTCCCAGGGGTTCGGGGGACAGAGTCACCCGATTCCTTCAATAACACAGCAACGAAAACCGAGAATTACGTGTCCGTTTTTGCGGGGGAAGTACACTAATCTCTTCATCGAGTTGCTCATCCATATAAATCTTTGCACCGGTCTCAATTGTCGGAAAGCGTGAAACTAGTGTGGAAAAACTGGCAGTCAATTACCTTCTCTTTTGGATGATTGCCCCTGTGCAGCGATTGCTCCATTGCCCACGTAGGGAAGAATACGTCTTCCGGAATCTGTCAACGTGATCCGCTTCGCCAGCCGATTAAAAAGCGGAGCGCCCAGTTCATCTTCCAATGCGCGAATTCGCGTGGTTACGTTCGACTGCGCACAATGTATCCTGCCGCCGCACGTGTGAAGTGCAGTTGCTCCGCTAGAGCCCGAAACATCTCCGACTGCCTGATCTCCATCCATTTCTCCTATAGATTAATATTACAGTATTGATTCATTCCACAGATGCCACGACTTCACAAAGACTAGGCAACCGGAGATCCGCCGTTAAGGTTCTCAAAACCGGACAGCATCACTCATTGTTGGGCGGCATCATACAAGACAAAAGAGCGGATTTGGGATCACTCCTAATGAGGCGAATGCAGAGTAACTAGGGCGCCGCGCAGCGGTTAAACAGATCAGCTCAGGTGCTTTAGCCCTGGGTAGACGTTTAAATGCCACTCGCCCTGAAAGGGCGTCCGATGTTTGGGGTCTCTGTATAGAAGTGGGACACAGCGCCAAAATGGCGAAATGGGTCGGATTCGCATTTCCTAATAACAACATTCATGTCGCATTGGCGCATCTTACCCTTTCGAGAGGGAAATAATGCAGGCGTTCCGCCAGTTGCGGCCCACAGGCGGCATAGCAGAGACTGTTAGGCGCGATCACCCGGAAGTTATTAACCAGGCCCGAACTTCTAACTGACAAGTTAACTAACAAAAATGAAAACAACCTCGTTCGCCATGACCGTTGTAGCCATGGCGTGTTCAGTCGTTACTACCAGTGTGGCAGCCGATAATTCGTCAACGGATTCTCAGAAGACACAGGCGCCGGCGATTCAGGCATCAACGGCGTACCAAGCAGCCGAGGATCAGTTCCGCAAGTACCAGGAAGCGTATGACATGGGAGATGCAAAGACTCTGGCAGGCTTCTACGCCGAGGATGTCGATTATATCGATGGGGACGGCGCGGAAACAAAAGGCCGGGGTAAAATGGAAGAACTGTTTACAGAATATTTCCAGGCAAGCCCGGGAGCCAAAATCGCCATAACAATTGAAGAAGTGAAACAGCTTGCACCAGATGTGCAGGTGAATCGCGGGGTTGCGACTGTAACGGTGCCCGACGGTCTAACCACTTCGACCCGGTATGTAGCCGTTCTGGCTAAGAAAAATGGTTCCTGGAAGATTTGCCAAGTGACGGAGACGGCGACGCCCGCTCCGAGTGCCTCTTCCCAACTCCAATCGCTTAAATGGCTAATCGGTAACTGGGAGAACAAAGATGCGGACCAGACGGTCGAAACAAAGGTTGAATGGGCAGGAGATAACAATTTTCTGGTGCGCACCTTCAAACTCAAAGGTGAAGAAGGCGAAACAGACGGCTGGGAGATTGTCGGGT
>Ga0209418_1000007_pt1 | contig 9924 bp, 10 predicted proteins | sample TexAe_OM2H0_M1_FD_187937 | JGI IMG/M metagenome (GOLD analysis project Ga0209418, IMG submission 187937) | Forest soil microbial communities from Davy Crockett National Forest, Groveton, Texas, USA - Texas A ecozone_OM2H0_M1 (SPAdes) (version 2) | ecosystem: Environmental > Terrestrial > Soil >...
ACGGCGAACGAAGAATTTGAAGAAAAAGGCTTAAACGAAATTGTCCCGGAGCGGTATCTGCTTCGGTTTTTTTTCTTGCTATTAAGTATCATATAGATACTGATATTCAGAATATGTACAGTCTAGCAGCAAAACATTTGATGTTGTTCAGCTTTAAGCCTCATCTGGCGGCGCTGATGTTTATTGCGGCCGGCTCGATCAGTCAGGCGCTGGGACAAGCAGGAGGAATTATTAACGGGTTTGCGCTGATCGGAGCCTTTGGCGGGCTGGTTTTCGCGGGTTGGCAGGCCAAGATGGGGCGTACTGAGATGATTAAATATGGCCTCTTAGGGAGCGCATTGTGCGGGTTAGCCTGGGCTATCGTCAGCGCGATGTTCTCGGCCGGAGGACAGAGTGTATCAATTCAGCTTCAATCGCCGAATTAACCAGGAAGGAGGTGAGAGAAAGGAATAATGGCCGAGCGAGGGATTTGTTCATCCATATCTCGAAACGATCTCTCGCTCGCCTTTCTGGCAAACGTGTCAGGCCAACGACATTAGAGAAAGAAAATGGAACGGATTATCCATCCCAACGACAACGCCAGAGAAGCGAAGGCGGCGATCTGGTTCTTTGAAGGCTCGAGCTTGTACGTCTTGATCGCGGCGTTTGCGCTTGCCCTAGCGGCCTTTCGGTACTGTTACGATGGGCTGGGTCTAGGAACATGGGGAAGTGTCGTCGCTGGAGCAGCGCCGCTCGTAGCGGCAATGGTCTACGTCCTGACACTAAAGCTGGGGAAGCCCAAGTCTTACGATATTGATTTCTTCCGTTCGTCGGGAGTTCGCCTGATCCGAGCGGTTGCCGGGACTGGTCTTGTGCTCGTCAGGTTCGAACTCCACGGGTCTGGCACTCGCAAAACTCGTCACCCGTACGCAGAATGAACGTACATATACCAGATTGTTATTCGGTCGACGATCTCTTGGTTTTCGGGGACATATCCCACGGCGTTATCTGTCAGGGAATCGATGTGAGTATACCTGATCAGAGCAACGTCGAGGCTGAAGTGCTGAACGCCCTCGAAAGCGACTTGAGGACCTTTTTGGCGAATTTGCAGGAAGGGGAACGGCTGCAGGTGCAGTTCTACAAAGACTCGGATTACCATCGGCAGCTCGATCGTTTTCAGAAAGTCACAGAAAAAGGCCATATGTGCCGGTTCAGCCGTCGTCACCGGACAGAGCGATATCAGCGTTATGCCGAGCGCATGGGAGAAGGTCGGCTGATTCAGTCAAATTTACGCTTCTATATTTCCTCAAGAATTCATGCGCCGAAGTTCAGAGGCGGTCTATCGCGCCGCGCACACTACGAGCGGACAATCAGTGCATACAAACAGTCATTCGATCAAAGAATCCAGGTGGGCGATCAGCTTTTAAAAAGCTACGGGGGCGGTATGAAGGCTTTGGACAGTGCTGGCCACGTGCGTGAGCTGTTGCGATACTTTGGGCCCGCCGCGTCGAAGTTATTTCTGGCTGAAGAGCTTTTGAGTGATCCTCACGCAAACTTGATGGAGCTGGCCAGAGTTGGATCAGCGTCGCCATTAGATGGACCTGATCGCGGCTTCTTCTTAGATGGACATTACTTTGGATTGTTAGCGCTATCGACAATGCCCAAACAAACGTTCATGGGCATGATGCAAATAGTAACCGGATTAGCAGTTCCGAACTTTCGTGTTGTGGTGAATTGCTATCCGCTTTCGGTCGACAGGGAGATTCTCAAGACCGAGGAGGAACAAGAGAAGCTGGAACGCTCGAGCGAGAACAAGAAGGGCCGCCAGGCGAAGCTCCGGGTGCAGGCCGGCATGGAAAAAAACGCGCTGCGAGTGCGCCGGTTAATGTCGAACCAGGTGTTGCCGTTTCGGGCCCAATTTATCGTGTTGGCACACGACGAAACGAAGGAAGGATTGCGCTCGAAAATAGCGGCGCTCAAAGGCGCTGTAGGGAAGCTCGGCGGGATCCGGTACTACGAGCCGAGCTGGGACATCTCGACAATGAACTACTATAACGCGGCGATTCCTGGCTGGAGTTTCGACGGATACGATGATTTCACGCACAAGTTGGACGACGTGAACTTGGTGAACCTGATGCCGATAGGGGGGACACCGAAAGGCGACCTGGAAGCCGCCGAGGCTCTTTACGACGGAGAAGCAGGAAACCTGATCGGGATCCGAACGTTTTCCGGGGAAAAAGGGAGCGAAATGCCGCTGCATTCGATCATTGTGGGCGCGAAGGGCTCAGGGAAAAGCCTCTTAGTTAACGATATCTTGGTGCAGACAGAGCCGATTTACGACTACACAGTGATCGTTGATAACGGATTGAGTTACGGCGTTTACACGCAGTGCGTAGAGGAGGGCTCGGCTCCTATCATTATCCGATCGAATGGTAACTATACCTTCAATCCGTTTGATACGCGGGGCTTGCCGCTTAACAACGAGAGCCTAGGCAACACCACAGCCCTTTTGACCCTGCTAATCGGTGGAGCCGACAGTCCAGAAAAGCGGCGATACCGGGGCGCGCTCATGGCGAGCCAGGTGCGAGAGATATACGCGGATTATTATCGGCGATATCGACGTGAGCAAGAAGCCCGATTGTCTGAGATCACGAGAGAAGCGCTGTGCGTCGGGCGCTGGCATAAAGAGCGAAGCGGTCAGGGGGATGGGTTTATCGATGCATTTGTGGAGTTTCGGGAATTCCAGAAGAACAATTCGGAAGAGGCCCGCGAATGGCTGAAGAGCTACTCAGATAGCGAGGTTGGCGCGTTCATCGAGAATCCCGAGAACGACGCCCTATTAGGGAACATGGTCTTTGCTCACTTCAGGCCGGAAGAATTTCCGACCTTGTACGACGTACAGGACGAGATTCAGACTCAAGGCCGGAAGCGGCCGGCGACGCCGGAGAGCGAGGAGTATGCAATCCTTGGAAAGCTATTAGAGATCTGGCTACGGGATGGCCCTTACGGACCGATTGTGGATGGAATAACCAACATCGATCTGAAGAAGAAGATCGTCCATTTCGAGCTAGGCAAGATCAAAGAGAGCGAACGCGAACTGCTGGCAGTTGCTGGGTTTTTGATAATGAATGACGTCCGCAACTACATCATGACGATGCCCCGGAGCGTTAGGAAACGACTGATCCTCGAAGAGCTCTCCGCAATCATGGACATGGACAATGGCCCAAAGATCGCTCGGGATTATTGGGAGCGTGCGCGAAAATATAACTGCTGGGTATTGGGAATCTTGCAAAACTTTGCCCGCCTGTACGAACAGAATCCGGGAGTCACAGGCGCTATTCTTTCTAATAGCGACCAGGTGATCTTGTTGAAGTCTAATAACAAGAAAGACCTGGAGCTGGTCAGTCAATCTTATCCGATTCCCGAAATTACTAAGGACGCAGTGATGAGATTCCCCATCCCGGGAGGAAACGGAAGAGATGTGTTTTCGGGGTTCGGATTAATCCAAATCCACGATGGGCGGCCAAAGGTTACGCTGGGGCGGAACTATGCGCACGACGAGATGCTGTATGTCTCCTCCAGCACTGGCTCGGTGTTCGAGGAGCGGTCCAAGCAGTTAAAAAATGAACCGGACATCGTGGAAGCAATTATCGAAAACGCAAAACGGATGTTCGGTAACAACGAAGAAAAATGAAAAATACAACGAGAAGTAGCGTTCTGGCAGCGAGCGCTCTTGCGTGGTCTTTTTGGGCATCGGGTTGCTCAACATCGCTGAGTAATAATCGGGCGTTGTTTAAGCCAACTGAGAAACCGGGCTACGTGGAAGGGCGTTCGGATGAAATTAAGAATCTGTACTGGGCTCAGCGGAATATGGTGAGCAAGGATGCTGAGCCACCGCTGAAGCACAAACTTGCCGAGGTCGTAGTGCCAGCACACTACGACTCTGACGGCGAGTTGATCGAGGCGCACAGGGAAGTGATTGAGGTGGTGCAATGAATTTTTTTGTAGTGATCAGTATCCTACAGAGACTTACATCATTCGTAAGATCTAAACTAAACAGCAACTCAAGATATCGGAATGATACCAGCACAGGATCTATGAGAAGTTTTTTTCTTTTAGCGTTTTACATCAGCTTAGCCTTCCGAGCGGGCGCTTACGTCCTGCCAGTTATCGACGCGGCGAACCTTCAGCAGCAGGTTCAAAATGAATATCAGAACCTGACCCAATACCTGTCTACTGTCTCTAATACGCTCAAGAGCGCCCAGCAATTGGAGCAGCAGGTCTTGCAGCTTGGCCAGTACGCGAATATCAACAATCTACCAGGGGTCGGCACGATCGGGCAGATTGTGCGCGAGAGCGAGGGCATCTACAGTCAAGGAACTGGGATTTATGGACAGATCCAGGGGCTCACTAATCCGAGTCAGTTTACAGGTCAGTTCCAAGCTCTGCTTTCACGTTACGGGAGCTATCAAAATCTGCTGACCACCACGACGCCTTACGGACCGGTATTCAGCCAGTATACAATCCCGATGACAACGGCCACAGCGCAGGCGGTGAATGGCTACCAGAACGCGCTTGCGACACTGAACAATCAGCGTAACCAGCTTCAGCAGCAGATCTCCAACACGGTTAGTCAGTTACAAGCCGCGACGACGCAGGCCGAGGTAGAAAAGCTGAACGGTGAGATTGCCGCGCTATCGGCTCAGCTCGATTCAGTGAATCAGCAGATACAGCAAGCTGCAGCGACCAGTGCGCAGATAGCGCAACAGAATCAGGCTGCTGCGGACGCGGCAAATCAGTCACAAGCAGCGATCGAGGGTAGTGACCTAACGCAAGGCGCCAGCGGATACGCGAAATTGCTGCAATTCAACTCTCAACCAGGGGACTGATGACCATCCAGTTATTTGTTGCGGACGGAGCATGGAATATTGCGCAGGTGGTCAGCGCTACCAGGGCTGGCAGTAATGTGGTGTACGAAACTCTGATCCCGTGGGTGTTTTTGGCGGGGTTCGGAATGCTGGTCTACGAGGCGTTCAAGGTCTATCAAGGGAGTACGGCGAGCATAACCGGGGCACTCTTGCGGATCGGCGTTGCGGTGGGGTTACTGACGAATTTCCACACGTGGACCGGTGAAATTGGAAGCGCCATTAACGGGATGGTGCAGGAGATAGGCGGAGGCAACGGCCAGGATCAGCTTATGGCTGACTACGCAGCTATTTTGCAGAATCCTGGCAAAAATGACCAGAGCACCACAACACCGTGGTGGAATTTTATTGCCCAAGCTGGCGCATCAGTCGGAGACCAAATGATGCGAGTAATGCTTTGGCTGCTGGGTGCGATCGCATATGCGCTCTACTGGCTGATGCAACTATTGCAGCAGTTCCTGTTGTTGATGACGATTGCTGCAGCGCCGGTTTTCATCGGCCTCTGGATGCTCACCGGAACGAGGAGCATCGGGATGCGGTATTTTCTGACTTTGATGAGCCTGGAGCTCTGGCCTCTGGGTTGGGCGTTAGGAAATATTGTTACGAAGCAGATGTTGTCGGCGGTGAGCAGCACGGGCGGCGCCTGGCTCATGATAGAAAGCACCGTGTTTGTCGTCGTTGGTTTGTGGATCGTAATCAACGCGGTGTTCTGGCCGCTCGTGATCTCCAAAGCACTGATTGGAGGCGGGAGCCACGCACTGAGCTGGATGTCTGAGTCCCTATCGCCTGTTATGACCGCAGGACAACAAACAACGAGTGTCGCGACAACCGTTGCGAGCGGAGGTAGCGCTGCCTCGGTTCAGGCCGGCAGTCGGGGCTTGGCATCGAGGCCGTCGGGTTCGCCCAAACCGTAAAGGAAGCAGTAATGTCAACAACTAGTGATAGCTCGAAGCGTGTAAGGGTCGATCTGTTTATCTCTAAGGAGCGCCAGGCGCGGTTCTGGATGCTGGTGGCGTTTACAGCGGTGATCGGATTCGCGTGGGATCGCCAGAATCTGGTGACTAAGCTGGCTAACAAACCGCTGTTTTTCGCTATGGACGCGAACACCTTCTACGTGTCGCGGTTAGGCACATTCGAGGAAGCGAAGCTCTTCCACGCAGAGGCCTCACGGATGGCGGCGTCCTGTTTGTTTGATCGCAATCCTAGTGAGCCCGACTACACGGACAGGCTTAAGCTGCTGTTTGGACGGGACGCCTACCAGGACGCACAGCATTTGTTCAGCGCGGACGGCCAAACATTTAAAGAACAGCAGATCCATCAGAAGATCGAGATCGGCAAGATTGAGATGCTGAAGCAGAGCCCGGACACGGTGTTGACGGCTGTGCACGGCCAAATCATTCAGGCGGGAGTATTTGATGGGCGAGCGTTCAGCAAATCTAAGCCCGTGACGGCGTACTTCCAGCTCGGGCTCAACCGGGAAATGGCATCTAACTCACGGTATCCGGAGTTCGTAATGAAGTTCGATATTCACGAGGGTGAGGAATAAAAAATTTTTCGGCCAAGCAGTCACATATGGAGACTGACTATGTTAAAAATTAGGATCAGAATTACTTTGCTGGCTATATTGCTATCCGGTGGCGTATCGACAGGCTACTGCGGTGGCGATGCCCGCGTAGCAACAGTTGTACTGGACCCTAACGGGGTAACACAGATTCCTGTGTGCTCTGGATACGTGACGACGGTCCTCTTTCCGCGTCCGGTATCTGGGATCGTTGGCTACGGGCTGACCAGTGATCCAGCTAGTGAAGAAGGTTCCATTCAATATGCGCACCCTGGAGATTCTGGGCTGGTCACACTGCGGGTCCTAAAGCCGGATTTGAGAGTTGCCTATATGACAGTTTTGACGGGCGAGGATCTGTATAATTTCGCGCTCGTCAACAGCCCTGGTCAGGCGGCGCTGAGCGTGAAGCTAACGGAAAGAGACCGGCAGGTCGGGCAGCCAGAGCCTGGATCTATACAGCTCGCAAGCGCTGACGTGCAACCAGCTCCTTCGCCAGCACATCAGGTAACAAAGGAGGATGTCGTGTATGCGCGCCCTGTGTATCACCCGGAAAAGCTGCGCACGCTATTAGAGCTGGCTAAGGAAGCGCCTTTGCTTCAAGAGAGTTCGCCGGAGCTGTACAGGGGCTATGAAGAGCGCAAGGTATCAAATGTCAGCGATTATGGCGACGTAATCGCCACTGTCCAGGAAGTACACCGATTCCCAGCCGATGATGCTATCGTGCTCTTCGGCGAGATACAGAATAAGAGCGTCAGGCCAATCACATTTGATCCGGCGGCAATTACTATTGGGATTGGTGACCGCCAATACCCAAGTGCTTTTGTGGATTGCGCGCCAAAGGTGGATGCGGAGACAGCCATTAAATTTGCGATAGTCGGTCAGGGGGATCTGGACGGGAGCCGGGCGCACCTGGCGCTCCGTAACACGTTCCGGATTCAATTGCCGAACTTCCAAGCGGCTGCAACACCTTCTCCGACTCCGCCTGAGCCGGCCAAGCGGCCGATAGCACACAGGAGCTTGATCGAGAGGCGATCGCTTGCGGTGTCGGGCCACCGGAAAGGTGCTGCCAAACCAAGTCCATCTCCCGCGAAAGAGACTAAGTGGTTCCTGTGGCCCTGGTCGCACGCGCAAGCGTCCCCGTCTCCGACTCCAAGACCAATTTCCAAAAAAGGATAAGAGAATGGATCGAGACCAAAGAAAAGCGTTCGTCCTGATTGGTGGTTTCGCAGTCGTGTTAGTTGGTGCTTTTTTGTTCTTCGATTGGCGCGGACTGTTCGGCGACAATGCAGGTCAGGGAAAGCGCCAGGCATTCGCCGAAGCAAGCCCTACGCCTAAAGCGAATGCGCGCCAAGCGTCTGAGAGTGAAGGTGAAATCACGACGGTGTCGGGGGCCAAGCTCGAAGGGATTAAACCCGTTTTCTCACCGGTCCCGTCCGCTACTCCGCGCCAGCAATCAGTGCAGAAAAAGGAAAACTATCAGATGGTGGCTTTTTACACAGCGGCACGACCTGCGGGCTCTCCCACTCCGGTACCAGATCCTAGCTTGTTCTTACCTCGGGCGACGCTAGTCCCGTGCGCGCTAATCTTGACCGTCGATTCGTCCAGCCGGGATACGCCGGTCTTAGGGGAAGTGACCCAAGACGTAAAAGCATTCGGCACAGGCAAGGTAGTTATCCCGGCTGGCACCTTGGTTGCGGCCTTTGCGAGCCCGAATCGGGTACGTGACCGGATCGAGGTAAAGGGGTCGTGGGTTCTGATCTTTGTTAAGACCGGCAAGGAATACGAGTTCCGCGGTATCGCCTGCGACCATATTTATGATCAGGACTCGGGTCACTACGGGCTGACCGATGGCTCGGCCGGCCTGCATGGACAGATCTTTTATACCGACCGGTACGCGGAATTGAAGGCGTTCGGCGCAGCTGCCTTGGCGGGTGTCGCGCAAGGCTTCCAGACCGTTCAAGGCAATTATTATGGCGGCAACAATCTGCAACACACCCCCGAAAATGCAGGCTTACAAGGTATGTCGAACGTGATGGAGCTGATGGTTCAGAAATACATGAACGCCAATGACGGCGACGAGACCTACGTGCGTGTTCCTGCGAGCAAAGAGTTCTATGTATTCACTACCTCGGTAATTGAGCCTGATCGAGCCAGTGTCGGTGCTTATGGGCAAGATGCGAAGGCACAGACGCTGTGGGAGCAAGTCAAAGCAGCGAAAGCTGGATCGCAGCAGAACGGGATAAGTACCGAACTAAAGCAGATGCTCAACGATATGGCGCAGCGCCAATCGCAGCTTGAACAGCTCAAGTCTCAGGCCGCTGCGTCGCCGTCAGCTCCGAATTGGTAGTTCTTCAGAGCAACTTTATGAGAACCGTAATGATTGCCATCTTGGAAGGTGTATTGATCGGCTGCTGCCGCGGTCAGCAGCAGCCAATAATGTCAGTGACAGCAAAAGCGCAGGCGACGCCTGCGCATTCGAGCACAGGGCGCCGACTAACTTCCCATGAAAGCAGTTTAGTACGCGTGCCGGATCAACTTCATGTATACCGGGTAGGCCGGCTCCCAGACAGAGATTCGATGCGGGAGGCGGGGAATTACTATCACGTTGAGCAGAGCGCCTATTGGAACCGATTTAACCCAGCTGGACGGCAGGTCGTGATAAGCCGGGCTTCGATTACTAGCGGGCCGAGATCGAGCATCGTTGCCAAGGCATATCGACTTGTGCCTCACGATCAGGAAGTGACCGAGCTGCGAAACGAAGCCCGGGATGAAAGGGACAAAGTAGTTCACGAATTGGAGAAAGCTAAGCTCGCGCGGGAAAAGCTTGAAGGACTGACTCAAGGTCTTGCGCAAACTGACCAAGTGATCAAGGAAGCGCAAACTGAAATCTCAGAGCTGAAGGCCCAGAATGATGATCTGCGGCGCAAAGCCGCTATGAAGGATGGCGAGAAGTCAGATAGAGACTTTGGGAAGATTGAGGCGATGAGCAAAAGATCGAAAACTGATGGCCTACAGCTTGGTCCGGTAAGCGATGATTGATCCGAAGCTACTGGAGAAATTGAAAGGTCTTGAGGCCTTCATCAACGGGAATATCCTCGGCCAGCCGGAAGTAGTTCGAGAAATGGTTCCGATTCTGATCAACGGCGAATTGGGGATCAACTCGCTAGGAAAACCAAAAGCAAATCTGCTTTTGTTGGGGCCGCCAGGCGTAGGCAAAACCGAGGTTTGCAATGCTTTTACGGATTATCTGCTCGGCAGTGACAAATTGGTCCGATTCGACATGAGCGAATATCAGACGATAGAATCGATCTATCGCCTGCTCGGCCGTAACGGAGAGGAAGGATTACTCGGACTGAACCATGACCGAGTCGACGGTTCAGGCACACTTCTTTTTGACGAGATCGAGAAAGCTCATGAGCGTGTGCTGGATTTGTTCTTACAGCTTTTGAGTGCCGCCAG
>Ga0209418_1000008_pt1 | contig 9390 bp, 3 predicted proteins | sample TexAe_OM2H0_M1_FD_187937 | JGI IMG/M metagenome (GOLD analysis project Ga0209418, IMG submission 187937) | Forest soil microbial communities from Davy Crockett National Forest, Groveton, Texas, USA - Texas A ecozone_OM2H0_M1 (SPAdes) (version 2) | ecosystem: Environmental > Terrestrial > Soil >...
TTACGTTCGCACCTGCTCCGCGGCCGTATTGAGCATCATAGAGCGAATTCTGAACCTTGAACTCCTGAATGGTATCCGGAGCGGGAATCGCGATCCCCGCGCCACCGAAAGGAGTGACCTCAGTGATGTTGGATGCATAACTGTTCGCATCTACGCCGTTGAACATGAAGTTGTTGTCGCCGCTTCGCGCCCCATTGGCGCGGATCTCCTGGCTTCCGGCCCCCAGTTGGGTTGCGTCCACGACATCCGTGTTTGTTCCGGCCGTCAGGCCGAGGATCTCGGTAAAGTTGCGATCGACGAGCGGCAAGTCGACGACGGTCCCCTGATCGATGACTCGTCCGAGAGTGGAATTCTCCGTTTGAAGGAGAGGGGGTTTAGCGCTAACCGCGGTTTGTTCCTTTGCGCCGCCGATACTAAGCTGAATTCTGAGCCGGCTTACTTCGGTAATTCGAACCTCAACACCTTTCAAGACGAGTGTCTCAAATCCGGGCGCGCGAACCGTAAGGTCATAATCGCCAGGAGTCAGGAATGGGACTGAGAGATTTCCGTCGGCATCCGTAGAGAGATCGCGTTCTTCCTGTGTAGCCTGACTGTTGACGACCACCGCCGCACCTTGAACCAGGGCTCCGCTGGGGTCGATCACCGTGGCAGCGATCGCACCGGTGTTGGCTGTCTGGCCCCGCATCGGCAGAGCGCAGAGAACGAACGCAAGAATTGTAAGCAAGGTGCGGCTGGGCGGGATCGCAATCTTGCACATCGCGACCTCCCTGAAGGACCAACACAAGGTGAGTCGGAATCTGGGCGCGCATTTTACACCGAATCAGCGGCTTGAGGTAAAAAGACTCGGCGGCCATTGGCGTCGTTGGGGGTTGACAGTCCTTCTAGCTTCTCGTCAAAATTAGCATCTTGGGGTAGTGGACCGTGGCGACGAGGGTGTCCTCCATCTCGGGTCCATCTGGGTACGTGCTCGATCCCCTCCGAGAAGACGCGGACTTCATCCTCTACCGCGGCCGACGGGACGGCGACCCATCGCAGATTTTGGCAGTGGCACCTGCCACAAAACATCCTTTACCCCAGAGTGTTCGGCGGCTTGAGCACGAATACTCCCTCGCCTCCGAACTTCATCCCGCATGGGCAGCCAAGCCTCTGGCGCTCACTCGTCACGGGGGGAGGACATTACTCGTACTCACGGATCCTGGCGGTGAGCCCCTGGATCTGGTCCTTAAGCGGGAGCAGGGAAGACCGCGCGATCTGGCTCGCTCACTGCACATTGCCATTGGATTGGCGGCGGCACTCGCCCAAGTCCATCGGCACAGCCTGCTGCATAAGGACATCAAGCCAGCGAATATGCTGATCGACGACACCGGCAAGGTGTGGCTCACCGGCTTCGGGATTGCGTCCCAAGTTCGACGCGAGCGTCAGGCGCCGTTACCGCCCGAGATTATTGCTGGGACGCTCGCCTATATTGCGCCTGAGCAGACCGGCCGCATGAATCGCTCGACAGATGCCCGCAGCGACCTCTACTCGGTGGGCGTCACCTTGTACGAGATTTTCACGGGCGCATTGCCATTTGCGGCCGACGGCGCCCTGGGGTGGGTCCACTGCCACATAGCACGCCAGCCGACACCGCCCAGTAATTGTTCCCTAGTGCCTGACCCGCTGTCTTCCATCGTCATGAAGCTCCTTGCCAAGAATCCCGAGGAGCGCTACCAGACTGCTTCTGGCTTGGAAGCCGATCTTCGACTGTGCCTGGAGCAATGGCAGTCGCACAGTCGCATTGATTCATTCCCGCTGGGTGCGCACGACTGTTCAGACCAGTTGCTGATACCTGAGAAGCTCTACGGGCGTGAACGCGAGGTCCATGCCCTGCTTGCGGCCTTCGACCGGGTGGCTCAGGGTACGCGTGAGCTTGTGCTCGTATCTGGTTATTCCGGCGTTGGCAAATCCTCGGTGGTGAATGAGCTTCACAAGGCGATTGTTCCAGCTCGTGGGCTGTTCGCGGCGGGCAAGTTCGACCAGTACAGGCGGGAGGTCCCCTACGCTACCCTGACACAGGCCTTCCAAACTCTGATCCGTCAGATCCTCGTCAAAAGCGAAGCGGAATTAGAACAGTGGCGGACCGTCATGGTGGACGCCGTGGGTCCCAGTGGCCAGCTGATGGTTGACCTCATCCCTGACTTGGAATTCATCATTGGCAAACAGCCGTCCGTTCCAGACGTGCCTCCGCAAGATGCGCAGAACCGTTTCCAGTTGGTGTTCCAGCGTTTCCTCGGAGCATTCGCCCGGCCAGAACATCCGCTCGCCCTCTTTCTTGATGATTTGCAGTGGCTGGATGCAGCAACGCTCGACCTCCTTGAGCGTCTGGTTACGGATCCGGAGACACGACATGTGCTGCTGGTCGGAGCCTACCGGGATAACGAGGTTGACCCTTGTCACCCGCTTATGCGGACGTTGGAGGCGATCCGAAAAGCTGGAGCGCCAGTCAATGAGATTGTGCTGGCGCCTCTCGGGCTCGACGATGTCGGCCGGCTCGTCTCCGATGCGGTGCATTGTGAGCCGGAGCGCGCCGGGCCCTTAGCGCAAATTGTGCATGAGAAGACCGGCGGAAATCCGTTCTTCGCAATCCAATTCTTCACGGCGCTGGCCGAAGAGGGACTGCTAGCATTCGATGCGGTCGCGCGAGCCTGGCAATGGGACATCCATCGCATCCGCGCCAAGAGCTACACCGATAACGTTCTGGATTTCATGTCCGGAAAGCTGAGGCGGTTATCCGCACCCACGCAGCAAGCATTGAAACACGTCGCCTGTCTGGGCAACGTTGCCGAGCTCGCCACCCTGGCCCTGGTTCAAGGGGAAACAGAAGAGGCGATGCACTTGGCCCTCCAGCAAGCCGTCCGCGCCGGGCTCGTGTTCCAGCAAGAGGACACCTACAAATTTCTGCACGACCGGATCCAGCAGGCAGCCTATTCACTGATTCCCGACGAGCACGTTGCCAACACTCATCTGCACATCGGCCGCGTGCTGCTGGCTAGTATGACGCCGGACCAGCTCGCCGAGCATTTGTTCGATGTCGCGAATCACTTCAATCGAGGCGCCGCGATGCTGATCGATCACGACGAGAAAGAGCGGGTGGCGACGATCGATCTGCGCGCTGGACGGAAGGCCAAGGCGTCCGCTGCGTATGCGGCGGCACGCGTGTACTTTTCGGCCGGCATGGCGCTTATGGACGAAAGGGACTGGAGGAGCCAGTACGAGTTGACGTTCAGCCTATGGCTGGAACGCACGGAATGCGAGCTGCTGACGGGTGACTTTGACACAGCCGGGCAACTGATTGAGCGCTTGCTGCTGAGGGCCACATCGAAGATCGACGAGGCCGCCGTCTACCGCCTGAGAATTCAACTACACGTCATAAAGTCGGAATACCAGCAGGCTATGGCTACCGGGCTCACGTGCCTGCGCCGATTGGGAATCGAGATGCCAGCGCATCCCACGCAGGAGCAGGTCCAGGCCGAATACGAGATCGTCCGGCAAACTCTCGATGGGCGCTCGACCGAGAGCCTGATGGATTTGCCGCTGATGAAAGCTCCGGAACTGCGGGCCGCTATGGAGGTTTTCTCGGTCCTCATGACCCCCGCCTATTTTACCGACTTCGGTTTGTATTGCTTGCAAATGTGCCGCATGGTGAACGTCAGTCTGCAGCACGGGGCGAGCGGCGCTTCCGTATCTGCCTTTGCCCACTGGATGTCCGGGCCTGGATGGATCTTTCATCGCTACGATGAGGCCTATCGTTTCGCCAACCTTGCCTGCAACCTAGTCGAGAAGCATGGCTTCGTTGCAGATCAGGCGAAAGTTTACGGCTCGACGGGAACAGTTGCCGTCTGGACGCAATCGATTGCGACGGCGATCGATTTCAACCAGAAATCCCTTCGGGCCGCGATGAAAACCGGTGATCTGACCTACGCTTCCTTCGGGATGTTGCGAGCCGTCCCCTTGCTTCTCCTCCGGAACGATCCACTCGACACGGTGTGGCGCGAGTCGGAGATGGCGCTGGAGTTTGTTCGGAAAGCGAAGTTCGGCGATGCTGCGGATATTATCGTAAGTCAGCAACGCTTCATCGCGACGATGCAGGGCCGGACCGCAACCTTCTCCACCTTCAACGATGCACAGTTCGACGAGGCGACGTTCGAGGCTCGGTTCACAGGGGTCCGGACACCCCTGTTGCCCTGCTGGTATTGGATCCTCAAATTGAAGGCGCGGTTCCTTTCGGGCGACTATGCCGAGGCGCTGGCAACAGCCGACAAGACTAAGCGGTTCCTTGCGGCCTCAGCCTCCCAGATCCAATTACTCGACTACTACTATTACATCGCGCTGACGGTGGCGGCACTCTATCAGAATGCTTCTACCGATGAGCAGACCGGTTGGCGCGATCTCCTGGCGGCACACCTGGAACAACTGCGCGAGTGGGCTGAAAACTCTCCGCCGACTTTCGCTGATAAGCACACGCTAGTGTTGGCCGAAATCGCCCGCCTGGAAAAGCGGGACCGCGACGCCATGCAGCTTTACGAGCAGGCTATCCACTTGGCGCGTGGCCACGGCTTCGTTCAAAACGAGGCCTTGGCCAACGAACTTACGGCGCAGTACTACCTGGCGCACGGTCTGGAAACGGCGGGCTACGCCTATCTACGCAACGCGCGGAACTGCTACGACCGCTGGGGCGCGCTCGGCAAGGTGAAGCAACTCGACGAACGTTATCCGCACCTGCAGAAGGAGCGAGTTCTTACATCTGACAGCACCACAATCGGCGCCCCGGTCGGGCAGTTGGACGCTGCGACTGTAGTCAAAGCCTCACAGGCAATCTCGAGCGAGATCGTCCTTAGCAAGTTGATTGAGAAGCTCATGCGCATCGCGGTCGAGCATGCAGGCGCGGAGCGAGGTGTCCTCATCCTTCTCCGGGGCGGTGAGCCGCAGATTGAGGCACACGCCGCCACCGGACACGGCAGGGTCGAGGTCAGCGTTGGACAGGCAGCCATCACAAAAGATGAACTTCCCCAATCCGCGCTTCAGTACGTCATCCGGACACGTGAGCGTGTGGTCCTCGATGATGCTTCGGCCGCGAACTTGTACTCGGAGGACGAGTATGTGCGGACGAAGCGCGCCAGATCCGTCCTGTGCCTGCCTATCGTCAAACAAACCAAGCTCATCGGCGCACTCTATCTGGAGAACAATTTGGCTCCGCGCGCCTTCACCTCGGACCGGGTCGCAGTGCTGGAGATGCTGGCCTCGCAAGCCGCGATTTCACTCGAAAACACCAAGCTCTATTCTGACCTCCACCGCAGCGAAGCTTTTCTGGCTCAAGGGCAGAGCATAAGCCACACAGGCAGCTTCGGCTGGAGCGTTTTCAGCGGAGACATCTATTGGTCGGAAGAAACCCATACGATCTTTGAGTATGATCGAGCCCTTAAGCCAACCTTGGAGTTCATATTCCAGCGCGTTCATCCCGACGACAGAGATCTGGTGCAGCAGACTATCGATCGCGTGACCAGGAACAAGACAGACTTCGATCTTGAACACCGTTTGCTGATGCAGGACGGCTCAGTCAAGCACCTCCATGTTGTAGCTCGCGCATTGGAGCCTTCCACGGGCAAGCTCGAATTTGTGGGTGCCGTGACCGACGTCACCGCGGCAAAGCAGGCGGAAGAGAAGATCCGGGAAAACGAAAAGGAGCTTCGACAGGTCCTGGAATTGGCCCCGCAGCTGGTCGCCGTTGTAATGCCCGACCGCGCTCGTCTTTATACCAATCAGACAACGCTCGATTATTGTGGTTGTACTCTCGAGGAGTGGCGGAGCGGTGACCGCCTGAGGTTTTTTCACCCAGATGATTGGGAACGTGTGACTAGCGTATCTCAAAGTCTTTTCCCACGCGGCCTTGCGCACGAATACGAAGCGCGATTACGGAGAAAAGACGGGCAGTACCGCTGGACTCTCTTCCGCTGGCGCCCGATGCGAGATGAGCAGGGACAGCTCCTGCGTTGGTATGTTGTTGGGACCGATATCGAGGACCGGAAACTGGCAGAAGCGCTGTTGAACGCGGAAAAAGGGCTTCTCGAGCTTATGGCGAAAGGAGGACCTCTTACCGAGATCCTTGACAATCTGTGCCGGCTGGTAGAGGAACATGCGGGCGGTGTACTGGCCTCTATCTCGCTATTGGAAGGAAATCGCTTGCGGCATGGCAGCGCGCCGAGTCTTCCCAAGGCCTACACGGATGCCATCGACGGAGCTGAGATCGGACCTTCCGCTGGCTCATGCGGGACCGCCGCATACCTACGAGAGCAGGTAATCGTCGAAGACATCGCCACAGATCCATTGTGGGCCGATTATCGCGAACTGGCGTTGACCCATGGTTTGCGCGCGTGTTGGTCCACGCCGATCATCACTTCCCAAGGCAAAGTGCTCGCCACACTTGCAGCGTACTGTCGCGAACCACGGAAGCCGAATCGCCGCGATCAGGAGATCATCAAACAGATCACTGATTTGGCGGGAGTCGCCATTGAACGCAAGCTGGCACAGGACGCTCTGCAGCGGAGCGAAGCTTACCTTGCGGAAGCGCAGAGGCTGAGCCACACGGGCAGTTGGACCTATAACCCTGCGAAGCATAAGCCGGATTACTGGTCCGCCGAAATGTTCCGAATTTGTGGATTCGATCCCCAGCAAGGTCCACCGACGGGCGACGCGTTCTTGGAACGAGTCCCCTCAGAGGATCGCGAAAGGGTCCACGTAGTCTTCTACAATGCAATGCAGGAGAAGACGGAATACGAAGACGAGCACAGGATCATTTTCCCGGACGGAACGATTAAACACATCCATTCCGTCGGTCATCCGGTCCTGAATCGCTCAGGAAACGTTGTTGAATTCGTGGGTTCGGCGGTAGATGTTACGGAACGAAAACGAGCTGAAGAAGAGCGCGAAAGATTACACCAACTGGAAGCCGATCTCGCCCGACTGAATCGTGTAAGCATGATGGGGGAGTTGGCCGCCTCTCTTGCTCATGAAATAAAGCAGCCCATCTCCGCAGCCAGTTTAGACGCAGGCACTTGTTCCGAATGGCTGGCGCACAATGAACCAAATATCGAAGAGGCCCGGCAAGCCGCCTCCAGAATAATCCACGATGTAACGCGCGCGGCGGAGATCATCGATCGGGTCCGCTCCCTTTTTAGGAAAGGAGAGTTGCATCGGGAGTCCCTCGATGTAAATGAGATTATTCGTGAGATGATCGGCCTGCTCTGTAGCGAGGCTGGACGAAAATCGATTTCAATCCGTACCGAATTAGCCGATAGCTTGCCCCTGGTCTGTGCCGACAGGGTTCAGTTGCAGCAAATCTTCATGAATCTTGCGCTCAACGCTATCGATGCTATCAAGGATTCAAACACACCAGGAACGCTTACGATCAAGTCACAGCTCGATTCTGACGGCACGCTATTGATCTCGGTGAGCGACACTGGCGTCGGACTGCCTCGCGACCAGATGGACAAGATCTTTGACGCATTCTTCACCACGAAATCCCAAGGCACAGGTATGGGACTCTCGATCAGTCGTTCGATTGTCGAGTCCCACGGTGGCCATCTCTGGGCGACTGCCAACTCCGAGCGCGGGGCCACTTTCCACTTCACTCTTCCTGCGGATGTCAAAGCGGCGTAAAGCACTGGCTGCGTTGTCTGGCTTCTTTTGTCAACCGATGCAAGGGCGCGACGACGGTCGCAGCCACTCGGCCCCTATGCGGACTTCTTTACACTGAAACAGAGCTCGATTAGCTTTCCCCGTTGCAAATCCGGAACAGGTGTCACCCTTTTGTGAAAGTTTGTCGGTACGTAGAACTCGATTACTTTTGCCATAGCGATCCTCCTTTTCACCTCGCAAACGTCATTGACTGAGCATTCAGCGTGCCAATGTCGGAAACGAGAATAAGTAAAACGTTTCGGACTGCTCCCATACGATGAATGTGCAGAACTGCCATTTGGAGTGCCTAAGTATCAGCTCAAGGCTCTGTTGCAAGCAGGCCACGAACAACCGATCACACGCTCGCGTAGTTCTCGTATTTCCGGAACATAACGCTCCATGCCTTCGACGACGATCGCACCTGACATCCCGTCGATTACCTGCCGATGACTCTCGCCATGCGGATGAGTGTGGTACCAGTAAAGACCCGGAACGTGATCTCGAGGGATCTCAACTGCGGTAATGCAATGCTTCGCCTGGTTTTGCGAGCATAGTGAGGACGTTATCTTGAGGAGCGTTCGGGGAAACCGTGAGTCCGTGAAAGTGCAAGTTCGTCATGTCCATGCGAGGATTCACGGCACAGCTTTCCGGAGCTCTCGCCGGAAGGTCGTTAACATACTCGATCCTGAGTGTTTGTCCGGGCGAGACTCGGAGTGTAGGGGCTGATGTTGTGCCGTTGAAGGCAAAGGCATCCCGGCCGTTCTTATTCACAGCGTGCAGGGTCAGGGACAGAACCTGGCTGCTCGCTCTCACCTGAGGAGGCTCCGGCAGTGAGACCGTCTGGGCACAAGCCACGGCAGCCACAAACATCAGCATCGCTCCAAGGAGAGATCGGATGCGCAGACAACTCCATATCTGCGGGCTCGACTTGATCGTGTGCGCGTCAACCCACCTACGACCAAGTCGACGAGCAACAATTTGAAATCGTCGCTCTCGACACCCACTTCGGTTTGCAACCGCAGCCATTCTTTAGGCTGTATCGTCATGTGCACTCGAATTCGCTGCGCCTCGACGGAAACGATGGCACACTTCTTTGAGGCATTCAGGGTGCAAGTTTCCTCCACACTAGATCAATCCGAAATTAAGTCCTGTCCCTCTGACGTGCAAACACCCTGCCGTTTTCTGTAGGCGCAAAAGCCCTAGATACCGTCCCCCATAAGACCGATCGCTCCGTACCCCAGGGCGATAAATGACAAATCGACATGTTCCACTTCAGTCCGGATTTGGACACACGACCGCCCACGGACTCTGGAATGGCAATCTCGAGACAATTAGCAAGATTTCCTCTGACTGGCAATGAAGTGCTTCGCCGATTTGTGATCAATTTGCGTCTCTTGGTTTGAGTGGAATGTGATTTGCAATGTGTCTTCCAAAAGGAGTGGAACAGTCGATGGAAACACAAGCGTTCAGCTTCGCAGCATCACGGTTCGTTCCGGTCGCCATTGGTTTCTTTGGTCTTGGCACCGGTTACTTCATTTGGGGTGGGCAGGCTCTGTTCGGTTTTCCAAAATCAAGCCCCGAAGTGAACAAAACCATGGGCATGTGGGGATTCTGGATGCCAGGTTTCATGCAGTTCATTACGGGTGTCTACCTGTTGATCGGTCTGACGTGGTTTGA
>Ga0209418_1000009_pt1 | contig 9169 bp, 16 predicted proteins | sample TexAe_OM2H0_M1_FD_187937 | JGI IMG/M metagenome (GOLD analysis project Ga0209418, IMG submission 187937) | Forest soil microbial communities from Davy Crockett National Forest, Groveton, Texas, USA - Texas A ecozone_OM2H0_M1 (SPAdes) (version 2) | ecosystem: Environmental > Terrestrial > Soil >...
GTTAGAACGACTGCGAGAAACGAGTCTCAAGAAATTCACCCAGTTTGGCTATCGCCTTGAATTGGGGAATGGGATCCAGTTCTTTGAAGACGGAAGTCAACGCGTTCGAGAGACTACAAATGGTCCGCGGCGGGAATTCCTCGTACTTCGGTTCGACGTACAGATCGTGCACGGTGCGCGCCAGATGCTTCGGAGCTTCCAACTTGCCCTCGACGAACGCCTCGGAGATGCCCCCCTTCGCCGTCATGTCTGTCAATTCGCTCCTCTGCCGGCTTCCACCTGCGTCCGCATAGGCTCGAAATTCCGTGGAGTCGGCAGCTCATGAGCTGCAGGTCCGTCAGCGTTTTGCTTTTTCGAATTCCTCAGCCAGTATCTCCCTGACCCGGACGCTGAATCCGGCCGGCAATTCAAATCTTTGCTCGTCGGCCAGCAAGACAAGCACATTGTGCGTGCTGTCCAGCAACACCGCGCACTTGCGGCACTGCTCCAGGTGGGCCTCAAGCAAGCGCCGCATGCTTGGAGACATGTCGTCATCGAGATAATTCGAGATCTCCCGGCGAACCTCTTCGCAACTCAGGGTGATCATGGCTGTGCCTTTCCGAATCCTAGGTGCCTGGCCCATGAGCGCGAAACGAAGTAATCGCGAGCCATGAGTCGGGCGCGCAAGAGTCGAGTCTTTACCGCCGGCACGCTTATTTCCAGTGCAGCCGAGGTTTCGGCAATGTTAAGCCCGTCGACGTCGCGCAGGATCAGCACTTCCCGGTAAATCTCCGGAAGCGCCTCCAATGCCTCCTCAAGATGCGCCGCGAGTTCCTTTTGTGCGAGGGCTTCTACGGCGATCTCTCGCCACTCGGCGAGTTCAATCGGAGTATATTCATTCTCGTTGTCGGGGGATTTTAGAAGCTCCAGAGACACCTCGCGTCTTTGTCGCAGACGCATCCGGGCTTCGTTGGCCACGATGCTCAGTAACCAACTAGAGAATCTCGCCTCCCCACGAAATGTGCGCAAGCCTCTGAACCCCTTCAGGATCGCCTCTTGCGACACCTCTTCGGCGTCGGCCGCGGTCCGCAGAATCGCATATGCTGTGTAGTACATACGGCGCTCGATCGGTGCAGTGAGTTCGCAATACCGTTCATGATTTCCAGCTAGGATCTCAGCGACGAGCGCTCGTTCCCCCTCGAGGACTCGATCATTTTCGGATTCCGTAATCAGGGTGTTCTGCATTCGCACACAGCCGCGCAATCCCACCGCCGGTGGGCATCTGAGAGTCGAGTCCGCTGGTAGGATTCACGACCTGTCGGAAAGTTACAGGTTTCCGACGCGCACTTTTCGACGTGCAGATTTCTGAAAACGATCGTAACTTTATCGAATGTTATGGCATCAGATTCAGGTGCGAGGTGGGGTGTGCCTGTCAACGAGACTGATCTCATTTCACCAGTCGATGAAACTCAGAAATCATCCTCCCCCTCTTTGCTGCTCTCGAGCGCAGCTCTCGTAGGCAGCCTCGTAGAAGGCGCGTGTGCGATCCTTGTCGCCAGTGCGTCCGCCAAGCTCTTTCTCGGACTCGGAGCTGTAGCGGGGGCGGTGAAGGCTTCGCGCTTGCATGCCGATATTGTGCGCATCCCAGTCTTACTCGTTTCGGCTGCCGCCGCGCTGATTACGCTGTTGGTCTTGTGGAACGCCTGGCACGCCCGGAACCGGTCTGCCGCTCGCTGGCGAAAGAGGCCGATGACGTTGCGCGAAAAATTCAGCTTTGCCGTTACCCTCTTGGCTTCCGTCATGACACTAGCTCTGGTGGTCGGCGAAGCGATCGAGCATCCGATCTTCCATATTCACTAGAGGGATGTCCTCGCCGCACCCGGCTAAAAGATTATGCTGTTCTGAGCGCTGGATCGGAACGCCGAAACTGAGGTTCCCTAACGTATAGAAGTCCCGAAACTCGCCTCTGAAGCCGATCGTGAATAGTAGTTTGAGCCGGGTACGGACGTCGATTCCCCCGCCGAATTGCGCTGTCTGCACGTTCCGATGAATCTCCGCGTTAGCAACTCCGTTTTGCAATACGCTACTCCCATCGTAGAGTCCATATCCGAGGCCCCCGGATAGCCATGGCGATGCAGGAGCGTGGCTCACAAACTGAGCTCGCAACGGAGGCGTCACAAATAACGTTGCGAGACTGGCAATGGCGTTGATTTGTGCGCTCTCCACCCTATGACTCGGCCTGCAGCGAACGGAAACTCCAGGAGCAGGGCGGTGTTTCCGCTGGATAGACGGCGCAAATAATCAACAGAATACGCGACGCTTCTACCGAAACTCAGCTTCCTGGTTAGAGATGGTTGCAGCCCTTGGGATGAATTCTGCGCCGAGCAGTAAGCCAAGCTCATTCTCCTCTTCTTGAGCAAAGCCAAAAGAGCACATCCTCAACATCAACATTGGTAGCCGTTGAATCAACCGCCCACCTCGAGAACAAAATCACGCATAACTGGAGGATGCTGATCGAGCCAGTTAGTTACTAGATCTCGGAAGCGCGAGTGTCTCGGAAACTTTTTCCCATGTCTTGAATCATTCCGTCACGCCCGAAGTGGGCGAATCGCAAACGCAAAGAGAGATCAAATGAACAGGAAACTGATGATGCTGCTGGCTTCGTGTGTTCTGGCGAGTTCAATCAGCGTTTTCGCTCAGGACGCCACGAAGCAAGATGGCATGCAAAAAGAGGAAACAAAACAAAATGAGATGAAGCAGGACTCCATGGGCAAGGACGAGATGAAACAGGATTCCATGGGGAACGACGGCATGAAGCACGATCAGATGACAGAAGGCAAGAAACAGAAGAAAGCCCACAAGTCCAAGAAGTCGAGCAACAAGGACACAATGGGCAAAGATGGGATGAAGCAAGGCGACAACATGAAGCCGGGCGACAGTATGCAGAAAGACGAAATGCAGCACTGAGCTTGAATGGCGCTTTAGCCTACCTGTCTGCAACTCAACCCAAACCAAAACGAAACACGAGGCTTAGAGCCTCAGACCACACAACTATCAGAGGAGAACTGAATCATGCAGGTAACGCAGAAAGATGAACACCAGGGACGCTCTGGCGGAAATATGTCCACCGGCGGCGGATTTGCAATGAACAACCATAAAAACGGAGAGAAGAGCGCAAGCATGAGGAGATGGTCGAAACGGGCAAGCCCAGTGCTGTTCGCTGCAACGGCGGCAATCATGTTCTTTTCGGCTGCGACATTTGCGGCAGCGCAAGAGGAAGGCCGACTCTTACGTGCAGGGAATGGTCCCGGGCCGGCAGCGAATGGGCCGGGGCCCGGATGCAACATCATTCCGCCCTTGGCCTCGATAGGAACGAAAGTCGACATTTCACAGTTTCCTCCGGCCGACTCGCTCACGAATCCGGATCTGGCAGGGCCTGTCCAGTTGCTGAAATCAGGTAAGTTCGACATACCGATCGAAGAGCTGACGAAAGTGAATGTGCCCGCCGGTACCCCCAGAGGAACAATTACGTTGCCGCTGTTCAAGGGTGCGGTGAACACTCGTTTTGGTCTGAAGCCTGTATGGTACATCATCCTCGATGCAGGCGATCAGGCCGAAGCGGAGCGCCTTGGCGTGAACTTCTCCAAGAAACTGCATAACGCCGGCGATGCCGCACGGCCCGCCACGCTTCGCGCCGACGGGACCTTCCTCTTCGAATCCGGCCTCGTAGACTTCAGTCCAAACAGGCAGGTCCAGGCCGGCTCCAGGGAACGACCGTTCCCCCCCAGCATCGCGCAGCCGGGCTCGGTCGGCGATGCCGATTACAGCCCACTGGTAAACGTCGGCGGCATTATTTACGACGCGCCCGTCATCGCCGCTGCGGTGGAAGACGCATATATCAACTTCCCAAACGGAAACCCGAACTACAGCCTCGTACATGATCAGGTGGTCGCCATTGATCCGGCGAATCGGACAGTTACGCTTTCCCTGATTAATGGCTATAGCTTTGGCAAGCCGGTCTTCTACATCTCGACTGAGTCAAGCGATCCGACTGTGTCTGCGATCGAGGGGAACACTTTCGCTCCCCGTTTGCGCAAAATCGAGACCGGGGTCGACGACATCGATCGTAGCGCCGTCGAGCGGATCTTCATCGCGACGAACGGCGCGTCAGAAGGCGGCTGCCAAAATCCGCAGCGTCAAGGCTTGGGCGCCGCGCTTTTGGACGGGCATCGGCCGAACAACACGTTTGGTGGCATTCCCACGACTGCGACCGATTACAGTCCAGTCTGGGACGCCAACGTCTACGAGTGGACCGATGAAGCCATCAGAAAGGGGTATCGCGGTCTCCTGACCGAGGAGTTCCGCATTTTGAAAATGGCGAGAGACGGATACATCACCGGACCTAATGGTGCGCCGTACGGCAGTTTCGGCCCCGTAATCGTGTGCGGTGTCGCCGCTCGGCTTAACTGAACGAAACTGGCAGAGCGCCACTTTCACAGCAGCGGGGCAGCGGATTCCATCCGCTCGCTCCGCTTCCTTAATAGCTGATAGCACGACATGACCTTCACCATGTTCCGTTATGGTCTAGGTAACTCCTTAAGGAGAACGAGATGGCAGTAAAGTTAGTGGTGATTTATCCGCGCCCAAACGATATCGAAGCCTTCGAAACAGTTTATAACCGGGATCATGTGCCCATGGCAGTCGCGAAACTTGCCGGCAAAACCAAGATTGTCGCGACCAGGGTACTCGGTTCTCCGGCGGGCGAACCTCCCTTCCACCGCATTGCTGAGGTTTATTTCCCTTCGATGGAGGCTCTCGAACAATGTGCAGCTTCCGAAGGCGGCAAACAGACGATTGGGAATGCAGTTTCGATTTCGTCGGGCGGCGCACCAGTCTTTCTGGTAGCGGAGGAGGAGACGTTTGTTTTTTGAATGGTACAGGCGGACAGGGCTCCTGCTATTGCCACTCGTGATGTAGGGATTTGTGGCCAGCGTAGTCGGACAAACCAACCCTAACCACCTCGCAGGCGAACAGTCGCGGTATCTCAGCCGGGCCATGAATCAACCTGTGGACTGGTACCCTTGGGGTGCGGACCCATTCAAGCGCGCAAAGGAGCTACACCGTCCCAGCAACGTCGACACCGCGAATTACATCAATCAGCACTTCGTCGCTGTGAAGGTCGACTTCGATGCCTCCCCGAAGCTGGTGGCGCAGCCGCAGCAAGCCCAAGCCGCGCTAAATCTTCCTGCCGGGCTACCTCTCACATCATTCATCACGCCAGACGGCAGGCCTTACTTTGAAGCCGGGTACCTCCCTGCTGAACGCAAAAATGGTAAGCCATCTTTTCGTGAAGCCGCTGATGAAGCGCTGGCTCGCTTCGCGAATAGATCCACGGTCGAGGAGCAGTCATTTCAGTTGGAGCTAGAAGAATGACCATGAAAAGATTAGTGTTGCATTTCTTTCTGCTGTCGATGCTGAGCGGCCCGCTGCTGTTTGCCATCGATGATCTGAAGCTCAATTCGAAACTCGATTACACAAGCGACAGCCTCGATGGTCCGTTGATCACGGGAGATGATGCGCAGTCGGGATTTGTTCCGGGCAAGCCCAACTACGTCATTATTTACGGCGAAGGATGCTTCAACTCCAAAAGACAGGCGCAGCGCACTGTTGAGCTGTACAACAAGTACCGCTCCCGGGTGCACTTTGTCGTCATCGACCTGGACATTCAGCGCTCGCCCGAGCAGCAAAAGCTGGTCAAGCACTACTACAAGGGCTATATCCCCCACGTTCAAGTGTTGGATGCCCACGGTGACGCCCTTTACAAGCAGTCTGGAGAAGTGGACTCCTAGCCTATCGAGAATATCTTCGAGAGGGCTCTTGGCCACTGACCAAAGGATCTCGGCCGATTGCGTAGTTCGCGGCCGTGCTCAGCGACAATCGTAACACAGTGGCAGAATCCGTCGTCTGTCATGCCGAAGCACTTACTAAGTCGACGGACGAGGTGAGCTGGATCGCATTGTGCAGGATCCGGTAAAGGGGGCAGTTCATCGCATAGATTGCATGCACGCGCTCGACCTTCTCCGTTGCTCCTTCTGGCGCAACCAGATGCATGGAAACGTGAATCCGGCGGATCACCAGGACGCCATCTTCCTGCTCCACCTCTCCGGTTACATCTGCCGTAAGCTTCCCGTCGCTGGCGTCAATTTGGCGCGCTTCCAGCGCGCCTCCGAAGGTGCCCATCATTCAACCGGCCGTCGCCGAGATCACGTAGTCGATGGTGGAAGCATGGGATTCCTTGAGTTTGGCGGATCCACTTTATAGTGCTCCGCTATGGCTCCATGCACGCTGTAAGCCACCGCTTGCGGTTCGCCCGGCAAATGTGCGATCCGCAGCGGACCATGTTTACGTTCGATGTGCGACCTGGAGGTGTAAACAAATTCGCTCATTGCTCGCTCCGCTATTTGTGTCGGATGTCAAGGGGGGCTCGGGTTCGATCCAAGGGGAACACTTGCAGTTGCCATTTCACCGGAATAGACGTGGGCAAATAGCACTTGGTTTGGTCGCAAGCCTGATACTCCAGCTTTCCAATGATCGTGAGGGTCTTCCCGTCCTTTCCAAGCGATGCAGCTAACTCCATACCGGAACTCACTTTTACATCCTGGGTGATCCGGAAGGACCCGTCGAAAACGGGTACCCGCTCTTTGATCACAGGCAAATAGAGCGTCTTAGATTGCGGGTACACCACCGGCTTCAACTCCATTTCTGGCATCGGGTCGATTACTAGCTTGATCGGCTTATAACCCTCGGCGCCCGGTGCATAGACGTGTATATCCTCGGGCAACCGCACTTCGGCGGCGAGCGTAATGCGCGTCCCGGGAACACTGGTGCGGTCGGATTGCTCGAGGACCAACCGAAGGTGAGGGGCTTCGACTGTTTCAGTTACTTCCTCGCCCAATTCTGGGAAAAGTTTGGCAACCACGCTATTCCCAGTGAGCCGTTCGCGGTATTTCGCTTCAAAGAACTTCTCTCGTATGATGCCCCTCCGATCGATGAAGAAATAGCCCGGGCGAGCAAAGCCCTTCTGCATCCCCGTTGCCTCCTCGTTGAAAACGCCGTACGCCTTGATGATCCTGGACTCGGGGTCTCCGAGCAGCGGGTACTCGATCTTGTGCCGGTCCGCAAAGAACTTCAGGATCTCTTCCGAGTCATAGCTGATCGCCGCCAGCTTGACGCCTTGCTTTTCGAATCGCGGAATCGCACTTTGCAGCTGGACCAGCTGCCCTTTGCAGAACGGTCACCAATCCGCAGAGCGAAAAAAAAGGAGAACGGTGCCGTTCGCGCCTTTCAAGGTGTCGAGAGTTTGTGTGCGGCCAAGCTGGTCGCGCGCGGAAAAGGCGGGCGCCTTTTGCCCGACCGCGAGTCCAATGGACATCAACTGGATGGAGCCCAACTTTATGGTGCTGCCGTCAAGTGTTCCCTTAACGGTTATCGTGTCGCCCAAGCGCGACGTCACTTCTTCCTGCGGTTCAAGGCCGTACATGACGCGGTTGGTGTCGTCATACAGGGCCAGCTTTGCACCCGGCACAATCTTGGTGCACTCAGGAGATTCATTAAAGGCTTCATCGGCATTGCAAGCGCTGGACACAAGCACGCCCGACCAAGACCCGGTTGCGGTGGTCTTGGTCTCCTGAGCCAATGCGAGGGAGGCAATCGAAAATAGCAGCAGACGGAGAAAAAGACGCGTTGCCGCAGCATTTGTTCCGACCGACCGCATCAATCCAGACCCTTCGTTCCAGTTTTGAACCCACACCTCATGCCCGGCAGTCTTAGGGAATTAATCTCCGGCCGGAAATCTCTCCGGCCATTATAAGGGACGCCTACATTGATCTTTTCTGTGCGGCAATCGACATTCCCATCGGTCTGCTTGATTATTCAAGGGCGTGTGACAAGGCAGCGCGAAAGCTGCTAGGGCAGCCGCGTGGTACAAGCGTGTTTGCCGCGCCGTGTCGAGCGGCTGTGTCGGCAACCACTCACGCCTCTGCGAGTCAGATCAATCGCGAGAAGACGGGAAGAGGGCTAAGCCAGCAGGCGTTTGGGATCGTTCCCAAGATCAAACAAGTGGATGATGCGATCAGAGCGGAGTTTCAGCGCTGGGTGCTAGAAGTTCACCCGGAGGTTTGCTTTTGGGCGCTCAACCAACACCAACCGATGCTGCACAATAAGAAGACCAAAGATGGTATTGCAGAAAGGATCGGGGCGCTACGTCCGGTGTTTCCAGAGATTGAACGTCACCTCGCGGATCGACCATCTCGTGTCGGAGCAGATGCTCTGCTGGATGCCGCAGCAGCCGCTTGGACTGCCCTGAGATGGCATCGCAATGAAGCGGAATTTGTCTGCTCACCGGAACCCGATCCGAGGAGTCTCGCGACGACGATTTGGTATTGAACTTCTTTTAAGGCAAGGTGCCCGAAAGAGAATGACCGATCCCACAAACGCGCTCCAATCGTTCCAGCGGCTCCTTCTGACTGGAACAATACAGTTGGAACCCGGACGCCTCGACAAGAATCTTTATTCCTATGTTGATGAGATGGACGGAACAACCAGATTTACCCTCGTAAGGCTGGAAGGCAAGACAGTAACCGCGTTCGTCGTGTTCGCTCAGGACGGTGCCATTGAAGGTAAACCTTGCTTTGCTATCGGGTATGCAGTTCCCGAAGCGTATCGAAACCAAGGACGCGCAAGGGAAATTGTCAAAGCAGCCTTGGCAGAGATGCAAGGTGCGTTCAAAAGGCTTTACCCTGAATTTTATGTGGTGGCAATCGTTGGGGCGGATAATAAACCCTCCCAACGTGTCGCTGAACAGGTTATCTCCGATACGCCAATCCCTGTGACGGATCAAGTCTCAGGCTTGCCCGGGTTTCGCTACGTTCGGAAGGTCGAACCTCCCACTAGTAGTTTGTGATCAATACAACGGAAGTCTCTCTCAGCCGATGACCGACCTTCATTCCGACGCTAGAATGTGGATTGATGTTTAAGGTCGCAAGCTGGAATTTGAATTCTGTTCGCTCTCGGCTGACCCACGTCACCGCGTGGCTGAAAGTTCGCGAACCGGATGTATTGTTGCTGCAAGAATTGAAGGGGACAGAGTTCCCGTCCGAAGCCTTCCAGTCTCTTGGCTATGAGAGTGTAG
>Ga0209418_1000010_pt1 | contig 8898 bp, 11 predicted proteins | sample TexAe_OM2H0_M1_FD_187937 | JGI IMG/M metagenome (GOLD analysis project Ga0209418, IMG submission 187937) | Forest soil microbial communities from Davy Crockett National Forest, Groveton, Texas, USA - Texas A ecozone_OM2H0_M1 (SPAdes) (version 2) | ecosystem: Environmental > Terrestrial > Soil >...
CGCCCGAATATAACCTTTGCCGAATCCGCCGGCATAATCCTCGATCGTTCGTACCTGGCCTTCGGCGCAAACCTGGCGCCAAATCAAGGGCTCGAGCCAATCAATGGAATCGACATTAATTGTCTTAAACGGGTGTTGCTGATTTTCGAGGCCGGAAAGCTGATTTAGAAAAACGCCAAAAGTTTCCGGCCGCGGCAACCTAGCGACATCCAATTGATCGGCGCCGGTTTCGGTTCCGAGAAAAACCGGATTCGGCGCCTTGCTGGCAAAGGTCGTTTTACCTACTCCATCAGGGCCATGAATCAGGCAAAAGATAGGTTTAATCTGTTTGCCGTAGGTAATGCCGGAAAGAAAACCTCCGAGATCCGGCTTAATCGGTTGTGCCGGCCCGCTAGGAACATTCGGGTTATTTTCGGCCGTCATACTAAGGCCTCCTTGGGAAGCTCGAAATATTCAATTAGTTGTTCGATGGCATCGCCAACGGTTGTGCAAATCACGACATCGATGCCGGCCGCGGAGAGTTCTCCGAAGCATTGGAGTTGATCGGGTGAAATGCGCCCGCCAACCGCTTTAAACTCGATGAGAGCGGCCGCAGTCTTCGGCCGCGGTCCTAACATTACCTTACAAAAAACCGTGAAATCCGGCCAACCTCGGCGGATCGTCGAGCGTTTACGAGGGTTAGCGTGGACATAACCGAAAACCGCTTTGCGCAAATTCAGATAAGCCGAAAACTGGTTATGCATTGCGAGTTCCGCTTTCCGTTCGTCGGCCGCTCTCCGTTCGCTACTGGTTAACCGAATCGGTTTCGGCAAATTTTCTTCCCGGTCCTTCGGCTCCATGAGATCAATGATGCGTTGGTTCGGGATCATGCTGCGGGCCCGGGTTGCGGATCGGGAGAGGGTGCGGAGGTTAGTTTCGCGGCCAAGATATTTTTCGGAGGCCGGCCCCGGCGCTTACCTGGTTTCGGGAGCTCGCCGGGCGTCCCCGCGGACAAATCCAAGCTCATTTGATCGGTATCGAACCGTTCCACGGCCGTATCTTTCATTCGTTTGCCAAAACTGATTGTTGATTCAATGATCCGTTCCTGGCCCTGATAGGTGATGTAATGAGAAAACCCCACCTTGATTTTCTCGTCACCGTCCCGGAAATCGTTAATATCCGGCCAATGATTCGAGAGTAAGATTTTCGTTTGTCGAGCGATTAGGTTTACAATCTGTTCGGGTTCACTCATAACTGCCTTTGTTTGCGTTGTTGTTTTTCCATCCATCGGTTTCGTTGTTCAAATTTGTGCTCCCATTGTCGGCAAAGGAAAAAAAGCCGGGCGCTCGCTAGTAAAAGAATTGCGGTCCAAACCAGGTTGATAAGCGGCCAGAGAAAAAGCGTGTTCATTTGCAGTTGCCTACTGAATTGAATTCCTGCCACCAGGCCTCGAGTTGGTCCCGTTCAAAGGACCATTGTTTGCGCGGCCCGAATTGCCGGGCGCCGGGAATAGTCCCGTCCTGCGCGTATCGACGAAGCTTAAGAGTTGATAACCCGATCAGTTGCGCCACCTCGGCTAAGGGAATCCGGCGCCGTTTGTCATGCTTCCAGATTAGGGGTCGAATTTCCATGCGCGAATCTTTGCATGGCGTTTTTGCGTTTTTTGATTTTCGAATCGTTTCGAAGATCGCTCCCTAGAGAGAAAACTTGATTTCGATGGAAATCGATCATTGACGTTTTCGGACAGAGACTCTGTAGCGATCCAAAAATTCTTGCTCCACACCTGTAAGCACGAATACGAGCCCGGCTTCTTCGGCGATCGTCAATACCAGAAGCAAAACATAGAAAACCAATTCCTCAGTAAATTGCGGAAAAGGTTTTCTTGTTCTCGAATTCAAAAGAATATTCCGCCCGCGAGCCTGGAATCGTTGATCCGTAAGATCATCCAGTTGCGGGAAACGTTGGCGAATACGATCGAAGAACGAATCGGCCACGGAAGGCCTTCGGGAATATTACGGATTATTACTGAGTAATAACGAAATATTCTTGGCAAAACCCAAGAAATCCTCTATCTGAAATCAATTCGCAAACGTTTAGCAGCGAATTGTGAATAACCTTGTGAATTACTGTTCATAAGTCGGGGTCGGTTGAGATGGCCGTCTCGGCCGGCCCCCGCGCTTCGGGTTAACTTGAATCAAATTTCCACGTCCCTGATTCCAAGTTTTTAGGGCCTTTCCTGATGTCCGATATAGGGGTTTTCCCCCACTCGCCAAACACGATGTAATGAAATTTGTTATCGATCACAAGGAAAATCCTAAGAAATGCAACTAAATATTGCGATTTCACCGGCAATTATCGCTCAGGTTTTGACGTAATTAATTGCGTTCCGCCCGATTTCTGGCAAAGCTTAAATTGGCTCGTGCCGAATTACAAAAAAGTGAACATTTCGACCGTGCGCGCCGATCCCGAAACGAAAGAGCGATTTGAAAGAATCGTTAGAGAGCTCGGATTTTCTTCTATGGCACATTTTTTCACCCGCTCGATGGAAACCCTTATCGAACAGAAGGAAGCCGGCCAGAAATTAAAATGGCCGCTGCGCTTTGAACAGGAACGAGGCGAAAATGAAAAAGGGCCTCCCAAATTAAAGAGGCCCCGTTCACCGTTGAATTTGCGCTAATTGCCTTTTTTAAGCCGCAGCAGCTGCAATCGGGATCACATTCGCCGGTTGATCCGGCCGGAGGCCGAACCAGGCCTTGCCGGTCCCGGGATCGAGGGTTTCAACATAAAACTGTTTGGCGATCGCTTCCGAGTTGCCCATTTCCAGGGCCAACTGGCCAACGCCGGCCCGGCCGTCTGTTGTCAGCGCATAGGAAGCAAACGAATTACGGAAAGCGTTTTCCAAGAACTTGATTCCGGTTCGGGCCTCGAATTGCACTTTGAGTTTCCACAAGGTCCGCGAGATTGCGGTTACCACAAATTCGCTTTCCCGCGGGACCAGGGCCAACCAGGCCCGGGCCGCTTCGACATAGGCGAGCGTTTCAATATTGCGTTTGTCGCTCGGCCGCTTGGTCCGCTTGGCGACGTCATGGCGGATATGAATAAAACCGCGGTCAAATTTCAGATCATCCCATCGGATCGCCTCATCGGTCAACACTGTACGGAAGGCCTCGCAAGACCGGAGGCCGCAAAAGCCGGAAATAACCAGCCACGGCAAAAGCGGCAAGAAATCTCGAGTTGGTTCCTCGCCTGGCCGGCAACCTTCGATGGAGGCGCAAATCCGCAACATCCGGGCAAAAGTTTCCACCGAGTAAATTTCTTTGCGAGCATTCCAACGCTCTTTCGGTTTGAGATTGACCATTGGATCAATCGCAATGAACCCTTTCCGGCGAGCCCAACCGAAAAAGACTTTGGTCGTTTTGAAAATCGATCGGGTATGCCCTGTTAAGGTTTCTTCAAAGAATTCGTCGAGGTCATTTTCGGTGAGCTCAAGAATTTGCGCATTGCCATATTCGGCCAATAACTTCTTGAGCCGGGAATTATCTTCGCTCCACGTCCGCGGCGCAACTTTACCTTTCCGGGATTCGGCGAAGGCATCGGCAACGTCAGCCAGGATCCCGCCTTTGACGTTGAGCCGGGTTCGCTGGAAAAGCTCGATCGCTTCAAAAACGCGGGTTGGATCCCCGAGCTTGGCGATTGCCGCCTGGATAAGGGGTGCGTGTTCGTTAACGGCCGCGGCGCTTGCCGCTCGGCCGTCGATTTCGGCGAGGCCTTTGCCTTTGCGAAGCTGAGCACAAAATCTTTCGGCATCCTCGAGATTAGAGAAATACCGGGCCTTACGCTTTTTATCCGGGAAAAGAGAGGCCGGCAATTGGACTCGGTAAGGGGTTGTTTGGCTGTTAAATTTGGTCGGTTTCATTTCACAGAAACAATCAGTGATTTGCTGGTCGGATCGAAAATTGACGCCAGCCTTTCAAATCTTCTCTGGTTAGCCATATCGATCTACCGTCTTCCAAACTACCGATATACCAAGGATCATCAGAGTGTTTATCCTCGCAATGCACATATCCAGGAAGATTATCCGCCCAGTTTTCGCCCTGTTCATTCGCCTCCTGGATTGACATCCAGATTTCGTTCAAGATTTGTTCGTCAGTTATTTCCATTTCTTTTTTGCTCATATTTCAGCTATACGGAATCTTACGCCCTTACTTGAGATATTTATGGTCGGAATTATCGAAATCTTCAGATTTGGCCGCGACCTTTCTTGAATAGCAATTCTGCAGCCTTGATCGCAGCGACGTTGTAATGTTTAAACAATTTACAGAATTCGATAGCTTCCTTTTCTGTCTTGAAATAAAGAGCCTTTCTTTTTCTATCAGGAAAATGACGACCGGCAACCTGAACGCGCCAAGGGGTCGTCTTACTACGGAAACGAGTCGGATTCATATCTCAGTTATATCTCACTTTTTCGCCCATTCAATGCTTTTTCTGCTCTTTTCGATAATGAAACCGAGCAATCAAAACCCGTAGAGACAGTTCGCAAACAACGTTGATAATGAACGTCTTACACTGAAAATGCTTGCTGAAAACGTCGAATTATCTGCGGCCCTGAAGGGGCGTAAGAGCTCGGTTGCAAGCCGTTGAAAACAAATACTTTAAGAATTAGCCCGAAAATCCTATCTCGCTTGATATCTCATTTTTCCGTTCTCTTCAACGAACCGGCCAATTGAGCAACGGCAACAGAAGATAAATGAGAATCAGGGCGAAAATGAGAACGACAATAAACCTGGCAATCTGATTAAATGGCGCGGTAACGGCAGATAAGAGAGCACCCACCAGACCAGCCAAAAAATGATTCCGAGAACCAGAATCACGATGAGAAGATGAATCAGTGTAGGTAACATATTTAACAACTTGGATTCTGAATCACGTTCACGCTCACTCCTGGTGGTATATTGATCGTCACCGTAACGACCAAATCACTTGGCGGGACCGGCACCGGTGGAACCGGGATCCCGCTCGCCCATTCCGCGGCCAACTGTTCGGCCGTGCCATCGTAGCTGTTGCAATCCACTCCACCGGAATCGCAGCCATCTACCGTATGCGGTTGCGGCCCGGAGGCCCCGTCCGTGTATTGCCACAACCAGAAACAATCCCAGGCCGGAGGCCAAGTTGGCGTTGAACCATATTGCGCCAACCATAAACGCCTTGAACCCCAAAAATTATCTTTCTGATTTCCTAGAGTTTGTTTGATCAGATTGCCGGAATACAAAACGCATTCGCCGGAACGACCGAGCCCATCTTCAACGCCACAAATCCAATCATGCGCTTGACTAAGCGACATGGTGTTGTCGCCGTAATCTTCGAAATCCAAACAAAAAAGGGTTGCCGAATCAATCTTGGCGAACCCTAAAAAGTTGGAAATCTGACCATTGATATCGCTCCCGTCGCCGAAATGATACGCACCCCATAACAGGCCGACTTTTAATGCAGCCGCCCGCTGTTTGGCGTAAGTCGGGTCGGTATATCCGCAACCTTGGGTCGCCTTGTAAATCACGCCGGCAACGCCGGCCGCAGCAACGGCCGCATAATCCTCGGCCGGGTCGTAATGGCTCAGGTCAATGACCATAAAATTTATTGGATGACTCATTTATTTTTGTCTCCATTAGATTTTCCGTTTGAAACCCGCTTATCCAAGCTATGCAGCCCAGCCAGGCCGAAAACCAGTGCCGTGATCGACTGGAAAAAAGGAACCATAAATTTGTACTCGTTGATATGTTCGCTGAAATGCAGCCAAGGAACTTCGTCCGAGACAACGTGTAAGATGAATACCAGCAATGGCACACTGAGGAAGGTAATAACCGTGCCCCAACAAAGAACCGTGCGCCATAGAGGGTCATTCATTTCATTATGCGACACGATGGATCGGCGTACCATTCATGACCAACGGCCCGGTCATTAGATCCCAATTGCCTTTAGTCGCCTCTCTCAGATAACAATCCGCCCGATAAATCGTTTTGTTCAAAATGGCATTGCTATGATTACGCAACCAACTGTGCCGTGCGCTTAGGTAAGCATTGATCCAGGTCTTTTCGCCGCCGCCATCGACCGGCTTTTTTTCCGGGAATTTGGCCATGAGAAAACCGAGCATCGAACCGGAATGGAGAAAACTATCGGCAATTACCAGGTACGAGAGCGGCAACGTAAAACCGTGTTGTTCAGCCCATGTAAACGCCGGCCCAAGATAAAGTTGATCGAAAGATTCTTCCTGCGCTTCGATCATTACGGGATCTTTACCAGCGACTTTCAATAGTTCGATAAACCTGGTCGAATGACACAAACTTTGATGATCTTTGCTTCCCATGTGCGCCATGAAAGGCTGAAAATCACCTGCCAATTTGCCGCCTTTGGCGATGTAACGTTGCAAAACCTTTTTTAAATTGCCGCTCTCGGTAAATCCGATGGAAAGCGTAATCTGTTTGCGCCCGGGATTAAACCGGTTGTCATCAGCATAGATATAGACTGCATCCGCCTTCCATCGTTCACGATCGCATTCGGCGACGGAAAGTACCCTGCGAATAAAATCTTTCGTCGGTTCATCTAACATTTTTAAACCTTTCGTGTAGAAATCATTTATTTCCTTGTTTCTCCATTTGGTGATCTATCCAGCATGTTCGGCGATCCAGTAAAAAGCCGCTTTGATCCGGCCACTAATACTATGCCGCCAAGGACCAGCAATTCGTCTAAACTGGTCGTCAGTCCTTGATCATGCCCAAAATGCCAACTATCAAAGACCCCGATCCCGATGGCCAAAGCACCGGCTATCGGTTCCCGCCACCAATGCCGCAAATGCGCCCGAGCCGCTTCCATCGGAATGATCACATTCGGATCAACATCTGTATCGAAAACAGGTTTTTGAATCTTGGCCGGTTCGGGCTCGGATTTATTTTCCTCATTCATGGAACCGTTATACTTTTAGGCGGATTGGCAACAAAATCAGCAATTACAGCTGATAAAGCGCTAGTGACCACGAATTGCACATCGGCATCCCTGCACACTTTGTCCGCTCGGATCGGCTTGAACAGCCGCCTGGATGGTCGGATTCATCGCCACCGGCCAGGCAAAAGCTATCCAGGCCACACTTGAATTTTTATTGGCCCAATTGGCCCAGGCCAGCCGATCGGCATGATTAGGGGTCGCCGGATCTTCGTTTTGGATATCTTCCACGTCATGAATAACCGCAACCTCGATTTGTTGTTGGACGCTCGGGATCGAATACCGAAGCGCATAGCTTGCAATGTAAGGAGTGCTCATAAACTAGTCACCAACCGGTATCAGCTAAATAATGGACATAAGCTAAGGTATTTCCCGCAGGTTGAGTCGAAGTAGTAAACCCACCGGAAGAAGAATCACTGGCAGTATAACCTGTAACAGAATAAGCATTGCCGGAATTATCCGCTACCGAATTAACAGCGCCATTTAACGGATTATAAGCCGTTAGAGTTGGAGATTTAGCCATTATTGCTTTAAATGGCAAGTAAGCTCCGGGATTATAAGCGGCAAACCAAGTATAAATAGCGCATCCAACGGTTGTTGCAGTTCCGGCTTTTGTAGATTGAGCATAGGTTTTTTGATAGTAGCGTAAACATTCGGACTGATTCTGCATCAACGGGCAATCGATTAGGGTTGTGCAGCCCCCTGGCTCGTGTTGAATAAAGGCAAGATCAAAAGTGGCGCCCGCCGTTGCCAGGAAATTGCTCATTCCGGTCACCCCGCGAACATCGCCGGATTGCCAGGCCGCACTTGCCGCTGCGAGATAAGTTGAACCGCAAGCTAGAAAAATATCTAACAGATAAGCAATCTGTCCTTGAGCTGCGCTATAGGTACCGACCCAGACCGGCAAATTAGGCAGGGTCACCAAGGTCCAAGTATTAGCCGATGGAATGGTGCAAAGCTTGACGAGACTATTGTGTACACCTGAATCGCGCAAACGCAGAGCAAAAGTTAATCCGGCAATGCTCGATCGAACTAGAACCGAAACCGAATGAACATCCATCGAGAGCTCGCGCCAGCGCGGGCCCTCGAGGTTTTGCGTCATGCCCCAAAAATCACCCGCGGCCAAACTCGCCTGCACAGTGCCGACCGTAAACCGCTGGTAGTTTTGCGTGATCCCGAAATTCGTTCCCGGTATGACAATTGGTGAGCTCGGCACGCTTTGCAGCGCGGTATTGACGGTACCGGTCAAGCTAGCACTTTTGAAAATCGCGTAACGATCTTGAATAAAAGTGCCATTGGCCGGATTAGTCAGCGCAGTTCCAACATTGCGTTGATCCACCTCGAAGGTCGGGTTACCGATCGCATTAAAGCTGCGCAGGCGCACGCTCCAAATAACCGGTTGCAACGCCTGACTGTTATTGGTGCCGTCGATGAAATCGGTCGTATTGCCGCTGACTTTGCGCAGCAATCCATTTTGGGTGGTATCAGCCAGCGGTGGTGCTGCTGCAGTCGCTACCAGTTTGCCGCCAGTAATCTGAATAGTGGTCCCATCAGGCGGAACACAAAGCCCATGCGTTGAAAGTGTGACGTCAGAAATCTGGTCGCTTCCCGTAACGTGGCTGGCTTGATGCGCCGTTGGCGTTCGCGCATTGGTCAACTGCGGATCGTCGCCCGAAACGGTCTGCGCGTGCGTAGTCGCCGCAACGCCGGCTGCGGTGCCTTGCACCAGGATCAGAGAATCGGTGCCTAAAGTTGCTTTGTTGTTCGCGTTCGCGCTGATCGCAGTCGGACCCGCTGGCCCGGTTGCGCCAGTGGTTCCCTGCGGTCCTTGAGGCCCAGTCGCGCCCGTGGCGCCTTGTGGTCCCTGGCTACCGGTAGCGCCAGTCGCTCCCTGTGGACCTGTTGCACCCATTTGCGCCACCAACG
>Ga0209418_1000011_pt1 | contig 8883 bp, 4 predicted proteins | sample TexAe_OM2H0_M1_FD_187937 | JGI IMG/M metagenome (GOLD analysis project Ga0209418, IMG submission 187937) | Forest soil microbial communities from Davy Crockett National Forest, Groveton, Texas, USA - Texas A ecozone_OM2H0_M1 (SPAdes) (version 2) | ecosystem: Environmental > Terrestrial > Soil >...
CAGAACTGGGCTCGAAATGGCTTTGAAAACGCCCTATGACCTTCTGATCGTAGATCTGATGCTTCCTGAACTTAGCGGAACCGAACTCATTTCGCGGCTGCGACGCCATAATACCACTGTACCAATCATCGTACTGACGGCGCGCGATGCCGTGGACGATAAAGTGAAAAACTTCGAAGCAGGGGCGGATGATTATCTCACGAAACCGTTCGCATTCGCAGAGTTGCTCGTCCGAATCAAAGCATTGCTCAGACGAGGGCAGGTGAATCACTCGAATGCCATTCGTGTCGCGGGACTGGAGATCGATCGGATCAATCACCATGTTACAAGAAACGGCATAACGATCAGGCTAACCGCCAAAGAGTATTCCCTCCTGGAATATCTTGCGGTTAATTCCGGGCGTGTTGTCTCCCGAACAATGATCGTGGAGCACGTTTGGGATCAAAGCTTCGAAGGGCTCACCAACATCGTGGATGTCTACATCAGGCAGCTACGTGCAAAGATCGACGAGCCATTCACTCAACGCTTAATTCATACGGTTCGACGCGGCGGCTACACCCTCAGCGAACAAGATGAAAACTGAAGCGTGCTGGAAGATCAGGTGGGCCCCGGTGGGCCCAATCTTTTAGCAAGGTATGTTAACCGGAATGAAAGCACTAACTTTAGCCCTGTTGTGGACGATTGCCGGATCTCTGGCGTTGTTGTCAACCGGATGCACTGCAACGGAAGGTCGCACCTCTAACGTGAGCCTGCTCATGCCTGGCACGGGCACTACGCCTGGTGTACAGAGTGACAGTGATCAGGACTTTTACGAGCCTCCCAGAAGTCCTCAGTTTAATACCGCTCGCGACCAATGAGCGAGCATCCGCCACAGCGGGCCGTTGCAGTTCGCTGGTTATGGCCGTGACATGAAATGTGCCTTTAGTTTGTATTAATTATTTCTTGCCCCAAGGAGTAGCGGCCAAATAACGCATGAATACCCGCTCGATTCGCTTCCGACTGACTGCTTGGTACGGTGGGATATTAGTCGTACTAGGACTTGTTTTTGGAGCTTATTGTTACTGGCGCCTGGACCATTTCCTTGCAGTTTATGTGACGGAATTATTTTCGCATCGGGCCGAGCGTATCGCCAGTACTCTGCTGGCCAATGTCGGATGGAGCGGTGAAGCCTATCTCGGCCGGGAGATCGAAACAAGATATGCGCCGGAAGCTAATGATCGGTTTATCCGGGTTACAACAAGCGACGGCAGCGTCGTTTACCTTTCCGGTGAACCGTACGATCAAAGCTTTGCTCCGGAGGAAGTTCCATCGCCGGCTAAGTCTCTTTCCGGCGTATCTTCCGGCATTGTGCACGCGGGAAGGCACGATCTTTTGATTGCCACTGTACCATTTGCTACCGGCAATCAGAAGTATTTGATCGAGGTGGGTGGGTCAGCTACGCCGATAAAAAACGTCCTGCGCAGGTTTCTAGTGTCATTGTTCATCGGCTTGTTTGTCGTTCTGGCACTCGCAATCTGGGGAGGCTTTTTGGTTATTAAGTGGGCTCTTGCTCCGGTTAAGAAGATTACAGCAACAGCAGAGGAAATCACTTCACATCACTTGGATAAACGGCTTCCGATCGTTGACACGGGCGATGAGATTGCGAATCTATCGAAGACGTTGAACCAGATGATTTCGCGGCTGGAAGAATCTTTCCAGAGTATTAATCGCTTTACTGCCGATGCGTCACACGAGTTGCGTACTCCACTAACGATTATCCGTGGGGAGTTGGAAACATTGTTGTTGGATGAAGGTCTGTCGAAAAATGTGCGGGAGACCATTTGCAGTCTCATCGAAGAAACAGACAATTTATCCAAAATTGTTCAATGCCTGCTGTCGCTTTCCCGGTTAGACGCCGGAAGGGCTCAAATGGAGCGCGTCAGGTTGGATCTGGCCGACCTCGTCTCTACCATCACAGACCAAATGGTTCCGTTGGCTGACGAAAAGAATGTCACGCTAAGTGCACAAATGGGAGGGGGAGCGGAGGTGGTGGGCGATCGAGTCCGGCTCAAGCAAGTGGTGGTGAACCTCTTGGATAACGCGATCAAGTATACGCCGGAGGGCGGAACAGTCACGGTTGGGGTGAACGTATCGGACCGGCAGGCGCAATTGGAAGTCTCTGATACCGGGCCAGGGATCCCGGGTTCCGATTTGCCGCATGTTTTTGACCGGTTCTTCCGGGCGGATCGGATTCGCCTCGGAACGATCGAAGGAGCCGGTCTAGGGCTGTCGATCGTTCAATCCATTTGCACCGCGCATGGCGGCGCAGTGAAGGCGGAAAATCATGCCAACGGCGGGTGTCGATTCAGCGTCAAGCTGCCCTTAGCCAACCAACAAAACAAAGCAGGTCAAAAGTAACCAGGACTGCGAATGAACGAGATAGAAACGAAGACCCAACCGACGACTCTCGAGGCCCCGAAAAAGGGGCGGCGACGGTCAAAATTCCCCCGTCTGCTGATCCTGACACTGCTCCTTCTCGGCTTAGGCTATGGAGTCTGGCGCTTAGTGTCACAACCGAAGCCCAATCAGTCGGCAAATGCTGCTGAATCGAAAGCCGTCGCGGTAGTGAGGGCCGTCCGCGAGAACCTGCAGACCGATGTCACTCTCCAAGGCGAATTCATACCTTATCAGGATATCATGGTGCACGCGAAGGTCTCCGGCTACGTCAGCATGATCAAGGTCGATATCGGAGACCGGGTTAAACAGGGCGAGCTTCTGGCGACGCTCGAGATTCCGGAATTACAGGACAACATCAATAAAGCGAAAGCTAGCCTCTCCGCGACCGAGCAGGAGATTGACAAGGCGCAAGCGGATTATAGTAACTTGGATCAGATTTATCAGCGGCTCGCGGACGTAGCTAAAGCCCACCCGACACTGGTTGCCCAACAGGATCTTGATACCGCGAAGTCCAAAGAAGTCGCCGCCCTTGGGGCTCTCGGAGCGGCGCAACAGCATCGTGATGAGGCGCAGGCCGAACTTGGTCGGCTAAACACACTGGCCGCCTACGAAAACATCACGGCTCCATTTGACGGAATCATAACTAATAGGTTCGCCGACCTCGGCTCCCTTATTCAGGCTGGTACCTCCTCGGATACCCAATCGCTACCACTAGTTCAACTGGCTCAGGACAGCTTGTTGCGTCTAAGATTTCCTGTCCCCGAAGCTCAGACGCCACTTATCGAAAACGGCAAAAAAGTCGAGATCACTGTGCCGGCTCTTGACCGGACCTTCATTGGAAGGATTATCCGTTACGCTTGGCTGATCAACCGATCGACCAGGACAATGACGACCGAGGTCGATGTCGAGAATCCGCAAGGCGTAATCAAGGCCGGCATGTACGCCTACGTGAAGCTTCCGCTACGGGTCGCCAATCAGGCGTTAGCGGTGCCTCTGCAGGCTCTGACGATTGGTGATAGTCCGACCGTTATGGTTCTGGCGAAGGATGGTCGATTGGAAGAACGGAAAGTCAAAGTAGGGATCCGAACAGCAGAAAAGGCCGAAATAGTCAGCGGGCTTGAGGAAGGCGACCCGGTAGTCGTCGGCAATCGCGCTGGGTTGGACGCCGGGGAAAAGGTCAAACCAAAGTTTGTCGACCTGCCGAAGGTGGAGTTAGCGCAGAAAGACTGATTTCCCATGTCTCCAGAAATCTCGCAAAACGTCCTTAATCATTAATTATGTCACGCTTTGCGATTCGCTACCCCTATCTCATCATCGTTCTCTGTCTCGTCGTCGGCGTGGTGGGAACGAGTAGTCTCGTCCGGATGCCTGTGGATCTCTTCCCGCCCATCAATATACCCGTAGTGGTCGTGGCAACATTCTATTCGGGAATGCCACCGGAAGACATCGAGAATGATATCACCGGCACCTATGAGCGCTTTTTTACCCTGGCTAGCGGGATTGACCATATCCAGTCTCGTTCCCTGCCAGGAGTCAGTTTGATCAAGGTTTTCTTCCACCCCGGTACAGATGCGGATTCTGATGTCACCGCGATTTCAAATCTCGCGGTAGCGAATCTGCGGCGTTTACCACCCGGGACGCTGCCTCCCGTCGTTCTGAAGTTTGATGCTTCCAGTTTGCCGGTATGTTTAATCACGCTGCGCGGGAAAGGTCTGAATCAGGCCACGCTCCACGATCTCGCCCAGTACAACGTTCGAGACCAGGTCGCGAGTACCCCGGGGGCATCTGTGCCCCAGCCTTTCGGCGGCAAGGTTCGCGAGATACAGGTCTACGTCGATCCACTCAAGCTTCAGGCATATCAACTAAGCGCGACGGACGTAGTAGAGAAGATTAACAATGCTAACCTCATCCTGCCGGGCGGCGACGTAAAGATCGGTCCATTCGACTACAACCTTTATACGAACGCTCAGTTGAGCAGCGTGGACAAGATCAACCAGGTGCCGCTCAAGATCGTGGACGGCCACCCGGTGCTGGTCGCCGATGTCGGCCGGGCCGATGACGATGCCGCTATTCAGACAAATATCGTTCGGGTCAACAGTCAACGATCAGTCTACGTCCCAGTCCTGAAGTCAGGTGCCGACGCAAATACCATCGCTGTGGTGAACGGTATCAAGAGCGCGGTCAGTAATCTGCGAGATGTACCGTCGAGTCTGCAGACAAATGTGGTTTTCGACCAGTCTTCCTTCGTCAAGACAGCCATTCAAAACCTGATTCATGAGGGGCTAATCGGCTTGGTGCTCACCGGGCTGATGATTTTGATTTTTCTAGGCAACGCGCGAGCGACGCTCGCCGTCTTTCTTTCGATACCGTTATCCGCGCTGGCGGCCTTCATTGCTCTTTACGCTGGCGGCAGTTCAATTAACGCAATGATCCTGGGCGGACTAGCATTGGCCTTCTCCCGATTGATTGATAACTCGGTTATCGTCCTCGAAAATATCTTCCGTCACATGGAATTGGGAGAATCGCCGGAGGTGGCCGCAGAGAATGGCGGAAAGGAGGTGTCGTTGGCGGTCCTCGCCGCGACCCTGGCAACGGCCATCGTCTTTTTCCCTGTCACCTTCCTCTCCGGTGTGAGCCAGTTTCTTTTCACAGCGCTGGCTTCGTCCGTCGTTCTTTCCCTCTTCGCTTCGTATTTCGTCGCGATGACCGTCGTGCCGCTTTTCTGTGCGAAGTTGATCAAGCTTCACCAGGCGCACGAAGCATCCGCGGATGGTCATCAGGAACCACCTAAAGGCTTGTCGGCCAAATTCAACTGGTGGTTCAACCGCCGTTTTCATGCATTTCTGGATCGCTTTGATCGCGTGCAAGGTTTCGCGCTTGCGCGTCCCGCTGCGACCGTCATTGGCATCCTCGGACTGTTCTGCCTGAGCTTTGCTCTATTGCCCGCACTCGGCTTCGCCTATTTTCCAAGGACCGATCCCGGTCAGTTTATCATTAACCTCAAGGCTGCCACCGGGACCAGGATCGAGATTACGGAACAGGAAGTCGCGAAAACCGAAGATCTTATTAGAAAGATCGTTTCGCCCCACGATCTCCGGCTGATCGTCTCTAACATTGGTGTAACCCCGGATTTGTCGTCGATCTACACAACGAATTCCTCCACCCATACAGCCTACGTCCAGGTCAGCCTGAACGATGACCATACGGTCGGAAGCTACGCATATATCGACCGGGTGCGAGCGGCCATGCAGAAAGAATTGCCTGAGTTGACCACCTATTTCCAGACCGGAGGGCTTGTCGATGCCATTGTCAATCAGGGGTTGCCGGCGCCGATCGACATTCAAGTCAGCGGGAATAATTTGAATGAGGACGCGAAGATTGCTGCCAGCCTCCGCAACCAGGTCAGCCGATTACCCGGCGTCGCCGATGCTTATGTTCCCGAGGATGTCGATGCCCCCTCAATTCAACTCCAAATCAATCGCTATTATGCTCAAGAGATGGGGCTGAGTGAACATGAAGTCGTGAACGATATCATTACTTCGCTGACGTCAGACGGAGTGATATCTCCTAACTATTGGGTGGACCCGAAGAGCGGCAATCTCTATATGCTAACGGTTCAGTTTCCAGATAATACGGTCCGATCTCTGGAAGATCTGAAGAACATGCCCATTCGTTCGCCGGCACAACAAAATACGACTGTCCTGGGAAATGTTGCGAGCGTGAAGCTGATTCAGTCACCGACGGAAGTAGACCATTACAAGATATTCAGGGTTGTCGATGTCTACGTTTCGACCAAAGGTGAGGACCTGAGCCGGGTAGCGTCCGCGGTGCAGCACATTGTTAATCAGGTTAAAAAGGAGGCGCCATCAGACGTACGGATCGAAATTCACGGCATCGTCGATCCGATGTGGTCATCCCTGCAATCCTTCGGATTCGGATTAATTCTTTCGCTGGTATTAGTTTACCTGGTGCTCGTCGCACAATTCCGTTCGTTTGTGGATCCATTTCTGATTCTGTTGGCGGTTCCGCCTGGGGTAGCCGGCGCCTTGTTAATTCTGACGACGACCGGAACAACTTTGAATATCATGTCGTTGATGGGGCTCGTCATGATGGTCGGAATCGTCGTTTCCAACAGTATCTTGATCGTCGAGTTTACACACCGCCTGGTAGCAGAGGGCAAGACGTTAAGGGAAGCCGTTCAATTCGCGGTTCGCGTACGGCTCCGCCCGATTATGATGACCTCTCTGGCGACTGTTATCGGATTGATCCCGATGGCTTTGGCCTTGGAAGCAGGCAGCGAAGCCTACGCACCCCTGGCGCGTGCGATCATCGGTGGATTACTTGCGTCGGTGTCTTTGACGGTATTTATCGTTCCCTCGGCGGTGCTGCTGGTTTACCGGAATCGCAAAGGTGCGGGCGGATCACAGGGCCGCCAGCCCGAACTGACACCAACGCACTAACCTCCAAGGCGGACTTTCTGGTCTGAACAATCCTACGTTCCTGAATCGGCAATCGAACTCAAATAAGGCATCAACCTGCGTTTGCTCACCTGCAGAGAAGTCGAGGACGACGACGAGGACGAGAACGATTTCAGGAGGGGGGACTCAGTCCCTGCGAAATGAAGGGATTTTGCTTTTCTCCGGTGCTTTCTCCCCCATCCTTCTCGTCCTCGTCGTCGTTATCGGGGATCGTGGATTGGGAAACTTGCCAAAATGTGTGACCCAAAACGCGTGTCTCCATGGCCTACGCCGATGAGCCCGACTTCACACGGCCGCTTTTCCGCTAACAGTTCGATGGCCTGCACAAAAGTCTCCAAGCTGGCCGGCAGCACTGGAACTTCCCGCCGTTTCTGTACCTCCGATTGGACGGTCGTCAGTTTGGTTAATTGGAGGTTACTCGCACCCCATGTCCCGTGTCCCGTACCGAGGCCTGTCAGCATTTGGTTGGCATCCGCCTTCATCGGTAAAAAACGGTAGCGCTGGACAATCTTCTCTTCCTTAACGAGTTTCCTCCCGCTTAGGTATTCGAAGCGATCCTCGATCAGATCGATCCTCAAGGGCTCAAGGCCGCGCCGCGGTTCCTCGTTCGACTGGAACATATCCAGCGCCGCCTTCTCCACCTCACGTTCTGATTGCTCTTCGGTTTTCGCCCAGGCTGGCGTCAGATTCTCGTCCTCTGCGTTTTCCCCAGACGCGCTGTTGTTGTCCCGGTCTACGATCACTCGGTCGAAGGGGAACGGCGCGGAACACCGCTCAAGTCGAAGTATCAGCCAACGCGGCACGCTGTCCGGTGTTGTCCCTGGCAAACGGAGAAATATGCCTTGAACCGTCGTCGGACCTTCGAATGGAAATCCGCACGGGAGGGCCTGATTCGGCTCCGAGATCAAACTGGTCGAGTTGAGCTGATAGAGCTGAAGGCTCTTGTGAAGCCTGCTGGCTTCTCGCTGCATCACAGGCGAGCACATGTAACGCGCCAACGTCCAGGCATCTTGATCCTCAAGCCAACGCCGTAGATGCACCTTCACTACGCCTTCTTCGAAGACGCCGCTCCGCTCGGCATTGAACGTCTCATCGTATTCCCCCCAAAATACGGCTTGAGCGAGCCGCGTCGAGGGAGCGTAGTAAAACCGGATGATTTCCGGTGTCGGAATCATTACCGCATAAGGATCGCCGTCCTGCTCCACGGCCACCAGGAGGGTCCGGCGGACATCGGGCCAGGACACACCGAAAAGGTAGCTGCTTCTGGATATGACACTCGCCACGTCGCCCAATGCCACCATTCGGCACGATGATGTATCGATGGTCAGCCGATGCCGACTAGCAGCGAGGTCCGTTATCACCGGCCTACGCTGCTGCCAAACCGAAGCAATTGAGATATAGGGTAGCAAGCCAACGCCGATTCTCACCGTTCTCTTTGTTTGAGAGGAACGGGATCTCGCGCTCAGCGGATCCGTTTGGCCGGCGGGAAGCTGCGCCAGGCAAATGCTGATTTGTGGGTCGCTCGGAACGCTCGTATTGTAACCAACGCCGCCGATCCATTCGATTCGCCAGAGCAGGGCATCACCGGGGAGGTCGTCAATCGCATAGACGGCATTCACCATCCGCAGATAATAGCCGAATCCATGTCTTTAAAGGGTGCTTTTGGAGCGAGACATGTTGGCCCCAAGCTCGCGCCCGCCACGAAGTTCCCCGCACAAGCTTGCGCTGCCATTTGCACATAGCGTTGCCATGTTTGCACTTAATTTTGCGAAAACAACCGGCATTTGCAAATAATGTTGCGTTTGACAATTATCAGAGCCCGTCCCACCCGTTACGTTTATGTCCCTGGTCTGGCTCGCGCCGAACTGACCCAAGCGCTATGCCAAGACTCACAATCATTTATGATCAAGATTCGGAGCGCTTTCGGCTACCGGCTTCCCATCCCGTGAGGGACCGAGCGATCGGCGGA
>Ga0209418_1000012_pt1 | contig 8550 bp, 7 predicted proteins | sample TexAe_OM2H0_M1_FD_187937 | JGI IMG/M metagenome (GOLD analysis project Ga0209418, IMG submission 187937) | Forest soil microbial communities from Davy Crockett National Forest, Groveton, Texas, USA - Texas A ecozone_OM2H0_M1 (SPAdes) (version 2) | ecosystem: Environmental > Terrestrial > Soil >...
CGAAGATTGGTGCCGGTGGCGGAGTGCTCGGCTTTGGCAACAACGCGGCGCAGTCGAGGCCAAGTGCGGGCGCGATGGCGGAAGCTGGTGAAGGAGCGCTGGGGCAGATGGGTACGACGATAGCGGCGAGCCAGGCGACGTTGCAGAGCAGCGGTACGACGACGAAACACGACATTGGCGGGAATGCCGATGGTGTAGTGAATGCCGAAGAACTCGCAGAACTTATAAAGAAGAGGTAAGGCAAAACCAGCATCGGCCCGCAGCCGGATGGTAACTCCGGGAAACTCCCGCAGCAGACGCCGCAGGATGCGCAGGAGCAAAGGCACGATGCGAGCATGACTGGAGGCCGTGCCACGACGCAAACGGGCTGCCAGCAGACAACCGGTATGCCGCTCGAAGATCAAGAGCGGGTGATACATGTGCTGGTTGTAAGCTCCATTGAAGAAGCTCAGCTGTTGCTGTCCGTAGGTGGGATCGTCGGTGGAATCCACATCGAGCAGGATTTCGCCGCGTTGCCGAATCTGCTTTCCGCAGAGACGTAGGAAGGCATCGAGCCCACCATCGTGAGCGCAGACGAGCTCGCGGGCCGTGGGCGTATTTTCCCAGCGACTGAGGGTGGGCTGGGAACTCAGGGGCTGGCCCAGGGGCTGATCGGCCAGCAGTTGGAAGGCGGGATCATGGCGTAGTCGATCGGCATCATTGGCATCCTCGTAGCCGGCCACGATCTGGTACACCCGCTGCCGCAGCAGCGACAAACCGGAGTGCCGAACCCGGCCGCCCTGTCTGGGATCGCGTAGGTACCGAGCTAGTTCCCGCGTGAGTCCGTGGCGCTGATCGAAGGCACGCAAGGGCAGAAGCCCGGCATCGCTGGTGATTTGCCCACCGGAAAAATCGGCGCGGATGGGTTGATGACGGTAGAAGGAGAAGTTCAGTTGTGATAAAACACTTTGTATCAAGCGATGGATGCTCCGAAAGGGAATGCTGGGTCCACGAAACCCAGTGTTCATCTACCTTTTAGAGCATCCTTTCTTTTTTGGCGAGAGAATTCAGCGAATAATCCAGGCTAGGAGGCCGCCTATGGCGCATCGGAAACATCAAAACGCTTCAAGGCAAGAACTATGCTTCGACTAGCCGTTTGGAGCAGTCGAAGAATGCGGTTCTTCACTCGCTCGGCGCAGCCAGTTCGCAAGAATCCTACGGTCACGCCATCGACGAATTTATAGGGTGGTACTGTTCCGAACCGCGTCTGGCATTTAACAGAACCGTCGTCCTTCGGTACAGGTTCTTTCTCGAACAGAAGAACCTCGCACCCTCCACGATCAATTGTGCGATTGGCTGCTGTGAGGCGCCTCGCTTATGAAGCCTCCGATACCGGCTTCTGAGCCCTGCCCTAGCCGCTGGACACGCCGAAGGCCATCTGGCACATGGTGAAAGCGGCTGCGAAACGTGCTGAAATCGAGAATCTGGCTCCTCACGACTTGCGTCGCAGCTGTACTCGGCTATGCCATCTGGCAGGCGGCGAACTTGAGCAAATTCAGTTTCTTCTTGGACACGCATCGGTTCAGACAACCGAGAGGTATCTCGGCTGCAAGCAGAAACTCAGCCAAGCTGTGAACGACAACCTTGGGCTGGAAGACACCTGATGGGTGGACATGCCCCCGAAGCCGACTTCGGGACAACGTCACGTCTCGTTCGCCGAAAACCACCGATGCGATCCAGTGTCCGCTTTCGGATAACTTCAGGTTTGCTCGTGATCCAGGAGTTTCTGGAATCGTTTCCTTCCCTTCAACGCCTTATTCGTACGCAATTTCCCACTTCAAAATTGTGAGAGTGAGCAATTGTGAACAGTTCAGCCATGGCTGCAAGGCCTATGGTTGCTACCGGCGGCGATTGTCCAGCAACAGGAGGGACGAATGAAGAAAATCTGTCTAGTTCTATGCCTTATGTGCATGGTGTCGAGTCTCGCGCTGGGTCAGGGGAAAACGAACGTCCAGTGGAAGTGCGACAAACCTTCAGGTCAGCAGAGCATTCCCCTCGGCGACAAGCCGGGGCACGCCTATGCGATCGAACAGATCAACTGTACGGCTATGAAAGGCGACATCGGCGGAAACAAAATGAAATCCGGCATGGGCACCGAGTTTCTCGATGTCAGAGGCGATCACGTAACCGGTCACGGTGAATTCATCGAAAGCATGGAGAACGGTGATAAGAACCTCTATAAGTACGAATTCTCCGGCACCACGAAGGACGGAGCATTCGAGTCCGGGACCAACAAATGGTCTCTCATCGGAGGTGGCGGAAAAATGAAGGGCGGTAAAGCGAACGGCACCTGTAAAGCAAAAGCCAATCCCGACCAGTCCACCGCCTTTGACTGCATGGGAACATACACCCCTCCCACGACCTAGAGTGGCTGGAACCTGAGCCACCGAGCGAGGGGTGCGCTGTCGTGGCCACGACTCTTTTGTATTGCCTGTAATAAAGCCCACAGTTTTTTGAATTCTCAACAAGTGAGGAATGTTCATGAAGAGAACGTGGATGTGGTGTTTAGTCAGTTTGCTCTCATTGGGGAGCGCCGCATTGTCGCAAGACGGTGCTGCGGGGAACGGGACCGAGAGAGCTGTAGCGGCACTGGAACAGCAATGGCTTCAATCGCAGAAGACAAATAACCCTGACCTGGTCGCCCCTCTGCTGGCGGACAAGTTCGTAAATACTGCACGCGATGGGAAAGTCACTGGCAAGGCCGACTCGCTTGCTGCAGCGAAAGCGACCAAATACGACGCTGTCGCTTACGACGATGTAAAGGTAACAGCATTTGGCGGTGCTGCGATCGCCACGGGTGACTTCAAGGCGAAGGGCACCGATTCGTCAGGAAAGCCTCTCGATACTCATGAGCGCTTTACTGATACATGGGTGAAGATGCCGAATGGACAGTGGCAGTGCGTTGCAAGTCATCAGTCATCGATCGAAATGTAATCAACCGAACAACTCTGAAAGGAATCTAAAAATGACAACCAGAGGAACTGCTTTAGTCGTTATTGTCGCGCTCAGTTGTGTCGCTTTGTCCGTCAACCTTCATGCTCAGGGCGACACCGCCCAGCAGATCAGGGAGCTGCAGCAGCAGTCCAGGGATGCCCAAATGAAAAACGATTCGTCGTGGGCGCAACAACACTTGGCAGACGGATTCGTCGCAGGGAATAGTTGGGGCGATTGGGAAACGAAGGACGACTTCATTAAGGATCTGCAGAATAAAAACAACAAGTGGAAAAGCGGCAACATTAGTGAACTGCAGGTCGCCACATTCGGTTCAAACATTGCGGTTTCACATTACACATTTACCTATGACGCCGAGCTCAGGGGAACGCATCGGGCGCGAACTGTAATCTGCAGCGACACCTGGATCAATGATTCGGGGACATGGAAAACAGCTGCGACCCACTGCTCCATGGTGAAGGGAAAGTAACAGTCCCCCATCCAGCGCGCACGCCGGATGGCCACGGCCGGCTCGAACTCTCCCGCTTCCTCCCGCCGCCTGTCGTCGCGGATCACCGCACTGCCCCGGTGAACGCTCTAGGCTACCTCCGCGTCATGTTCGCCGTGGACGACATCGACGAGACGCTTGAAAGGCTCCACAGGCGCGGCGCGCAGCTCGTAGGTGAAGTAGTCCAGTATAAAGGCGCGTATCGGCTCTGCTGTATCCGCGGGCCTGAAGGGCTTCTCATCGGACTCGCCCAAGAACTGAGCTGAGCGCAATACGAAGATGTCGGAGAGACCTCCGCTTTTAGCTACCGAGTCGTCGGCAACCCTTACCTTGAGAATACTTCCTGGTTGCTCGTCACTAGCGTCAACCGGACGCGATGCTACGCTGCATGAGGGGATCTGCGCCCGACGCGCGTGCACTGATATTCCGCGTTGGTTTCAGTCAAAAATTCTCGATCATCCAGACGTTACTGCTGCTTGTCATTCCTTGGATTGCTAGTTCGCGGCCATTTGGTGCTGCGATCGCCCACGTCCTCCATGCCCCGCGTTGATCCCAAAGAGGAGTGGCGCGCCCTTCCATGTCGACTCGCAACAGGGTTGAACTGGTGGGGGACTGACTGGAGACAAGAAAAGACTTGCCATCGCCGGCCCAATCTACGGAATTGAGTCCGGTCCAGCCCTTCACCTTGATGTCATGCTCGGGCTCGCCTTTCAGCGAGAGCGTCCGGATGACACCTTGCAGTGGGCTGTACTCCATGAACGCGATGCGAGAGCCATCGGGCGACGGCATCCAGTTATAGAGAGTTCCGGGGTGAATATCGAGTGTGAGCACTTCGCGCGGCTTGCCCTGCATGGGATCAAACGAGGTGATCGTAACTTTCTTGCCGTCTTCGCTGGATTGCGCCACGAGGCAAACATCCGCGGGTAATCTCGGGCAGGCCAAGTTGCCCAGACGAGGCACCTCCATTACAAACTGTGGGGATTCGCCGCTCGAACCCACCCGCATGATACGTTGCGAAGAGCCGCCTACGCCCTGAGGACTGGTCGCATATAGGATGAATTTTCCATCCGGGCTCATACGAGGCATCCATTGCTGATTCGGCCCAGCTATGACGTTCTCGGCAGTATTGTCGTTAATCTTCTGCCTAAAAATCTGACTCGGACCGTTGCTGTCGGACCAAAACAGCACGCTGGTGCTGTCGCTCGTCCAGGCCGTAGGAAAGGCATTGCGGTCTTCAAGCGTCAGCCGTCGCGGCGTCGTCAGCCTGGCGCCTCCGGCCTCCAACTCGGCGACGTACACATTGGATTGAAAATTCATTTTTAGGAAAACGAGCCGCCTACCGTCGGCGGTACCCGTCGGAGAAGCGAAGGAAAAACCCACCCAGCTCGTGATCCGAGCCGGCTTGTCCGAAGGTCTTCCGGTTTGGGGATCTAAGTTGACCTGCCAAAGATTCGAATCGTTCGCATTGGGCGAGGCTTCGGCGAGCGAGAAGATCAGCCGGCCGTCGGGTGCCCACCAAATCCCCTGAGGGTTCTCGCATAAGTTGGCGCCCGTCAGCACTACCACCGCCGGACCTCCGTTCAGGTCGCGATTTTCGAGAGCGCACTCAAACGCGTCCGCGGTCTGGTGAATCTTGAGATAGGCGATCCGGCTGCCATCGGGAGACCAGACCACCTGCATGAAACCCGTGGTATCATCACCACGCGTCACCATCTTCGGCGACTGTCCGTTAACCCCCACGATCCAAATCGTCTGGTCGCCAAATTGACGGCTGTACTCGCCCTGGCGTTCGCCTAAGCCGGTGCGCGAAGCAGTAAAGACAATCGTGCTCCCGTCCGGTGAGATCGAGTGCGCGAAACTATCGTCCCGGAACTTGCGGGGTGCATCCCCAATGAGGGAGAGAATCCAAATGCTCGGTGGCTTGCCAGCGACCTCGAGATTGGTCAGCACCCGAGTCCCGTCGGGAAACCACGCCGCCGGAAGCCAGGTGGCGTGGGTCGATGCCACGTCGGCCGGCAAAGGTAGTGTCCTCATTTCCCCGGTCTCGACCAGCTTGATGTGCAGCCCCCCGTCATCGGAGTAGGCTAGGTATTTGCCGTCCGGCGAGGTCGCTGCTCCATTCACCCCGTGCCCCGCGGCATTGGCTGTAAGCTGGCGTTGGGTCATGGGCAGGTTGCTTACCGAAGTGTGCTTCACTCCCAATCGCCAAGTGAGTCCGCCCACTAAAAGCACGACAGCTGCGCCTAGCCCGATCCAAATTAGCGGGCCTTTGGCGGAACTGTGCGGAGCAATGTTCGGCACCGTTCCCGATGCAATGGTCGAGGCCGCGCTTATCGACGATGAATGTTCAGAGTCCGTATCGCGCCGCAAACGCTTCAGGTCAGAACGCATCTCGGCGGCGCTCTGGTAACGCAGATCGCGATCTTTCTCCAGCGCTTTGTTGATGATGTCTTCCAGCTTGGGCGGCACATCGGGATTCAAGCGCACCGCAGGAACAGGTGTGCGGTTCAGAATCGACTCGAAGATCGTTGCGGTGCTGTCGCCTCGGAAGGGCAACTGCCCGGTGACCATCTCGTAGAGCACAGCTCCGAAGGAAAACAGATCGCTGCGGGCGTCGAGGTCCTTCGCCCGCGCCTGTTCCGGCGACATATAACAGACCGTGCCAACCGTGGAACCGGGACTGGTGAGATGCTGTTCGTCGATCGTTCGCGTCACCGTATTCGAAGATGCGATTTGGCTCGAAGAGCCGGCCGCATGCGCGGTTTTTGCCAGACCGAAGTCGAGAATCTTCGCGTGTCCGCGGTCGGTCACGAAAATATTGGCCGGCTTGATGTCGCGATGAACGATGCCCTTCATGTGCGCCGCGTCGAGCGCATCCGCAATCTCAATCGCCAACGAAAGAATCTCTTCGACATCGATGAACCGGCCTTCGATCTTGTGCTTCAGCGTGGTGCCTTCCAGAAACTCCATTGCGAGGAACGATTGCTCACCACTCTTGCCAATGTCGTAGATTGTGCAGATGTTGGGATGGTTTAGGGCGGAGGCAGAGCGCGCTTCTCGACGGAACCGCTCTAAGGCCTGCGGATCTCGGGAAACGTCATCAGGCAAGAACTTGAGCGCAACGAAACGACCTAGTTCAATGTCTTCGGCCTTGTATACGACGCCCATGCCACCGCCGCCAAGCTTTTCGACGATGCGGTAGCGCGAGATGGTTTGGCCGATCATTCGAAGCTGCGTGGCCTTCAGGTCCCTTCATCTTACGGACGGGGCATTCGCGAGTCAACGAACGACGGCTCTGACCCGAGCGTGCCGACCAAGAATCATTGCAGTGTGACCACCTACCGGTGGAAGGTACGAGATAACTCCCGCATGGTCGACAATTGGGAAGTCAACTTCTGGTTTGCGCGTGATTCGGGACAATTCATGAAAAGGTGGGAAGAATCGAATCCAGACTCCCCGAGCACGCTCGCTCTCGAATCATGTTCCTGTTGGCGGTTCAACCGCCTTAACTACGCTCGGTAGGGTGAAATGAAAAGTTGCCCCCCTTCCGCTGTTGGCGGTTGCCCACAACCGCCCGCCATGTGACTCCACAATGGAGCGAGTGATTGCCAATCCCATGCCGCTGCCCTGCGGCTTGGTGGTAAAGAATGCAGAAAAGATCTGATCCATCTTCTCCGTTGGCAACCCCACGCCCGTGTCGCTGACCGAGAACTGGAGTTGACTATCCTGCAGTTGCGATTTAACCGTAAGTTCTCCGCCCGAGTCGTGCATGGCCTCAATCCCATTGACCATGAGGTTCATGAACACCTGTTGCAACTGCACGCGGTCCGCCTTAGTTTTGGGAAGTTCGGCGGCGAGTTCCGCGCGCATCGAAATCGAGAATCGGTTGGCCTCGCTGCGCAGCAGGCCGATGATTTCCTCGGCGACGTCGTTCACATCAACCAACTCACGTTCCAGTGGAGCGTTTTTCTTGTACAACGACCGCAAATGGTTGATGATCTCGACGGCTCGCGCGGCGTCTTTCAAGACTCTCTTTATTGCCTCACGCGCTTCTTGTAGATCTGGCATCTCGCCCGCAAGCCATCGCAAGCCGGTGTTGGCGTCTGTTATTGCCGCAGTAATGGGCTGCTTGATGTCGTGAGCCAGTGAGGCCGCCAATTCTCCCATCATGCTCACCCGGTTGATATGGGCGAGATCTGCCTCTAGAAGGCGAAGCCTCTCGCGCTCCTCTTCAGCACGCCTGCGGGCGGTGATGTCATTGTTGGTTTCTAGAATGGCAGCAGGCGCGTTCCTGTCGTCGCGCTGCAACGACCAACGGCTCGCCACAACAACCTGGCTGCCGTCCTTCTTCGTATGCACAAGTTCGCCTTCCCAGCGACCTGCGCGGATCACTGTTTCCTCAATCTGGCCAAGCGACGCCGGGAAGACAGTCTTCAGCAAGTCGTGAGCACGCCTACCCACCGCTTGCTCTGACGCCCAACCGTACAACTCCTCCGCAGCACGATTCCAGTACTTAATGACCGCATTCATATCGCGGACGAAAATGCTGTCATGGGTGAGATTCAGTAGGTTGGCCTGCTCCCACAGTGTGGTTTCGGTCTGTTGCTCGGCACGCTGGCGCGCGATGCGAATGCTTTCTGCGTTCTGCAGGGCAACCGAGCGTAGCAGCCTGTCCTCGTTATCCTCTATCGTCACGCGTGGCCTCCCAGCTGTTTTGCGGCAAGGTCAGTCCCCAGCACCCGCGCACGAATCTTGGCGAAGGCGGCATCTCGGCTGATTGAATTGCCATCACTGAAAGGCGCGAAACCACAGTCATCCGTAGTCCCAAGTTGCTGGATAGGTATGTACTCAGATGCTTCCAGTACACGGTCGCGTACTTCTTCGGGCGTTTCAATCCGCGAGTGGATGGGCGTAATTACACCGACAAAAACCTTCTGATTCGGTTTCAAGTGTTCGCGTATGATCTGTAGGACCCGGCGGCGGTCCTGCTCGCCGGCAAGAGCAACATAAAAATTTCCGGTCTTCAGCTCGAATAACTTGGGCAGCAAATCTCCGTAATCGACGTCCGCGCT
>Ga0209418_1000014_pt1 | contig 8218 bp, 8 predicted proteins | sample TexAe_OM2H0_M1_FD_187937 | JGI IMG/M metagenome (GOLD analysis project Ga0209418, IMG submission 187937) | Forest soil microbial communities from Davy Crockett National Forest, Groveton, Texas, USA - Texas A ecozone_OM2H0_M1 (SPAdes) (version 2) | ecosystem: Environmental > Terrestrial > Soil >...
CTTTCGTCAGTATCTGTAGACCGAGATACAACGTCGCGTGGGTATCACCAACCAGGTCGCGCCCTGCAGTGAAAATGAAGTTCAAATGATCATTTAGCTTCAATGAGCCACCGATGTTGAAAGCGATATCGGGTCTGGCGTTCGGGTCGGTGGGTGTATTCCCGAAAAGCTCAACACCGAGGCTGAGTCGATCATTGATCTCTCGTTGCAGCACGGCGCCGGCGTACCAATAGTTCCGCTCACCGAGAGCGACTTGCAGCCGGTATCCGATATTGCCGTACAACGTCCATTTGTCCCAGCTCTTTTCTGCAAGTAGCGGAAAGATATAGTTCGGCCGTCCGCCCCCGAGTTCTTCCCGGTAGTTACCCGTTGGCGCGAACATCTGCGGGTAAACGGCGATTTGGGTTTTTGCTTTCTCGTCTTCGAAAAATCGCCATTTGATCCCGTACAAGAGATCTCCGAGTCCGGCATTGGTTCCATTCCGGTCGTCACTCGAAACTGCTATCGGTATATCGAACTCGATTTGAACTTGAGGTAAACCGTAGTTCATGTCGAGCAAGGGAGCGTTCATCTGCGTTAGCCCAGGGGTACGAGTTAGCGTGAATGGAATATTGATCTCCCAGCCACCAACCGGAGGCACCTCCGGATCGTCGGTAACAAATGGCGGTCCGGCTTCCGTTTTTCCAATCAGCGCCAGCCAACAAGCGCTTAGCGCAAGTCCGATTTTGATTCGTTTCCTCATCCTTGTCTTATGAATGTTTCTCTTTCACGGAAGCCAACGAAGGCGAGCAAAGTGCCCGCCGGCTTTCAACTGCACAGGAATAAACAGACGCTACGACGACGAGGTTTCCTGCTGCGATCCCGGCCGATTGGTCCTTTTGTAAAGAGAATCGTCGGGAAAGGCAGAACTGGTTTGTTTTAACAGAAGGCAACGAAAACGGGGTGCGCACACGAAACGGAAATTTAAGCGCGGTAAGGAGCGAAATTTACTCGTGGATGAGAGTGCGAACCTTGGTTAGCAAGGCTAAATCCTGCGCGATAAGTCAGTCGGTGTTCCCCTGCCAGCCGCCCCGTAAAAAGAGTACCGGAAGACCAACTGCCTTGTGATGGAAGTTGAGCGTTCCTCATGAGTGCATTCGCCCTCCAGTCCACGAGAGAGCTCCTTACCTTGCTTAAATTTCAGTTTCGTGAGCGCATCCCAGAAGGGTCCCAGATGGATGATTATGCTATGTGGAGAGCGGGGTTATGTGCGGTGTGCCGGGGCGAAGATTCTGGCGAAGACAGACACTGTGAGGGAATGAGTGGTTTTAGCGAAGCGTCGCCCAGGAGAAAGAAAAAGGAGAGACCGCTTTGGGGCTCGATGGGGAGAAAGTCTTTTCTCCCGAGAAAGTGATTAAACGAAAAACTGGAAGAAGATGCTTACCCTGATGAATTCAGTCGGCACATGCCTTCGCTTAGGCGTGCCGCATTGGCTTAAGGAAGCAAGATTAGCTACTCTAGGATAAGGCATTCGACATATGTAACAGCTACGGTGCTAACTAAGAACGACCTTGCGGTTCCTTAAACCGGTCTTCTGTCGCGGGCCATTCTGCGTATTTTAGCACGAAGCAGTATTAGAGCTGAAGAAGAAAGGGTTCAAAGCATCTCGTCTCGACCGGGGTTTGCCAGATTGGCGATTTGCTGGTCTACCATTTCACTGGATCGATCCATCGATAAGGCTGCAAGCGGCGAATGCCGCTCGCCCCTATTGGCTCCCCAGGATTGTGGCATAAAACTTCAAGCGAGGGTGCCGCAACTGGTTTTCGCGACCGGACTGCTGGAGCGGCTCTACCTCGTGGGTCATCTTGGCAAATCTGCGCGTCAAAATGTCACAAAAAGGAAAACTATTATCTAGCTCGTTTAAATGTAACTGATTGACTATGAGGTATTTGTAACTTGGCACCGCGATGGTATGCCTTAAGCTGAGCGCAAAAATTATTACCCTCAAAACTCTATGGAAACAAATCGTTATCAACCCTACTTGCAGTCTGATTTTTCGGCCGCATTCAATCGCCTCGCCTCACTGCGCGAGGAGATGGATCGGTTGTTTGAGTCACCGGTTGGTCCGATTCTGCGACCCCCGGGTTCCCTTCGAAGTTGGTCGCCGCCCCTGGACGTCTATGAAGACAAGGATTCCTTCACTGTCTTGCTCGATCTGCCAGGATTGAAGAGACAAGACATTGAAATCACTCTACGGGAGCAAAATCTAGTCATCTCGGGGGAGCGTAGAGCGGAAGAAAATAAAGGTGAAGAGGGATTTCGCGCCGAGCGCTTCTACGGCGGTTTTCAGCGGACGGTGAAACTTCCTGCACAAGTCGAACCGAATAAAGTTAAAGCTTCGTACCAGGATGGCATCCTAAAAGTGGTGCTTCCAAAAGCGGAGGCTGCAAAGCCTAAGCAAATCGCGGTTTCGGCAGACTAATCGGTATTCACAGTTCGTCGAGTTTTTGCGACAAATTGAAAGGAGCAATCACCATGAATAATCTCGTTGCGAATCCTGATCAGCGGCAGGAGGTGACGGCACAGCAAAGCCAAGAGTTGTATATAACCCCCTTAGTCGATGTTCAATCCACACCGGAGAGTGTGGTTTTGCGTGCGGAGATGGCGGGAGTAAGCAAGACCGGAGTCGATGTTAGCATCGAGGACGGAAATCTCGTCCTGCTCGGCCGCCGCGAGCCCTTAAATGTATCCGGCGATCCAATTTACGTGGAACGCCGGCCCGTCCACTATCGTAGAGTCTATGAGTTAGATCCCTCAATCGATACTGATAAGATCACTGCTCGTGTAGAGGACGGAATCCTAACTGTTACGCTGCCAAAAACAGAAAAGGTTAAGCCAAGAAAAATTGCCCTAGAATGATCCAAGCTAGATGGTTTTGTGGACGGCCGCTTGGCCGTCCCTTTTTGTCGCGTTTGGTGATCGCGCCACATTTATGGAGGAATGCCGCAAATCAGAGTTCTTGTTGAGAGGGTTCTTCGCTTAACAGCAAACACATGTTCGATAGGCCGGCTCAGGCTGAATGGACCGCCTTTTTTGCGGTGAAGATTGAAGACTTTCGCGACCGGCCACGGACTAGCTCTGGCTCTCCGCTGGCACCTCTCGCATTAGCAGCGGCAGCGAGATCGTCTGGTTGAAGCAAGCTTCTAAAATCCCTCATTTGATGGCAACCGTTTCGGTGATGGTTGATCTTCTCGACCTGATCGCTAAATATAGGAATATCGCCACGGGGTCGTGGTGACTCTCGTGGTCCTGAGCACAGAAATCGGAGGTTCACTATGAGAAAGGACTACTATCTCATTCTTCACGTAACGCCGGAGGCGTCCTTTGACCAAATTCGATCAGCCTATCGCCGGCGCGCACTTGAACTTCATCCCGATCTTACGGGCCTCGGCAGCGAGCAGTTCCTCGAACTGCAGGAGGCCTATAACGTACTTAGTAACCCCGACCGACGCAAGATTTACGACCGTAAGGGGGACGAAACTCCAATCCGGCGCGCGGATGCGGCGCGATCGCCCGGGGACATTATTGGGCGCAGGCATCGAGCCGAGCCGCTCACTACAACTCAACGGGCGAGCGAGTTCGACGATTTATCTCTGTTTCGATCATTCGAAACCTTTTCTCCGTCCTTCGATCAGCTGTTTGAACGGCTGTGGAGCAACTTCAATTTGCGTACGCGGCCGAAGGCGGAGCGGCTGGAAAGTTTGAATGTAGAAGTCCCTTTGTCACCTCGGCAGGCATTTGCTGGTGGTGATGTTCGCGTCATGGTTCCGTCGCGACTAGTCTGTCCGGCCTGCCATGGGCAAGGGAGCATTGGACCTTACGAGTGTTCGCAGTGCGAAGGGCACGGAGCAGTGACCGGCGAATATCCGGTGACGGTAAGTTACCCGGCGGGTTTGCAGGAGGACTATATCGTGCGCATACCTCTTGAACGTTTCGGCATTCAAAATTTTTATCTCTCGGTTCAGTTCCGTCCGACCGCCTCCATTTGGTAGGCGGCGCAAGTCTCTTTGTTCTTATCCTCGTCAAATGGGGCGAGAAGCTCCAGCTGTCAGGCATAGTGAGCTTGCTGGAACTGCTTAACCCGGAGCTCGGCTTAAGGCTGATGTGCGTAATTTTCCGGTATGAAGTGGACAAATCTTCATGAGGTATTATTCGAACTTTTTAGACCCAACTCGTCGAACTGCAGATCGGTAGGAAGTACTAAAAAGTGTACGACAGATTTCGTATTCAGCTTCGTCCCGTGGGGTGTAGACCAAAACTACTCCAGGCGAAATAAGGCCGGTATAGTTGAGATAATGTGGTTCAGCCCACCCGCGGACTATTGCCCAATGAGCGCACACCAATGGCAGGCACAGATGTATAGTCGCGGTGCTCCCGATTAAAACATGGGCAAATTCATAGCCGTAGATGAAAGCCGATGAGTCCAGGGAGGCTAAGGATTCTTCGATCCACATTGCACGCGATTGAATCGGTGCGACCAGACTCGGCAAAAAATCCACCCCGGGCCATGAAGATATCTCCTCGAGCAGTCTTTCTAGGTAACTCAAAGGCCCCTGGTCGTTACTTTGCAGATGGAGCGCAGTTCGTAACGTTGTTGGCCTTCTGCCTTCCCGTTTTGGTAGGTCCCTCAACAGGCTGATATTCCTGTCGGAAGTAATATTTGTGGGACCGGTCTCAAGTCGCCTCGACATAGCCGGTTGCGCAATATCCGAATCGATTTGGAGCTTTTTGCCGACGCATCCTGACGGCACGGAATGGACCGCTTTTGCCACGCGCAGCCCGCGCGGCAGCTATTCTGAGGGCCACCCCGTGCGGCCCTCGCTTGCGGGTTAGCCTTCGGTCAGCTCGATCCGTCTGCGATGGCTCTGCGCTTCTAGCTTCTTAGGAATCGTCACTTTCAAGACGCCCCTCTTGAACTTGGCCTTTCCATTAGCTGCGTCGATTCCTTGCGGCAGTTCAATGGTCCGATCGAAGTAACCGTAGCTGCATTCCGAGTGATAATAGTCACCGTCCTCCTCTTCCTTCTCGACCTTCTTCTCGCCCTTGATGGTGAGCATATTGCTGGCCATCGTGACCTCTACGTCCTTCGCGTCGAGACCCGGCAGCTCGGCGGTGATCCGAACCTCTTTGTCAGTTTCGCTGACATCGATTCGCGGCTGGAACGCTCCGGTCTTTCCACCCCACAGATCCAGAGATGAACGACTAAAAAAATCGTCAAAAAGGCTGTTCATCCGCCGTTGCAGTTGGGTGAAGGGGTCGCTGTCCTCAGGCCAGCGCGCAAGAGATCGCTTCTCTTTGTTCCAGGGAACAATGCTTTTTAGATTCATAGCCAGTGCATCTCCTTTCTAATCAGATTGTTGCTTGTCTCTTCATTTCAAATGACAACATACCCTGGCAAAATGTTCGATGCTCTTGAATGAAAAATGCCTTTTGAAAAACAGTCGAACGTTTGGTTTTTCGTGTTGTCATCCTTAGAGATGCTCTCGGAGGAAGAGAAGGAACGCTGACGAAAACAAAGAAAGCTTCGGAATAAGACACTTTGTAAGTGAGCCTACGCGTAGTAGTTTTCGGGCTGGTTTTGGCGTGTTGATAGCCCCCGCTTCGCACGCGTATCCAAAGCAGGAAGGAAGGAGGAAGCAATGACGATCTCAGTGGCCGGCGGCAATGCGATTAGCTGGAACATAGTCAACAAGAATGTCAGTGCTGGCGTGTCCCTCAAACAAAAGCTCGCTCGAAAAGTTGCCGTTCTGGCCAAGCACCTGATTCATTTGCCTCCCGAAACACTTCATTTGCAAGTCGTGCTCGAGAAGCTGGTGAAGAAAGAACGCTATGCCGTGTCACTTACTTTGCGAATTCCTTCAAACATCCTGCACGCGGAAAAGTCGTCGCATGATCTCTTTGAAGCCATCGACTCCGCGGTCGCAGCATTGCTATGCGAAGTAAAGTCGTTGAAGGCCGACTTGCGAGGCGAATATCACTGGAAATGTCCGGCTTACCGCGCACGCCTGCGTGCGGATGAAGCGCTCTTTTTTTCAGAGCCAATGGCGGCAGGTCCGCAGACGCATGCCGACATGGTTTCAGAGCTTCTCCGTGTTCATAATAACCAACTGCTCGCCCACGTGCGCCGCGAAGTGCGAATCGCGGAGCTGGCCGGCGATCTGCCGCGCGGTATGGTGGACCCACGCGACATCGTGGACGAAGCCGCGCGCATTTGCCTGGCACACTCGGACAGCAAGCCCGCGGAGTTAACCTATGAGTTATGGTTCTACCAACTGATTCGTCGGGAGCTCGCGCGTCGCCGCTCGGAGTTCAATCAAGAACGCAGCCTCAGCGACAACCCTCCGACCGGACACGAGCAGGCCACTAGCGAGGACGAAGGTTATGACGCCGAACAACCGCTGGATCTCATTACCCGCGAGTTGGAGCCGGAAGAAGACCTACCGGAAGAACGCATAACTGATCCTTCGATTGTGTGTCCGGACTCGATGATCTCCGGCCAGGAAGTCGTAAAGATGCTTCAAGACCAAGTGCACCATTGGCCGGCCCACGAACGGGAGGTATTCGAGCTGTACTACCTTGTGGGCTTCGACGCAGATGAAATCGCGATGATTCAATCGCGCGCGCCCAATGAAATCGAGGCGCTTATTGGTAAGATACAACTTCAACTCCGCGACTTCCTACGTGAGACGGCGCAGTGAGCCTGGAACGTCATAGGTGGAGCTCGCTCAGGAAACGGAAAAAATCATGCGCTAAGCTTTCTTCAACGCTCTGCAGGCCGAAAACTTCCGGTTCGCCCATTCAAGGAAATTGGAAAGGCAGCTGGAACCAAAACCAGAAGAGAATGAGGGGCATTTCAGTCGAGCGCCCAGCAGCAATGAAAGCGTTTTCCCGTCAGAATCGAGTTCTGTTAGGAGGGCGGTAAGGATTCTGGTAAAAAACACACAGATCGGTCGGAGTTGACTATTGGTACACCGCTCATTTCAGGGCCTCCTTCCCACGGGCAGCGTTTGTATTTCTTGCCTGAATCGAAGGGTCAAAGACGGTTGCGTCCGATGTTTCGCTTTGTTTGACGATATGCCGTTCTTTCTGCGTCGAACCTTGCTTCCATTCTTTGACGCTCCGGCGCAAAGTAGCGGTAAATTGCTGTCGCACTTGCAGCAATGCCGAAGATCAATTTTTCGCGGCGTTCAACATCGATATTGATGGAAGGGCGCATTTCCGGATCTGGATCGTGTTCGTGCGCTAAAACCAGAATTGGGACCAATAGACAGCTATGTTCTTTGTCGTCGAACAATGCCTTCCAGCTTTCATGATGCAACTGAGTGCCACGCATGAACCCGGTCGCCCAATCGTTGGCGTGAGCGATACCTCCTTCTCCGCGGAGTAACAAAGGAGCAAATACATCCTCCTCATGAAGTATGCGTACGATGCCGTCCCAATGTCGCGTTAATAAACCCCAGAAATCCAGCAATTGTTCTCGGTCAGCGACCGCCTCGTCATGGGTCATTTTTTCACCATAGATTTCCGGCAAATACTCGCTCGGCTTGGCGATGTCCGGACTGCAAATCAATGCTGCAAGAAATCCATCGAGTTTCTCCCGATTATTCATCGCGTACTCGCTACGAAACCTGGAGAGCACGGCGTCCATACGAGCACATTCGGCATCATTCAGTGATCGATCTCGTTGAGGAGGAGACATAATTATACGCTGCGATTATTCCTTCCGGGAAGGTTCAGCCACGAGTGAGTTACCTCCGCTTGGTTTTTAGAAGTTTGCGCCCGTCCTCACGGAGGTTGCCGGCTGGACTTACATGTCTGTAGATGGTCTGGCGAGTCACCCCCAATTCCCGGCATAGATCCGCGACCTTGGTTTTGGGCTTGCCCATCGCCGCCATGGCCAGCCGCACCTTGGCCACAGTCATTTTGAAGGGAGCTCCTCCCTTGTGGCCGCGGGCCCGAGCTGAGGCGAGACCTGCCCTGGTTCGCTCGGAAATCAGCTCGCGTTCGAATTCGGAGAGCGCGGCGAAAATGCCGAAGACCAACTTGCCCGCTGGGGTGGTCGTATCAATGGAGGCACCGTGCCCGCTCAGGACTTTGAAGCCAACACCCTGCTTTGTCAGATCGTGCACCGTATTAACCAGATGACGCAGGTTGCGGCCAAGTCGATCGAGTTTCCAGA
>Ga0209418_1000015_pt1 | contig 7722 bp, 3 predicted proteins | sample TexAe_OM2H0_M1_FD_187937 | JGI IMG/M metagenome (GOLD analysis project Ga0209418, IMG submission 187937) | Forest soil microbial communities from Davy Crockett National Forest, Groveton, Texas, USA - Texas A ecozone_OM2H0_M1 (SPAdes) (version 2) | ecosystem: Environmental > Terrestrial > Soil >...
CTAGCCAGGAGAATGTAAAATCGGCAGCAAAAGAACAGGCACAGCTCGCCTCGGATCGCCAAGCTCTTGAACTACGGCTGAAACAGATTCAGCGAGAGCTCTCTGATACTCAGTCTCTGGCCGCCAGCGCACAGCAGGAAGCCGCCTTGCAACACCGGCGTGCTGTGGAAGCAGAGGCGACGCTAACAACAAATCAGATCAAGTTCAACGAGCTCGAGGATGGGTTGAAAGAGAAGTCAGCCGCACTCGATCAGGAGCGTCAACTGCTTAGCCTTGGGCACGACGTAACAGATCTGATGGGCGCGCGCAATCTCCACATCGTAGATGTAGTTGACACCGACGGCCATGGTAAGGCTCGCCCCGCTTTTGGGCGGATCTTCTTTACTGAAGGTAAATCCCTCATCTTCTATGCCTATGATCTGAACGAAGCGAAGATTCAAAAGGCAAACTATCAATATCAGGTGTGGGCGAAAAAAGAAGGACCGTATCGGCAAGCCCAGAGACTAGGTATTTTCTACTCCGATGATAAGGCGCAGCGCCGTTGGGTTTTTAAATGCGACGACCCCAACCTGCTCAGGGAAATTGATTCTGTTTTTGTAACGTTCGGCCGACCAGACAGCAATCCTTCGCATCCGGAAGGTCCGAGCCTGATGTACGCCTACCTACGGGGTCAGCCGAACCACCCTTGAGTTCAGAAACTCGAAATTAATCGATTACCTACCAGCGGATCAGTACGTCTCGTCATCCCCACGTGATGACACGAATGCTCTCAAGCAGAATAATTCTGCCCATTGGGACAAAAAACGTTGAGGACCGGAATACTTGGCAAACGAGGAGGAATCACGCGTGAAAGCTAAATTGTATTTTAGCCGCCGAGGATTCTTGGGCTCACGTTTTGCGATAGCTCTTCTGATGCTTTCTTTCGGACTGCACCTTTCATTTGCTCAGACCGAGAAAGCATCCGTGTCCGGGCGTGTCACAGATCAAAGCAATGCGGTGATGCCGGAAGCACAGGTACAAATCAGGAACACGGAAACCAACATTGTGACAGTGGTAAAGACAAATGGAGAAGGCATCTATGTAATTTCGTCCCTGAATCCCGGCAACTACCTGATGAATGTGAATAAGGACGGCTTTCGCGCGGTTACGGTGACAGGAATAACACTGAATGTACAAGAAAATCTTTCTAGAAATTTCGTGTTGCAGGTTGGATCCACAGCAGAATCCGTGAGCGTGACGGCTGAATCCGGATCAGAAGCAGTCGAGATTACTACGTCTAACCTTGGCACTGTAATAAATCGGAAAGCCATCCACGAACTGCCACTAAACGGGCGCAGTTTCAGCCAGCTTCTTACCTTGACTCCCGGGGCGACCCCCATTAGCACATCGCAGAGTCAAGGCGTCGGCGTAAATGATCTCGCGAATCTCGGTGTACCCACTGCGAGTGTTGCTCAACCGGCAATCCAGGGGCAGTGGAACCGTTCGAACTTGTATCTGCTCGATGGAGTCGTTAACACGGAACTGACCAGCAGCGCGTTTATCGTTCCTCCTATCATTGATGCGATGCAGGAGTTTAAAGTGCAGTCGCACAACGATCAGGCGGAATATGGCAGCGTCTTGGGTGGGGAAGTGAACGTAGTGACCCGAAGTGGTACCAACCAGATTCACGGCGCTGCTTGGGAGTTTGTTCGTAACAACATCTTCGACGCCCGCGATCATTTCAAAGATGTCAACCCCGACGGTTCGCCGGCCCCACCGGCTGCGTTCCGGCAAAATCAGTTTGGAGTGATGTTCAGCGGGCCGGTATTGCTACCCAAGTTGTATAACGGGCGGAATCGAACATTCTTCAGTTTTGCGTACGAAGGCTGGCGGTTCACTCAGTCGTCCCAGGTTAAATACACCGTGCCCACCGACGCCCAACTCGCTGGAGATTTCTCAAACACGGCCCTGACAAATCCCATCTATGACCCAGCCACGACGCAACCTGACCCAAGCAATCCAGGTCAGTTTATTCGCACTCAGTTTGTGTCCTCGCCAAATTCATCAGATAACAACTATAACCCGGCCTGTACCGTGGCTGCTGGGTGTCCCAATATCATTCCGGTTAACCGGATCAATCTGACTATGCTGCAGTTCATCCAGACCTATTATGCTCGACCCAATCTTGTGGGCGGGGGAGTCCTCAACGCGATCACGTCCGAGCCCAATGTAAATAATTCCAATCACTATAACTTCCGTATTGATGAGCAGATCGGAAGCAAGGATAACCTGTTCTTTCGCTACGATCGACTCAATGTGATTGACATCAGGCCCTTTGACATTTCGGGGTACTTTGAAAACTCCGTGCCTGCCCTCAATTTCGCCGTGGGATGGACACACGTATTCAGCTCCTCGTTGTTGCTGGAAAACCGCGTCGGACGCGCGCAGCGTCCTTTTACGCGTAATCAGCTCGACACTCATGGACTCGGCCCGATGCTAGCTTTGGGATTTGCCAGCCCAGGTGGAACAGTGATCAGTCTCGCTGCGCCATTTGGTGGTGGAGCACTATCGGCGAACCCCGGAGTGCAAACTGCAAACACTATCGAAAGTCCTGTTACAAGCTTTTCTCACGGTCTGACTTGGATTAAGGGGAGACATCAGTTCAAGTTCGGCTTCCAGTACATCAAACAGGGCAATGACAGCGACAGCCCTCCATACGGCGGCTATGGGTTTGCCGATGCGACTACCGGGAATCCAGAGCAGGTTGGCACGACAGGCTCCTCTCTCGCATCAGCATTGCTGGGGCTACCCGCACAGCTAAATAACACGACAACACTCTCTATACACAATCGCGTCTCCACTTGGGCGTCCTATTTTCAAGATCAATGGAAGTTGCGCAGTAACTTGACGCTCACCTACGGACTGCGGTTCGATCACCGTCGTCCCTTCGGACCTTCCTCAGGGACCCTCAATGCGGGTCCGAATTCAGATGGTCACTGGTGGATCGGTTCGGACAAGCTGCCGCCGCCTTGCAGCCAGACTGGGGTTTCACCATGCATCCCGGGAGACGGTACATTGGCGAGCATTCCAGACGGCGACAAGATTCAGCTTTCACCCTACGGACGGGCTTGGGGGCCAGCTCCACAATGGGACGAGTTTGGCCCGCGATTGGGCGTTGCCTGGGAAGCGACTCCGAAAATGGTCGTCCGTGGAGGCTACGGTATTGTTTATGATCCGCTAACCGGCATTGAACAGGATTGGAAGGGCTTGTCAAATTTTTGGCCTGCAACCGGCTCGGGATTTACCAATGCGCCTATCAATCAATTAGGGCAGCCGTTAACCACTGTGGAGGAAACGTTCAGTACTGTGGGTACGCGATTACCGGATCCCTCTCCATGGAGTCAAACTAGTTGGTTCATGGATCCCCACCATAAAGATGCACGATCACAACAGTGGAATGTCGAAATCCAACGCCAAATGGGCGCAAGCTTGGTGGCCTCACTCGGCTACGTCGGGAGCAAGAATGACCGTCTCGATCTTACCGGCTTGTTTAACACGGCGCAGACCTCTGGACCCGGAACTCCAGATGAAGTGAATGCGCGGCGTCCCTTCCCGTGGTATAAGGTGACCCCTTTCTTTGGCACGTCACACGGAAGCGGAAACTATAATGCGCTGCAGGCCAAGCTTGAACACAGATTCGCTAACGGATTTCAGTATCTAGTGTCCTACACATGGTCGAAGTCGATTGACGTGGGCAGCAGCGGATGGTTCGACGTAGAAAACGGGTCGGGAGGCGGAGCTTTTTCGGGCTTTCAAAACTACTACGACCCGCATGGGAGTCGAAGCGTATCTTCGTATGACATTCCGCATTTTCTGTCGATGAGTGGTGTTTGGGAGCTGCCCTTCGGCCGGCGTAAACAGTTTCTCAATGGGGGCGTAGCGAGTTGGGTTCTCGGTAATTGGCAGTTAAACGGCGTGGTACAGCTGCGTTCCGGTCAGCCATATAATCTTGCAGTAGTGGGTGACGTTGCCAATATCGGCAACACTCTCTCTTTTGTGAACTACGCCCGACCAAATCTTGTGGGTGACCCGCAGCCCTCACATCGTACCCTCAATCAATGGTTCAATCCGAATGCCTTCGCCGTACCAGCGTTCTCCTACGGAAATTTTGGTCGAAACGGTCTACGGTCGGCGTCGGTTTATAACGCAGATCTCTCCTTATTCAAGAGCTTCCCAGTGAGCGAGAGATTTCTCATTTCCTTTCGGGCGGAATTCTTCAATGTTTTCAACATTCAAAACTACGGTATTCCCAATGCCCTAATTGGTGTTGGTGGGGCGGGACAAGTTACTTCCAATGTCCTTCCTCCCAGACAGATGCAATTCGGCCTTCACTTAAGCTTTTAAGCGATGTGAGGGAGCAATTGTTGAACCACAAATCCGAGAACGCCGGAGTTGTCGAAACGCAACCGGATCCTCAGCAAGCATCTCGCTCTCACGGGCGACGCTTGTTCATTGGCAACCTTGCAACACTGGGAGCCGGATTGGCAGGTTCTGGCATCTCGTTTCCAAGAGTCCGAGCACAGCGCCCTGCAGAGGTTTCATCCAACAAGCCCATCGTGGGCAGTTGTGGAAACAACAAGGTTACTGCCTCTGACGCAACCGTTGCCGAGACGACCGCCGGAAAGATCCGCGGCTTTCGGCGGAACGGCCTGTACATCTTCAAAGGCGTGCCCTATGGTGCGTCCACAGCTGGCAAAGGCCGCTTCATGCCTCCGGCGACTCCCGAGCCTTGGAGTGGGATTCGCAATGCATTGCAGTATGGTCGGGTCTGTCCTAACCAGGATTGGGCTCACTTCAACACTGAGAAGAATCTTGCGAATACGGACGAGGATGCATTCGTACTCCATCGTGGTTCAGCTGCCACCATACCCGGTGAGGACTGCCTGCGCCTTAATCTCTGGACGCCCGAGATCAATGGCTCCCATAAACGGCCAGTCATGATTTACATGCACGGGGGCGGGTTTGCAAGTGGAAGCGGTCATGATCTCCTTTCGTACGATGGCGAAAACCTCGCACGAAACCACGACGTTGTTGTGATTACTCATAATCACCGGTTGAACGTGTATGGCTATCTGAACCTGCAAGAGCTGGGCGGGGAACAATATGCCAGCTCCGGTAATGTGGGGCTGCTAGACATCGTAGCTGTCTTAGCGTGGGTTCGCGAAAACATTACAAGATTCGGGGGCGATCCAAGCTGCGTGACGATTTTCGGCCAATCTGGTGGCGGCGGAAAAGTAGTCGCTCTTATGGCAATGCCGGCAGCGAAAGGTCTATTTCATCGTGCAATTGTTCAGAGCGGACCATTTCTAAAATCCCTATCTCCCGATTACTCGGGTCGATTGGCTGAGCTGATAATCGCAGAACTGGGTCTATCGAAGTCACGAGTGAGAGAACTGCAAACAATTCCCGTTGACCGTCTTTCTGGTGCTGCCGCGGAAGCGATCAAGAAAATGCCTTCGCACCGTTCCTCGCCTCGCCAATCGTACGGTGAGGATGATTGGGGACCGACAATGGACGGCCGCATACTTCCTCGCCATCCATTTGAGCCAGATGCTCCGGAAATATCTGCGGATGTGCCGCTCCTCACTGGATCAAACCTTCACGAGTTCGTAAATGGATTAGATCGGCCCGAGGCGCAAACAATGCAGATGGGCGATCTTCAACGACTAGTGAGTCAAGAATTCGGCGAGCGCAGCAAAGAAATTATCGATGCTTACAGAAGCGATTATCCTCAAGCATCTCCTTTTGACCTATACGCCACCATTGCAGCAGCTTCTGTTCGGCATCCTGCGCGTGAACAGGCAGCTAGGAAGGCTGCGTTGAGCAGGGCTCCCTCGTACGCCTACATATACGCTTGGCGCACGCCGGTATTGGACGGACGTCCCGGGCCATTTCACGGCTCTGAAATTGCGTTTACCTTCGACAATGCTGAGCTCTGTGATCACTACAGTGGAGGCAGCACTGAAGCAATCGCCTTATCAAAACAAATCAGTGCTGCGTGGGTAAGTTTTGCCCGAACCGGCAATCCCAATCACGACGACTTGTCACACTGGCCGAAATATACCTCGGAACACCGAGCCACAATGCAGTTCGACAGGCACAGCGGGGTGCGCAACGATCCGGAAGGCCTGGGATTAAGGCTGATCGCAGAAGCGTGAAAAGCGATCTTGGGCAAAGCCTTTTGCCGGCCGGTGGCATTCCTTCAAGAGAAGTGAACATGATTCTCACCCGACCCCCCGCGTTGCGATTGCTTGCTGGCACGATGGAGGATATCGCGGAGGCTATCCTGGCTGAGAAACCGGAGTTGACTGTTATTCGCGGCGAAATACCAGACACATAGATTCATGTCGGATCCGGGAGGAATGTGGTATGCCCGGAATATGCGTCCATTAATCACGGGTTGCTTTCTAGATCTAGACTTGACGATCAAGGACAAAGCGAAGGACAACTGCCAGAAGCCGACTGGCTTTGCCTACCATTCGTATTTAAATAGATTGGCACGTGTAAAGCACCCTGTTGATTTGGAAGTCCGGCAGACAATTAAACGCTGACGAATGTCATCTAAATCGAACTACGACAAACATCCCTGTATTCCCGTGAGTAGCAGCGCGGCCGATTGCTGGGTGGGCTGGCGAAGAATCATTGAACGATTGACGCCTTCGTCCGCAGAGAGCCGGTGCATTCTGGCTGTTGAATGCTATCCGGGGACATTTGATGAAATTATTAAGGATGCGCTCGTCGAAGGTCTACGTCCGACAGGTGTGATTTACACCCGCGACTTACTGAAGGCACCACACTGTGTGGACAAGTTGCTAGCTGCAGTCTTGGGTGATGATCCGATTTTCGGGCGCATGAACGACATTGGTTTGCAGGAGTTTTTTGACGAGTCGAAGCTGAGCCATTCACTGGAGAAAGTCACAACTTGGAGAACCGGATTGCTGCTCATAGTGGGTGTCGGTGCAGCGATCGTTTCACCGCTAACGGACGTTCTCGTTTACGCTGATTTGGCACGCTGGGAGATACAGGGCCGGCAGCGACGAAATGAAATCTCAAATCTGGGCGCAGACAATATTGAGGGAAGTCCGAGTCTGAAATATAAAAGAGCATTTTTTGTAGACTGGCGCGCTGCCGATCGCCTCAAGAGGGAACTCCTGCCCAAAGCCGATTTCTTCTTAGACACAAACAATTCCACGCCGAAGCTCGTGGCCGGCGATTCCGTACGAGCGGGCCTCACAACAGTGGCACGCCGGCCGTTCCGCGTGGTCCCTTACTTCGACCCGGGCCCGTGGGGCGGGCATTGGATGGAAGAGGTATGCAACCTGCCGAAAGATACGGTGCCCAATCATGCTTGGTGCTTCGATTGCGTTCCAGAAGAAAACAGCTTGCTTCTCGGGTTCGGTGATCTGCAAATTGAATTGGCAGCGATTGACCTGACCTTTCTTCGACCCCGTGAACTACTCGGAGAGGTCATTTACACGCGGTTTGGCGCGGAGTTTCCGATCCGTTTTGATTTCCTCGACACGATGGGCGGAGGGAATCTTTCGCTGCAGGTCCATCCTCGCACAGAATATATTCGCCAGCAGTTCGGAATGAACTATACGCAAGATGAAAGTTACTACTTGCTGGACGCTGGTGAGGATGGCTCAGTCTATCTTGGGCTGAAGGAACGAATCGATCGGGAGG
>Ga0209418_1000017_pt1 | contig 7298 bp, 7 predicted proteins | sample TexAe_OM2H0_M1_FD_187937 | JGI IMG/M metagenome (GOLD analysis project Ga0209418, IMG submission 187937) | Forest soil microbial communities from Davy Crockett National Forest, Groveton, Texas, USA - Texas A ecozone_OM2H0_M1 (SPAdes) (version 2) | ecosystem: Environmental > Terrestrial > Soil >...
GGATTGCGCGATACCAATACTATCCAACCGAGGATTCTCGTAGTGATGAGCATGGTTACGCACTTGACAATCTAGCAGGGGAATTGAATTATGTTCGCGCAAGCACGACCGGGTATCGGGTCAGCGGAAAGGTCATCAGTGGATTGTCGGTCGTGCCAGTCAGCAAACCTCAAGATGTTTTCCGCGGAAATCGGAATTCATTTCCTCGGCTTAAAAAACTTGGATAAGCCCGTCGTCTGGGTCTTCCCGTCACTCGTCATTTGTTTGGATTGCGGGTTCTCAGAGTTTGTGGTACCGGAAGAGCAGCGGGCAAACCTCAGCAATCTACTCAACTCCGAATCAGCGAGAGGTTTGAGTCGTACGGGTTAGTGGCTGCCGAGAGATTAGAGATCAGAGTCCCATTTGCGCTGACGCACTTCTCGGGGAAAGTTTTACGTCCGTTCGCGAACTATCGTACAGCCACGAAAGAAACAACTTGTATCCGATAGACAGAACGATTGCGCCTAGGAAGAGGCCGATCGCGCCCATCGCCACAAATCCACCAACCACGCCCAGGAACACGACTGCCATTGGCACCGCCACGCCACGGCCGAGCAGCAGGGGCTTCAGCACGTTGTCCATTGTGCCGACGACGACACACCAAACCAGAAACATCACAGCCTTGGTGGTACCGGCAATTGCAAACACATAGATCAAAGCGGGTACCAGAACGACGACTCCGACCTGAAGCACGGCGGCAACCAGAAACATCGCGCCCCATAATCCGGCACCAGGTAGCCCTACGACCAGAAAACCAATCACTGCAAAAATTGACTGGATAAAGGCAACACCGATGATTCCGGTCGTGACGCTGCGGATCGTAGCGCCGGCCAGTTCCACCAATTCCGGGCCCTTGTCGCCAAAGAACCGGCTGGCTAGGGAGTGCGCGACTCTCTCACCAGCAGCCGCATTGGCGAGAAGGGCTCCGGAAAGGAGGATAGAAAGAACCCATTGCAGCACTGTCATGCCGATTCCAGCAGAAGCGGTGAGGATCTGTGGAACAATCGCTTTGATCTGAGGCGCAAATTGTTGCAGCACGGCCGATAGGTTCTTTGATGCCAGTTCCCACACATCTTTTAAGCGAGCACCCACGACAGGCCAGGTTGCAACACGGGGAGGCGGCGGCGGGATAATCGGCGTTCCTTCCTTGAGGTGTGCCGCCAAACTCTGAATACCTTCGACCAATGATCCTGTCAGCAAAATAACTGGCAAAATCAGCAGTGTGAATAGAAAGATGGTGCAAACGATGGCAGCAAGTGTTCTGCGCCCACCCAGGAAATTCTGTATTCTACGGTAGACTGGGTGCATAGCGATGGCAATGATGACGCCCCATGCCACCAGAGGCAGGAAGGGGCGCAAAATGAGGAAACACGTCGCGGCCAGCAAAATGAAGAGCCCAACGTTAATAGAAACTTCAAGTGCGCGACTTACGCGATCATCATGGTGCGTGTCGGCCATCTTCCTGTTCCTAGATGGAGATATGACGCAGGCTGAATGCAAAGGCAGCAAGTCTCAATCGCTCAGATTGCTGCTTGCATCTTTTCTTTGCGGACAAAGTAAAGGTACGCGCCGACGCTCAGAAAGTTAATCAACACCGCGATCACGTTCCATGCGATCACGGGTCGCGAAGCAATCAACAAACCGTAGTAGACCCACAGAACCTGAAAGACGCCCATGATCGCCACCATCCTCGGGTTCATGCCTGCGCTGGAGCGACGCCTGAGCATGGCAACCAAGTCCGGTACAGCGGCAAACGTCGTTCCAAGACCTGCTATAAACCCAAGGATCTCTGACCGATTGAACCTGGGGAGAAATAGACTGGATGTGTCATGCGGAACGAGATCCTGGCAGCCAAAGAATGTACCCAGGCTCAGCAAGAGGACAGCGAGCCACAACCCGTGGAATCTACCCACACCAGCCTCCCAATTCCTCCAACGCGCTTTAATTGTGAACCCTTACCCCGGCTTCAGATTGCAGGGGTAAGGGATATCGCGGGATGCAAAGTGTTCAACGTGATTCCTACCCTGCAACCTGCTGACGAGTCAGCCGGGCTACGAGGTCTTGCTTGCCAGTCTCGAGAACGTCGGCCGGTTTCACACGTGCAAACATGTCGAGCGACCGTGCGATAATCCCGGTCCATCCCGTCTGGTGGCTGGCTCCTAGCCCCGCGCCATTGTCTCCGTGGAAGTATTCGTAGAAAAGGATGTAATCCTTCCAATACGGATCCTCCTGAAACTTCCGCGTTCCGCCATAGACTGGCCGCCTGCCGTTCGCATCGCGGAGGAAGATGCCCGACAGCCTGCGACCCAGCTCCTTAGCTACCTCGAACAAGGTCATGTATTTCCCTGAACCGGTGGGGCACTCCACCTTGAAGTCATCGCCGTAGAACTGATAGAGATTGATCAATCCTCGAATCAACAGACCGTTCACCGGCATCCAAATCGGCCCGCGCCAGTTGGAATTGCCGCCGAACATCCCGTTGTTTGACTCCGCCGGCAGATATTGAACCTTATACTCCTGTCCCCCGAGATTGAAGGCATATGGATGCTCCAGATGACAGCGGGAAACAGACCGTATGCCATAAGGACTAAGGAATTCGTTCTCGTCAAGCATGTAAGCCAGGATCCGCTCGATCTTCTCCTTGTTGCAGACCGACAAAAGCCGACGATCAGCGTACCCCTTGAACGTGCCATCGGCCGGAGCAATATGCTTCAACAAATCGGGATGACGCTTCCTGAACAGCTCGATCAATTCCATCATCCGTGGATGGCTTTGCAAGATTCCATTCGCTTCAAGCACAGTCGATGCGCACAACGGCAGCAGTCCCACCATGGATCGGACTTTCAGACGCGTGGCATCGCCATTCGTAGAGTGGAGCAGGTCGTAAAAGAACCCGTCCTGAGAGTCCCACATTTCGTCGTGGTGTTCTCCGATTCGGTCCATGGCATACGTGATCCATACGAATTGTTCCAGGAACCGGAAAGCGATATCCTCGTACATGGAGTCGTACTCTGTGAGGATGATTGCGATTTCCAGCATGTTCTGGCAGTAGAATGCCATCCACGCCGTACCATCCGCCTGGTCGAGGTGACCGCCGGTCGGAAGCGGAGCACTGCGGTCGAACAACCCAATGTTGTCCAGTCCAAGAAAGCCTCCGGCGAAGACGTTCTTGCCCGACGGATCTTTACGGTTGACCCACCAATTGAAGTTCTGCATCAGGCCTTGAAATGATCGTTCCAAGAAGCGTAGATCCGATCGGCCCAGTTCTTTTTCGACGTTGTAGAGGAACAACGTCGCCCAGGCATGCACCGGGGGATTCACATCGCTAAAGTTCCATTCGTAGGCAGGAATCTGTCCGTTGGGGTGAGCATAAAGATTTCGCAGCATGAGCAGGAGCTGGTCTTTGGCAAAATCGAAATCCACCAGCGACAAGGCTATAGTGTGAAAAGCCAGGTCCCAAGCCGCATACCACGGATACTCCCACTTGTCGGGCATCGAGATGATGTCGTTGTTCAGCATGTGGAACCACTCGGAATTCCGGACGTTGCGGTGAGTGGTGCCAGTCAGGGGATGAGCCTCATGCTCCTGCAGCCACCTGTCCAGGTCGAAGTAGTAGTACTGTTTGCTCCACAGCATCCCGGCCAGCGCCTGCCGGTGCACACGACGCTCATCCTCGCTTAGCGAAGGTGGAGTGATTCGGGCATAGAATTCATCTGCGTCGGCGAGGCGAGAGGCAAATATCTGGTCAAATGTTTCGAATGGGTCTGCCGGTGGTTTCGCACTCAGCCGCAGCCGTACGACCTTGCTACCCCCAGCGGGAATCTCAAGACGGTAATGCGCCGCTGATTTCGTGCCTGTCCTCGATGGATTTACAGCCTCCCGTTTAACTGAAACGACATAGTTGTGAAATGCGTCTTTCACGTATGCCGACGGGTTGGACTGTCCCCACAACCGATTGGCATTTGACTCATTTTCTGTAAACAACAGCTCTGGACTTCCGTCGCAATCAAGCGTGCGGTCACCCAACTGGGCATGCGAAGCAAGGACCGATCCCTTTTCAACCTGACGCATCGCCGGCTTGATCGCATCCTGGCCTGACGACCAGGTATTTCGAAACCACAGGGTGGGGAGAAGGTGAAGCTCTGCCGTCTCGGGACCACGGTTGTGCACTGTGATGCGGATCAGCACGTCTTCCGGATCCGCCTTGGCATACTCTACGAAGACGTCAAAATATCGGTCGGCATCAAACACGCCCGTGTCGATCAGTTCGTACTCAAATTCGTCTCGCGACCGGCTGCGGTTTTTCTCCACAAGATCACGATAGGGGAATTCTTGCTGCGGATACTTGTAGAGGTATTTCATGTAAGAGTGCGTGGGTGTGCTGTCAAGATAGAAGTAGTATTCCTTGACGTCCTCGCCGTGGTTGCCTTCACTATTCGTCAGACCGAAGAGACGCTCCTTAAGGATTGGATCCCGCCCATTCCAAAGAGCGACGGCAAAGCAGAGTTGCTGCTTGTCATCGGAAATTCCAGCCAGACCATCTTCTCCCCAGCGGTAAGCGCGAGAACGGGCCTGGTCATGACTGAAATAGTCCCACGCGTTGCCGTCCTGGCTGTAGTCCTCCCGTACTGTCCCCCACTGTCTTTCACTGAGATACGGCCCCCATTTTTTCCAGGGGACACCCTGCTCGCGGGCTTCATTCAGCCTATGCTGCTCGGTGGTTTCCACATATGCAATGTGAGGCTTCAGGTTCGATTTCGTTTTCATTGATCTCTCCTTAGATGCCTTAGACGCCTTCTCTTAGGGCCCCTCTGGCGTTCGTGTTAACGATGCGGTCTATCTCAAAGGACGAGCTTGACAGCCGTGATGTACGGATTGCCGAAGCTCTCGATCTCGTAGTGGCCTGCTTTTTTGCTGAATCGAATCTTTGCAGCCGCCATGATCTGTGCGGTTAATTCTCCTTCTCATAGCTGCAGGACTTCGTTCCCATTGCCACACCGCATCGAATCCAAAGTGCGGCAATGGCGTCCCACTCGGCGGAAGGTACAGAAAACAGGTCAACGATTACGCCATACTTCTGGCTCATTTCCGAAAGCCAGACCCAAGTGTTTATCTCGTAAACGGAAGGGTATTTGGACCAAACTGAAATGCCCTGGAGTGCTGTTCTCGGTTCAGCGAGGATCGCACTCATATAAACTTCTCCTGATCGAGGCCTCTAAGAGCAACCACCACACCAGAGTCAAACCTCAACCCTGGCGTCTGCGCTCCCCGTAGCGCCATTGCATTTCGGTCCCTCTAATCCGGGAAGTGATGCTGAGGCAGTCTCCGTTTGGCGGAGGTCACGTCTAGAGTTCTCTCATCGAAGTGCTTTCTCGTGAACTGTCGTTTTTGCCAGTGTCCGATGCCAGGATGAATGGTTAAACACGAAACGTGTATTGGCCGTGAGCAAGACCAAAGGGAAGGCGAGAATCCTATGAAAAGCGTTTCGATACTTCCAATTCTTGCAGTGCTAGCGGTGTCGGGAATGGCACAAAGTTCGTCGCCCGGGACCGCCCCATCGTCCCCTGCAAAGAGCATCGGGCTGTTTGCATATCCAAAGAATCAGCAGAACGCTGATCAGCAACTCAAGGACGAGACTGAGTGCTACGGTGCCGCGAAACAGCAGACCGGAGTGGATCCGCAGGCGCTTCCACCAGCACCACCCAGTGCTGAGGAACAGAAGTCTGCACAAGAGCAGGCTGCAAAGCAAGCTGCAGGGTCAACACCCAAGGGCGGGGCCGTGAAAGGTTCCGCTAAGGGAGCGGCTGGAGGCGCTGCAATTGGCGCAATTGCCGGAGATGCAGGAACGGGCGCCGCAATCGGGGCAACGGCTGGCGCCGTGCGCGGGCGACGGCAGCAGAAAAAGGCACAGAAAGAGGCCGGACAACAAGCCGCACAACAGACTGCCCAGGCGCAGCAACAATCACAGGCCCAGGCTCAGGCCGAACATCAGGGAACCCTAGACACGTTCAGGAGGGCGTTCTCGGCATGCATGGATGCGCGTGCATATTCGGTTAAGTGAGCGACAGTCCTCAGTTGCAGGATGGATCATCCTGGAAGGTACTGCTTCCCAACATCTTCGCAAGGAAGCGTCCGCAACTTATGATCTTCTGAGATAGAGCCTCATCCCGCAGCGCATCAGGCGATAGGGCGTACTTCGCTGTGTTCATGGACTTTTTTGCTTCGACCAGTTTATTGCTCCATTCATGCACAGCCTCGAACTCATTTGTGAGCAGCTGCAGGGCCTTTCTATCACCTTCCGTAGAAGCTGCAGCGGACGCCAATCTGAGATTGTTCGCAGCTTGCTCGCGGTAGTTGGCTGCCCAGTCTTCCGTGATCTGGTAATTGTTCTGGACCGCATTGGCCATAGTGCTCGCCCACTCCCTCATCGTTGCGAACTCTTCAATTCCTGCGCGCATGAATTCTCGTGACAACGCGGAATTGTCCGCCGGAGAATGTGCCGCATCACCTAAAGCGTCTGCTGCTGGAGGGTTTGAATCGGACGCACGCATCCTGAGGACAATCTGGTTTGCTTTGAAGCTCAGTGAAGCATTCGCGATCTCCACAAGAGATTGCAGATCGACGTATGCACGCCCGTCTTTTTGGATCACTGCCGCTTGTCCAGCGTGCCCATCTATCACCAGAACCCGCGGCTGCTGGTCACCTTGCGCAAGGTTCAAGGATGGATGAGCCAGAAGTAACGATGTCGTCAAAAGAAGATAACGAAACTTGCTTCGCATAATATTGTCCCCAAAGAGGCTTCTTCAGTCCTGCCCAGAGTGCTGGCGAAGTGAGCCGTGGCCTGATTTCTCCGCACGGGAAGGATACGACTGACTCCTCCAGCGAGATGATCCCTCGAGTCAGCGCACAGTGTAACGGCCACACCAAAAACCTTGAACTGTCAAGAGTGATAGGTAGTAGGAGGTCAGGAGAAAAAATTCTTTATGCGAATAACTAGTACTTTTGCTAGTTCATGCAATGCTTGCGGGCGTCGAACATAAACGCCAAAAGGACGGGTTGCTGGTGGCCCGCCATGGTGGCGGACCATCGGCGAGATTCAGTGGGCTTGCATATGAAACACCAAGAATGGCTCCTTGCTTTGGTTGGCGTGTGCCTGCTCTCTGGCCTTCAAATGGCAGCGCAAGACAATCAGGCCACCCCCTCGCAGTCTCGTGAAGATCAAAAGCGGAAGCACATCGCCGCCAAAGATAACATACAGG
>Ga0209418_1000018_pt1 | contig 7156 bp, 3 predicted proteins | sample TexAe_OM2H0_M1_FD_187937 | JGI IMG/M metagenome (GOLD analysis project Ga0209418, IMG submission 187937) | Forest soil microbial communities from Davy Crockett National Forest, Groveton, Texas, USA - Texas A ecozone_OM2H0_M1 (SPAdes) (version 2) | ecosystem: Environmental > Terrestrial > Soil >...
GATCTAAAAAACGCCGGTTACCGACCTATTCGACGATCATCATCACCGGATCGCGTTCGCGAAATCGCTTTTCTGCTGCGTTTTCGGGTTGATGGAGGAACGCTTAGAACTCCCTAGACAGCCCGCAAAAAGGCGAAAAAGCGAGGTATCAGGATAGCGGATCATTCAGAAACGTCGATCCTGGGCCATCCTGGAGCGTCGGTTTTACGTTTTTACCTTTGATTTTTCCAATCCTTCATTTTCGCTAGGCTGAGTGGCCGCTAAAAAGCTCGAAACGGCTCAAGCCAGAGATCGATTTATGAAATTTATTGGGGAGCAGCGACGACTCACCCGAAGAGGATTAAGCTATGGCCGATGTTCCGACCGTAGCGCCGGCTAGTCCACCACCTACGCCGCAGATCAACGTTGCCGCCGCGGGCGCCCTTTAATCGTGAAACCATCGACGAAACGCAGCGGCTTTCGTTCCGCAGCCTAAAAACCTGGCTAGTACATAGACTGAGCTGCGGCGATGGAAGCGGTTATCTCGTCATTCAATTTCTATCCTGCGTAACGGACGTGTTGGTTAAGCCACGAAATAGATTCGTCGATGCGATGAGGGTTACGACTTAGTGCCCAAGACATTCGAACCCTCTACGTATCGTTGCCAGTGCAGCTCTCGAAGTACCGCCATGTATTTCTGGACGGCCTCGAGATTTGGAAACTCCTCGACTCCCGCCCACATCCATTGGTCTGACGACCAATATGTGTTGCAATGAACTATGGTCTTGCCACCCAATTTTTGGAGAGCTTCGTGAAGCTTGCCTAAGAGGCTTTCTTGCTCTTCCTTAGATAACTGATACCAGTCTGGCAGGAACCTGCCGGTAAAGAACTTATAAATTGGCTCGGACATTTTAGATTCCTCTTAGATTGAATCGTTGAGAATTCGCAGTGGCTTGTCGAGCAGATTCTAACAATTCATTGTCAGGTGTGTAACCATGGTTACGTTTTTCTAACAGTTACAAATGAGTAACGGTCGTTGCACTTTTGATCTAATCTCGCGGTAAACACACAAGACACACATGGCTGATCAACAACATCAGGCCGCCGCTTCTGCCCAATTCAAACGACTAAGATTAGCCGATCTCATAGGACCTATCTTTTCTAAGAATTCCGACCATTAACGTTGGGCCGATCTCATACGTTTGCACCAGCATCCACAACGAATCGATAGAAACCGCGAGGGGCCCGGGCGGTGAATCTATTAAGAACAACGCGTTCTTTCTGACAGGTCATACCGGGAACTAACATTGTGAAAGCCAACGTCTGAACGAAAGCCTCCAACTGTCGGGGTTCCAACCAAAAGCAGCCGCTTATTCCCTTTAAATCGATGGAATATGTTCCCACAAGCAGCTGTCGGGCGCCTGGGATTAATCAATTGTAAAGCGGAGTAGTTACAACGTCTTTTGAAGAAGTGTGGCAACTTAGTCGGCCACATCGGCGTTATGCATCCGCGGCAGGTTAGTCTACTTGGCTTAGAAAATTCTGGTGGAGAAGCCGGCCTTTCTCTCGAAGGGACTAGGCGTCTAGTTCTAAGGTGCAATTGCTGGTTTCGAGGATCGCCCGAGTTTTCCTCCATACGCTAGGCAGCTTTTGCTTCCTCTTGTTCATGTGGCGCGCTGTGAAACTAATTAACAACAATTGTTGAATGGGGTTTGTACCTAGCGGAAGCGTTCATAATCAAATGTAAAACGTGGCAACCTCTTCAGCTTCTCCTGAAAAATAACCCTTTCAATTGCTGCCGAACGAATCGCCAGAAGTACTGCCACCCTTCTCGGCGAACGGCTTCTGTTTTACTTGCAGTTAAGTCCAGGGGAAATTCCGTTCCATGGTATAGCCCAGTAAATGGAATGGCGCCGCGCAACAACAGATGCTTCAAAAAAGTGCCATGTGTCTGGAGAATCACCCATCCGGTATGTTCAGTTTCCGTTTGACAGTCTTGGACTTCTCCTGCGGAGTCGAAGTTAAAATCGTTGACCTGATGAAGGCCTCGCCACCTCAGATTGAGCCGGATAGCGCCAGCCGATCCGCGTGGATAATAGCTCATTACTACAGCTTTATCCGCTTTCGCCTCCGCCTTGCCTTTGCCTGCTTCTGCCGCGACAGATTGCGCGTATTTTTGGATAAAGCTGAGCTCTTGTGCGTCATCTGAGCGAAAAGAAGATAACTTTTGAAATGTCGTCATGGCACCTACAACGCCTTTTTTGGGTCGACATTTCAGTTTTTTTGCCGGCGGGTTTTACTTTCTTAGAAAACACGAAGGTGCTAAGAAGAGCGTTGGGTAGATTTACGCTGCTCACCCATGAACCAGGACCAAAGCTCGGTCCCATTTGCGCCGGGGCGGTTTGACCCGACGCACTGGAGTTTGGTGCTGGAGGCTGCTCAAAGCGAGGCGCCGGGGGCGGTGGAAGCCCTGGCAGAACTCTGCACCCGGTATTGGCCGCCACTCTATGCTTTTGTGCGGCATCGGAGTCACTCGCCTGAGAACGCCCAAGACTTGGTCCAAGGCTTTTTTGAACATCTTATCGCCAGCCATGGCTTACGTTCGGTCGCTCCGGCCAAAGGGCGGTTTCGTTCCTTTTTACTGGCCTCGTTTCAAAACTACACGGTGACCGAAATCCGCCGGACACACCGGGAAAAACGCGGCGGCCGTGCGGAACTGATCCGGCTAGATTGGGAAAATGCCGAGGGACGACTCGCATTCGAGGTCGCCGACCCGCTCACCCCAGAAATCCTCTACGATGCTCAATGGGCTCTTTTGCTCTTGGAGCGGGCAACCAAGCGGCTCGAACAAGAATACGAAACGAGTGGCAAAGCACAGATTTTTGCGACTCTACAGGGGTTTTTAGGCAACGAAGGTTCGCAAGGGAAGGTCTCCTATGAAGAATCGGCTCGGGCCCTCCAGAGCAGCGTGTCAGCAATTAGAACCATGGTTCATCGATTCCGGCGCCGCCATGGTCAACTGGTACGTGAAGAAGTGGCGCAAACAGTGACGGACCCGGCGCAGGTCGACGCCGAAGTGCATGCGCTTTGTGAGGCGCTCATCGCCGCTGGAAGGCGTGTCTGCCGTAGTGACCACGCCGGCGTATTTGTATGAGCTCAGGCGCGGACCACTTGCCAGAAACGAGCTCGGTAGCGGGAACGCAAGTCTGTCCTGCCTGCGGGACTCCTTATCTAACGAAAAAATCGAAGGGCTGCGCTGTGTGTCTCATGCGGGGAGCCCTAGAGTCCGAACTCGACGCTCAAGTCGACTTGCCGACTAAGGGACCGGAATCCTCCGGCCAAGTCCGTTTTCATCACTACGAGATCCTCCGGCGCGAAGACGGCGCCTTCGAAGAGCTGGGCCGCGGGGCCATGGGTGTTACTTATCGTGCCCTCGATACTGTGTTGGGTCACACGGTAGCGCTCAAGGTGCTCGATTCGCGGCTAGCCGCTCACCCTCAAGCCCGTGAACGCTTTTTACGCGAAGCCCGTGCCGCCGCGCGTCTACGGCACGTCAACGTGGCGTCAGTTTTTTATTACGGGGTGCGCCCAAGCGACGGTCAATGCTTCTACGCGATGGAATTGGTCGAGGGTGAGACGGTAGACGCCCGCGTGCGCCGCACTGGGCCGCTTCCCGTGCCCGTCTCGCTGGAGATCATCACACAAGTGGCCCACGCGTTAGCAGCTGCGGAGAGCCAAGGCGTGGTACACCGGGATCTAAAACCCGCTAACCTGATGCTGGTTAGTGATGGACCGGAAATGGTGGCGAAGGTTATCGATTTCGGCTTGGCCAAGGCAGCGGACGTCGCGGGCGCGAGCGATCTGACCGATGGAGGGTTTGTAGGTACGCCGGCTTTTACTAGTCCAGAACAAAGTGTTGGTGGGCCCGTTGATACACGTTCGGACCTCTACACGTTGGGTATCACGCTTTGGGCGATGCTGACGGGCCAGGCTCCGTTTCGAGGCAGTCCCGAGGAGGTTCGGCAGCAGCACCAACGGGCGCCTTTGCCGCTCGAGCAACTCCGAGCTGTCCCACAGCCGGTCGTAGCACTGCTCAAAAAGTTCCTCGAAAAGGACCCCTGTCAGCGGTTCCAACACCCGACCGAACTACTGCAGGTCCTGCCGAGAGTGTCGGCCGCAATTAATGCAGGGCGTACCCTCAGCGATCGCCGTCTACGACCGGCGCTTCATGGCACTACGCCTCAGAAGGCCCAGGCATTACCACGAGGACCAAATCGCGTTTCAATAGCTCGATTACCCGTGACAGGAAGCGATTTGTTTGGCCGGGAAGAAGATATCGCTTTGTTGGATTCAGCATGGGCAAACCAGCGAGTGAATATTGTTACGATCGCTGCCTGGGCAGGAGTCGGAAAGTCCACGCTCGTTAACCATTGGCTTCGGCGGATGGCGGCTAACCATTATCGTTCGGCAGAACTTGTTTTTGGGTGGTCCTTCTACAGACAGGGCAGCAGTGGGGGCACTTCGTCTGCAGATGAATTTCTTGATGCTGCCCTGTCTTGGTTTGGCGATCCAGATCCGCGGCTCGGAACGGCATGGGAGAAAGGCGAGAGGCTGGCGAAGCTCGTTGCGCGTCACCGAGCCTTATTGGTGCTGGATGGCCTGGAACCGCTCCAAAATCCCCCTGGGCCACAGGAAGGCCGAATCCGAGAGCCTTCCCTCCAGGCACTTCTGCGCGAGCTTGCTGCTTTCAATAAGGGGCTTTGCGTGATCACCACGCGGATGCCGATCGCCGATATTGCAGATCACGACGGCACTTCGGCTCTGCGTCGCAACCTTGAACTACTATCCAGCGATGCTGGCGCAAAACTGCTCCGGACGTTAGGCGTAAAGGGAGATGAAGCGGAGCTGCGAAGTGCCAGTGAGGAGTTCGGCGGCCATTGTCTGGCGTTAACGTTGCTAGGAAGCTATCTGGCCGATGCCTATAATGGAGACATTCGTCGGCGGAAAGAAGTGTCAGAACGCCTTACTAGCGATGTACGACAAGGATTCCATGCGCGAAAAGCAATGGAGTCTTACCAAAACTGGTTTGGCGAGGGTCCTGAACTGTCCGTTCTCCGCATATTAGGTCTATTCGATCGACCCGCCGACGAGAAGGCGCTTGAAGCCATATTGACTCCACCTGCGATCGGAGGTGTTACCGAGTCATTAGTCGGTCTGAGCCAAACCGAGTGGAGAATGATTCTCGCCAGGTTAAGAAGAGCAAGACTGCTCGCTCGTGAAGATCCACAAAATCCTGGACAGCTGGATACGCATCCTCTCGTTCGTGAATATTTTGGCGAACAGCTCCGGAGTCAGCAAACAGACGCGTGGAAGGAATGTAATCGGCGGCTCTTTTACTATTATCGGACGCTTGCGCCGCAATTGCCGAATAGTTTCAGGGAAATGGAGCCACTTTTTTCAGCCGTCATCTGCGGCTGCAATGCAGGTTTACTTCGCGAGGCGCTTCATGAGGTTTACCTTCCGCAAATTCAGCGGGGGAATTCCTACTTTGCGGCTAATGTTCTTGGAGTGAGGGGGCCATTGCTCTCGGTTTTAGTTCATTTCTTCGAACACGAGCGCTGGGGATCACCGGCGGAAACTGCTGTTGAGGGACAGAGTCTCAATGGGGAAGATCAGCTCTTAATTCTCATGCAGGCGGCGCTATATCTATCAGCTACACGAGAATCAACACCCGAGATCCGAATTTGCTACGAGCGCGCGGCGTTTCTGTGCCATTCGCTTAATCGCCCCCTGGTTCTCTATGCGATACTAATGGGTCAGTGGCGCCATTCCGCCATGACCGACAAGCTGACTGCAACGATGCAGATTGCCAAAAGAATTTACTCGCTGGCGCAGGAGCAGAATGAACCGGAACGAATGATAGGGGCCTACACCGTGATGGGAGCGACGCTCTACCTTTTGGGCGATTTCGAGACCGCACGGCAATATTGGATGCGTGGTGTTAAGGTCTGGCGATCCGGAGGCGTACGGTCTTCGTTCGAGGAGGTCGACTCGCAAGTTGTCGCTTGTCTGTACCACGAGGCCCTAATGGAGTGGCATTTCGGAGAGATTGCCTCCTCCCGACTGACCATGGCGGAGGCGATCTCACTGGCAAAGGAGCTGAACGATATGCACGGGTTAGCCCTGGCGCTGTATTATTCAGCGGTTCTCGGTTACTTTGAGCTTAATCCTGCTGTAGTGGAGCACTTGGCATCGGGTTTGATTGAGCTTTCAACGCGTCAGAATTTTGCGCATTTGCTGGCTACGGGCGCTGTTTGTCGCGGTTGGGCGCGCAGCGCATCCGGTAACACAGCTGCAGGCATTGCTGAGATCGAGGAGGGAATAAGGGACTATCGGGCAATAGGCTCGATGATGTTTCTGCCGTTTTTCCTAGCGCTAAAGGCTGAAGCCTTGCACCTGGCAAATCGTACCGCCGAAGCCCTTGAGGCAATAAGGGAAGCGGAAGTACTCGCTGAAAGATTTGAAAGCCGTTATTGGCATGCCGAACTGCACCGGCTGCGGGGCGTGTTTCTCGCGGCGTTCGGTGCTAGGGAGAGCGAAATTGAGACTTCCTTTGACATGGCGATCCGGATAGCCAAGCAGCAGAGATCAATTTCATTATTAAGACGCGCAGAGGCAAGCCTTACAGAATTCCATAGCCAACGTGGAAGGAAGAACGAAGATCGTGATGCCACGGCCACGGTCACTCATCTAAGCTCACGGAGCAGATCCCCGCACAAGCCAACTGCCGCGTCGTTTAGGCCGACAAAATTGGGGCCGAAGAAGATTTCAGTTGCCAGATTGCCGGTCACAGGAGGCGAGGTTTTCGGTCGAGACGAGGATATCGCTTTCTTGAACGATGCATGGGCAAACCAGCACGTAAACGTTGTAACAATCGTTGCCTGGGCTGGTGTCGGAAAGTCGACGCTCGTCAATTGTTGGCTCCGACGGATGGCTGCTGAACACTATCGTGGGGCGCAACTCGTTTTTGGCTGGTCCTTCTATAGACAGGGTTCTAGCGGTGGTACCTCATCGGCCGACGAATTTCTTGACGCGGCTCTTACTTGGTTTGGAGATCCAGATCCGCGGCTTGGAACCGCATGGGAGAAGGGTGAGAGATTGGCGAAGCTGGTTTCAC
>Ga0209418_1000020_pt1 | contig 7144 bp, 5 predicted proteins | sample TexAe_OM2H0_M1_FD_187937 | JGI IMG/M metagenome (GOLD analysis project Ga0209418, IMG submission 187937) | Forest soil microbial communities from Davy Crockett National Forest, Groveton, Texas, USA - Texas A ecozone_OM2H0_M1 (SPAdes) (version 2) | ecosystem: Environmental > Terrestrial > Soil >...
CTTGAATTGGATTAACCACCCAGCCTTGTGCGGTCCTCAGGAGAGAAAACGATGTGGGAAGACGCTTCCTACTGCTGGGTGGTAACCTGCAAAAACCACCTCTATCACATTCCACGCAACTTCATCTATAGACATAAAATCCCCCTCGCCGAGACCGACGCTGTCGCCTCGCGCCCTCCGGTCGAGCGGCTTTTCCGAGTGCGCTGCGATAGCTGCGGGAAGGAATATGTCTATAAGCCTTCCGAGGTCTTGAGAATTGAGAAAGAGCTTCCCGATGGGTTCGAACCGCATCCGCTGTTCCGGGAAGAGCAAGCTTGACGTTCAACAGCTCTTTCAGTAGCTTTCCAGCCGCGTAAGCACTATCGAGAATCCGGCCACGCGTCTGGTGCACAGGGACCGCCAGACGGGTTTTGGAAAAGCACGGACAGGCAGATCGGTTGGGACGAGCCGGAGGGATGGTCTGCCCTGATTCCAGAGCGACCCGCTGAGCTACGTGGTCTTTGTTTGCTTTTTTGAAGGAATGAGGAGGTCATCCCAGGAAGATGACGCTCACTAAGAACTCCGCCTCACGAGTGAGAACCTGGCAAGAAGAAGCAGACATGCTTTTATCTCTGCTTGATTGCGTCGTTCCGGAGCGCGAAGCCGTGTTCGCCAGTTCAGAGTTTTTCACCGGCAAGAGATTCTACGATCTCTGTTTGGAGAACGAGGCTCGAACGCCTGAAGAACTTGAAAAGAAATTGGGGCCAGAATACAAAATCAACGTCTTGGCCAAAAACAAAGAGCAGGGATGCTCCTTCGCCCGCAAGCTACGAGAACTGGGACACAAAATGGTGTTGACGCCCGTGGTCTTCAACGTCAGCGCCCTGAACGACGGGCGAAACTGGTCCGGCAGCGAGTATATGGGTTTTTGGGATCTGATTATCGCAAAAAAGTGTCACGCCGTTTATCTCAACGAATTCTGGCAATTTGGCGACAGCTGTGTCTTCCACTACATCGCAGGATTGAGGACCGGGAAAAAGCTGTTGGATCATGCCGGCAATTTTGTCGTACTTGATTCCGCACGGAAGATGGTCACGTCTGCGATCAGACGCTTAGAAGACTACGGGTTCGATGTGTTTAACCTGCATGAAGCGCTGACCGTCCTCAAAACCTTCTCGTCCGTTGGATGAAGGATCTTTGGGCCAGCTTTCGATCCGCCAGACGCAACCAGCAGCACCGCCAGCACTGTGAACCCGTCAGGAGCAATCGTTGGTTTTTACACGGACAGTCATGGAGTCGGTCACGGATACCTGTACCGCGGGACGTTTACCACGATTGATTTTCCGGGGGCCACGTTCACGTTTGGCGGAGCGAATAACCCCGAAGGAGACATCGTAGGCTTATACACCTCAGGGGTCACCCAAATCCGGCCATGTAGGGTCAGCTGAAAACCGGCCATAAGAAGGCCCGGGACATTGACTCCGACAAGAGCCCTTATAGGCTCAGTCGGCATGAGCAATGTCTTGAGCGAAGAGAAGAAACAGCAAGTCATCGCACTGGGGAAGCTCGGATGGCCTTTACGGCGCATCGAGCAAGTCACTGGTGTCCGTAGAGAAACAGCGAGTGTTTACCTAAAGTCAGCCGGGGTAGTGGTGTGTCTGCCCGGGTGGGGACGGCGAGCACCGGTAAAACCGGCCATAGGGGTGACCACCGACCCCGATCCGTCAAAACCGGCCATAGGGGTGACCACCGACTCTGGCCAGCCGATTTCAGCTCCAACTACCCAGCAAGATCGGGCCACCAGTGTCTGCGAGCCGTACCGCGCACTGATTGAGGAGGGACTCGGTCGTGGCCGGAATGCCATGGCCATCTGGCAAGATTTGGTTTCCGATCACGGCTTTCCCCACGGTTACCAGACCGTGAAGCGCTTTGTGCGGAAGCTGCGCGGATCGGAGGGGCCGCAAGCCGCGGGAATCATCCTGACTCCTGCGGGAGAAGAGGGTCAGGTCGATTACGGGTCAGGTCCGATGGTGCGTGACTCGCAGAGCGGCAAGTACCGCCGAACGCGACTATTCGTACTGACGCTCGGCTACAGCCGCAAATGCGTACGCTTTCTGGTATGGCGTTCGAGTGCACGCATCTGGGCGGAACTGCATGAGAAAGCTTTTCGGCGCTTAGGTGGCTGCACCAGAGTTGTAGTCCTCGACAATTTGAAAGAAGGTGTGCTGCTTCCCGACATCTACGATCCTCTTCTCAATCCACTGTTTCGAGATGTCCTTGCACATTACGGTGTGGTGGCGCTGCCTTGCCGGATCAAAGATCCGGATCGCAAAGGGAAAGTGGAATCAGGGGTCGGCCACACGAAGAAAACGCCTCTGAAAGGGATGCGCTTCGAGAGCCTGGAAGAAGCGCAGGCGTATCTGGATCGCTGGGAAGAGCGCTGGGCGGACACGCGGATCCATGGCACAACCAAGCGACAGGTTGCGGCCATGTTCGCCGAAGAAAAGCCGTACTTGCTGCCTCTGCCTCTGGAACCGTTCCGCTATTACCAATACGGAGAACGCGTCGTTCATCTGGACGGTTGCGTGGAGGTGGAAGCGGCTTATTACGGCTTGCCGCCAGGATGGATCGGACGAAGTGTCAAAGTGCAATGGGATGCGCTGTACGTGCGTATCCTGCATCCGCATACCAACCAACTTCTTCGCGAGCACCTGCGCCAGAAACGCGGTGGATATCGCATCCAGGAAGAAGACCACCCCAAGAAAATGCCGCTGAGCACGGCGCAGTTGTTGCGGCGCGCCGAACACGCCGGAACCCAGATCGGCAAGCTCTGCCAGTTGATCTATCAGCAGCAAGCAGAGACCGGCATCCGCCGCATCCTGGGAATGCATTCCCTGATTAAGAAATATGGGGCTGCGGCGGTCGAAGACGCCTGCGCCACCGCTCTCGACATCGGCGTGCAGGAGTACCGCTTCGTGCGCCGTTATCTGGAACGCCGCCCGCACCCGCAAATGTTCTTACGGCAGATCGATCCCCTGATTCGCGAGCTCACCGAGTATCGCGATTTCATCAATCTCAAAATCAAGGAGCAACCAGAATGAATCTGATCGAGTTGAATCGTTCCTTACGGCAACTGCGCTTGGGAGGTATCGCTGCGGTGCTAGAAACACGCCTGCAGCAAGCCCAAGCGGAACCGATGGCCCCCATCGACTTCCTGTCCTGTCTGGTATCCGATGAACTGACTCGTCGCGGCGACCGACTGTTGGAACGGCGCCGCAAACAAGCACAATTTCGCGATCCGCAGGTGACGCTCGACAACTTCGATTTCAACTTCAACAAGAAAATGAATCGGAGCCTGGTCTTCGATCTGGCAACAGCCACGTTCATCGCCCGCCGTGAGGATGCGCTTTTTCTCGGTCCACCCGGCACCGGGAAAAGTCACTTGGCTCAGGCCATCGGGCAGGCGGTCATCGGCCAAGGCTATCGGGTGATCTACCGTGAGGCGCACGTTCTGCTCGAGGAAATCGCCGAAGCGGCCCTCGACGGAAAACGCAAAGAGCACATGGAACTACTGGCCACCGTGCCTCTGCTGATCATCGATGACTTGGGAATGCGTAAGTTAGGGCCCACAGCGGCAGAAGAGCTGCTAGAGATCGTCATGCGCCGTTACGAACGCACGAGCACGTTGGTGACGTCGAACAGACCGGTCGAGGACTGGGGAAAACTGCTCGGTGACAGCGCGGCTGTCACCGCTATGCTCGACCGCCTTCTCCACCACGGCCATATCCTCAAATGCGGGCCGCGGAGCTGGAGAACCAAATTGCCGGCGGAACAATGAGCACCACGTCGAAAAGTAGCCAGAAAGCCACAACCTGAACTATGGGAGACCTTGAGAAAATGCCCCCACGGCCCTGTAAACGAGATTTTTTCGAGCTTCGAGGAGGAAATGGCCCTCCACTTCGAAATCTCGGAGATTAAACTTGTAAGGAAAGCGAACGGCAGAGTACAACATCTAAGTCCCGGGCCATATGGCCGGTTTTGAAGTGACCACGTATGGCCGGTTTTGACCTGACCACTGAGGATCTCTGGTTTCGCTTAGAAATCTGCAGCAAATAAAAATCAACGTCGATCCTTTCAATGTTCAGGATTCGCTAGTCTTGGAATTTCCTGACCAAAGCGAACGTATTCCTCCTCCAGACACCACCCCGGGCACGATAAATCCGGTCACTGGGGAAATTCATTTAGGTGCATCAAACAATCGCAGGACCGCGTACCGATATAGTGGGTCGCTGGTCGCTTACCAGATGAAAGTGTTGCAAGTCTTAAAACCGCTTCAGACTGGCCAAAAGTTGTGAGTCGGATATCTGGTTAAACAAGCGCAAGCTGCCCGGTCAAAGGGGAGCCGCACTTCGCGACCATGATCACGTCACACCCTCCAACTGACGAAGGTTCGTCAGGCAATCTAGATGTTCGCTGGTGCGTGTTTTTTCCAGTAGGCAAGCAACCCCAAGACACACTGCCCTTGGACCTAGTCGGAATCTGCCGAAACATCACTATTAATCTGCATGGATTTTTCTTCTTGGATTCGGGGAGGTTACGTATTGACGGACTGGAAGAGACTTTCAACCCCAACGGTCCGACGGTTGGTAAGACTTGTCTGAAATGGAACGAGGTCATAGCAACCGACGGCACCCTGGCAAGACTGCCTGGAGCACTGGCAACTTTTAGCCAAAATGAGTCGCTCACCCACACGCAATCTCTTGAACTCGTGGGTGCAATCCGCAATACAAAACTTTGGGCTAACTTCAAAAAACCAATCTGCCAGCTCGAAAGATGGTTACCACGTTGGCGCATCGGAAAAGAGACGTGGGTATGCATCGCTGACAGCGAGAACAAAACCTGCCAAATATCGTCGAAAACCAGCTGCTGCGACATAGGAAAAAGCTTGACCAATCAACAACATGCTAAATTTTTGTCAAGTTGTAGGCCATTGTTGCGGCAATCAGCTTTTGGCCGACAAGATCTGGGCGATATCGTTGCGTCCTTGGAGGTTGGTTTGGGCTTCTTCCTGGATGCCGCGAAGGATCCGGACGGCTTCCTGATGTTGGCGCCGAGACTCCACGGTGTTACCGTCCAGCGCTGCTAATTGGCCAAGAAGATCGTGACATTGAGCGAGTAGCTCGTCCGCACCCAGTTTTTCGCTAGCTACGAGAGCGCGCTGCAATTCAACGTGCGCTTGTGCGTGCTTCTTCGACTGAATCAGAGCTTTCGAGAGATAAATGGTGCACTGAAGCGAAAGATATTTCAGTCCGATCGTGTTTGCTGATTCGCGGATAGATTCCAAGCTGGCGATGCTATTTTGCGCATTTTCTGCGCCGACCGGGAGCTTAGCGAGATTAAACCTGCTAGTCAGCATGATCTCGCGGTCGGTGGTGCGAGCAGCGGCGTCGTAGGCGTCCTTGTACTGAGCGCTTGCGGCTTTGAAATCGCCCCGGTAATAAAAATTGTCACCCTGAATTCCTTTCACTTTTGCGACTAAGTTCTTGTTCTTGAGTTCAACGGCTAAATTCAGTGCCCGACTAAGTTGCAGCTGCGCATCTTCACTTCTCCCTATTTGAGCAAGCACGGCACCGTAACCGCTCAGGATCTGAGCCGTCCAATCCCCCTGCGGCTCCAACTCCTGAAAGGTCTTGAGAGCCTCGGTGTGAGCGGTCAAAGCAGCACCGTAACGGCCTCTGAGTGCAAAGACCGTGCCCGTGCTATACGTCTCGATGGCCGCCCCGCGCCGGTCGCCCATTCTGCGACGCAATTCGAGGGCTCTCAGATATTGCGAGAGAGCTTGATCGTATAACCCAAGATGCACTGAAGTTTCCGCCAGATTGTGCAGGGTATCCGCAATGTCGCCGTCCACTTGGAGTTTTTCTCGCCGCTGCAGCGCTTGTTCAAAATACGTATCGGCGTCCTGGTAATCACCTTTGGAAAGATAAGTATTGCCAATATTATTGAGCGCTAGCGCTTGGTTGGATTCATCCCCCGTTTCAGTCCGAATTTGCAGGGACTCTTTAAAAAGACCAAGGGCTTTGTCATGTTCGCCACGATCGTTGTAGAAGTTGCCCAAATCGTTCAAAACACCGGCAATCCCCGCTTTGTCGCCAGCTTCTCGCAACAACTTCAGCGCTTCTTTATAGCCGCGCACCGCCAGGTCAGGTTTGCCCATAGCTCGCTGAACTTGGGCGATCGCACTCAAACTCTCAGCGATGCCACTTTTCAATCCGAGTCTGCGCTTGATCGCCAACGAGTCCTCAAAGCTCCGAAGCGCTTCCGTCGAGCGATTCAATGCCTGGTAGGCAACACCCATCGCTTGCAGAATGTCGGCCCTCTGTTCGTCCTGATTAAACTGAATTGCCAGGTTTAAGGCGGAGCTCAGGTAATCAAGACCCTTTTGCGCATCTCCACCCTCGATCTCCACACGACCTTGGGCGAGCAAAGCGTCCACGCGCTTGGGGTCAAGGGAGCGCACTCTCGTGTAATACTCACGGGCCTTCGCGTAGTCTCCGGAAGCCTCGTAAAGTGAGGCTAATTCGAAGAGAATGTCTGAGTCGCCCGGTTGCACTTTTGCGAGTTCCATGTAAGCGGCGATGGCCTTGGGGTAGTCCTTCATGATCTTCGAATGGGAAGCGGAAATCAGATATTTCTCTTGTGGTGATAGATTCTGACTAAGCTCGGTAGCCCGGAGTGATACAGCTTCGGCGTCGGTATCCTGACCCAGCAGAGCGTAGGTTTCGGCTAACTTGGAAAATGCCAAAGCGAAATTGGGGTCTTCTTTGGTTGAGGAGAGAAAATGTTTGGCAGCTCCCATCTCATCACCCTTGCGCGCGGCTTGGACGCCTTGATCAAAGAGGCGCAGGGCCTCTAGCGAAGTCGAGGATGGCTTGATCGCGCGAGTCTCCAATTCTTGAACGGCGTCCCAGCCCAGAGAAAGGTTAGCGCGAATCTCCTTGGCCAATCCGTCGACTGCGTTTAAGACTTCCTTTTCGCCGTTGGCCTCCTTTCTGAATGAAACGCTGCGACCCAGCTTGGTATCTTGCAGCGTCAAATCTATTCGCAATTGATCCCCATATTTGGCGTACTGACCCCAGACGATCACCTCGGCATTGCCATATTC
>Ga0209418_1000021_pt1 | contig 7067 bp, 10 predicted proteins | sample TexAe_OM2H0_M1_FD_187937 | JGI IMG/M metagenome (GOLD analysis project Ga0209418, IMG submission 187937) | Forest soil microbial communities from Davy Crockett National Forest, Groveton, Texas, USA - Texas A ecozone_OM2H0_M1 (SPAdes) (version 2) | ecosystem: Environmental > Terrestrial > Soil >...
CACATTGGGCGGGCCCGCGCGGTAATCAGTCTTTATCGAGTTTGAGGGCGACGGAATTGATGCAATAGCGGAGGCCGGTCGGATCGGGCCCGTCGTCGAAGACATGGCCAAGGTGGGCGCCGCAACGGCTGCAAGTCACTTCGGTGCGGAGCATGCCGTGTGAGCGGTCCTCGGTCTTTTCCACGGCCTCCGGGGCCGCGGGATCGTAGAAGCTCGGCCAACCGCATCCGGAAGGAAACTTGGCGTCCGAACGAAAAAGGACATTCCCACAACAAGTGCATTTGTAGGTGCCCGGCGTTTCGGTGGATTCGTATTCGCCGGTGAAAGGCGGCTCCGTTCCCTTCTGCCGGGTGACATAATATTGATTGGGCGTGAGTTCGCGCTTCCACTCCGCATCGGTTTTCTGAACCTTTTCCGCCATAGTCCCCCCTGTACCTTCCAAGCTAACACCTTTTGAGTATCAGATTCGACGCACCGCCTTGACGTTTCGAGGTGCAACGCCAATCATGGGAATTGGCCCGCCCGCGAGGCAGGAGTATGGCCGAAAACACAGAAATTCAGTACGCCCAAAAGCGCCGTAGCCGCCGTGCCAGGATGACGAAGCCCCTCCGCGTGCGTCCTTCCGAACCGCGTGAACAACACTTCGAGGATCTTCCGGTCAGTGTAAACGTTTCAAAAGAAGGCATTTACTTCCAGTCTCGGCGGGAAAATTACTATAAGGGCATGCGCGTCTTCGTGACTTTCCCGTTCAGCTCCCCCCACGACCCGATGAACTGCGAGTACCACGCAGAGGTCGTTCGCGTCGAAAACTTGCCGAACGGTCGATTTGGGGTTGCCGTCCACCTGATGATGACCTTGAACTACAGCTCCAGCGCACCCCCTGGATCCATGTCTCGCGCCTGACACTCATTTGATTATCTGATGCGCTGTCGCCAAACTTTCGATTAGCGGATCGCTGCTCCCTCGTGTACTTTGGAGGCCTCATGTCTCGCCGGGCGCATCGACACCATCACCATCACGGCCTGCAGCCGCGCCCATCGAGCCCTGCCTAGCGCTTTCCTTCGAAAAGAGCTTGGATCAGCCCGCTGGCGCGAATCGCTCAGCGGGTTTTCTATTTTGGAGGCGACTGTGGAATTAGCGTTTGAAAAACAGGGAGGGCTGCTCCCGGCGGTGATTCAGGACTACGGAACAAAGGAGGTATTGATGGTCGGCTACCTTAACGCGGACGCGCTCGCCAAGACGCAACTGACCGGAGAAGTTCATTTCTTTTCGCGTTCGCGCAACCGGATTTGGAAAAAAGGAGAGACCAGCGGCCACGTGTTGCGGTTTCGTGAGCTGCGTTTCGATTGTGACGCAGACGCGCTGCTCATCCTCGTCGAGCCCCTTGGTCCAGGAGTGTGCCATGAAGGCTACCGAAGCTGCTTCTTTCGCCAACTCGAACTCGACGGAGCTTCCCGGGTCATCAGCGAACGCACGTTCACTCCGGAAGATTTTTATGGCCAGAAGGGACCGCAATGAGCTTGCTGAAACTAGGTATTCCCAAAGGCAGTTTGCAGGATGCGACGATCGATCTGCTGGCGCGGGCCGGGTGGAAGGTTACCATTAGCACGCGCAGCTATGTGCCGGCAATCGACGACTCGGAAATAAATTGCCTGCTGGTGCGCGCCCAGGAAATGGCTCGGTACGTCGAATCCGGGGCGCTCGATGCCGGAATCACGGGGCACGACTGGGTGGTGGAAACGCAAGCTGAGGTGGTGGAGCTTGCCGAGTTTCTGTATGCGAAGCAGCGGCTCGCCCGTGTGAAGTGGGTCCTCGCCGTGCCGGAAGATTCCTCGATTCGCGAACCGCGGGACCTCGAGGGCAAAGTGATCGCCACAGAAGTTGTTGGGATCACTGAGAAATATCTCGCCCGTCACGGGGTGAAAGCGCGCGTGGAGTTTTCCTGGGGAGCCACCGAAGTGAAAGTGCCGCAACTGGCGGACGCTATCGTTGAAGTAACCGAAACGGGCTCGTCACTCCGCGCCAACCGTTTCCGCATTCTGGATACGGTGCTTGAATCCTCGACCGTGTTCATCATGAACCGCAAAGCGGCAGAAGACGCGGCGAAGCGCGAGAAGGCGGATAATCTGGTGCTAATGCTGCAGGGAGCGATTGCGGCGGCGACGCGCGTAGGCTTGATGCTCAATGTACGCCGTGATGACCTGGCGGCAGTGCTGGCGGTGTTGCCCGCCCTGAAGAATCCCACCATTTCCGCGCTGAGCGATTCGGAATGGGTCGCGGTGAACACTATCATCGAGGAAGCGGTGGTCCGGCAGATTCTGCCGCGTCTGAAAGCAGCAAGGGCGCAAGGCATCGTGGAATATCCCTTGAACAAGATCGTGCTGTGATGCGGATACTCAAGCTCACTGGCGAAACGGAAGCGAAGCTGACGAAGCTGCGGGAAGGCGAAGACCGTGCCGCGCAGCGTGTGGCGTCGCAGATTGTCGCCGATGTACAGAAGGGCGGCGACGCTGCTCTGAACACATGGTCGCGCAGACTTGACGGTGTGGACCTCGGCCGCGAGGGACTCTGGGTTTCGCGCGCCGAAATGGCGGCAGCGAAAAAACGCGTGCCTGGCGAATTTCTTCGCGCTGTGGCCCACGCCGCGGAAAATGTGCGGTGCGTGGCGGAGCAGCAAATGCCTCGCGAGTGGTCGTTGCAGGTCGAGCCCGGCGTGCGAGTCTCGCAAATCGTGCGGCCTATCGAATCCGTTGGATGCTATATTCCCGGCGGACGGTTTGCACTGGTTTCGACACTGGTGATGACGGTGGTCCCGCCGCGCGTGGCGGGAGTGGGGCGAATCGTCGCGGTCTGTCCGCAAGCGAATGATGAACTCCTGGCGGCAGCGGATTTGCTGGGCGTAAGGTATCTGGCCCGAGTGGGTGGGGCGCAGGCGATTGCGGCGCTGGCCTACGGCACGAAGCGTATCGCGCGGGTTGGTAAGATTTTTGGCCCCGGCAACCGTTACGTAACGGCCGCGAAGCGGATCGTCAGCGCGGATTGCGCGATCGATTTGCCGGCGGGGCCGACGGAAGCGATTGTTCTGGCGGAGCGCGGCAACCCTCGCTGGATCGCCACAGATTTACTGGCACAAGCCGAACATGCGCCGGACGCAGGGAGCTATCTGGTCACAACTTCGGCAAAGCTTGCCGTGCAGGTGCAGCAGGAGGTCGCGGCGCAATTGAAGGCGCTCCCCCGTAACAATCCGGCGCAAACTTCTACGGCAAGAACGGGCGCCATTCTTCTCGCTCGCTCGTGGAAAGAAGCCGTCGCGTTCGTCAATCGCTTTGCGCCTGAACACCTGTCGCTTATGGAGAGCGATTCCGGCTTGCTGGAGCAGATTCATTCCGCGGGAACCGTTTTCCTTGGACCACTCAGCGCGCAGCCATTCGGAGACTACGCCAGCGGCAGCAATCACGTTCTGCCGACGGGCGGCTGGGCACGGCGGCGCGGCGGTTTGTCCGCCAGCGATTTCGTGAAGTGCATCAGCGTGCAGAAAATCGATAGCGCGGGCTTCCGCAGTCTCGCCGGTGATGTGCAGGTATTGGCTCGCGCTGAAGGCTTGCTTGCTCATGTCAATGCCGTTGAGGTGCGCAAGTGAAAACGCGGCTCCCTGTTCGAAAGGCTATTCTGCTTCGCCGTACCTATGAAGCGCCTGCCGAAGGACGCCGCGGAAAAATTCGCCTGGACTTCAACGAGAACACCAACGGCTGCAGCGAGGCCGCGAGAAAAGCGCTGGCACGCCTCAGCGCAAAGGAAATTGCCACGTACCCGGAATATGCGGAGCCCACGCGAAAGGTTTCGCGCTATTTTGACGTGCGACCTGACGAACTGCTCCTCACCAACGGCGGCGACGATGCTCTGCGCGTTTTCTTCGACACGTTTGTTGAGCCTGGTAGCCACATATTGATTTGCGAGCCAACATTTCCGATGTACCGCTACTACGCCGAGATCGCCGGTGCGCGCGTCGAGGCTTTGCAGTATGACCGCAACATGGGATTTCCGTTCGCCGAAGCACTGGCGGCCATGCGTAAGAGGCCGCGGCTGTTCTTCATCGCGAATCCGAACAACCCCACCGGCATGGTCGTGAACAGCGCTGACATTCTCAAGCTCCTCAGCGCTACCGCGCACACGGTAGTAGTCCTCGATGAAGCGTACGCGGAATTCGCGGTCGAAACCGCTGTGCCCTGGGTGCGCCGTTATCCGCATCTTTTCGTTGCGCGCACGTTTTCGAAGGCCGAGGGGCTCGCCGGGCTGCGCCTTGGCGCGGTCATCGGCCAGCGCGATTCGCTCGCTCTGGTGCGTCGCGCGATGCCTCCCTATCCCGTAAATATCGCGGCACTTGCGGCGGCGGTCGCTGCGATTGCGGAACGAAAGACGATTCTGCGCTACGTCCGCGACGTGAAAAAACTGCGGTCGTGGCTGACGCGAGAACTCGAAAAACGCAATGTGCGCGTTTTCCCGAGTTCCGCCAATTTCCTGCTGGCGGATTTCGGCAAGGCTGGCCCTGCATTTTTCCACAGACTCGCTCGCCATAATGTTCTCGTCCGAGAGCGCAGTAACGACCTGGGCCCCGGTTTCGCCCGCATCACCATCGGCACGGCGGCAGAGTTGAAGAAACTACTGAAGATTCTTGGACCAAACCGGGTGGAGCGCTAATGCCTCGAACCGTGCAAATTCGCCGCAACACCAAGGAAACGAAAATTGCATTGCGCTTGAATCTCGATGGCCGCGGCAAGGCGGAGATTTCCACGGGAATACCCTTTTTCGATCACATGCTCGATCTGCTGACACGCCACGGCGCCTTCGACCTTCGCCTGGAGGCCGTCGGCGACCTCAATGTGGATCAGCATCACACGGTCGAAGATGTCGGCATCGCCCTCGGCGAAGCGGTCAACGCCGCGCTCGGGAACAAACGCGGTATCCTGCGCGCCGGCTATTTTCTTATGCCCATGGACGAGACACTCGCTGCCGCCGCGATCGATCTCGGTGGACGCTCATTCTGCGTGATCAAAGCAAAATTTTCTGCCGCGCGCGTCGGAGACTTTCAGACCGAACTTGTCGAAGACTTTTTCGGAGGCTTTGCGCAAGCCGCCCACGCCAACGTGCACCTGCGCGTGCTCTACGGCCGCTCTACGCACCATCAGGTCGAGGCGCTTTTCAAAGCGTTTGCGCGCGCGTTGCGTTTCGCGGTTTCGCGCGACAAGCGCTTGCGCAATGTTCTGCCAAGCACGAAGGAATTGCTGTGAACATTACCTTGATTGATTACGGCGCGGGGAATGTCACTTCGGTGGCACGGGCGCTGCGCCGCCTGGGAGCGGATGTCTGTTCCACAAACCGTCCGGAGGAGATTGCCTCCGCCCGCTGCCTAATGCTTCCCGGTGTCGGCCACTGCGGCGTGCTACTTACTTCTCTCGACGCTCACGGTCTGCGTCAACCGCTTCTCGATGCCATCGCGCACCGGACGCCTTTTCTCGGCATTTGCCTCGGCCTGCAGGCGCTTTATGAAACGAGCGAAGAAGCACCGGCTCTTTTGGGCCTTGGCCTCCTCAAGGGGCAGGTCACGCAACTTCCTCAGAACGTGAAGCTGCCTCACATGGGTTGGAATCAGCTCCACGCCTTGCGCGCCAGCCGTCTTCTCGAGGGCATTTCTTCCGAGGCTTATTTTTATTTCGCTCACTCCTACGCTGCACCTGCCGGTGGTGCAGAATCGACCGCTACGTGCGAGCATGGGCGGGAGTTCACGGCCGTCGTGGAAAACGATCAAGCTTTCGGCGTGCAGTTCCATCCCGAAAAAAGCGGGGCTCCCGGCGCAAGGCTTCTTGACAATTTCCTGAGGCTCGCTGGATGACGCTGGCTCACCGAATCGTTCCCTGCCTCGATACGGACGGCGTTCGCGTGGTGAAGGGCGTCCATTTCGAAGGCTTGCGGGATGCCGGCGATCCCGTGGAACTCGCCGCCGCCTACGACGCCGAGGGCGCCGACGAGCTGACCTTTCTCGACGTGACCGCGTCGTCGTCGGGACGGGCCACCATGCTGGAGGTGGTGCGTCGCACCGCCGAGCAGGTGTTCATCCCGCTCACCGTGGGCGGCGGGGTGCGTACGGTCGCCGACGTCGACGTGCTGCTGCGTGCGGGAGCGGACAAGGTATCGATCAACACCGCCGCCATCGCACGGCCCGAGCTGCTGGCCGAGATGGCCAACCAGTTCGGCTCCCAGTGCATCGTGTTGTCCGTCGACGCGCGCACCGTGCCTGCCGGCTCGGCCCCCACACCATCGGGGTGGGAGGTCACCACCCACGGCGGGCGGCGGGGTACCGGCATCGACGCTGTCGAATGGGCGGCCCGCGGTGCCGAACTCGGCGTGGGGGAGATCCTGCTCAATTCGATGGATGCCGACGGCACCCAGGCCGGCTTCGACTTGGCGATGCTGCGGGCGGTGCGCGCGGCGGTGACGGTACCGGTGATCGCCAGCGGCGGCGCGGGTGCCGCCGAGCACTTCGCACCCGCGGTCGCCGCGGGTGCCGATGCGGTGTTGGCCGCCAGTGTCTTTCACTTCCGACAGTTGACGATCGGGCAGGTGAAGGCGGCCATGGCCGCAGAAGGGATCACCGTGCGATGACGCTCGACCCCGCCATCGCCGCGCGCCTCAAGCGCAACGCCGACGGACTATTCACCGCGGTCGTCCAGGAGCGCAGCAGCGGCGACGTGTTGATGGTCGCCTGGATGGACGACGAGGCGCTGGCCCGGACGCTGGAAACCCGCGAAGGGACGTACTTTTCGCGGTCCCGCGGCGCGCAGTGGGTCAAGGGCGCCACTTCCGGCCACACCCAGCACGTGCATTCGGTGCGACTGGACTGCGACGGCGACGCGGTGCTGCTTGTGGTGGACCAGGTCGGCGGCGCCTGCCACACCGGCGACCACAGCTGCTTCGACGCCGACGAACTGCTGGGGCCTGACGACTGACCGGCCGAAGTTCGGTTGCTGCGCGAATGCGACAACTGGCTTTTATACGGGCGCCGAGTATTG
>Ga0209418_1000023_pt1 | contig 6947 bp, 5 predicted proteins | sample TexAe_OM2H0_M1_FD_187937 | JGI IMG/M metagenome (GOLD analysis project Ga0209418, IMG submission 187937) | Forest soil microbial communities from Davy Crockett National Forest, Groveton, Texas, USA - Texas A ecozone_OM2H0_M1 (SPAdes) (version 2) | ecosystem: Environmental > Terrestrial > Soil >...
CAATCGGATTGCGGTGAAAACCTTCTGTGTAAAAGAAGTTTTACAGCAGGTCCCCTATTTTGATGGCTCTATTTCAGATGAGTTGAGCTAAGTTAGCCGCATCAAGAATCTCCCCCGGCCAGAACACGGCAGTTCTTGGATGACCCTGAGTAGGGAGACCCTAAAAACGGAAAACCCCCACTTCCGTGTAGTAGCACGAAACATAAATCCCAGGCCCCTCGGATAAGTGCTCCTAATAGGTTCGGCGACGTCGCTCTACCCAAGCGCGTGGCCACTGCTCGGGAAAAACAAACGCTCGCTTTTCAGCCGACGACGACCGTTGTCAGGGAGTCGTGTAGGCGGAATTGTCCTCCCCCGATAAGGGTGACGGGCAAAGATTGCGTTATGCGATCGGGGAGAGTTCTGCCTTGAAGAGGCAACCTCTGCAACGATTCGGGACGCGGTGACAAGGTTTGTGAGCAAGAGGATCGACGGGGGCAAGGAGCGGGATTCCCAGGAGGGCCGCTCGTGCAAGAGGAGATAAGTAATGAAGAAAAAATCGTTGTTGGCGGTGGCTGCAGTTCTTTCTGTGGGACTTGGATTCGCGGCGATGTCCAGCCATGGAGTGCGAGAAACATTAAACGTAAAGCAGTCGGATGCCGCATACCGCGATGGTGCCTACCAGGCGAAGATCGACGTTGAGAAGGGTCGAAAGGCGCATTTCTCGAGTGGACGCTGGAGCACTGACCAGGATCGCGCTTCATTCATCGCTGGATACGAGCACAGTTACAGGACGCTGATGGAAGCAAGCAAAACAGAGCCGTCAGCTCCGGAACTTGCGGGTTATCGCGATGGCGTCATCGATGGAGCTCGCCATCGTCAAGCAGCGCAGCCGTTCCAGGTCAGCAAGACTGAAAACTATCGCAGAGCGGGTGGGTACCAGGCGGCTGCCGGACTGGATCAGCAGGACTACCGCGAAGCGTATTCGAACGGATATCAGGAAGGCTATTACCTGCCGCAGGAGAGCGCAGAACTTAGGACGATTAGCAAGAACTAATAGCCGCATTGACGGCGTAGATCTTTTCTTAAATCGGCAGCCTTAAACAGCTGCCTACTAGCAACACACACGGCCCCGGAGAAGTCTTTTCCGGGCGGTTGGAGGAGTTTACTCAAATGATCACCAAACAGCAGTTTCTAAAAATCGCAGGGCTGGCCATTTTAACGATCGGAAGTAGCAGTCTGTTTGCAGCAAGCGGAGCAGCAGCGGGCAATGCGCCTGCCCCATCCACGGACGGCGCATCGGTTGTGGGGAAGGTGAAATTCACAGGACAGCTTCCTCAGCCGGCGAAGGTGAGCATGAATGCCGATCCGAGTTGCGCAAAATTGCATCCCGGTCCAGCCGTTTCCCAGGATTTCCTGACCGGCAGCGAGAACTCCCTGGGCAATGTGGTCGTATTCATCTCGGACGGTCTCGGAAACCGCAGCTTCGACGTACCCACTGAAGCAGTCACTTTTGAGCAAAAGGGTTGCGAGTACATGCCACACGTCGTGGCGGTGCGTGCGAACCAGAAGCTCAAGATGGTCAACAGCGATAACACCACCCACAACATCCACCCGCTTCCAGCCAACAATCGCGAATGGAATAAGGCGGAGCCAGCAGGTTCAACCATGGAAGAGAGCTTTCCTCGGGAAGAAATCGCGATCCCGGTGAAGTGCAACGTCCATCCATGGATGAAGAGCTACGTCGCCGTCTTCAAACACCCCTACTTCGCGGTGACAGGTAAGGATGGCAGCTTCCAACTGCCGAACCTGCCGCCTGGAGACTACACGGTGGAAGCCTGGCACGAAAAACTGGGCACGATGACGCAGAAGATCACCATCACTGCGGGTCAAACCAAGAGCCTGGATTTCACTTTCAAAGCACACTAAGCCCCGCTGCTGTATTTCGGTACGCGGATGCTGTGTCAAATTTCCAACTGGGGGACTCTTGTCTCTAAGGGGAGGGTAAGGCATGCCACTTCATCAACCCGGGGGAAGTGGGCGGACAAAGGCTGGCCGCTCACTCCCGAAATCTGTAGTGTCTCTTACGCTATTTCTTTTATCTTTTATTAGCTTCACCAACCAGCCCGGATACGCGATTCCGGCGTTCGCCAGGAAATATGGACTGCCATGCTCAGCGTGCCATATTGGCTGGCCGATTCTGAACAATTTCGGCTTAGCCTTTAAAGACAATGGATACCAGCTCGGCAATGATAAGGATTCGCCGATTTATCAGAATCCGGCATATTTCCCAATTACGTTTCGTGTTACACCGCAATGGCATGTCGAGAACCAGACGAAGGTTCTGATCGATCAGACTGGCACCGAGCAAAGCATTACTACACACGGCTTTGATTTGTCCGGTCTCGATATCTGGACGGCAGGAACTCTGTACAAGAACATCTCCTTTCAAGTTCTTCCCTCCATGGCGGAAGGAGACACGTTCCACTTCGAGTCAGCCTGGGTGCGGTTCGATAATTTGTTGAACTCGCCCTGGTTGAATGTGAAGGTCGGCAAGTTCGAGCTGGACAACCTGCTTTCCGAAAAACGTTTTCTCACCCTGTCAAATGTAGGCGGCTCCTGGTTCAACTACCACTTCTTGCCGCAGGGCGACAGCAATGGTTTTGGAGGGATCGGCGACAACCAGCTTGGCGTGGAACTCGCCGGACACAACCAGAACAGCTATTCCCGCTACTCCATCGCTTTGTTGAGCAGCGTGGATGGCAATCCCGGATTGACTACCACGAGCGCCGGCACGGCCTCCGGCAATACCGCGCGGACCTATGATGTGTTCGTGAACGTGAATCAAGGATTCGCGGTCAAAGGGTTGGGCGTGCAGAGAATTGGCGCGTATGGCTACTTTGGCCAGTCACCCACCTTCTACCTCACGAGCAACGGAACGCCGGTCGAGGCAAAAGGAAATAAGAGCTTCTCGCGGGTAGGTGCCTACGGTTGGTGGTTCATCAAGGACCTCGACGTCGAGACGTTCTACATGCATGGTCAGGATAACGTGTTTTTGGGGAACAACGTCCCTGGCAACAATCCCGGCGGTCTACCCCCAGGTGCCGTCGGACCTACTTGGAACGGCGGATTTGTCGAGGCACACTACACCGTGAACCCGCAGTTCATTTTCACGGGAAGGTATGAATTGGTGCATATGTCACGCCAAGCCAATCCGACCTTGGCACAGACGCCGAACTTGGGCAATGTGGACTCGTGGACCATCGGCTATCGCTGGTATCCCATCATGCTGAGCCGGGCGGGCCTTGCGTTCCATAATGAATACTCGCAGGCAAAAATGGGCAATACGTCGTCACTCACAGCCAGCGATCAGATCAACCGTAGCGTGCTGGTTGGTTTCGATTTCGATTACTAGAGGGATGGGCCGTGCCGAGTCGCGGCCCATGTTTGCAGATTCTAACTTCGAACGGTGAACTACTTATGGATACAGGCTCAAAGCGCTGGGGATTGATTCTAGTGTTGGCACTCGCGGTTGTGGTTCCCTCGTGGGCACAGGAAGCTCACGTCGGGGATCTGACCGGTCACGTGGCGAACGGGAAGAAGCTTTATCGCCGCTATTGCGTGGGCTGTCATGGTCCCGTAGGGGACGGCAATGGGGAAAACGCGCAGTGGATTGATCCCAAGCCTAGGGACTTCGTCGCGGCAACGTTCAAGTGTCGCTCCACACCCACCGGGACGTTGCCAACGGACGAGGATCTGTTCAATTCCATTTCCCGGGGTTTTACGAACTCAAACATGCCTCATTGGGATTCGTTGCCCCCGCAAAACCGGATCGACCTGGTTGCCTACATCAAAGCCTTCTCGCCGCGTTGGCAGAGCGAAAAGCCGGGCGATCCGATCAAGATGCCGCCGGAACCCGCAGTTACCGCACAGAGCATTACGCACGGTGGAGAGCTATTCCAGAAGATGGAGTGCTGGAAGTGTCACGGGCAGCAGGGGCGTGGAGACGGGCCTTCAGCGGCTACGCTGACCGATAGCAAGGACCAGCCCATCCGGCCCTATAACTTCGCGGATGCCAGAGACGACTCGCGATTCAAGTGTGGGGGAACCAACGCTGACCTTTATCGCATTTTCATGACCGGTGTAGACGGAACCCCAATGCCATCGTTTGCCGATGTCATCCAGCCCAATGACGCCTGGGACCTTGTGCATTTCCTCCGTACGTTACAGGTACACCGCCACAGCGTGGAGAATGACGTCGCCAAAGGTGCAGGCATCAAGCCGGCGACTCCGCCGTCAGATAAGGAAAAGCCCTCTGGAAGCGGGAACTGAAAACAATTCCCGCCTTCGAAGTGGGCTACAACATAGATAAGCCTGAGCGGCTGGACTCGCGATCCTTCGCCGCCGTCGTTGCCCAATAGCTCCCGCCCGGTTCCCGGATCCCGCCACCTCATAGATCTGGCAGCAATTAGCTCACCAAGAGGGCGTTCCTGCCCGCAGCCCTGGCATGGGAATTGCTCGTTAAGGCTACCGACAGTTGCAGTAAGCTAGTGAGCGGGCCTATGGAACCATTGCGAGTGGTCGTCATCGACGACGAAGCCAATACCTGTACCTTCCTCAAGGCTGTCTTCGAAGCGGAAGGCCACAGTTGTCAAACCTTTCTTCGCGCCGAAGCTGCTGAACAATACGTGGCTGAGAATGAAGTCGATCTGGTCATGGTAGACGTGTACCTGGGTAGCCTGAATGGCATCGATCTTCTACAACGGTTTCGATCGCTCAGGCCCAACGCGTACCCGGTCATCATGACGGCAAATATCAGCGTAGAGACGGCGGCCAGAGCGCTCTCCGAAGGTGCCGTCGATTATGTGAGCAAGCCGCTTACCGCTGAGCAGATCCGTGCCATTGGCGCCCGAGCCGATGGATTTCGACTGCAACAACGGCAGCCTCCTGTATTTGAAGTTCCTGAACCGAGTGATTCGGCCATTATCGGACGAAGTCCGAAGATGCTGGATGTCTACAAAGCGATCGGGCGTGTGGCCGCCAGCAATGTGAGCGTGCTGATCACGGGTGCCAGCGGGACGGGAAAGGAACTCGTCGCGCGCGCCATTCATCAACATTCCAAAAGAAAAGATAAGCCTTTCACTCCAGTCAATTGCGGTTCGTTTACCGAAACTCTGCTGGAGAGCGAACTCTTCGGTCATGAGAGAGGCGCATTTACGGGTGCAGCGAGCGCTCACCTTGGCTTGGTGGAAGCGAGCGATGGCGGGACGCTGTTCCTCGACGAAATCTCAGAGACGACACTTTCCTTCCAGGTGAAGCTGTTGAGGGTGATTCAGGAACAGCAGGTGCGGCGCGTCGGTTCGAACAAATATACGCCGGTCGACTTCCGTATCCTGGCCGCCTCCAACCGGGACATGGGCTCACTTCTGAAGCAGAATCAATTTCGCGAAGACCTGTATTACCGATTGGCGGTTGTTCGCATTGATCTACCTTCCCTGGAGGAACGCCGGGATGATATTCCTCTGCTGGTCCGCCATTTCTTGCGTCGATTTAACGAAAAAAACGGGCTGGCGGTCACCATCGATCCATCGGCTGTGCAGGTGTTACAGCAGATGCGCTGGCCCGGTAACGTGCGCGAGCTGGAAAACACCGTGAACCGTCTGGCCATTTTTGCGCCAACAGGGGAGATCACGCTGGCGGATGTGGAAGCCGAAACGCAAAGAACTCCGGAGGGCGAGGAGGCGGTGGTGCCGGTTGCCGCGACGCCAGATCGGCTTATGGAACTGGAACGACAACATATCCTCGAGATTCTGAAACAGACAGGTGGAAACCGATCGGAGGCGGCACGGCGACTTGGCATTGAAAGGAAGACCCTCTACCGGAAGGCTTTGCGACTGGGAATTGACCTCCAGGCGACGGGCGACAAATGAAGCCGAAAGATCCAGGCCGTCGCGGTTGGATCCAAATGCTGGGACTGTCAGTCCTTCTGTTCGTCGCGGTCGCCGTGCTCTCTGCTATACCACTTATTCGCGACTGGGAATTGCGGTTTACGGATACATTTTTCAGGTTATCACCATCGCCGAAGCAGAAATCCGACGTAGTACTGGTCACCCTGGACGATGAAAGCCTGCAACGTTATGGGCGCTGGCCCTGGTCGCGCACTCTGCTCGCAAAACTCACGGGTAATTTGGTCAAGGGCGGAGCCAGTGTTGTCGGGCTGGACATCCTGCTATCGGAACCGCAAACCCCTGAAGCGGACCGGGCTCTGGAGAACGCCTTGCAGTCCGGGCGCGTGGTGATCGTGGATAAGATCGCGTCTTACTTGGACGGGCCACACTGGATGGAGCCATTGCCCCAATTCTCCCGGGCCGCCGCCGGAGTGGGGCATGCGCAATCACCGCTCGAAGAAGACAGCGTTTGCCGGCGCTATCCGCCTCTGGAGCTTAGCTTGGATGGGCCACGCTGGGCGTTTGCTCTCGAAGTGGCGCGCAGAGTGGACGCGAAACGCACGGCTGATTTCTTATCCTCTTATGGTCTGGACACCAAGGATGAAACCCGCCCTGTGCTCACCGCAAAACCCGTTCTCGTGCCAATCCCGTTCCGGAGGGATGGTTTCGATACGATTCCCGCCTGGACCGTGATGCAGGGCCTGGATTCGCCTATACTGCGCGGACGCCCCGTGTTGGTGGGGTTCGGCACGACCGAAATTGGCGATCGCCTTAATACACCGCTGCATCCTGAGTTTCCGACGCCTGGTGTCGAGGTGCATGCCCAGATTCTCGACGGCATCCTGTCGGGTCGAAGCCTCCATGAGATTCCCTTTTGGGCTGCGGGTGTTATGTTGCTGGTCACCTGCGGTCTGGCGGTCGCCGTTTTTCGAAGTTGGAGGGGACTAGCGGCGGTAGGAGTATTCATAGTGACAGCCGTCGCTTTGTATGCAGTGGCGCTGCTTATCTTTATTATCGGTT
>Ga0209418_1000024_pt1 | contig 6807 bp, 3 predicted proteins | sample TexAe_OM2H0_M1_FD_187937 | JGI IMG/M metagenome (GOLD analysis project Ga0209418, IMG submission 187937) | Forest soil microbial communities from Davy Crockett National Forest, Groveton, Texas, USA - Texas A ecozone_OM2H0_M1 (SPAdes) (version 2) | ecosystem: Environmental > Terrestrial > Soil >...
AGAGGAACAACCTCAAGCATCTCTTGACCAATGCTGACGTTCTGCCCCACTTCCACGCTCTTTTTCCCAATGATTCCTGTGACCGGTGTGCGAATGATGGTGTAGTTCAGATTCATTTGCGCTTGCGCCAATTGCGCCTTTCGTTGCGCCGCCTTGGCGTCAGCTGCCAACGCGTTAGCACGAGTAAGAGAAACCTGCTGGGGGGCAGTCTCCGCCGTCTGCAAATCGCTTTTTGCCTGCAGCACTTTCCCTTGCGCTTGCTGCACGGATTGTTCGGCAGCTTGTACGCCGGCCTGCGCCGAGAGGACTGCCGCTCGGTTTACAGTTGCTGTAGCAACGGCTTGGTCGTATTGCAGGCGAGAAATGTCCTCTTTCGCTACAAGCTGTTTCGCGCGTTCGAGGTCTGCATCGCTCTTCCCGGCATTCGCGTTCGCCTGCACCAGCGCCGCTTTCGCAGATTCGTAGTTTTGCTCAGCAGCTCTAACCGCAGCCTCTGCATTGGTCACGGCCGTTTTTGCCGAATCGAGTTTGCTTCGGACAGTTACGGAAGTAATCGGCACGTTCCAATTGGAGCTCGCGGCTGTGGCTAACGCATCAGCGAGATTCGCCTGTGCCTGTTCTGCCGCGATGTTGTAGTCTTCAGGATCAATCGTGACAAGAACGTCGCCGGCATGAACAACCTGGCCTTCAATGACGTGCACTTCGCTGATCTGTCCGCTGATCCGGGCACTCAGCGGCATAACGTGGCCGTCCACCTGTGCATCGTCAGTGTCTTCGTAAAGAAACGCGTTGCGAACGAAATACCCGACAACGCCCAGGATTGCAAGAACCGTAAGAACCACCATCAGGGCTTTTACCGGGTGTTCACGCAGGCCATGAATAACCTGAGCGAATCTGCCGCTGTCATTCGCAGGTTCCTGGGCACGGGATTGGGATTCCACCGAAATGGGAATTTCCTCTTCGACGACTCCAGCGTGCTTGTTACTGAGGTGATCGTTGTTCGACATTATTTCCCTCCGAGGTACTGCTGATAATTCGTGCGCGCAACCCCAAGAGCCCGAGCCAGGGACAGCTTTGCGAAATTGTGGTCGTAGAGGCTCGTTATGTACTGATCGTTGGCGCTGGCGAGAGCCTGCTCGGCCTGGACGACTTCAACACTGTCAGTTACTCCAGAAGTGAAGCGATCCTTCGACCGAGCAAGGCTCTCATTGGCAAGCTCGACATTTTGCTTGGCCACTTCAACCTGTTCTTTCGCGGCATTTAGGTTGAGAAGAGCGGTGCGAATGTCCTGGTCAATCTGCCCGCGGATGTTTTCAGCTTCGGCCTTTCTTTGACGCAATTCTGCTTCGGCTTGCGTGATATCACCTTTAATCCGTCCGCCGGTGAAGAGGGGAACCCTGATCCCCGCCTGAAAGGTGAAATCTCCGTGCGAGTTGCCAAAAGTTGGCCCGATATCGCCGTAGCTACCGTTAACCGCCACAGTCGGATACCGTTCGCCTTTGGCAGCAGAAAGAGTTTGCGCAGCAGCTTTTTGGGAATCGAGAGCGGAACGGAAATCGCTGCGCGATTTGGACGCAATTTGCAGGGCATCGTCGACGCTCAGTGGAGTGATGTCGGAATATGGGAGTGTGTCAGCCAGTTCAAACTCCTGCCCTAGTGGCAGACCGATCGCGCGTCCAAGCGCTAGTTTTGCGACGGCGAAGTTGTTGCGGGCTATGCTTAGGTTGTACTCCTCGGTGTGCAGCTGAACTTCGGTGCGTGTTGCGTCGATTCGTGGAGCGGTACCCGCCTGCACTTGATCGACCGCGCGATCGTAAAGCGCTCTCGCATTCTGCACCTGGGCTTCTTGCGCCCTAATTCGAGAGTCTGCCTCGATGATCCGCAAATAGGCGTTGCCGACCGTGAGTGTGACCACATCAAGGATGTCCTGATAGCTGAGTTGGGCGGCCTGTTCAGCAGTGCGGGCTGCGCGAAACCGCTGGATGGATTCATAGCTGAACAGTGTTTGGCTGACGCTTGCATCCACTGAGCTGTAGCTGAACGGTCCAACAACAGTGGGAATTCCTGTTTTTAGCCCGTTGAGCCCGAACGTCGCGAGGTTCACTTGCTGGACGTTCTCCGATGCGCCTGCGCTGACTTGTGGCAGCAGATTGCTAAGCGCGAGTAGCCGTTGACCGCGGGCAATTTGGGCGTTTTGTCCGCTTTCGATTGCTCCGAGGTTGTATCGCAACGCCATCTTGATAGCGTCCCGAAGCGTCAACTCGACAGCCTGATCGCTGGCTGGGCCGCTCGGCACGCTTCCGGTGACCGCAGTGTTCTGCGCTTTGGCGGTTGCGCCGCCAATAAGGACGCCGAATACTGCTACCACAGCAGCAAAGAAAAATCCGGTAAGCCGGTTGAGGACCGAGCCTTTGCCTTTGGTGGTCAAGTTCTCAAGAATGTGTTTGCTGTAGATTCCGCTAGCGATGCATTGCGCTTTTTGCTTCGCCATGATTCGCAGAAGTCGCCGGCCGCTTTTGTCAATGAACTTGATTTCGTTGAGATCGACGATGCAGGCCCGCTCGTTGCCGCTGCGGTGGTTCTTTTTCCAGCGGGCCCTCAGCACGCCGACCCAGGGGGCGGTTAGGCGGCCGTGCAGCGTCCATCTCTCTTCTGACGAGGTTTCGCTAAAACTAATCTTCAACATGCTCTTTTCCTTTAAAGCGTGTCTTACTTCTCAAATACGACTGCGCCAGGATGGCGTAAGCAGACGGACCACAAGTTGGCGAAGTCATTCAGAGGCGATGCTTGGGTCCGATCATGCCGTCCGGCCCGCTGAGGCCGAGGAATACGAGAATCGCAACTAAAGCCGCAAACAAAAGCGCCATGACAACCTGCCCTTGCACGATCCCTACGCAGACACGACCGAGGTGCGGAGACCTCGGGAGATGCGTGCCGAACCGTCGTGACGACTCGAGCCTTTTTCAAGAGCCCGAGGTGATGTCATGTAGCGTCGCAACCTTTCGCGTAACTTTCTTCTGCCATGGAAAATTCGTGCTTTCACCGCACCGACCGACAGACCCATGTGCTCGGCCGTCTGCTCCGTAGAGAGCTCTGCGAGTTCCCGCAACTCGATTGCTCTTCGCAGTCCAGGGCTCAGATTTCCTAATGCAGCAGTCAGAATTTGCACTCGTTCTCGCCGGGCGTAGTTGGCTTCGGGGTCGGGACTTGAATCGGACATTTCCAAACTGGCTGCATTTCCTTCGGCCTCACTGTGATCGTCGACCGACACCTCGCGCAGCGCACGGCCATGGCGCAGTAACATCAGGGATTCGTTGATAGCGATCCGGGTTAACCATGTGGAGAAGGAGGATTTCCCTTCGAACTTGTGCAAATAGACGAAAGCCTTTTGGAAGCTTTGCTGGAGAATGTCTTCCGCGTCCTCCCGGACATGTGCGTATCGCAGCACAACACGAAGGATCTTTTGCCGGTGACGTTTGAAGAGAGTTTCAAATGCCTGTTCGTCTCCGTTCTTGGCGGCAACGACGAGCCTTTGGTCCGCTGCAGGATCCGTCAGGCAAGGAATCGTTGATTCTCCGTTGTGGTTCATAGCGGGCCTCCCGATCAGCTATGTGCCAGCGAAAGGCGTGCCCAGAATCTTGAACACTGCCTTTCCGCTACATGCGGAATAAAGGCAAGACCCGCGCCAAACCTACAAAACCGTAAGTCGCTGAATTTTCAGTAGAAGATTGAGCTGAAGTCGAAAGTGTCGAAGCTAAACGATGTTGAAACTGTCGAAACTGTTGAAGGTGCCGAAGCGACTCGGAATGGCTAGGAGGAAAGGGAAGCTGTGACTCTGGATCAGCACATCGGGATTCGAATTCCGGGGGCAAACAATCTTTTCAACTATCTGCGGCGAAAATGCTCTGGTCCCATTCATTCCGGGATGAGATCCCCGCGATCACTTAATGGAATCATCGAGTCCAAGAAATCTGCGGAGTGGTGGAACGTGATAAACGATGAAAATCGCGAATGGACCGATAGTCCAAAGCACCAAAAGTCCCAAACTCAACAAGACCACGATCTCGTGCACATCCCTTCGATGCCCAAAACGCGCACGAGATTAAATTTCTCACACTGACAGTCATTGGCTAGTTTTCTATCCTATGGAGTAAGTTGACACCGAATCAGAACCTCCGAAAAGAGCGTTGGTCCCTGAACTTGCACCACTTCACCCGGCTTCCTTTGTTATTCGCGACGCCGATTCCGACATGAATGGTTTTTTGAGCCTCTTGCTCAACAGGACTCATCTAAAGCGGTGATATCTATGAAGAAAAACTTGACATGTCAGTTTGTCTGGATAACTTTCCTAATCATCAAAAGAGAGCGTCTCAATGGACGCAGTCAATGAATCACGGGTTGTGAGTACGCGCTCTAATCGGCGGGCTTGAATTGAATGAATAGCCATGAGCACTGAAACGAAGCTTCAACGTCAAAACGAGCGGTTTGAGCTGCTCCTCACTCTGACGAGCAAAATCACGTCCAGCCTCGACCTGCGCGAGGTCTTGCGCGCGGTTGCAGCGAACATACGCGAAGTCATCGACGCTGATGCCGTCGCCGTTGCGCTGCCTGATGCAGCGTCCGGAAAGTTCAGAGTATTTGCTGTGGATTTTCCGTACGGCAAGGGGGTCATAAAGGAAGAGTTGCTCCTGCCGCTAAGCTCCGAAGCTAAGAGAGCGATGGATACCTTGAAACCGATAGTCTTTGACCCGCGGGAACGTGACGAACACGCGCCCGAGCCATATGACGTCGCGGCTGCGGAGGGCCTAAAGGCCGTTTGCAGTATTCCACTTGTAGATCGCGGCCGGGTTCTTGGAATTCTGTCAATTTTACGCACGAGGGAGACTCCATTTGCGCCGGAAGATGTTGATTTTCTAAGCCGGGCATCAGGGCAGATCGCAATCGCCATTGAAAACGCGTTGGCGTTCCAGGAAATTTCCGAACTTGCCCAGGGGCGCAAAAGGGCGGAGCAAGCCCTCGCCCTTCAGAACACTCGACTCCAACTGCTGCTGGAATTGTCGAAGCGAATTACATCGAATCTTGGGCTTCGGGAAGTGCTGCGCTCAGTTTCAGTTGCCGCTCGAGAGATCATGCATGCCGATGCCGCAGGTGTTGCATTTTTCGATGAGGCATCGGCGAAGAGTCGCATTTATGCTATCGATTTTCCCAATGCCAAAGGATTCGTTAAGGAAGAGATCGTGGTTACGCCGGGGCTCGCCTTCAAACGAGCCTGGGAAAGCTCTAAACCGGTAGTCATAAACACAAACGATCATGACGAACTCGGGCCTGAAATATACAGACTCGTGATTGCAGAGGGCTTGAAGGGCCACTGTCTGATACCACTGGTCAGCCATGGTCGAACCGTCGGAGTCCTGATAGTTGCAAGTAAGCTGCAAGGGTCGTCTACCCACGAAGATGTTGATTTCCTCAGCCAGGCGTCGGGACAGATAGCTATCGCCATTGAAAACGCGTTGGCGTTCCAAGAAGTGTCCAGCCTAGGGGCTCGGTTGCAGTTGCTTCTCACCCTGACAAACAGAATCACCTCCAGCCTGGAGTTTCGCGAACTGTTGCGGGCGATTGCCGCCAACATTCGCGAACTTATGCAGTGCGATGCGGTCTCTATCTTGCTGTATGACGGGCAATTGGGGAAGTTCAGGGTACACGCTCTCGATTTCCCGCATGGAAAAGGGCTTGTTAGGGAAGAGCAGCTCGTCATCTCCGACAAAAATGATCCTCGCACGCGAGCTTTTCAGACGCTGACCCCAGTTGTGGTAACCGACCGTGATCTAGACCAATTCAGTCCGGAGATGCGCAAGCTGGCAACGGCTGAGGGCGTGAAAACTGCCTGTTTCATTCCTCTCGTCAACCATGGTCGAGCCCTGGGCGTTTTGGGGATCTCGCGCATAACAGAAGGATCCTTCTCACAACAAGACGTCGAGTTTCTCAGCCAGGCGTCTGGTCAGATAGCCATCGCGATTGAGAACGCGTTGGCGTACAGGGAGATTTCCGAACTCAAGGACAAGCTGGCCCAGGAAAAACTCTACCTGGAAGAGGAATTTCGCAGCGAGATGGGTTTCGAGCAGATCATTGGGAACAGCACGGCGCTAAAGCACGTTTTGCAACAGGTTGAAACAGTTGCGCCTAGTGATTCTACTGTCCTGTTGATTGGCGAAACTGGCACGGGAAAAGAGTTGATTGCTCGCGCGATTCACGACCGAAGCCGCCGCAAACAGCGGACCCTCGTGAAGCTGAATTGCGCTGCCATACCAACCGGGCTGCTGGAAAGCGAGTTGTTTGGGCACGAAAAGGGAGCATTTACGGGCGCGATCTCCCAAAAAATTGGGCGGCTGGAGCTCGCGGATCAAGGCACTCTGTTCTTAGATGAAGTGGGTGATATCCCCCTTGAGATTCAGCCGAAGCTGCTGCGGGTTCTCCAGGAGCGGGAATTTGAACGTCTGGGCAGCACGCATACGCGGAAGGTGAATGTCCGCCTGGTGGCAGCTACGAATCGCGACCTTGAGACAATGATCGCGAACAAGGAATTTCGCAGTGATTTGTATTATCGGTTGAATGTGTTTCCGATCCTCATTCCCCCGCTGAGAGACCGCAAAGAAGACATTCCTTTGCTCGTCAGCCATTTCGTCCAAAAGTTCGCCAAGGAGATGCAAAAGCCTATCGAAGCGATTCCTACGGCGGTAATGAAGGGGCTGAGGACTTGGGACTGGCCCGGCAATATTCGTGAACTCGAGAATTTCATTGAGCGAGCCG
>Ga0209418_1000025_pt1 | contig 6770 bp, 3 predicted proteins | sample TexAe_OM2H0_M1_FD_187937 | JGI IMG/M metagenome (GOLD analysis project Ga0209418, IMG submission 187937) | Forest soil microbial communities from Davy Crockett National Forest, Groveton, Texas, USA - Texas A ecozone_OM2H0_M1 (SPAdes) (version 2) | ecosystem: Environmental > Terrestrial > Soil >...
CGGGAGTCTCCCCTTCACGGCTTCCGACCCCATGGAATGGGTGCACTGCCATATTGCGAGACAGCCGGTTCCTCCTAACGAGCGATCGAAAGATGCGCCAGCATCTGTATCTGCAATCATCATGAAGCTGCTCGCCAAAACGGCCGAGGAACGCTACCAGACAGCGGCGGGCGCTGAGAGTGATTTTCGTCGCTGCCTTGCTGCATGGGAAACTCAGCGACGCATCGACGAGTTCCCCCTGGGCGAACACGACGCCCCAGACCGGCTGTTGATTCCGGAGAAATTGTATGGGCGCGCACCCGAGATCGATACTTTGCTTGCCTCCTTTGAGCGCGTCGTAGCGAGCGGTACGCCAGAGCTGGTGCTCGTCTCCGGATATTCCGGGATCGGCAAGTCCTCCGTCGTCAATGAGCTCCATAAGGTGCTTGTTCCGCCTCGGGGCCTTTTTGCCTCGGGCAAGTTCGACCAGTACAAGCGTGACATTCCTTACGCCACGTTGGCGCAAGCATTCCAGAGTCTTATCCGTCTGCTGCTTAGTAAGAGTGAGCCCGAGTTGCAAAGTTGGCGCGATACCCTTCGAGAGACGTTAGGTCTCAACGGACAGTTGATTGTGGATCTGGTGCCCGAATTGAAGCTCATAATCGGAGAACAGCCGCCGGTCCCTGAGCTTCCACCCCAGGACGCGCAACGCCGTTTTCAACTGGTGTTCCGTCGATTTATCGGCGTATTCGCGCGGCGGGAACATCCGTTGGCCCTATTCCTCGATGATATGCAATGGCTTGATGCGGCAACCTTTGATTTGCTCGAGGATCTGTTGACCCGGCCGGATGTGCACCACTTGATGTTGATCGGCGCTTACCGAGACAACGAGGTTAATTCCGCACATCCGCTGATGCGTAAGCTCGAAGCGATCCGTCAAGGTGGAGCGATAGTACACGAAATCAGCCTTGCCCCCCTAGCCCGTGAGGATTTGGGACGGTTGATTGCGGACGCTCTTCACTGCGAACCGGCGCGCGTCGCCCCGCTGGCGCAGCTCGTTCAGGAAAAGACTGCTGGTAATCCGTTTTTTGCCATCCAGTTTATTTCTGCGCTTGGTGAGGAGGCGTTACTCACTTTCGATTACAGTAATGGGATATGGTCTTGGGACCTCAATCGCATTCACGCCAAGGGTTACACCGACAATGTGGTGGACCTGATGGTGGATAAGTTAAACCGCCTGCCGCAGACAACACAGAAAGCATTGCAGCAGCTTGCCTGCCTGGGAAATTTCGCAGAGGACAACATGCTTTCGATTGTTCATGGGACATCGGAAGACGAGCTTCACTCGGATCTCTGGGAGGCTGCACGTCCGGGGTACATTGTGCGTTTGAACGGTTCTTATAGGTTTGTTCACGACCGGGTGCAGGAAGCAGCCTATTCACTGATTCCGGAACCATTACGCGACGCAGCCCATCTACGAATAGGGCGGCTGCTCGCAGCGCACACCTCCCCAGAGAAACGTAACGAGGCAATCTTCGAGATAGTTAATCAGCTCAACCGCGGAGCCGCATTAATCACGTTACTAGAGGAACGCGAGCAGCTTGCTGAGCTCAATCTAATCGCGGGCACGCGGGCCAAGGCCTCCACGGCCTACGCCTCAGCGCTGAAATATCTGAGCGCCGGTGCAGAAATGTTGGCGGAAAGCTCGGCAGGAGCCTCGCCGGCTCGACTGAGCTCGCCGAAGTCCTACCAGCACCGGCATAAGCTCGCTTTCACCCTGGAGTTACACCGAGCAGAATGCGAATTCCTGACTGGCGAGTTGGCAATCGCCGACCAGCGCTTGATGATGCTTTCATCCCGCGCCGCAAATACAGTCGAGCAATCTACCGTCACGTGCTTGCGCGCGGATCTGTACCTAACCCTCGATCAGAGCGATCGCGCGGTCGCCGTCTGTCTCGACTACCTCCGACATCTGGGCATCGAATGGGTGCCGCATCCAACCGCAGAGGAAGCGGGACGCGAATACCGGCAAATCTGGAAAAACCTTGGAAATCGCGCAATCGAGGAACTCATGGATCTGCCCTTGATGAGCGAGCCGGCATCCCTTGCAACCCTGGATGTGCTGACCAAGGTCCTTACCTCCGTAATGTATACGGATGCGAACCTTCTGTCCTTGGCTATCTGCAGGGCGATTAATTGCAGCCTTGAGCATGGCAACAGTGACGCATCCTGCTTAGCATACGTATGGTTTGCCATTATAGCCGGACCGCGCTTCGGTAACTACAAGGCAGGATTTCGATTTGGCCAAGTCGGTTACGAGCTGGTCGAAAAACGCGGCTTGAAGCGCTTCGAGGCCAGGACCTATGTGGCTTTCGGACTGGTCATACCATGGACGAAGCATGTCCTGGCCGCCCGTGATTTGCCGCGTCGCGCTTTTGAGGCCGCAAACAAGATAGGTGACCTCAACTTTGCGGTGTATAGTTGCTTTCACCTGAACTCGAACATGCTTGCGGCCGGAGATCCGCTCGTTGAGGTGCAGCGTGAAGCCGAGCATGGCCTTGGGTTTGCGCGAAAGATGCGCTTCGGTCTGGTCATTGACCGCATTACCCTGCAGCTCGGGCTTATCCGAACGCTCCGCGGCTTAACGCCGAAATTCGGCTCCTTTGACGACGAACATTTTGATGAGCTTCGGTTCGAGCGCCATTTGTCAAGTAACCCGGCTTTGGCGATAGCGGAGTGCTTTTACTGGGTTCGAAAGCTGCAAGCTCGCTTTTTTGCCGGAGATTTTGAATCGGCTATCGAGGCAGCCAATAATGCGAGACGCCTCCTTTGGACATCACCGTCATTTTTTGAAATGGCGGAGTATCATTTTTATGCTGCGCTCTCCCACGCGGCCTGCTGGGGCTCTGAATCTCCCGATCAGGACGGCTCCACGTCCGGGCCCTTAGAAGCCTCGGCGAAGGAGGAGCATTTTGAGGCTCTGGTGACCCATCACAGACAACTCGAAATATGGGCGGAAAATTGTCCGGAGAATTTCGAGAATCGAGCTGTTCTGGTGGGCGCTGAGATCGCGCGCATCGAAGATCGCGAGCTCGATGCCCAGCGTCTCTACGAACGAGCCATTCGTTCCGCCCAAACGAACGGCTTTGTCCACAATGAGGCGCTCGCCAACGAGCTCGCCGCGCGCTTCTACGCGGCACGTGATTTCGAGAAAATCGCGCATGCGTATCTGCGGGATGCCCGGTACTGTTATCTGCGTTGGGGAGCGGATGGCAAGGTGCGGCAACTCGATGAGTTATATCCGTATCTCCGGGAAGAAGAGCAAGCGCCCGGCCCGATCAGCACTATCGGGGCCTCGGCCGAACACCTGGATCTCGCCACCATTTGCAAAGTTTCGCAAGCGGTGTCGGGCGAAATTATCTTGGAAAAACTGATTGAAACCATCATGCGCGCCGCGATTGAGCATGCGGGTGCTGAGCGCGGCCTGTTAAGTTTTCCGCAAGGGGTTGAGCAGCGGATAGAGGCAGAAGCTGCCACCCGTGGCGAGACTATCATTGTGCGTTTACGTGAGGCACCCGCCGCCAACGCTTCCGCCGAGGCGGGTGCGGACGAGTTCTCGGCTCAGATGCCAGAGTCGATCATCCATTATGTCGCGCGTACGCGGGAAAGCGTGGTTCTTGACAATGCATCGGCTCAGTCTCCATTTTCCGAGGATCCTTACATCCGCCAGCGACAGGTTCGTTCAGTTCTTTGTCTGCCGCTGATTAATCAATCGAAGCTTATCGGCGTTCTCTACCTCGAAAATAATCTTGCTTCTCGCGTCTTCACTCCCGAGCGCATCGCGGTACTGAAACTACTTGCGTCGCAGGCAGCGATCTCGCTCGAGAATACCCGTCTTTACCGCGATCTTGAACAACGCGAAGCCAAGATTCGGCGCCTCGTCGACACCGATATTGTCGGGATCTTCATCTGGAATATCGGAGGTGAAATAACGGAGGCTAACGATGCTTTTCTCCACATGCTGGGATACTGCCGGGAAGATCTCATCTCGGGTCGCATGAGCTGGAAGGACCTGACACCGCCGGAGTGGCTCGACCACGCTAAACGCACCATGGCAGAGAAAAAGGCGAAAGGAACCGTTCAAGCAGCTGAGAAGGAGTATTTCCGTAAAGATGGCAGCCGCGTTCCCGTGATGCACGGTGGCGGGTTCATCGGAGGTAGTCGGTGCGAGGGCGTCACTTTCGTGCTCGACTTAAGCGAACAAAAACGGGCCGAAGAAGCGTTGCAGAAAGCGCAAGCGGAGTTGGCCCACGTGACGCGCGTGACGACGCTAGGGGAGTTGACCACCTCGATCGCACATGAAATCAACCAACCGCTGGCCGCAGCAGGCAGTAACGCCAGTGCCTGCTTGCGCTGGCTGGTGGCTCAGAATCTGGAGGAAGCCCAGGAATCTGCCGCGCTGGTGATCGCAGACGTCGAGCGAGCCGGCCAAATCATCGGCCGGATTCGCGACCTGGCCAAGAAGGCGCCGGCGCAAAAAGACTGGCTCGACCTCAACGAAACGATACGTGAAGTCATCGCGATGGTGCGCAACACTGTGCAACGGAATCAGGTGTTGCTAAAGACTCAGCTGCCGACCGACTTGCCCCTGATATTGGCTGACAAAATCCAATTGCAGCAAGTAATTCTCAATCTGCTAGTCAACGCCATCGAAGCCATGAGTGGAGTCGCCGAGGGCCCGCGAGAACTGCGGATAAGTTCCCGAAGAGTTTGTGAAATCCCGAATCAATCGGAGAAAGACAGATTTGAGGACAAAACCGTGGCGCAATCAGGACGGACCCTCGTTTTGGTCGCGGTGGAAGATTCGGGCCCAGGGCTGGATCCGAAGAGTTTGGATCGTCTTTTCGACGCCTTTTATACGACGAAACCTCAAGGTCTAGGCATGGGGCTGGCGATCAGCCGTTCGATTATCGAAGCTCACGGAGGACGGCTGTGGGCAACGGTCAATGCGTGCCGAGGAGCCGTCTTTCAGTTCGCCTTACCGATATTTGCCAAGGCGAGTGAGCAGTGAGCGGTAAACAGTGAACAGTCAGCGGTTTACTATGAATGAAACGGCTGGAACGTATGGGTCGTTGAGTAAAGGGTTCGTTCAGGATTATACAGATCTCGTTGCGTATCGGACGAGTTTTAAGCTGAGCAAAGAAATTTTTGAAGTGACGAAGCAATTTCCTAAGCAAGAGATGTACTCTTTAACCGACCAGTTTCGCTGGGCGATAATGTCGGTGGAAACCGACATTGCAGAAGCGTGGGGTAAGCGGCGGTACGAGGAGCATTTCGCAAGTAAGCTCACCGACGCAGATGCCGAACGCTTAGCGACGCCGAACTCTGCTTACTGCTTACTGCTTACTATTTTACCGCCGACTGCTTACTAATATGTCCAAGGCTGAGCCAACGGTCTTCGTCATCGATGATGACGCGCCGATGCGCGTTGCGCTCATGAACCTCATCCGGTCCGTTGGGTTGAGGGCAGAGCTCTTCGCTTCGGCTCAAGATTTCTTGCGGAGCAAGCTCCCGGACGGGCCCAGTTGCCTGATACTCGATGTGCGGCTGCCAGGACTGAGCGGGCTTGATCTGCAGAGACGAACCACTGAGACTGGAATGGAAATTCCCATTATCTTCCTCACCGGCTATGGCGATGTCCCTATGACCGTCCGCGCAATGAAAGCCGGCGCGGTGGAGTTTTTGACTAAGCCTTTCCGCGACCAGGATCTCGTTGATGCTATCCAGCAGGCGCTGGAACGGGATCGCCAAGCTCGCAACCAGCGGGCAGCCATTGAAGAACTGCGGCGCCGGTTTGCATCGCTCACTCCGCGAGAGCGGGAAGTGATGGCCCGGGTGGTTGCGGGGTTACTCAACAAGCAGATAGGGGCCGAACTAGGCACGAGCCACACTACAGTCAAAATTCACCGCCATCAGGTGATGGAAAAGATGGGAGCCGGTTCCTTGCCCGAGTTGGTCAGGATGGCTGATAAACTCGGCATCGTCGTCCCAAGGTCGTAGGCGCCTGTCCCAAGGTAGTATAGAATTTATCGCCCGAGGAAGTTAGTCTTCCACTGCACCTGACCGTCTAGTTCAAACTAAAACGGCCACGGTGATAGATTGTACGGCCCCAAATGGACTTGCGGAAGATGAACCGGGAAAGGGTTAGACTCTAGATGCCAAGGATTCCGCTGATTTCAATTGTCGACGATGACGACGCGCTCAGGTGCGCGCTTGAGAATCTGATGCGATCCGCCGGGTTGCGGGCGCAAGGTTTTTCTTCGGCCGAAGCGTTCTTGAGGTCAGAACAATTGCAGGAAACAGGCTGCCTGATTGTCGATATGCGTATGCCCGGCATGAGCGGACTCGAACTCCAGCGCCAGATGGCTTTCGCCAACTCGCACATCCCGATCATCTTTATCACCGCGTACGCAGAGGATAATCGTCGAACCCAAGCCCTGGAAGCTGGCGCCGTGGCGTTTTTGTACAAGCCCTTCCAGGAAGGAGAACTACTGAATGCAATCGATGCGGCTCTCAAAGATTCCTGAGACCAAAAGTTGGCGTGCTGAGGCACGGCTCAGGAGGTAAACCATGAATGAGAGCGACCCACTTGTCTGTGTAATTGACGACGAACCATCCGTCCGAAAAGGCCTGAGTAATCTGCTCCGTTCCGCCGGCCTGAAGGTACAGACATTTGCGTCGGCAAAAGAGTTCTTGATCGACCCGCCTCGAGAAGGTCCCAGCTGTTTAGT
>Ga0209418_1000027_pt1 | contig 6713 bp, 4 predicted proteins | sample TexAe_OM2H0_M1_FD_187937 | JGI IMG/M metagenome (GOLD analysis project Ga0209418, IMG submission 187937) | Forest soil microbial communities from Davy Crockett National Forest, Groveton, Texas, USA - Texas A ecozone_OM2H0_M1 (SPAdes) (version 2) | ecosystem: Environmental > Terrestrial > Soil >...
ATTAATCATTAATTTCATCAGAATATTTTTCAAAATTTAGGTATTGATTTATTTTATTTTAATTTGATTGGTTTAGTTGATACTAATATATTGTTTTGATATACATTTTCTCTTTTATTTTCTGTCTGAGTTAATCTATATAATTGTTCTTTAATAGTAATATTACCATCTGTTAAGTTTTTAAATCACTTATTATGACTTTGTATTTTAAAAGAATCTCTGGATAGTAAATTTTTAAAATCTTCTATAGTTAAATCATCAGTATTTTTTAATCCTTTAATTTTTGTTATTGTTTTTCCATTTTTTAATTTTAAACAATAGCTTTTTGGTCCTAAAAATACAGCTTCTTCAGCAATATTTTCCAATTTTAATTTACCTAAGATTTTATCATCTATTAAATTTACATCAATATCTGAATCTGTATAAATTGAATCAGTATCAGTGTAATATAATTTAATTAACGGATTATTTTTAAATTGACTCATAAAAATTCTAGCATATGCTGTTATTGCACTTGCGACTCCAATACTTATATTACTATTATCTTCAATTGATTCAGATTTTAATCCAACTAAATAAAAATTATCAAATTTAATACTATCAACAATATTTTCTAAATCAATTTTTTCATATTCTTTTTGAGAAATTATTTCGTATTGAATATTTATTTCATTCATACCAAATCGTCCATAAAGACTATTTAACAATATTTTGGCAATTAAATTTAAAGGATGTGTTTTATCATATTTTTTTCTTAAATTATATAAAAATTCAATATAACTTTTGAAAATAACACCTCTTTCGAATTTATATCCTTCTAATATTTGAAAAGTATATCCATATTTCATGGCATTATACATTTCTTCTGAGAATATTCACATGGTTCATAAACCTACAGGTGAAATTGTTTTAATTGTATTTTTAATTTTATGTTTAATTTGGACAATTGGATGTAATATGTTTTTAGGGCAATTTACTTTTACTTTAAAAAATCCAAAAGGATTTGATTCTAAATTGAATATATTTCCTTTAAATTTTTCTATTTTCCCAATAGGCATATCTTTATCAATCATTATAGATGGATATAATGAATTTACATCTAAACATTTTATATTTTTCCCATAAGGTATAAACATATCTGTAGATCCTCCAGTATATCCTTCTCTAATATCATTATTAATATTACCAGTTAATTTAGGAATATTTTCTTCTGACATAAAATTACTTCTAAATATAGCAAATGCTAAAGAAGGTAATGTAGGATAACTATGAATATTTTTATTGAAATTCCCAAATATTAATGAATTAAATTTTAAAATAACTTGATAAAGAGAAATACAATCTAATTGACAATATTTAATAGCTTCCATTTTTAAATTTCATAAAGAATAAAATGAATTTTTATAATTTAAATAATCAATTTCTGAAATTTCAAAGAAATTTTCGATTGTAGGAACATTTCCTTCATAATTTAAATTTGATTCATTAACAAATAAATGAGGAAATATTGATTTTTTATTTACTACTCCAAAATTTCTTCCTAATTTTTCTAAAGAAGATAATAAAATTAAATAACTATCTCTAAATTGAACTTGATATTGGTTATCTTTACCATAATGAATTTTTATTGAGATAATTCTACCTCTATGAATCATTGGTTCAACTTCTACATTTTTTATTAAATGTTTTAATAAAAATATAATATCAAATTTAGCTAAATTATGAATATAAATATTAAATTTATTATATTTTCTTACAAAAATTTTATTAAAACATGCTTTCATCATATTATCAACATTACTGAAATCAGTTAAATAAAAATAATTTGATTCAGTTCCATCATAAAAAGAAATTAAATATGGTATTAAAATATTATCATTATTAACATATGTTTCAATATCAAGCGTTAAAAAATTATTAACTTCTGTTTTATCTATTTTAATTTTTGAAATAAAGGGGGTATTTAATGCTAATAATTCTAGTGTTTTATTACCATTTTCAAAAAATAAGGATTTATTATTTAATTTTCTAAGAAATTTATTATCTTGAAATTTAATATCTTTAAATTTTAAAATTTCCATACCATTTCTAGTATAAGTAATTATATTTTCATTTTCAAATTGTTCAAAAATAATTGATCTTCCTAATTTATCATTAATAAAATAGATTTTTTTATTATCTCAACTTAATTCTTTAAAAATTTTACCGTAATCATTTGGATCAATACTAATTGGTAATTTCATATCTTTAAAATTTATTAAATTAACTTCAGATTTTGTTAAACTTTCAGTTATTACTCCTTTACCAAATCCATAGCTAAAAATTAATTTTATAAAAGGAGATTGAGTATAATAATCACCCATTCCTTCTAGATAATTTACTAATTGATCAATAAATGTTTTATAGTTGTTATTATCTATTCTTATTAGTTTTCCTATTGTATGGATATTTCCATCTTCAAATTGAAATTTTAATAAAATATAAATATGAGAATCTTCTAATAATTTTGGAGAAACAATTTTTCAGAATTTATTGAAATATGCTTCTAATAATTCTTGTGAAAATATTTGTTTTTTAATATTAAAATAAATAGAATTAAATGTTTTTTTATAAAATTTAGGTTTAATTGGAGCTAACATCATTGAAGAATCAACTGGATAAATAACAAAGAAAATAATATAAATTAAAAATACAAGAATTAATTCAAGTTTATAATGTTTAAATAAAAAAGCTATTTTTTCTTTAACTCATTTTAATCAATCATTATTATTTCAATGTTTAAATAATGTTGTACTATTTAATAATCTAATTAGGCGTATTATTATTTCAATATTTTTTAATATTTTATCTTTAAATGTGAATTTTTTATTATCTAAAATTCTTATAAATTCATTATCATTTGTTTTAAAATCTTTATAAGTAAATATTAAATCACCTTCTCTATAAAATTTAATTTCATTAAAATCATTATATTGAGTTAAAATTGCAATAGCTTTAGATGTAATAGATAATATATAAATATTATCTATTTTTATTATTAATTTACCATATTCTAATGGATTTATTGTAATTGGTAGTTTATAGTGTCTATAATTTTGATATTTCATTTTTAATATAATTTCTGAATAGTTTACATCTTATCAGGAGCTATGCATTGATGGATATTTATTTAGGATATCGTCCTACCTTGATATAAGGGTTTTATTGAAGATTGGTTCTAATAAAAATTTTAATTATTAAAAAGAATTTTTAATTCTTTAAAATAGAAAAATTCTTAAGAGAATAGGAAATCTATATAGTTTTGTGTTTCCAATTTTAACGGGGGAAATATTTAAAAAAAAAAATCAAATTTTAATTCTTTAACTCAATCAAACTCTTTTGAATTTGAAAGAATATGAAAGAATAGTATCTGATTTTAAAGTAAATCCTGAAGAGTTTCATTGTTCTAATATAAATTTAATAATTAAAGTTGAATTGCTCTTGTTATCTACTAAGAAGGGTTCAGATAAATTCAAAGTAGCTTTAGATAAAGATTTCGAAGACCTAAATAATGGAATTAATAAATATATTTTATCGTCTCCTATTTTTTTAATAAAATTTGATATTTCAATAAAAGATCCATCAAAATAATGATATCTTCACCCTGAAGTCATATCTATTTTGATATTAGATGGTATATCTCTTAAGAAAGATATTTGATTTCTACTTAAATTCATTATATATATTAAAATGATTTCAATAATCCTTTGGGACTTGTATTAAATGTCAAGTATTTATATAAATACTTGTTGCTAATTACATATTTGTTTGCTAATAACAAATATTTTGTTTAGCTGGGGGAAATTATTATATCGATAGGTACAATAACTGATAATATAAAAGGGTTTATTGAGTTAATGATAGTATCATTAAATACTCAATCAGTTTTTAAATAACCTTTTTCATCAAGAGCATTCATAATAAATTGAGTTATTAAAATCGAATCACTTTCTTTATTAATAATAATAGCATTATCTACAAAAAGAGGAACTTGATTTTCTTTATCATTTTTTCATAATGAATAATTTGAAATATAACTTAAACTCATTGAATAGTTTACATCATCGTTTAATGAATTTAATAAACTTTGAATTTCATTTGTTAAATTTTGAATTATTAGATAACAAATTAATGGTTTAACTTTACCGTGTTTTAATTTTCATTCAAAAGAATCTCTAAAATCTATATTAAAAACAGAAAATGGGATTAAATTCATCGTCGTATTAAATTCATCAAATTTTATATTGATAAGTTGTGAAAAATTTACATTTTTAAAAAATAAAAACAATGTTAAAAATATAGAAATTGAAAATATAATAAAATTTATATTTATATATTCATTTTCTAAACAACAATGTATATTATATCCATTTTCATATAAAGGAAGAATCTCACTTCGATATGAAGGAAGAATTCCACTTCGATATGATGGTGGATATACACTATTTCAATTTATGTAAGCTGAGTTATAGTTTTCTAAATCAATTTGAAATGAATTAGGAGGTTGTGTTGGAGATATAAAATCAACTAATTCTAAATCTCCTCTTCTGTGTAAAGTATTCACAGGATGAGGAGTTAATTTTTTAATACATTTAATCATAGTAAATGTTCCTAATGGAACAGCTACTGCGGCCATAATACAAAAAATTATAATTTGTGTTTGAGTTGTCATTGTTTGATACGTTTTATAAATGATTTCAATAATTATTTTTTTTTTTTAACGTCCTAATAATTAAAAGACGTCTGTTTAACAACTTCGAACTTTTCTTATTTTCATAAGGTCCTGTTTTTGATAAATTTTACAAACAGATATTTTTAATAAATATAATAATTTTCACTATAGTTTTAATTTTAAATTTTCACTATACTTTTAATTTTATTTGAATTTTTAAAACTATCTAATTATATTGAAAATTAAAAATGTTTATTACAGATATTTAAACATATTGCAATCAAAAATAAAAATAAAATGAATTTAAAAAAATATACAAAAAATGATTTAATCATCAAAGTAGAAAATTTACAAAATAAAATAAATAGTAAATCTACTCGAACTAACTCAAAATTTTTAATGAATCAAATTAAAGTATTTTTTTCTCAAATTTGAGTTTTACTATTAACTTTCAAAAATCTATTATTTAAATTAACTTTAATTAGTTTAATAATTAAATATTTTAAACAAATTAAATTAATTAGAAAAATATGAATTATTATTAACACATTTGTTATGGGTATATTCAGTATATCTATCATTGATAATTCTTTATCGGCTTTCTTTTCAAATATTATATATGAAATTATATTTATTAGTGAAAATATTATAGATTATTTAAGTAATACTAATTTTTATAAATATTTAAACAATTTATTATCTAACAATAAAATAATTGAAAATAAAGATATAATTGAAAATAAAGAAATTATTAATAACAAAAAATTAATTAGTAAATCAAATGAAAATGATTTAAATGAATATACTAAAAAAATTAAAAAAGAAAATCAAATATTAAAAAATAACTTATTAGAAGATATAAAAAGTAAATTATCTAATTGAAAAAACCCTGTAAAAGAGGAAATTGAACAACAAGATATAGAATTAAATTATAAAAAATATTTATACTTAACAACTATTATTATTTTCACTTCTCTAACTTGATATTATTTTGATGAAATTAAAACTGGTGGTGTATCTTTAATAGAATGATTATTGTCTTTTCGAGGAGGGCCAGGCGATGGTACAGGGAACGATACGAATAATAGTTCAACACATAATGATACGAATATTCAATCGAGATTAGAAAAATCCACAATATCTGAAAAAATTGAATTAATAGATTTAACAAATAAAGGGAAAACAATTGATATTAGTAATTTAAGTGAATCTGAAATTGAAAGAAGAAGATTTACTTCTCCTAGTTTAGATGATTTAAATAAAAATGTAACAGAAACTTGAAAAATAAGATCTATGTCACCATCTAATTCTAGTACATCAAGTACAGAAACAATTACTCCATCTTCATTTAATATAGACAATGAAAAATTGTCTTCAAAATCAGGTTTAACACAATTAATAGAATTAGTTAAAGAATTAGATCCTCAAAAAGTTACTGAAAAAATGGAATGAATTGAAAATAATTTAAAAGACATTGATAATAATGAAATTAAAAACAAAATTGTTGAAAATTTTAAAGATATACAATTTATTAATGATGAATTTAGTACTAAATTTGATATAATTAAATCTAAAGGATTATTAAATGATAATTTCAAATTAAATCAAATTGATTTTCAAAATACAAAAATAAGAAATTGAATTGAAAAATATTCTGATGAAATTAATGATTAATATTAAATAACATTACCCCATTTAAAGGGTTATAAATGGTTTAAATATAAATATTTGCGATATTTATATGATTAGTTCGATTCTGATTAACTCTAAAATTACAAAAAGCATTTTTATTATAAATCAAAATTTTAAAAAGTGATAAATCAACAAATTTCTGTGATTTTAGCATTGAAGAATAACCTTTGTACCTTTTAAAAAATGACGAAAATAAGGGTCCTATTTTTCAAAAATAGTAAAAATATATTTGATGATCAACCTTAGGTTTAGGATTAAGTGTACTGTCTATACACACACGTGTGTATAGACAGTACACTTAATCCTAAAC
>Ga0209418_1000029_pt1 | contig 6657 bp, 3 predicted proteins | sample TexAe_OM2H0_M1_FD_187937 | JGI IMG/M metagenome (GOLD analysis project Ga0209418, IMG submission 187937) | Forest soil microbial communities from Davy Crockett National Forest, Groveton, Texas, USA - Texas A ecozone_OM2H0_M1 (SPAdes) (version 2) | ecosystem: Environmental > Terrestrial > Soil >...
GGCCTTGGCACACTGGTAATCCGGCAGGTCAGAGGAGTGAGGTAGTAAGACTCAGTCATACTCCTATGGCGAATTTCGACCTACTTATTAGACGGGCTGGGCTTGGTCATGGATTGACGTCGTTCCGCATCGCGGCGTTCGCAGAGGAAACGGCTAAGATTTTCTGCGGCCGATAGTTAGCTGTCGCGTTCATGTGTCGAGGTGTCAAGATCAGCAGCCAAATTTGGGTGTTCCTTTTCGAGGTATTCTCGGACTTCCTCGTAATTGTGTAAGCGAGTACCCATTTGGATAGTTTATCTCCAAAACGGCTAGCGAAACTAGCGAAACTAGCCTTTCGCGAATGTGTCTGACCCGCAGGTGGGTTCGCCATGTCCGTTGAACCAAACGCTGGGAGCTGCAAGAAATTACCAGAGAGGCAGTCGAATTGCACGCCCTCCTGACGCACTCGCCTTTTGGCGACGGTATTCCGCGTAGGTTGCTTCTGCGCGTTTCTCCAGCGAAACCGACTTCTGCTCCTTTGCAATTCTGATGGCTGTGCACAACAAAGCCTCAATCCGGGTCTCGTCAGCACCCAAAGCGGCGAGAAACACGCCACGAAGCCGGTGCAGTTCGGCATAGTAATCGCGCTGCTCAAATCTTTCAGCCAGTGCTTCCGCCTCGTTAATTGCCTCAAGAGCTTCAGAGGTACGATCCGCTAGATGTAATGTTTCGGCCTTTCGTGCCAGGTAAATTGGCATGCCGAGCACCGCACCGATTGCCCGAAGATCTGTTATTCCCCGCTCGATCCACGAAATACCTTCCTTGGTGTCACCGGAAGCGCTGCGCGCCCAACCTCGGTGAATGGTTCCTAGGGCTAGAAAATTCAAAAAATTGTGACGCGTGGAGAGTTCAATCAAATCCGACGCCCAGCGGTCAACTGCAGCAGGATTACGCTCATTGCTAGCGAGAACCGCCGCATTATTCAGCGCAATGGCCAATGCGTTCTCATCATTTAGCTCCTTTGATAGTGAGATCGCTTCCGTTATGGTCACCTGGCAAGAAGCGATCTCTCCGAGATGCCAGTCTGTAAATGCCTTGTAGCCCAAGCAGCTGACGACTGGCGTATCGACGTCTTCCGGACGAGACTGGACGTTCCCCGAGCGCCAAATCGAAATGCCGCGCATAGCGTTTTGTCGCGAGCCCTCGAAGTCGCCCAAAAAGTAGAGCGTGGCGGCGAAACAGTTGCAGGCCCAGATCATTACCGTAGCGTCATCTTGCTCCTGCGCCAGCGAGTAAATTCGTTCGGCAATCTGCATTGCCGCAGTCAGTTTGTCCCTGTGGAGGGAATAGCGCCACTGACCTATGAGTGCCACGTGAAGGAGGAGCGGACGGCCGAGCGAGCGACACAAGGGCTCGGCTCGCACGTAACAAATTCGGGCTTCTGGTGATCCTACTTCTCGCGCTGTCAGGTATGCTGCCGCCTGCAGGAGAATGAAGAGCCGATCTTCCGCAGTGAGGCTTTGCCCTTCGACGGCCGTTTCAACGAGCGATCCCCAGCGTCTGTGTTCAAAGAAATGAACTAGAACAGTGAGCAATGGCCCTGTTGCACCAAGAACCTTAGCCGCAAAGTAGGTATCCCCCCGCTGAATCCGGCGAATGTAAACTTCATGCAGCGCTTCTCGAAATAGACCGGCATTACAGCCGCAGATGACGGCTGAGAAAAGTGGCTCCATCTCCCTGAAACTACTCGGCAGCTGCGGCGCGAGCGTTCGATAATATACATAGAGCCGCCTATTGCATTCCTTCCATGCATTCGTTTGTTGACTCCGAAGCTGTTCGCCAAAGTATTCACGAACGAGAGGATGCGTATCCAGTTGTCCAGGATTATGCGGATCTTCTCCTGCGAGAAGTCTCGCTCTTCTCAGTCTAGCCAGAACCGTCCGCAATTCGGTCGGGCTCAAATCAGTTAGTGAATCGGTAACGCCGGCGATTCCAGGTGACTTCAATAGAGCTTCAATAGCCCTTTCGTCAGCCGGGCGGTCAAATAGACCTAACAGGCGGAGAATTGACAGCTCTGGACCGTCACCAAACCAGGTCTGGTACGATTCCATGACATTTCGGGCATGAACGCCCTGGCGCACGTCGTGACCTAGCTGTTCTGACACTTCTTTGCGGCAACGAATATCCCCGTTATAGGCGTCGGTCAGATAACTGCCTAACAGCGTCAGCGCCAAACAATGGCCCTGGAATTCCTCGCTGGCACGGCACACCTCCGCCTCGGGGCCTCTCACGCCCAGGCCTCGCAGCAGCTGCGCCCCGGCTTGGCTGGAAAGGTGTTCCAGGTCACGACGGAGGGCCGAGGTGCGTTCATGATCTGCGATATCGGCAATGGGGAGACGCGTGGTAATCACACAAAGGCCCGGATTAAAGGCCGCGAGTTCGCGCAAGAGCGCCTGCAGGGAAGGCTCACGCACCCGTCCCTCCTGCGGACCAGGCGGATTTTGGAGCGGCTCCAAGCCATCCAGAACCAGTAAGGTTCGACGATGTGAGATGAGCTTCGCCAACCTTTCGCCTTTCTCCCACGCCGTTCCGAGCCGTGGATCTGGATCTCCGAACCATGCTAAAGCCGCGTCGATAAATTCATCCGCGGAAGAAGTACCCCCGCTGGTACCCTGCCTGTAGAAAGACCAGCCGAAAACCAGCTCCGCAGAACGATAATGTTTAGCAGCCATTCGTCGGAGCCAATGGTTAACGAGTGTGGACTTTCCGACACCAGCCCAGGCAACGATGGTGACAACGTTCACATCTTTGTTTGCCCAAGCACGATCCAGAAAAGTGATATCCTCCTCTCGCCCAAAAACGTCGCTTCCTGTAATGGGCAATCTGGCTACGGAAATTTTCTTCGGTGCAAGTCTTGCCTGCGGCTTACGAGTTCCGACAAGCAAATCGGCAGAGGGCGCTTTCTGTAGTCTCTGACGCGTGATTCTAAGTTCCCTGTCGAGAGCATCTGTTACCGTCGGGATGGCCTTCAAAAGCTCAGTCGGGTTTTGAAATCGCCGCGCCGGATCTTTCTCAAGGAGAGTCTGAAGTAGAACAACCACCGGCTGTGGGACATCGTGGAGTTGTTCTAGCGGTAACGGGGTGTGTTGATGCCGATACATGACTTCACTAGGAGCGCCTCGGAATGGAACCTCGCCAGTCAGCATGGCCCAGAGCGTTACGCCAAGCGAGTACAGATCCGAGCGGATGTCCGCGCCCAGTCCTGCAAACTGCTCCGGACTCGCGAAGGCCGGTGTCCCGGCAAAAGCTCCAGGGGTCGAGATCTCAGATGCAGAACCAGGTTGGCTCACTCCCTTGGCCAGCCCAAGGTCGATGATTTTCGCTGTCACTGCGCTTCCCGGCTCCAATGCGACAATGATGTTGCTTGGCTTGATGTCGCGGTGCACCAGATTTTGCTTGTGCACCGCAGTCAAACCGGCGGCGACCTGTGAGGTAATTTCGAGCGCTAGCCTGACTTCCAACCGCCCGCGGCGTTTGATCAGGTTCTCGAGCGTCTCTCCCTCTACAAACTCCATCGCGTAGAAGTAATTTTCACCGGTTCTACCCAGGTGGAAGACCGAGGCGACATTGGGATGACGGACGCTGGCGGCGGCACGTGCCTCGCGCAAGAAATGAAGCCGTACCGATTCGTCACCCAGATACCGTTCGCTAATGACCTTCAGGGTTACAGGACAACGCAGGTCAACGTCGAGCGCCTTGTAGGTGATACCCATAGCCCCACGACCCAGCTCAATCGGGCAACCCCTGTCGTCCAACATCAGTTCATAATTCTCGAATCGCAGAACCAGCGACCCAGCGTCAGCCTCCTTAGTGCTGACCGCTGCTAAGCCAGATACTGAACCCGATTCTCCGGTCGCTGAAGATTCCGCGCCTAAAGCTCTGTGCAGGAGACAAACTGGACAGAACTGCCAGTCAGCGGTGGCGAAGAACTTCGTGCCGCAGACGCGGCAGGTGCCTGGTTCCAGCGGCACTTGTAATACCCTGCCACTGCTGACGGGTCTCCGACGCTTCAAGGGATGCTGCATTTGTGTTGCATGTGACGAGCGCGAGGACGACGAGTACTCTGGGTAATATTGAGCCGATAACCGACACCGCGGGTACCCAGTCAGTGCATCTTCATTGTTTCCTCCGAAGTTTAGATTGGTCATCGCTTAGCGGGTCTTCGATAATCTCGTCGCGCTCTTAATTAGATCGCGCTGGACTGATGAATCTTTGGTGGGTACGGTTGGTCAAAGCTTGTGCGGCTCTTCCAGGTTGGACCAGGTCTGGAGGTAGGAATGGCTGTTCAACTCTATGACGGTGCCCCATGGGTCCCAGCAATAGCAGACCTTGTAGTCTTTATTTGAGAACAGCCGCCAGATTTTGCTCGCAAGTTTGCCACCGTTCGCTTCGATTTGCGTAGCAGTTGTCTCGATATCGGCGGCGATGATACAGATGTGGAAGATGCCTGTACATGCGTAGTCGAAGGTATTGTCCGGCACATAGGTCTTCGGCTTAATGAACTGGAATAGCTCGATACCCACACCGTCCGCAGTCGACAAATGGGCGAGCTTCAGACCACCGAATTCCTCGCCGAAGATGTCCTTTACCACGTTTCCGAGATTTGAGTCGTCGTCATGTGCTTCACTCGGATTTGCAATAACGTAACAGCCTAAAACGTCTCGATACCATGCGAAGGCCGCATCGATGTCCGGCACGGTGATCGCGACATGGCTCATGGCGCGAGGTAAGATCATTTTGATTCTCTCTTAGATCCATCCTATGCCGCAGATGGTCATTATCTTCCCAAACACGCTAGACAGGCTTTATCTCTTCCACAAATAGGAATAACGGAAGCTTTCATTAGTTTTTATCAAACGATTTCCTGGCAGTGCGATTGGAGGCGCACTCGGCTACATCGAGCAACATTTTCTCGATCTGGCTGGTAAATATTCTTTAGCCAGCCCGAGGCGAAAGGAATCTCTTCAAGGCAAGCCAGGCCCGGAAGCATGCACACCGGACAGAATTGCATCGCTCCAGAAAACTCGTTACCACAGCTTGGACAGGTGCGTCGGGGCCCTATGCTCATGGACCTAACCGCCCTTCAGATGCGACTAAGGCGTCGCAAAGCGCGTGGATTTCCTCGTCAATTTCTGTCGGATCTGACACGGTGCGGCCAACTTCCTCGCGCATCAGCGCGGTGTACCGCTTTCGCAATCGATGGATAAGTGTTTTGACTGCGCCGGTGCTGACCTGGAGCCGACCCGCGACGTCATTATAGGAAGGTGGAGCTGCGCTGTTGGCCGGGTCGAGGAAAACTTTCAGCGCTTCGAATATGGACGTCTTTCCCTCGTTAGCATACTCCTGGCGCAATTTGTCCAACGCTTGGGCCAGCAGCGTCATTGCCCAACGAGCATCAAACATTTTTTCTGCCGTTAAATGTTCGGCCGGCTCTAGGCGGTAGCGTTGCTCGGCCTCTTCTGCGTCAAGCTGTACAAATTCTTTGCCTCCTCCTCTCTTAATGCGGCGGGCCTGGTCAGCCTGGTCAGACAGATGATTCTGGAAAGAGGCCAGCAAGAAGGACCGGAACTTCCCTTTGAGCCGGCGGACACCCGCCAGAGCTCGGTGTTCCAGCAGATGCAGGAAAAAACTTTGGGTCAAGTCCTGGGCGTCTTCTGGGGAGTACCCGCGCCGGCGCGCGAATATGTAGAGTGGATACCAATAGGTGCGGCACAGCTGAGCTAGTGCGGACTCTCCCCCCGGCGCCTGGCTTTGCACCGCGCTCATAACAATCGTCCAGTGCGTGGTGTGAAAGCTTCCCGCGCCCTCCGCTAGCGGACCAAAGTCGCGTTCCACAAAAACCTCCGGTTCTAACAACTTAAGCGTAACAAAACCCATTTACGAAAAAAATTCCTGAAACTCGGAGACCAGACTGCCTTTGTACCGGGCGGAACACGCCCGATCATGAACAAAAGCTCCACTTGGAGGGCACTAAGGAACCCGGCTTTCAGAAGGCTCTGGATCGCTACGGTCATCTCCGGGACTTTCGTGGCCGCGCATGACAGCGCAGCAACCTGGACGATCAATATTTCTACGGGGTCCACCTTTTTGATTTCGCTGATTTCAACGGTGGCTTCGCTCCCTTTCTTTCTGTTCACACTGCCCGCTGGCGCTCTAGCCGACAAGGTGGACCGCCGAAAGCTAATCTGCTTCGTCAACGTTGGATTGGCAGCCATGGCTGCCGGCTTAGCGGCGCTGGGTTGGCTCCATTTGCTTAATCCTTATATCATTCTGGTCAGCGTTTTTTCGATCGGAGTTGGATTTGCTTTTAACGCGCCAGCCTGGACGTCGATCGTGACTCAAGTCGTCTCAGATGCCGAGTTGCCTTCAGCAGCGACCTTGAGTGGTCTTCAATTCAACATTTCTGGAATCATAGGTCCGGCGTTAGGCGGGTTGTTAGTTGCGTTGGCTGGAGCCAATTTTGTCTTTGTTTTAAATGCCGCCTGTTTCCTGCTGGTTGTTCAGGCAACCCGGCAATGGAAACAACCATCGGTGCTGACAAAAGTTTCCTCGGAGAGCTCTTTCGGATCTTTCGGGACGATCATTCGCTATGTGCGTCGCGCGCCGGGCTTTCGGGCT
>Ga0209418_1000030_pt1 | contig 6576 bp, 7 predicted proteins | sample TexAe_OM2H0_M1_FD_187937 | JGI IMG/M metagenome (GOLD analysis project Ga0209418, IMG submission 187937) | Forest soil microbial communities from Davy Crockett National Forest, Groveton, Texas, USA - Texas A ecozone_OM2H0_M1 (SPAdes) (version 2) | ecosystem: Environmental > Terrestrial > Soil >...
GATAGATCTTCTCCAGGTAGTTCCGCATTGCGTCGCGCGTGTATCCGCTGCTCCATTTCAGCTCCTTCTGCATGAGAGAGCCGACCACAGGCGTGGCTTCAATGCAGTCACTCCACGAATAGAACTGCATCCCGATTCGGCGAGCAAGCACATCCTCAATCGTGGTCGCCATCTCGTAGCGGACGGCATAGGCGACTTCCGCCCGGATTGCTCGGCCTCCCGGAAGGATCGTGTGCAGGAGAGCCGGATCCTCGTTTGTCAGCTTAAGAACCCTTTCGGACGCAGTCCCGAATTTGGCAGCCAGATGACGCGCAGTACCCTCGGAAACCTGGTGCCTGCGGCAGGACGTCTTCCAATAGTCGTCGGTGAAACCCTCACCACCGTAGAGAATGTAGTTGCGAGTCAAAGATTCCGTCTGGGGAACGCCGAGAGCTTGCTGCACAACATGAATCGTGTCTTCCGCCATAGCGCGATGAGTAGTCCATTTGCCTCCCATGATGCTGATGAGTCCGCTACCTGGTTCCACTTCAATCACATCGTCGCGGGCCAGTCTCTTGGTATCGGTTGAACCCTCCGATCCCACTAGTGGCCGTGCGCCCGCAAAGCCGGCAACTATTTCGCTCGGAGTGACCGGCGTGGCCAGATATTGATTGAGGTGCCGCAACAAGTACTCAACATCTTGCTTAGTGACGACTAGTTCGGCATCCGGTGAAACCTCTTCGTCCGTCGTGCCGACCAGCAGTCTTCCGCCCCAGGGGACGGCAAACAGAACACGTCCATCCTCTGTCTTCGGAATCAGCAACGCATCTTCTGCCGGGAATATGTCTAAGGGTAGAAGGATGTGTGAGCCTTTGCTGGGCCGCATCCGCCTCTGGGACGTAGGATTAGCCAATTGGCGAATGGAGTCTGAGAGAGGACCAGTGGCGTTTACGATCGCATGGGCGTCTATTGCCGACGTGTTCTTGGTAAGTTGATCCTGGAATGTGATGCCAGAAATCTTCCCATCTGCGCTGCGAACAAAATCGGTGACCTTGGCGTAATTCACCGCGTTGCCGCCAGCTCTGACGAACGTCTCGACGAGGGCAATGTTGTATCGCGCATCATCAAACTGACCATCGGCGTACGCGACGGAGCCAAGCAAGCCTTCTGGGTTCAACTGCGGCATGCGCTCCAAAGTTTCGTCCCGCGATAGGAACTTGCTCGGAGAGATGCGCCCTGGTCCCGCAAGCCAGTCATAGATCTTCAACCCAATATCGAGGTAGCCCACATCAATCCAGTGATAGCTTGGTACAAGGAACTCCAGCATTCGAGTGAGGTGGGGCGCGTTTTCCAGCATGCGGACGCGTTCGTGCAGAGCGCGCACCAGGACGTGGTATTCCTGAAAATCGAGTCCCCTGATTGCCTCTTCCAGGTACCGCACTCCGCCATGAATGATCTTGGTCGCTGCACTGGATGTTGCACCGGCAAAATCGCCTGCCTCTATCAGCACAGTTCGAATCCCACGCAGTTGCGCATCCAGCGCGCAGGCCGATCCGGTGGCGCCGCCACCAATGACGCATAGTTCGAACTGTTGCCCCGAAATGTTTCGCAGCTCCTCGGCTCTGGTCTTCATCGGGCCCTCAATGTGTTAGAAGGTGACCTTGGTCCTGAATCCCAAGACCGGTGCATTTGACAAATTAGGGTTGGCCCCTACACTGATGTAGTACTGAAACGTGGGCTGCAGCAAGAAGTACGGAGTGACCTGCAGGGCATAGTTCACTTCAAATGCTTTCTCGGCGCCCAGCGGCGCGCCACCAAGCAGTTCATTGAATTGTCGGAACGGATCGCTAATCTTGCTGTACACGAAAGCGCAAGCAATGCGGTCTTTTTCCCGGCGCCCAAACGGAGCGTTGAAGCGCGCACCTGCCGTGAGCTGAACGTTTTCTCGGCTCACGTCACCCGGACTATAGTCAAAGCCGAATGTCGCATCCAGGCCACGATTCGATCCGGCATCGGACCGGAAAACGGCTTGGCTAGCCATACCATAGACCAGATAGTTCCCGCTGCTCCTGTGCCCCGTTGGGTCAGGAAATTTGCCACCGTTATACACGCCGCCAAATTTGTAAGCGCCGGGATAGGACTTGCCTCCTCCCAGAGATGCCGCTGCTTGCGTGCCGTCTGGTGGGTGAACCAGATAACCCGTTTCGAAGAGGAAATCAGGAGTATCGCGAATCTGGAAGTTGGTTCCAGTTGGGTCCTGCTGATACGGATTCCTGTTCCCAGCCATGACCGCGCTCTTAACGTAAAAGTTCCGTCTGGGCGCAAGCCGGATCTCGGCGCCGGGAGTACCCGCAGGATTGAACGATTCAAATATTGAACTGAAGAGGTTGCCGAACGCATAGCCCATGGGCTCGATAAGCCACGAGCCGCCGTATTCCTGATTGCCGTAAAAGTCCAAACCCGCCAACTGGCCGGCGCGCACTCTGAGCTTGCTGTTCAGGAAGTTTTGCTCGAGCCAGAAGGAATCGAGACGAGTGGTATGAGCGCTAACCAGATCACTCGGATTGGCTAAGGTCCCAATTTTGGCCCCCAGGTTGGCCCCCACTTGCCAGAGTCCCGTGGCATGAAACCTGAGCCCTTGCCATTTCATCAATTCGTCGAAGTTAACGTCTATCGTTCCGCGAATTCTTTCCCACCCGGCCTTGCTCTGCTGCAAGCCGCCGCTCGGATTCGCCTCCAAGTCGGCAATGTAGAAGAAGTCGAACTTGATACCTTTTTCTTCCAAAGCTGTTCTCTTGCCAGCCCAGTCGCCAAATAAATACTGGCGCGGTCGCATGTCAAACAACGCGCCTCCGCCATCGGATGCAGGAGAGTTTGTTTGAGCCAACAAGGGGCTCACCGATATCAGGGCCAGCACAAAGCTCAATAGGCATGCTGGGCGGCGCAAGTACAAATGAGCGCTACGCCAGAAGTGCCTCAATGCATCGCCATGTAACTTGCTGATCGGTCGAGTAGTGCAATCGCAAAATCCATTTCGTCGTTGCATAGCGATGTGACTGAAGCACTCGCTTTGCCACACAACACGCAACAGGCCGACTCGCGCCACCGCGCTTGTGAACAGAGGAGTTATACGACCGCTGGCTGGAAGAGTGTCTTTGCTACTCGAGACGTCGTCACATCGCGTGAGTCGCAATTAAGACAAGTGACGCCCCGACGCCTGTTCCCAACGCCGCTGCAGTTGAGCACGCATCTAGCACGTGACGAGATCCTTTCTCGTCCTCGGCATGTGGTCCAACTCCGATTGTTCACCTGGCGCATATTTGGAAGCCGACTTGCTTCAACCAGCGTGTCAGGGCTGTTGAAGTCAAAACCGATGGTGATGTTATGGGAGTCCACGTTCATTGCTCAGATGTGCGCTACGCGGTCATACAGGCATCCAACAACAAGATCAGGCCTGAACGATTGGTTATCGCCTATCAAGATGAGGATTGCTTGCGCGATCTCATAGCTGCGCCAAGCATCTTCGGGCTCGGCTACGCGTCGCGCGAGGAAGCAATAGCGAACCTTGAATGCTTCGCATCGATCGCCGCTCCTTCGAAACAAAAGCCTCGAATCACAGCAATGTTTCACGCGACTCATGAGAACGGGGACTTGCCGAGCGGGCACGTCCTCGTGAAGCGTCGGAGAGTCCCGCAAAGCATTCTGCAACCCGCTCTTGCGGCGGTCATTGCCCTCTTCTACTCAAAGAACATCGTGTCCGTAATGATCCGCATGATGCTAGGAGCTTCCTTTTAGTTTTGTTGAACACCGATGCTTGGTTCACATCAGAAAGATTAGCGGCAAGCGCGAAGTCAGAGCGCTTTCAAGAAGCTTGAATGACAAACCAGAACAAGAACTCACGAATCGCTGTCGCAGGTAGCCTTCCTGGTATGGTCTGCACACGGAAGCAAGCGAAGCATTTGCTGCGAGGACTTCGGAAAGACTATCAGTTGCTTACACCGAAGGAGCGGGATCAAGTGAAGTGCTTTATATCGGGTTTCTATCCGAACAACACCAGCTGCCGTACAAACCCCAACATGCTGAAATCGCAAGTGGAACATTGATCGAGCAGTTCAGAAGAGTCTCATGGAAGATGAAAAGATTGATAAGGAAGATGTCTGGTCGGCTATTCGCTATCTGGACCCTGACGAACGGGAGAAGGAAAAGGAAGTCAACACAGCCACGATAATCGCAACATTGGCTCTTCTGATTATCGTTGGCGGTATTTGGACTCTACTTTGGGTTCGAGTAAGACAACCGTAATGAGCGTCACGACGGATGGCGGCGAGATCAGCAGGGATCAATAGCGACGGGATGGCCCCGCGACGTTGGAGCAGTTTCAGTCCTTCTTGATGATAAATACTGTCTTGTCATCAATCTGGTCTTCTTCTCCAGTTTGGCGCAGATCGTCGTCTTTCCTCACAGCGAATTCAAGCAAAGCATTGCAGATGTCTTTCGCTGACAACAGGCAGTGTTCGCGCAGCACCGCTTCAAGTCTGGCGAGGTCTTGAGCATCGCTGCCATCGTACACCCCATCGGTGTAAAGGAAGAGAATGTCTCCTGGGCTCATCAGGGTAATTTCGGCCACATCAGACGAAGTCGCCCGCTGGCGAGAAAGCAGCGAAAAGTATCGAGTATGGTCCGGGTGATCATCGGGAATCTGCAGGCCCAATGCCGAGAATTGCACCATCCGGCTCTTATCAATGTCCATAAACTTGCGATACTCGGCCGAGAACACCAGAGGCGGCGGATGCCCAAAATTCACAAACCGAAAATGACCGTTCGGGCGCAGTTCGCCATAGAGCATTGTGGCGATCTCACGACCACTTTCGTCTTCACTTCTGCCAAGCGCATTGCGTGCGGTCACCGATTGCGCCAATCGCAGATTCATCTTCTCGAATAGCTCTGGCGTGATTCTGCCGCGCCGGTCAAGTTCGGCGAGCATCAATGCATGGAATGTGTCGTGAACCGTTGATGCGATCTTGGCTGAGATGATGCCGTGCCCCTGAGCGTCTACCAGCAGCACGCCTGCTGTGGTGTAAAGTTCGTGCAGGTCTTCTGCCACCCGCACCTGTTCCGAACTCCGCGCCGTCCGGTACTCGGTTTCCGTTTCGGATCTGAATCCTGGTCTGGATTGTAACCACCCGACATGATCGTCAACCGAGTTACGCGCAGGCTCATCTGCTCGTAACGGTTCAAGAAACTCCTTCGACAGTTTTACGGCCCGCTGGATGCGAGCATCGATGTCATAGCGCTGCTGAAAATTTATGTACTCGAAAAGGTCTCCGCCGACCGTTCCCGCAGGAATGGAATTCCCGTACATCTCGATACCAGGCAGATGCGGAATGACCCCTTCAACAGGCATTAGCCGTTTGCGCAGATATTCATCGATTGTGGGCTGATTGTAGCCCGCAGCCGTCGAGGACTCGTGTTGCAGAGTTCCTTCAACTCCGGTTTTCTGTCTTGGTAGGGTCAACACGTAAGGATATACCTCACGGCTTTAGGTGAATCTTCATCAGACACGACTTCGGCAGATATGCTTTGGCTTGCGTCGAATCTAAAATCACCGGCGGCGATCTTCGAGAAGATTGTCGCACTATTCGATTTCAGCTCGATGGCTGGGAGAATCATCCGAATGTTTGGCCACACTGTCATTACTTTCCGTTCTTCTTCCCAAGTGCCAATGTCAAGAACTCTTCCCGGGCATCGGTGCTTCTGAAAAGACCGCGCATTACACTCGTCGACATCAGTCCATCGCTTTTGATTCCGCGCATCTGCATGCAAAGATGCTCGCCGCGTGCAAGGACTGCCACGTCGCGCGCGTCTGTGATGGCCGTAATCTCGTCAGCGATCTGATGAACCAGCCGTTCTTGCACTTGCAGGCGGTGTGAATATTTGTGTGCGATGCGAGCAAACTTCGAGAGCCCGAGAACGTGCTCGGTTGCGATGTAGGCCATGGAAATTTCGCACCTGAAGGGAAGCAGGTGATGCTCGCATAGGCTGAAAACCGAGACTCCGGCGCAGACGACCATCTGATCGGTCCGAAATGATTCGAATGCAAACGTGGTTTCGATCGTGCCAGGGTCGTAGTCCATGAATTCTTTCCACCATCGCGCGAAGCGGTTCGGCGTCATTTTCAGCCCTTCGCGGTTCGGGTCTTCGCCGATTGCCAATAGCAAATCGCGGCCGATCGATTCGAGCCTCTTCACGCTAAGTTTCAGCGCAGGGCGAGCAGCTTGTGAACTCGCTCGCTCAGTCGCCATCCGCGTTCCTGAACCGTTTGTTGGCACAACTTTGTCGGCGCCGGGCTCATTGAAAGAGGTTGAAGACATGCTATTGTCCCTTGCTTTCCGACGCCGCGATCAAGCGGAATGAGTTTCTCGATCACGATTGGTTCCTATTAACAACGGGCTGTCTGGAACCAGACGCCATCACCCGGGCCATGAGAATTCAAGACAGCCCTCCAGGTCTGGGGAGACATTCATCCCGCAGATGAACGGGAGCGTGGCAGCCTGCAACTGCTCCTGTCGCACTTGGATCCTGGCGAACTGCGTCTCT
>Ga0209418_1000031_pt1 | contig 6481 bp, 6 predicted proteins | sample TexAe_OM2H0_M1_FD_187937 | JGI IMG/M metagenome (GOLD analysis project Ga0209418, IMG submission 187937) | Forest soil microbial communities from Davy Crockett National Forest, Groveton, Texas, USA - Texas A ecozone_OM2H0_M1 (SPAdes) (version 2) | ecosystem: Environmental > Terrestrial > Soil >...
CTCTGGATGGCCAATCCTCGCCATGAGTGCCGGTCATATAGATGACGGGAAGCACTGGGTCGATCTCTCTGGCGCACCGGGCCACCTCCCAGCCGTCGATCGTCCCGAGCAAATTGATGTCGGTCACGATAGCCCGATATATGGACTCATTCGCCTGAAGAAGCGCAACGGCTTCTTCGCCCGACCCTGTGATCACTGATTTGAAACCTCCATCTGACAGAGCCTCTTCGACCATACCCTGAATTAGCTGATCGTCCTCCACGATCAGAACTGTAACTGCTTCAGTCACCCGCGTTCTTCCCTCTGCCTCTTTGCAGTGCTCCGACGAGGCAAGTGACGCCAGAAAGATTTGTTCCTGATAAGGTTCAAAAGTGTACTTAATCAAATCAGCTGCCCTTGCATTTTCAAGGTAGACCACTGCATTCGGAAACAGGCCGGCATCCGAAATGAACGACTGACCCACGAGTTGGCCCATGCCGAAGCAAACGCACGAGCGGGCCGCGACGCCGCCCATGGGTCGGAGTTCAATTTTTAACCAACTCACGAATCTTGCTTGCCAGGCGCTCGACCTCAAACGGCTTGGCTAAAACATGCATCCCCTTTTCGAGGTGGCCGTTCCCCATCAACGCGTTCTCAGCATAGCCGGTAATGAAGAGTACCCTCAGGTCCGGCCGCAGGCTTCGGGCCGCATCGGCAACCTGGCGCCCGTTCATACCCCCTGGAAGACCGACGTCGGTGATCAGCAGGTCGATTCGCGCGGCGGATTGCAAGACCCGCAACCCCGCCGGACCATCCGAGGCCTCGAGGACCGAATAGCCGGTGTCGGACAGAACGTCGGTAATCAGCATTCGAATTGACGGTTCGTCATCGATCACCAAGACAACCTCGCCGTCTCCAAGAGACTCGCTTGCTTCGGGAAAGTTGGCAGTATCGTTGAAGTTGGGATCGTCGTCATGGCGTGGAAGGTAGAGGCACATGCTGGTGCCCTTACCGACCTCCGAGTAGATGCGGATTTGACCGCCTGACTGACGGGCAAACCCGTAGATCATGGAGAGGCCCAGGCCCGTGCCTTGGCCCAGCGGCTTGGTCGTAAAAAACGGGTCAAATGCGTGAGCAGCCACATCAGGTTCCATGCCTGTCCCGGTGTCGGTCACACACAATGAAATGTACTGGCCCGGCGCAATATCGAGATCCCGCGCCCCGCGCTCGTCCAACCACCTGTTTGCGGTCTCGATAGTCAAGCGCCCTCCCTGTGGCATAGCGTCCCGCGCGTTGAGGCACAGGTTCAGCAAGGCGTTCTCGAGCTGGTTGGGGTCGACAAGCGTAGACCAAAGCCCACCCGCGCCTACTACCTCGACGTGTATGGCTGGGCCAACCGTGCGGCGAATCAGTTCCTCCATGCCGGTGACGAGCCGATTGACGTTCGTCGGCTTCGGCTCAAGTGCCTGACGTCGTGAGAATGCGAGCAGCCGGTGGGTCAGTGCAGCCGCCCTTTTCACGGCTTCCTGCGCAGTCGTAATGTAGCGGTCAACGGAGTCCGCTTTTCCCTGAGACAGTCGCGCTCTCGTCAATTCGAGACTGCCGCTGATGCCTGTCAGCAAATTGTTGAAGTCATGGGCGAGACCGCCCGTCAGCTGACCAACGGCCTCCATCTTTTGTGACTGACGCAGCGACGCTTCCACACGTTCGCGCTCGGTCATCTGGCTCTTCAAATCTTCGTTGGCCTTTTCCAATTCCTGGGTCCGCTCTGCTACCAGAGCTTCGAGGCGTTCCGCCGCTTGTTCTTGCGCCTCTATCAACGCCTTGACCTCGTACTGGCGGCGACGGGCGCGAAGCGCGACCTGCATGGCGGTTGTCAAGGTTATTGCCTGGACAGGCCGCTCCAGCATGGAAACGTTTCGGAGCTTATCAGCGAGCGCGTGACGCCAGTTCTTTGCCCTTGGATGATCCAGTTGGCTGGTCAGAACGACGAATGGGAAGTCAGACCACGGCGGCTGCTGAGCAATCCAGGCTTGAAATACCGTTAGATCTTCATTGAACAAGGCTTCTTCGGCCACAAGGGCGGCCCCAGCTCCCGAAGCAAGACAAGTGAGCAGTTCAGTCGGATCCCTGGCTACGTGAGTTATCAAGCCGGCCTTTCGCAGCAGATCGGCGGACGCGGATGCATCGCGGCCTATTGGGGCGAGGATCACAATCCGGAAAGAGGGGTTCTCACGATCCATGTTTCTCGGGATTTAGAAGAGGCTTACTCTCACCCGTATAGCGCGGCGTTCCTGAGAACACGCCGCTAAATCCGACGAGAGGCGGGCCGACCTCGATACCGTGTGGAGTCAGCTGAAATTCGCGAATTGTGCGTTCGTGGTCTCCGCTACGCTTCTTGACGACGGAGAGCGCCCGCCGCACTGTCCCATTGTACTCGAAGTAACGCAGCATCATTACGGCGTCGCTGAGATAGCTGATGTCGACCGGCGTATCCATTGGGCCAACCAACCCGTGCTGCGCTAACACCAGTATCGTAAGCACTCCCTGCTGGCCGAGATAACTGAGGAGTTCATGCATTTGGAGGATGAGAAAGCGTCCGTCGGGCATTGCATTGAGATAGCCATTAAGGCTGTCAATGACGACGACGCGTGCCTTATCGACTTCAACGCTATGTCGAACATTGGCCGCGAATTCACCCGGTGACAGTTCGGCAGGATCGATCTGCTGCAATCGAAGATGGCCCGATTCCAATGCGGCCTGTAGTCCAAGCCCTATCGTCTTGGCTCTAGCTTCAAGAGTGCCGCGTCCTTCGTCGAAAGCATAGTAGACGACACTCTCGCCGCGCTCGGCCGCTGCAATCGCATAGGTTAAGGCCAGCGACGATTTTCCCACTCCAGCGCCGCCGATAAGCAGGGCATTGGTCCCACGCTCCAATCCACCCCCGAGCAGTTTGTCGAGTTCGGCATTGCCGCTCGGAGCAAAACCAGCGTCAAATTGAGTATGATGCTCAGCCGCAACCAGCCGAGGGAATATGTTCAAACCGCCTTTAGCGATAGCGAAATCATGAAAGCCTCCCCGAAAGTCAATGCCGCGCATTTTGACGATGTTAAGCCGCCTTCGTTGCGCACCGTAATCGATGGCAAGTTGTTCGAGTAGGATGACGCCGTGAGCAATTGAATGTAGCTGGAGGTCGGTATCACGAGATGTAAGGTCGTCCAAAAGAACGACCGTACAGTGCCGCTTGGAGAAGAAGTGCTTGAGGGCCAATACCTGACGGCGATACCTGAGCGAATTCTGCGCGAGAAGACGAAGCTCCGATAAGCTGTCGATCACAACCCGGGTAGGATTGACCTCTGCAATCTTATCAAAAACCAGTTTGGTCGTCTCGCTGAGCTCAATCTCGGCCGGATGCAGAACCGTAAGTTCGCGCTCGGGATCTAGCGTCGTTTCCGGAGGGACGAGCTCGAAGATATCGACCTGGTCCAGGGTCCATCCATGCCGTTTGGCAACAAGCCGAAGTTCGGCTTCCGATTCCGAGAGGGCAATGTAGAGAACCCGCTCCCCTTGACGCACACCTTCGATAAGAAACTGAAGTGCCAGCGTCGTCTTGCCAGTCCCCGGGCGGCCCTCGTACAGGTACATCCTTTCGGCATCAAGTCCGCCGCAAAGAATATCGTCGAGGCCCGCGCTCCCAGTCGAGATACGCGCGGGGTCCGCCTCGGTGCCTTGCACGATGTTACTTGGCTGTTCCATGGCCGGCCGTCAAAGAGGACCCTTAGAGGGCTGATTTGATACCAAGCGAAACACGCTGCCGCTTTGCGGGGTGTTTCGCTTGGGGCTAAGCTTTACTTCTTTTCGGGAATCCAGGTCGTACTCGCCTTGTCGTAGGTGAAGCCGTGCGCATTCTTGAGATCGTCTTTGGTCTCATCCAGCGTCAGCCACCACTTGTCATTTCGCTTGGACATCTTGATTGCTGAGAATGGTACGATCACGTCCTTCTCGCCTGCGCCAAGAAAGCCCCCAACGCCGATCACCAGGCCAGTGACTTTGCCGGACTTGTCAACCAGCACGTCATCGATATCGCCGATCTTGGACTCTTTCGGATCGTAGACGGCCTGCTTGTAGTAGTTTGTGACCGTCCAACTTTCCGTTGGCGCCGCCGTCATGGTGGTAGCTGCATAGGCGCCAGAGACAAGGGCCGCGCACAACGCAACTCCCGCAAAAAGTTTCTTCATTTCACGTTCCTCCGCTCGATGGTCTGAGTTGCCGCTCCGGCTAGTGATGGAGCAGCATGATCAAAATGATTAGGGGGATCGGTATTCCGAGTAACCAGAGAAGGATTGGCATTTAGATTCTCCCTTATTTGAAAAGTCACCGATTAGATTTGTCGCGCAGGCGCCGTTTGACGGATGGCCGTTTTTCCCCAAGTGCCGTCGCGCAAACCACCGCCTTCCAATGCTGCCAACGCCGCGCAAAATGCGCCGATAAACAACGACAGCGTTAGCCAAATAGCCGTCTGCATTGCCATCTTGCGGGCTTTATCCAGGTCCGTTTTCGCTTGGGTCACCACGTCGTTTACGCGCTTTTCAGCGTCGCTCTGGCTCAGGCCGGTCCGCGACGAGACGAGCTTCACGAGATAGACCCGGTCCGCAGCGTTGACGTCATTTCCATCGCGGAAGCTGGTTGTAATAAGCCTAGCGATTTCGCCGCGCGTCTCTGAAAGCTGTTGCTGATCGGCGCGGTTGTCCGAACGCAGGAGCATATCGGCGTAGCTATCCACCGGAGATGCTTGGACCGAGGTAGCCGCCACTTGCGACGCGCCGGATAAAGCACTCCCGATCAGGGTGCTTGCAGGAGAAGCGAGCAGCACTGCACCCACGACCGACGCTACCGCCCACGCCAAAAAACCGTGAGCTGTATCGCGAAATTGGACTTCGGTGGTGTGAATGCCTGTCCACTTGGTGCGAAGGCGGCCGGCTAGGTAGCCTCCGACCGCAGACGAAATCATCGCCATAACGATGAAGTACAGCCCCGTGCCTATTTCGAACGTTGACGAAGAGACGCCTCGACCGCCCCAGGGGGAAACGACTGCAAAGCCCATTCCCGCACCAAAGGACAAAAGAAGCAGGGTCAACGCGCAGGAAGCCGCGGCGCCCGCTATAACTGCCGCCCAACTTACTCCTGAAGTCGTGGGCTCTATTCGTTCAGTCGAAACTACTCCGGTGGTTTGCTCCATGTGGTCCTCCAGCTTTCCTGCCCACAAAATGCGCGGCTGGAACAAATGGTTCCGAAAAGCCGGAGTTTTTCTCGTAGCTTGAGGAGATCAGGGTCCGTGAGGCATCGGGCCGGCATGAGCGGGGATCTTGACGCATGGCTGTCATCAAGGTCCTTCGCCAACATGTTTACCCTCGGAGTGCGGCGACCGGTGTTCATGATGATATAGGAACCAACCTCGGAAGCTGTTGGTTAGTTTACAAGCCCGAGTGAAGCGAGGAAGCTTGACGTCATGGACACGGATCGAATTACAGGAACGGCCAAGGATGTAACTGGGAAACTTGAGCGTACGGTCGGCGACATGGCTGGAGATGCAGGCACCAAGGCAGCAGGCAGCGCCTCGCAGGCGGCGGGCAAAGTGGAAGAGTTCAACGGACAAGCCAAGGATGCAGCGGGTGACGCTACTGACGCCGCGGCGCGTTACGCCAAGCGGATTTACCGGCAAAGCAAAGCAGCGATAGCTCACAAGCGGTTGCGAAGCTCCTGGAAGACAATCCGCTTCGATCGCTGCTGATCGCAGGCGGCATAGGGTTCGCACTGGCGCCATTGATGAGACAGCCGGCACCCCGGCAGCGTCGCGGGCGGTATTACCATTGAGCAAGGGTCTCAACTAACCGGGAGCGGTTATTGAAGGAAACGGCGATGAGTTCAACAGAATTGCCACGCCACATAGTTGACCGCTTTGAGCGTCGTTGGGCGAAAAAACTGGAACAGCAGGCGCGCGCTTGGAAAAGCGCCAGGAGCGAGTCCCGCTCGCTTACCAATCAAGGCATCCCCGTCATTCGACGGATGCAGCGCTCGCGGCCGCCGCAAAAATCAACTTAAGAGGCTCCGCCCGCTTTTGCAGATACGACGGGCTAATAGCTCCCGCAAGTCGCTTGTTGGAACAACATTTCAACCCTGTAGTTGTTTCTGCCATGACCGATCCGATCGAAGAAATCGTCGCGCCTGCCGCTATTGAGCGCGCCATGAGCGTGTTCGAGCAGTTCAAGGATCGCGATCATTGCGAGCTTAGTCAGGCTCGCAAGGCACTTCGCGATTTCGTCTTCGGGCAAGTCGCCAAAGGTGAGACCGACGAGAAAAGACTGGTTGTGTCTGGTCTGACGCACTTAGAGCAGCTTGAAAAGCAGGCGGCCAAGTGAAAATCCGGTCTCATTCCGAAAGTCACCTGGTTGAGTTGGACGATGGTTCGAAGTGGAAGATCTTTCCCGGCGACCTTGATATC
>Ga0209418_1000032_pt1 | contig 6404 bp, 5 predicted proteins | sample TexAe_OM2H0_M1_FD_187937 | JGI IMG/M metagenome (GOLD analysis project Ga0209418, IMG submission 187937) | Forest soil microbial communities from Davy Crockett National Forest, Groveton, Texas, USA - Texas A ecozone_OM2H0_M1 (SPAdes) (version 2) | ecosystem: Environmental > Terrestrial > Soil >...
GGCGGGCCGGAGTAAAACTGCATCACGGATGGACGCCAAACGCTCCCACGGCAAGGCTTTGCTGTACGACAAACAGGATGAGAAGCGATTGCCTGACCGGCGAATGTTTCCGAGACTTCGAGCCTGCCTGACCGAGCGTGCTCCCGTTGCCGCAATTGATCCCTCCGGCCGGCCCCAGCTCCCCTTCTGAATTTTAAAATCAATGCTTACTGATGTTGGCCCTGTGGAGTTGTGGGCGACGCGCTGGCGTCGTCCAAGCGCAGCGGCAAATCCACAGGGCTTTTGCTGGCAGCAGCGCCGCCGCTTACGCACTTCGTCACACGCGTCATGCTGATCCGCCTTTTCCATTGGCCCGGTCGATGAAAATCGGCCGGAACAAATCCGATGAGGCAGGAGGGGTCAGCTTTGGGCAGCATTCTTTCAAGCCTGGGGTTAGTTGTCGCTCGGTTCAGCGGCTGGTGGTTGGCGCTGGCGTCGCTTGCTCTGTTTGAGCCGATAGCTGTCGCCGTTCAATTCGAGGATGTGGACGTGGTGGGTCAGTCGGTCGAGCAGCGCACCGGTCAGCCGCTCGGACCCGAACACGCCGGTCCACTCGTCGAATGGCAGATTGCTAGTGACGATGGTGGAGCCGCGCTCATAGCGCTGGCTGAAGACCTCGAACAAGAGCTCGGCGCCGGTCGTCGAAAGGGGTACATAGCCCAGTTCATCGACGATCAGCAGCTTGTAACCGGCCAGCTGGCGCTGTAGGCGGAGCAGTCGCTTCTCGTCCCTGGCCTCGATCAGCCCGTGGACCAGAGCGGCCGCGGTGATGAAGCCGACCGACAAGCCCTTCTGGCAGGCAGCCAGCCCCAATCCGAGAGCGATATGCGTCTTGCCGGTGCCGCTGTTGCCGACCGCGATCACGTTGTCGCGGCGAGTGACGTACTCGCAGCGAGCGAGCTCCAGGACCAATGTCTTGTTGAGCGAAGGGATCGCTGTGAAGTCGAAACTGTCCAGGCTCTTCACTGTCGGGAACCGTGCCTCCTTGATGCGGCGCTCAACCATCCGCCGTTCCCGGTCGATCAGTTCGAGTTCGGCCAGGCGCAGCAAATAGCGGGGATGGTCGACGCCCTCGGCGGCGCATTGCTGGGCGAGCTTGTCGTATTCGCGCAGGAAGGTTGGCAGCTTGAGCGCCTTGAGGTGATGGGCGAGCAGAAGCTGGGGCGTGTCGTTCATGGAGAGACGCTGGTGAGAAGGTCGAGATAGGCCTTGGCCGAGGTCATCGCCACGCTCGCCCGCGGCAGGTAGGGATAGACCGTCAGGTCGAGCCGCGGCGGCCGGCGCTCGATCCGGCACAGCACCAGATGCTTGACCGCGTCAAAGCCGATCGCGCCACGCGCGATGGCCTCTCTGACACCGGCCAGCACGTCCTCGGGGCGGAATACCTCCAGCAGCCGCAGCACCTGGACGAACTCGCGTTTGCCGCGTTTGGCCATGCGGGCCTCGATCAGGCGACGCAGCGTGGCAAATTCCTCAGGCAGGTCCCAGCCGACCAGCGGCGCTGCCTGGTCGAGAGCGCCAATCTTCTGTTCGAGCAACGGCAGGTAATGCAGCGGGTCGAAGACTAAGTCCTCGCGCTCGTAGGAGCGCGGATGACGGGCGATCACCTCGGCCCCGCAGGAGATCACCACCTCGTGGACAAACCCGCGGATCAGTACCTCGCGGTGCCCAAAGGCGGTCGGCACCGAGTAGTCGGTGCCGCGATAGCGCACCAGCAATTGTGAACTGACCCGGCCTGCCTTCTTCTCGCAGGCGTCATAGGGCGCTGGCGGCAAGACGTGGAACGCCTCCAGATCCCGAACCAGCCGCTCGCCGATCGTCTCGCCGTGACCGCGCAGCCGATCCCCGAGCCGGCGCCGACAACCCTCGAGCAGTTGCTCGTTCAGCGCTATCAAGCTGACCGCCCGCGGCACCGGCACCAGCAAGTTCCGGCGGATCCAGCCGATCAGCCCTTCGACTTTGCCTTTGTCGTTGCCTTTGCCGGGCCGGCCGAACCGGTCGTCAAACACGTAATGGGATTGCAGCTCGCTGAACACACGCGTGCGCTGTCGCACCCCATCGCCCAGGATGCGCGCCACCGCCAGCGTCGTGTTGTCGTACAGGATCGAGCGCGGCACCTTGCCGAAGAACGCGAATGCGGCGTTGTGCCCGTCACAGAACGCTTCGGCGGTCTCCGCCGGATAGGCCTGCACAAAACAGGCGTCGCTGTGCGGCAGGTCCATCGCAAAGAAGTGGATCTTGCGCTCGACCCCGGCGATCTCCGCCAGCGCCTCGCCAAAATCCACCTGCGCATGGCCGGGATCGTGCCGCAGCGGCACGAATACTTCGCGATGCCGCAGACGGCGCGCCAGCACGTAGTCCTTAACAATGGTGATCCCGCCAGAGTAGCCGTGCTCGTCGCGAAGCCGTTCGAAAATCCGCTTCGAGGTGTGCCGCTGCTTTCGCGGCCGACCTTCATCCGCCGCCACGATCCCGTCGATGATCCCGGTAAACGGATCCAGCTTCGGACGCGCCGGCGGTCGGCTCCGCCGGTATCCCGGTGGGACCGAAAACGCCAGCATCTTGGCTACTGTCCGCGGGTCAATGCCAAACTGCCGCGCCGCTTCCCGGCGGCTCAGACCCTCGATCTGTACCGCGTAACGAACCCGCCCATAAAGCTCCACCACCTTCATCCCCCGCCCTCGGCAATTACGCCAAAGGGCTACCTGCCGCCGGAGTTTTACTCCGGCGCAACCGGACTGACCGGCCGCTTCAGTGAGGGATTTTTGCTCCGGCGCTTACAGGCGATCGCGGTGACTGCCATTACCGGCCAAAAGCGGCGCAGCGCGTGCTCGAATTCTGCGAGCGTTTTCGAAGGCGGCGGTGGCGCGCGCGCATGTTGGGAAAGAGGAGTCTCGAAAAGCGTTGTCCTTCTGACGGGGGACCGATGGTTCGAATCCAGCTCCCTCCAGCGGCGAGATGGTATGGGGCAGGCGACGAGGAGATGGCACCATCGTCGCTGTGGCTAACTGATGGAGTGCCCTGATGCCCCAGCCGAACGACTTGAGCAGGTCCCTCGTCGCCCTGGACCAAGATAGCACGATCATTACCGTGGTCGAGATGAGCCAGTCGAGCTGGCTGGTTGCTGGCATGCTTCCCGGCATTGAGCGTCAGCCTTGCAAGAAGCTGGAGCCGAGCCCAGAACGGCTGCTTGCCTTGCTGCATCGCTGGCGCGATGAGGCGGTCAAGGCCGGCGGCAAGATCACGCGGATTGCACTGGCCCTCGAAGCCGGTCGCGACGGCTTCTGGTTGGCGCGCTGGCTTCACCCGACTTTCGCAACTCGAGGCATAGAAGCCGCCAAACTCGAGGTTTTCTGCGGCGTACGGTCGAAAGGTCGGCACCACACAGGGCGGTGTCATGGCACGGCAACGTCGACCGAGGCAATCCTGGGTGACGGCTGAGCGGGCAAGTCGATCTTCAACTGGCGGAGCAGGATCAACTGGTCCAGTTCTGGCTCGGTGTAGCGCGACAGCAGGACCGTGCGCCCATCGGTGGTCGGCAGGTGCATGTCGACCATCTGGATTGCGGCCATCTTCTCCAACACCGACCGTGGCGTCAGCCCCGGCGCCAGGGCCCGCAGCCGCTGCTTGAGCGTCACCTGCAGACAGTAGGCCAGGAATGCCACGAAGATGTGGGCTTCGATGCGCGCGTCGGTTTGGTGGTAGATCGGGCGGATCGCCAGGTCCCCCTTGAGTTCTTTGAAGGCCTGCTCGATCTCCACCAATTGCAGATAGAACGCCCAGAGTTTCGCCGGATCGCCGCCCGTGAGATTGGATCGCAGCAGATAACTGCCTTCCCGCCGGCGTGCCTCCCGCAGCTTCTGCCAGTTCAGCTTGAAGCAGAAAGTCTCCGCCGTGACCGGCTGGTCCTTGCCGGGCAGCTGGATGTCAATGATCCGACAAGCGACCGGCCCCGCTTCCGTTCGTGCAGCTCCCAGCTTGATCAGCAGTTGATCCCGGGTCAGCTTCTGTTGGCGTAGCTCATGCAGGCGTTTGACCAGCTTCTTCAGCCGACGCCGCCGCATCGCCTGCTCCTTGTCCCGTCGTCCGCCGCTGCGAGCCAGGATGAAAAGTTCACCATCCTGTTCAATCAGCTTCACCTGAACCGAATCGCGAACCTGTGCCCAGGGCCTCGCCAGGAATTCTTGCTCCAACTGGCTGAGCCGCGCGCGGGGTGTGCCGACCAGGTAGTGGGTTGGCGTCTTCGCAGCCCGCATCTCGGTCAGCACGGCTTCCGTCGGGATGCCACGGTCCATTACCCAAGTGCGCCCGGCTTTGCCATATTGGACCTCGATCCGCCTGAGGAAGTCGCCCAGCGTCGTCTTGTCCGAGGTATTGCCCGGCATCACCTCGTAAGTCAGCGGGAAACCCTCTGGGGTCACAATCAGGGCAATGACCACCTGGACGCAGTCTGATCTGTGGTCCCGCGAGTGGCCGAACCGCCGCTTGCCGGTTTCTGGCGGATCGCATGCGAAATACGTGCTGGTCAGATCATACAGCAGGATCTCGAAATCGGCCTGGAACAGCGTCTGCCAGCGCTGCCGCAGAAAGCTGAACAGCTCCTGCTTGTGCGCCAGCACCTTGTCCAGACACCGGTACAGGTTGTCCTTGCCGGCCACGGCGAAATCCTCGCCCAGCAGGTCGCCGATGGCGTTTTGCGCGTACCACTGCCGATGCAACCGCCACTCGCTGCCTGGGTCGACCAGCCGGTAGGTCACCAGCGTCTTCAGCACGTTCAGCCAGCGCGTTCCCTGTCGCGAGGCCGGCAGTCGTGGCGACCAGAAGTCATCCAGCCGCAGTTGATCCCACAGATGGCAGGCCAGCCAGCAGGCGCCCCACTGCCGCGGCCGGTGCAGCCGCGATCCGCTGAGCCGGACATGCACCACATCGCAATCCAGAACTGGCGCCGGGCGGTCCTCGGGGAACAGCGCGATCTGCCTCGGGTCCTGGCCAGCCTCGTCGAACGCTTCGATCGTTCGGCACCACGCGGCTTTCTGGCCGTCATTGATCTCGCCCAGATACAGCACTTGCCGCTGCACCGTCCGCCCGCCCGACACCCGGCGGTTCTCGACGATGCTCCAGTAGCGGTGCTCCTTGCCGTCTTTCCGGCGAACCTTGTAGCGCAAAAACATGCCGCGAGATTCTGCAGCCGCCGATCGTCCCGCAAGCTACTTGGTCGGCACCGCTGTCGCTATTCCACTGTTCTTCCGAGATCGCGCCAAGCCGATCAACTAGTTGCCGTTCAGCCCATCCGCAAAATTCCCCAAATCAGGGTCGAGTTGCGAAAGTCGGGTTAATGGAACGGCAGGAGCATTGCCCCTAACCCGCCTCACTCAGCTGATCGAAAACCAGCCCGGGGATTTCAGGAGGCAAAGGGTATCCGACATTTCCCGATTACGATTTCCGCCGACCCGCCGACTATCAGCTTCAGCCTGCTTCTTCGCGGTCCCTTCCGGCAGCTTTTCGCCCCTGCGCGGTAATTGACCTGTCGACCTCGAGTAGCGAGAGTCGAGTTTCCGGAGGCGCGTATGCTCAAAGTCATAAGGAATTTCGTCGTAGAGCGACGCAGATTGGTTCGTCAGGGTCGGCGGCAAGTCATCGGAGAAGCAAACAGTGATAACGCTGCGAGCCATCCCGAAGTCGTGCCGCGACAAGAGGGGGACAACAGCGACCCCTTGAACCATCCCGAGGTCCCGCCGCAACTTGCGGAGCCCCAACTCGGCGAACCGCCCGCGCCGACGGTTTGGGGTAAACTGAAATGGTTCAATCCTGGAAAGCGGTACGGCTTCGTCGAGCTCTCGGACGGGTCCGGCGATGCTTTCCTCCATGCTTCCGCGGTCGTAGGCGTAAGCATCGGCGCTCTCCAACCAGGCGTGACGATCGAGTTCCGGACGGCTCCTGCGCAGCGGGGTGTTCAGGTGACGGAAGTCATAAGCGTAGATAGCAGCACCGCAGCCCCGCCCAGGCCGCCACGAAAGGGTTTCAGATCGCCAGCAGAACGGCCGCCTTTAGAGGCAAGCGTCCAAGAGATGGGGACGGTGAAGTGGTACAACGTCGCCAAGGGGTTCGGTTTCATTGTTCGGGACGGCGGCGGGAAGGACGTCTTCGTACACGTCTCCGCGCTTGACCGGGCGGGCATCACGCATCTGAAAGAGGGCCAGCGCGTCTTTGTCGGCGTAGCCGAGGGGCAAAAGGGACCAGAAGCCGCCTCGATCCAATTGGCCTAGTCGATCCTGGGTAATGATCTCCCCTGATGAGATCAGTAGGAGCCAGGGGTAGGACCGCATGCGTAAGTTCTCCGGGCCGATCGGTGGCGTCACCCGACT
>Ga0209418_1000033_pt1 | contig 6296 bp, 7 predicted proteins | sample TexAe_OM2H0_M1_FD_187937 | JGI IMG/M metagenome (GOLD analysis project Ga0209418, IMG submission 187937) | Forest soil microbial communities from Davy Crockett National Forest, Groveton, Texas, USA - Texas A ecozone_OM2H0_M1 (SPAdes) (version 2) | ecosystem: Environmental > Terrestrial > Soil >...
CACCAGGAATAACGTATCGTCGCCCCTGTCATCGAGTCAACCTCCCGCGAAACGGCCGAGCGTCGATTGATCCACGCTTCGCGACCAGAACGAAGCCGCTGGCGCGGCGGACGCCTGCGGCGTAATCGCATTTGGGGCAAAACGGTGGCGGTGCTCCTGAGCTAGCTTCGGTCACAGAGAAAGGAGTCTCTGTGACGAAACTCATCCAGCGGATGCGCGAAGAACTCGTGCGCCGCAACTTTGCGGAATCGACCATGCGCACCTATTTGCAAGTGGTCGAGGATTTCAGGCGCTACTTGCCGACGCGGTTGGATCAACGCGGGCGGGATGATATCCGCCGCTACCAAGTCCACTTGTTGGAAGAAAGAAAGCTCGGCGTGGACACCGTCGTAAGTTACGTCGCGGCGCTGCGGTTTTTCTACGTAAAGACACTGAAACGGCCGGCTATGAAGGAGGACCTTCCGTATCCGAATCGGCAGAGACTCCGGCTTCCGACGATTCTGACACCCGAGGAAGTTTGCAAGCTGATCGATTCGGCGCGCAACCTGTTTCATTACGCCATGCTGTTGACGATGTATTCGGCGGGACTGCGACGAAGCGAGTTGTGCCGGCTGAAGGTGAGCAATATCGACAGCGGTCGAATGGTCATTCGCATCGAACGCGGCAAAGGCGGTGTGGACCGGGAAGTTCCGCTGAATCCAAAGCTGCTCAACACCTTGCGAGAGTACTGGCGTTGGATGCGCCCCAAGACCTATCTGTTCCCCGGCACCCGCAACGGGTGGCGGGCGGACAGGCCGATCACGCCCAAGGTGATCTGGGAAGCGGTGCAACAGGCTGCACGGAAGGCTGGCATTCAGAAACACGTCACACCACATACTCTTCGGCACTGCTTTGCAACGCACATGCTCGAAGACGGAGCGGACCTGCGAACCATCCAGGTTCTGATGGGCCACAAGGACATCGAAGCGACGACGCGCTACCTGCATGTGTCTCCTAAGCGCTTGCAAGCAGCGACCAATCCGCTGGAACGGATTGCTGTCTCCGGCCCGGCACGCTTACAGCGCTCGCGAAAGCTGCACAAGCCAGAATGAGCCGGCCTACCCTCGAGGTGGCCGACTTACTTCGTACGCAGGGTGATCGCTTCGTTGCCGAGAACCGATCCTGGCTCAGCTATCAGCAACTGAAAGTGCTGCGCGCCATTCAGCGCTGCCGTACGCCGGCTTTGGGCGGCCATTTGGATCAGTGTCCCGGGTGCGGGCATTCGGCCATCTCGTTCAACTCCTGCCGGAATCGGCACTGCCCAAAGTGTCAGGCGCAAGCGCGCCAGCGATGGCTCGCTTGCCGGGAACAAGAGTTGCTCGGCCTGTCTTACTTCCATGTCGTGTTCACACTGCCTCACGAGTTGAACAGGTGTAACGTCGCGCGATCTTTTCCTTCTTAGCGAGCGGTTTTTCTCGAATTAAGTCCGTCGTGCATGGCGGGGTTGTTGAAAATCCGACGTGGTGTAATTTGACGACGGCGCGGATCGCGTGGGTTAACCTGCTCGTTCCACTGCTTCACCGGTATCCCCGTAGACTTCCTCGCGAATGATCCGCTCTGTGGCTTCGTTCAGATAGGAGTGCAATGCTTCTTGCAAATCCAGGTATTCGGGCCAAAGCGTGGTGTTGACAAAGGAACGCGGGACGCGCACCATCACCGTGGTGTAGCGCTGGCCTTTGTAGCGATAGGGTTCGAGTCCGTATCTCCAGCAGAGTGCAGTAAACAGGCGTCGCTGCCACTGATCCGCCATTGAGAATTTCAACTCAGGCAAAGGTTGCGTTTTGGCTGCGGCCTTGAGCGCCTGCCGGAGGCGCTCCATCGCAGCTGCCGCAGCTTGTCGTTCGCCAGATGTTGCGGCACCTTCGAATAGGGCGGCGATCTTGCGCAGCTTTTCACGCAGCTGTTGTTCGGTGGTCACCAGTTCAACGGTTATAGGATGGAACGGCGCGGCGGGCTCGGCTGTTCTTTTGCGCCAAACACCGGGCCCTCCGCGACACCCTAACCGGGAGTTCTCTCACACTCCGGAAGGATGCTCATGCAGATCTTACACCCATTCGCCGGTTCTATCCAGCAATACACTGAAACGATTTCCAATCCTGACCACTACCGGCCGGATCACTGCCCACAGTGTGGGGCAAAGCATGCGCTGACCGGCCACGGCTTTTATCGACGAACCATCGTGAGCATTGCGTTTGACGGTATGATTCGAGTGCGCCGCTACTTGTGTCACACGTGTAGGCGTACCGTTTCTCTGCTGCCGGAATTCGCGCTGCCCTGGTTGCGTTTCAGTATTCCCGTCATGGCGTTATTCCTCGTCGCACGCCTGCTGAAAGGTCTTACACTCGCGGCTGCCGCGCGGGAGGCTGGACGACCCGGCATGCCCTATCAACGCGGGCAGTTCTGGATTCGCCGTTTTCAGAACCAGGCGCCCGCGCTCAGCGTGTCACTGGCCTCGGTCACCGTCCCGTTGCCTGCAGCCGATTTCGCATCGCGATCGCTCAGCATGCTCGAGTCCATCGGCTGGATCGCAGCTCACCGGTTTCTTTTTTCACAATTACGCGTGCACCTGTTGGGATGGCCGCATTTTCTTGCTCCGCAAGGGCGACGCGTCACGCTGAAATCCGCGTTGGTTACTACTTGAGTTCACCTACATAGCATTTGCATGGCGGAAACCGCGCTCCGCGGTTATTGTCAGGACACGGAGATTTTTCCGGATGGATTCCAAAGCCGAAAAAGTTGCCCTGTTCCGGTTTGGACTTATTGCACCGCTGGTGCTGGAAACGCTGCCGCGCGGAGAACTCACACGCCGGGCGCAAGAGATTGCTTCACGTCTCTACGATATCCCCGATTCCAAACGCCAGGCCGTCTCCATCGAGACGCTACGCGAGTGGGCATTGCGCTATCGCAACGGGGGTTTCGAAGCTCTCGCGCCTAAAGCACGTGAAGATCGTGGCCAGTCACGCACTCTCAGCCCGCAACTAGCCACGCTCATCGAACGCCTCAAGCGTGAGAATCCGCATCGCACCGGCGCTACCTTGCTGCGCGAACTGGCGCTGTCCTCCGGCCAGGCCGACCCGCCGGTTTCGGCCTCGACACTTTACCGCTTCCTCAAACAGCGTGGCTTGTCAGAAAAGCAACTGCTTGCGGAGGCAGCGGGCACCCCGCATAAGAAGTTCGAAGCGGAGATTAGCAATCAGATCTGGCAGGCCGACATGCTGTTCGGTCCCTGGGTTCAGCGCCCTGCTGGAGGACGCATGCAGGTGTTCCTCCACGCCACGCTCGACGATGCCAGCCGGCTCATCCCGCACGCGCAGTTTTATACCAGCCAGGGACTCGATGCGACGCTCGATTGTTTGCGTCAGGCGGTTCGAGCGCGTGGCATTCCGATTCGTTTTTACGTCGATAACGCGAAGATGTACCGCTCCCCGCAACTGGCCCGCATTGCCGCGTCAATAGGCATTCTCATCATTCATTCGCGACCTTATCAGCCTGAGGGACGTGGAAAAATCGAGCGCTGCTTTCGCACCGTACGCGAACAATTTATCGCCAATCTCGATCCCAAGCGGCTGCTGTCGTTAGAGGAGCTGAACGAGCGGCTCTGGAGCTGGATCGAAAACGCCTATCACTGTTCCGAACACAGTGCTCTTGGCACCACGCCGCTATTGCGCTGGCAACGCGATATCGAACAAGTCCGCCAACTCTCACCTGCTACTGACCTCCGCCGCCTATTTTTGCATCGCGCGGACCGTTTCGTGCGCCGCGATTCGACTTTCCTTATGCGTAAGCGTCTGTATGAAGCTCCGCCCCATCTGGCTGGCCATACCGTGGAAGTGCGCTTCGATCCTCTCGACATTTTCCAGGCGGAGATCTGGTTCCAAGGACAACTCGAAGCGGTGGCACGGCTGGTCGATCCCGTTGTTAACGGACAGTTGCCCAGCGCCAAACCGATCACCACGCCGGTGCCCGAACCGACTGGTATCAACTTCGTAGAGCTGCTCAAGGCCAATGAGGATGACGACGGGAACTAACCGTTATGCTGGAAGCCTTCTTCGGCTTTAAGAAAGCGCCGTTCAGCGACAGTCCCGACTCCAAACAGTTGTTCCCGTCACTGGCATGGAACCAAGTCAAGCCACGGCTTCAGTTCCTGATCGATCATCATGCCGCAGGTCTCATTACTGGTGAAGTTGGCTCCGGTAAGTCCACCGCCGCTCGCAGTTTCATCGCTGGGCTGAATCCCAACTTATTCAAGGTAATGTATCTGCACTGGATGACAGGCTCCCGTCTCGATCTGCTCCGTCAGATAGCGCTGGAACTGGACCTCCAACCGACGCACTATCACGGTGGTCTGGTACGCCAGATCTCGCAGGCCATCGTGCGGCTGAACCAGAGCAAGAAACAGCACCCGATTCTGATCTGCGATGAAGCCCACTTGCTGTGCCACCCCGCTCTTGAACAGCTTCCGCTGTTGTTGAACTTCGACATGGATTCCTCTCGTTACCTGAGCTTGCTTCTGATAGGAGAGCCGCTACTGCGTCGTACGCTCTCGCTGCAGATACACGAACCATTGCGCCAGCGCATCGCGGTGCATTACCATCTGGAGGGACTTTCGCGCGAAGAACTCGACGCCTACCTGGCGCATCAACTCAAGGCCGCAGGTGTTTCGCAACCGCTCTTTGACGATACGGCGCGTCAGGCTCTCTATCAAGCCAGCAAAGGCATTCTGCGCAAAGTCAACAAGCTGGCTCTGGCTGCGTTGCGTCTTGCGGCACTCAACAAGGTGTCTATCATCGGAGAAGCGATTCTGCTTGACGCCGTCACAGAGGTGCTCTTGTGAGCAGGGCCAGCGCGAAGAGCAATCCAGTCATGACGGTCCTGCCGTTGGGGCAGTTGCTGGAGCAGCAGCCGGCAACAGCGCCGCCGTGCCTCTTAGAGCCGGGGCTATTACCTTTGGAAGGCATTCTGTTTATCGGCGGTGAGCCGAAAGTGGGCAAGTCGCTGCTGGTCGCGAATCTGGCTTTGTCGCTGGCGGCCGGCGCGGACCGTCTGGGCTTTCCAGTACCGGCGGCACGTCGCGTACTCGTTTGTCAGTTCGAGCTCCCTCTGGCGCAGTTCGTCAGCCGGCTTGCCATCATGCGCGGCGCACTGGGACCAGCCCTTACCCCGGCTGTGGATCAGCATCTGCTGGTCGATCTACGCGCTGTAGGGCATCTGCTCAGCGCTGCGCAAGGGCTGAGTCATTTCATCGCTGCAGCCAAGGCCGCTTCGGCCGAAGTTATCGTGCTCGATCCTCTCTATTCGACCCATGATCAGGACGAGAATGATACGCGCGCCATGGCCGCACTCTGTCACTCACTACTGCGCCTGCGTGATGCTTCGAGGGCTGCGCTCATCGTCGTGCACCATGTGCGCAAATCCATCGGCCGACACGAGATCGGCAGCGCTTTTCGCGGTTCCAGCGCTCTGCACGCGGTGGGCGACAGCTATCTTCTGCTCACCCGGCCTTCGCCGCAACTCGCCACTATCGAGCTCCGTTTCCAGTTTCGTTATGCGGCACCTCAGCCTGCGCGACTGCTCGCTCTGAATCCGAAAACGCTCTGGTTCGGTTCCAGCTCTTCGCCGCCACGCCCGCCCGCACCGCTGCGCAAGGTGGAGCAAACGGACGTTATACGGGCCATGGCGAATCTCGGTGAACAGGCTCGCTACACGCAGTTACGTAGCGAGATCATGAACCTCACCGAGTGTTCCAAACGCACCGCGCAGCTCGCCATCGAGCACGCGCGGCGGCAGGGCCGGATCATTCAGTCCGATGGTCAGTATCGCCTCCCTTTATAGCCGCCATCGATTGTCCGTGACGGGGTCGCGCCCGCATGGATGCCCAGGCCGATGCGACGGAGCTGGCTCCAAAGAAATCGGCTCATCACAACCCTCCCGATGCTCTTAACAGGCTCGGGATGGTTGTGTTCTGCGTGGAGAAAAATCGGCCAGCGTGCTGATGCATCCATTTTTTTTGGTGAAGCTTCCGAGCGGAGGCCTTGGGCTTTAAACGCGATGGCCGCACGGCGATCTCTTGCCGGGCGCTCCGAACTGAGCCTTCAGACGCTCGGGATACCCATCGTGCCTACACACGCAAGTATCCTATCCCGCTGCTTTCAGGTCGGCCGGGCCGCTCGCTTCCATCACCTCAAAACAGCGCGCAAAATCAGCCGGAAATTACCGTGAGAATCTTCGCGGGAAACATTGTGGCTCGTTACAGCGTG
>Ga0209418_1000035_pt1 | contig 6127 bp, 5 predicted proteins | sample TexAe_OM2H0_M1_FD_187937 | JGI IMG/M metagenome (GOLD analysis project Ga0209418, IMG submission 187937) | Forest soil microbial communities from Davy Crockett National Forest, Groveton, Texas, USA - Texas A ecozone_OM2H0_M1 (SPAdes) (version 2) | ecosystem: Environmental > Terrestrial > Soil >...
CGCAGCGCATCCCAGAGCCTGAAGTTTTTTATGTCGACTACGATCCCAACTCGCTCCGAGATTCCTGAGTCCGATACATGGGATCTCACAAAACTGTTTCCGACGGAAGAAGAGTACCGCAACAGCTTTGCCAGACTGAAGGACCTTTATCCCAAAATCGGCGAGTATAAAACGCACCTTGATGAATCCGCGAAGACACTGTTTGAATGCCTTGAGTGCGAAAAGTCGCTCGACCAGATCGCAGAACGGCTCGGCCACTATTCCTCGTTGAAATACGCCGAAGACAGCTCGAACAACGACCATATCTCGCGACGCGCCGAACTCAGCAATCTCCTAACCAAGGTCAGGGAGACAAGCTCTTACATCAATCCCGAAATCCAGCAGATCCCGGATGAGAAATTCCAAATCTTTTTGGACGATCCGGTGTTGGCCGATTGGAAGACCGCACTGGTCAAGCTTCGTCGTTACAAGCCGCACACACTCTCGGAGCGGGAAGAACGCTTGTTAACCCTTGGGGCGCCGATCATCCGAGGTCACTCCGATACCTTTTCTCAGCTGACGAACGTTGACATGAAGTTCGGTTCGTTGATCGAAAATGGTCAGGAACGAGCGCTCTCGCAAAGTGCATACCTCTCGTTCCTGCATAAAAAGGACCGCGACCTGCGCCAAAGAGCTTTTCAACAATTCTACGCGGAGTTCGATGATCATAAATACACTCTTGCCTCAGCTCTTTCTTTGTCGATCCGAGGCGACTGCTTTTCGGCGAAAATCCGAAATTATCCTTCAGCGCGCGAAGCGTCTCTGTTTGGTGACAACGTCCCCGTGCAAGTTTACGACAACCTCGTCGCCACAGTTCGCAAGAATCTCCCGCTTCTTCATGACTACTATCAACTCCGAAAGGAAATCCTCGAGCTAGACGAAATTCACCAATACGACACTTTTGTTCAGATGGTGCCCGTTGTTCAGAAAAATACCCCGTTCGATGATGCAATCGACATTCTCCTGAAAGCGTTGAAGCCACTCGGCGAGGAATATCTCCAGGTGCTTGGCCCTGGCTTAAAATCCCGATGGGTAGACCGGTACGAAACGAAAGCTAAAAGGAGCGGCGCTTTTTCTTCTTCCAGCTACGGTAATCCTCCTTACATCCTGATGAATTACAAGCCGGACGTTTTCTCAGACGTTTTCACCCTTGCCCACGAAGCCGGCCACTCGATACACAGCTGGTTCGCGCAGAAATATCAAACCTTTCAGGATTACGCTTATCCCATTTTTCTTGCCGAGGTCGCATCGACTTTCAACGAAGAACTCCTGACGCACTACCTTCTCGAACAAGCGGACAATGCACAAATGCGTGCCTATCTTATCGACCGCCAGATCGAGGATATCCGGCAAACTCTCTTTCGCCAGACGATGTTTGCGGAATTTGAAAAAGAAGTGCACGCAATCGACGAAAGCGACGGCGCGCTTACCCTGGAAACATTCAAAAAAGTCTATCGCAGCCTGTTGGAAGCCTACTTTGGTCCCCGCTTTGCTATCGATAACCAACTCGAGCTTGAATGCCTCCGAATCCCTCATTTTTACTCGGCGTTCTACGTGTACAAATATGCGACGGGCATTTCTGCGGCCATAAGCCTTGCGGATCGCATTCTTAATGGTGGTGCAGGCGAATTGGAGGCTTACCTGGAATTTCTGAAGGCTGGCGGTCGTCAATTTCCCATTGAAACTCTCAGAACTGCAGGAGTGGACATGCTGTTGCCGGAGGCAATCGAAAAAACCATGAATCTGTTTCGTAAACGGATCGTCCAATTGCGTGAACTGATGCTGTAAGCAGGTCGGGAATGCAATTGCCGTCTCATACATACCCACGCCAACTCGCCGGGCTGCTCTGGTCTGCATGGCTCGGGGAAAAGCGAACGCATCCTGCGGTCGATTCGGAAGACACCCTTTCTCGCTTTCTGAGCGTCGCTTACCAGGCAAGTCTGCTGCGTGAGGAGAGCAGGCCTGTGGAGTGCCGGATTGCCCTGCTCGGGCTGAATCATGGCGATGGTCAGAGTCTCGCCTATATCGGATTCCGTCTGTTTCGATTTTCAAGACCCAGGATTTTTGCCGAACAGGAAATCAGGAGAGTCGCGCCTGCTACCGGATTCTATCGATCAATGATCGCTGTCCAGTGCCGCCAAAACCGTGATTTCGAAATAACGGGAATGATTCATACAGGAGAATGGTCTCGAGACCTTACGGTCGGAATCGACGGCCTCAATTATCCCATTCCCGACTGGCTGATCATTCATGTCAGAGGGCCGGGAAATCTCGTGATATGCAGGGGTGCGCAGCGCGTCGCAACCTTGCTAAATGGTCGGATAGAGGGGCACGGCTTCGATCTTTTCACCTCCTCATGGCTGGGCGAGCGATACAGAAGACTCGCCGATGGGTTCGCAGTCAAACCGCCCACTAACCCGAGTGCGGGGGTTGCTGTACGCGAGGACCTGGTGACGAACATTGGATATAGTTTTCTGAAACGCGTGATACGCGAAATGCGTAACTCCCGCCATGGAGGCGCGCTGGTATTTGTACCAGAACTTCTCGCGGGACCACTCTTGAAGTCGGGCGGGCCGTTGTGCGCAAAATATCGAATTGACGAAAGGTGCACCGAATCGCCTTTCCGCATGATTTTTGAAGATGTCTCTCGACGCCTCGTCCAGATAGCGATCGCCAAAGGCCGAACCTCCATCGGATGGAAGGAATACCTGGAGTGGTTCGAAGAGCTTCCATACACTTATAGCCAGCGTTTCCTCGAATTGGCTTGCTGGCTTTCGGACCTCACCGCAGTAGACGGATGCCTCCTGCTCGATCACGAATTCACGGTATTGGGATTCGGCGTAGAGATTCAGATTCCGGGGTTTGAAGACGAAATGGTTTACCAGGCACTCGATATCGAAGCGTCAGCATGCGTTTTGGAATCGGTTGAAAGCGCCGGTACACGGCATCGCGCTGCTTATCGCTTGAGTCGCAGCCACGAAGAGTGCCTGACAATCGTCGTCTCACAGGATGGCACGGTAAAGTTCGTCGCAAACCATCGAGGAAAAGTCACCTACTGGAATCACCTGACTTTCTAGGCTCTCCAGGAACTTGTGATGGAAGCTATTGATTGGCAACGAGTTAAACCTTCAACTCGGGACTGATAGGGTCGCATCTCCGAGGCGACCGGTTTTTTACGGTTAAGTCGTAAGTTCAAGGCGACCAATGCCGACGGTCCGCCCGGAGATCGGACCCTTCCGCCGCCCATCCGGCAGTTGCCTGACTACAATCCGGGCTCGCCTCCGGCGCTTAATAGGCGGCTTGCGCGCCCTTGATGTTTTTCTTCTGAATCCAGGGCATGAGATTGCGCAGACGCGCTCCGGTCTTCTCAATCAGGTGTTTCTCACCCGCTTCAAGGAGCTCTTTGTATTTCGGTAAGCCGGCTGCGTATTCGGCAATCCAACCTTTAGCAAATTTACCGTCCTGAATTTCCTTGAGTGCTTTCTGCATTTTCTTTTTGACGGCGCTATCGACGATTTTCGGACCGACAGATACGTCACCCCACTTCGCAGTTTCGGAAATCGAAAATCGCATTCCAGCAATTCCCGACTCGTACATCAAATCCACAATCAGCTTCAACTCATGCAGACACTCAAAATAGGCCATTTCGGGCTGGTACCCTGCGTCCACGAGCGTTTCAAAGCCGTTTTTAACGAGCGACGTTAAACCACCACAAAGTACCGTCTGCTCTCCGAAAAGATCCGTCTCAGTCTCCTCTTTGAACGTTGTCTCCAGGACGCCCGCCCGCGTCGCACCGATTCCTTTTGCCCAGGCCAGCGCAAGTTTCTTCGCCTGCTTCGAAGGGTTTTGGTAGACCGCTATGAGAGCCGGAACCCCTTTGCCTTCCAGGTATTGCCGGCGCACGATGTGCCCCGGGCCCTTCGGCGCAACCATAATCACATCCACTTCCGCCGGCGGGACGATCGTCTTGAAATGCACGGCGAATCCATGGCTGAACAAGAGTGCTTTTCCTTTTTTCAAATGAGGCGCTACCTCCTTTTCGTAAATCGCAGCGCTCTTCAGGTCGGGCGTCGCAAAAAAGATAATGTCCGCTCTCTGCGCAGCCTCGCTTACCTCGAAAACCTGGAAACCGTGCTCCTTCGCCACCGGGATCGATTTACTCTCCTTGTGCAGGCCGACTATTACAGAAACACCACTATCCTTGAGATTGAGGGCGTGCGCATGACCTTGAGATCCAAATCCAATTACAGCGCACACTTTTCCGTTTAATTGTGTGAGATCGGCGTCTTTATCCGTGTAGACTTTTGCAGGCATATGTTTGGCTAGAATCCTTGAAAAGCAAAACCGGTTCCAGGTGAGTCAAGTTTTTCTACTACTCGACTCGGGCCATGGCAACCTTACCGGTACGGGTCAAGTCGCTAATGCCGAAGTTCTCCATAAGTTTCAAAAATTTAGTGATCTTGCTTTCATTCCCGGTGATTTCAATCGCGAGACGTTTCGGCTGCACATCTACGATTTTTGCCCGGAAAATATCGCAAATCTGCATCACTTCGGATCGATTCTCGGAATCTGCATTGACTCGGAGCATCACCAGTTCGCGGTCGACGTAGTCGCCGTCACGGAAATCCTGGATTTCGATGACGTCGACGAGCTTGTTCAATTGCTTGGTCACCTGTTCAAGAACCGTATCATCGCCTCTTACTACGATCGTCATCCTTGAGGAAGAAGGATCGTTGGTAGGCGCGACATTCAGACTATCGATGTTGAATCCGCGTCCACTGAACATGCCGGCGATTCGAGCAAGAACGCCAAACTTGTTTTCAACCAAGACGGAGATCGTGTGACGCATAAGGGAGAGGAATCATCCCGGGAAAGTGATCAAAATCAATTAAAATCTCCAAGAAGCTGCGGTGAATTCCGATTTCCTCAGGTACCGAGTAACGTTGTGCTCTGTCTCAACCCGTGCCACTATGCCGCTTCATCCCATGGCACTATTTTCTCCACCTGAAAAGCGTTATGCCGGCTATATTTTCGATTGTGACGGCACTTTGGCGGACTCGATGCCGGTTCACTATCGAGCATGGGCGGACACGGTAGAAACGCACGGCGGCCATTTCCCTGAGGACCTGTTTTACAGTCTTGGGGGAGTTCCAAGCGTCAAAATCGTGGAGATCCTTAATGATAAATTCGGCACCAACCTCGAACCCGAATTGATCGCGACGGAGAAGGAACTTCTTTATGTCGAACGCATCGCCGAAACGCGCCCGATCATAGAAGTAGCCGATTTTGCACGCGAAGTTGCGTTCCGCGCCAAGGTCTCGGTTGCGTCCGGTGGAATTTTGCCGGTGGTAATCCAAACACTCGACGTGATTGGCTTAAAAGACTTTTTCCCGGTCATTGTGACAAGCGAGCAAGTAAAACGGGGAAAACCATTTCCGGATATCTTTCTTGAAGCAGCGCGTCGGATGCAAGTTGCGTCGTCTGATTGTCTGGTTTTGGAGGATAGCAAGGCGGGTTTCGAAGCGGCAACCGCAGCGGGTATGGATTTTGCCGTAGTGGGCAGACCATGAACTATCACAAACTCGGACGAGAATATCTGGTTTCAATCCGGATTGAGCCAGTAATTAATACATTGGGTGATCTCGTTGCTTTCGTGGCGGTCGAACGGGAGTTGCGCTATAGAGCCGCCCAAGGGAAGCGGCTCCGGAAGGAAAATTGGATCCGTGTAATCTGCGTAATCTGTGGTTAAATCCGTTTCGGTTTTTTGCGATTAATGGCCGATGGACTCGTTGGTAGCAAACGTTGTCGACGATCCGGACTCCAATCCCCACAGCAGCAAACGCTGTGCGTCGTCCCACAGAGTGTGATGCGTTCCTCCAAGCTGAACAAGAATAACTTCGTGCCCCCTCTCTGAGGCACTTGACACCAAACACCGTCCGCTCGCATCCGTGTATCCCGTCTTCATTCCATTAAAGATTGTCGATCGCGTAACGAGCTTATTCGTAGGCTCGAGAAAGCGTCGACGTCCCGAGCTATAGGTGAATATCAAACCCGGCAAACAAACGAATTGGCGCAATGTTGGATTGTG
>Ga0209418_1000036_pt1 | contig 6095 bp, 5 predicted proteins | sample TexAe_OM2H0_M1_FD_187937 | JGI IMG/M metagenome (GOLD analysis project Ga0209418, IMG submission 187937) | Forest soil microbial communities from Davy Crockett National Forest, Groveton, Texas, USA - Texas A ecozone_OM2H0_M1 (SPAdes) (version 2) | ecosystem: Environmental > Terrestrial > Soil >...
CCGGCGAGACGATGGAGTTCAAGATTCTTGGCGCATGGGACAGCGCTCCCGAACAGCGGATTATTTCCTATAAGACTGCAATTGCCCAGGCGCTGCTTGGTAAAAAGATTGGCGACTCCACCGAATTGCCGACGGAAAATGCGGCACGGCATGTAGAGATAGTAAGCATCGAAGCATGCGCCATACCCGAATCACGCGCTCTGCAGACTGTTAGCTGAGCGAAGGATTCTAGCTCATGAGTCTTGCGGCTTAGGCCCGATTCAGGGTAGAGTTTGTTATGTCGCTAACAATCATTTCTGATGTCAGAGCCCGACAGGTCCTCGATTCTCGAGGCAATCCGACAGTGGAGGTCGACGTGGAATTAACCAGCGGTGCGGTAGGTCGCGCCATCGTTCCAAGCGGTGCCAGCACCGGGGAACACGAAGCCTGGGAGCTGCGAGACGGCGAAAAAGACAAATACCTCGGCAAAGCAGTCACCAAGGCCGTTCAAAATGTTGAGGAAAAGATATCCGATGCAATCGTTGGCATGGATGCTCTCGATCAGATTTCCATCGACAGTACGATGATCGCCCTGGATGGTACTCCTAACAAAAAGGAGCTGGGCGCCAACGCGATTCTTGGGGTGTCGCTCGCCGTAGCTCATGCGGCAGCGACCCAACTTGATCTTCCGCTGTTTCGTTACCTGGGTGGCCCTAACGCAAAAGTGTTGCCGGTTCCGATGATGAATATCATTAACGGAGGAGCCCACTCCGACGCCCCGATTGATTTTCAGGAATTCCTGATCATGCCGAAGGGCGCCCCTACTTTCTCCGAAGCACTTCGTTATGGGACTGAGATATTCCATGCCCTGAAAAGCGTTTTGAAAGCACGCGGACTTTCAACGGCCGTAGGAGATGAAGGGGGGTTTGCCCCAAATCTCAATGGTGTCCTGGACACTTTCGACACCATTTCCAAGGCCGTCGAAAAAGCAGGGTACAAACTTGGCGAAGATATCTTTTTTGCTCTCGATGCCGCCTCCAGTGAGTTCTACGAGGCCCCATCGGGTACCTATGTTTTTAAGAAATCGGACGGCTCAAAGAAGTCGGCCGATGAACTTGTTGCGTTTTATAAGGAGCTCTGCTCCAAATATCCGATTGTCTCGATTGAAGATGGCTGTTCCGAAAACGATTGGACCGGCTGGAAGAAACTGACGGAAGCCCTTGGTGCCAAGGCGCAATTGGTTGGCGATGATCTGTTCGTAACAAATGTGAAATTTTTACGAAAGGGAATCGAAGAGGGCGTGGCCAATTCCATTCTGGTAAAGGTTAACCAGATCGGTTCTCTTACGGAGACTTTGGACGCTATCGAATTGGCGAAAGAGAATCGTTACACCGCGGTGATCAGCCACCGTTCGGGGGAAACTGAAGACACCACAATTGCAGACATCGCCGTTGCAACTAATGCCGGCCAAATCAAGACCGGATCGCTGTCGCGGACTGATCGAATCGCAAAATACAATCAATTGCTGCGAATCGAGGAAGAACTTGGTGACAACGCCCAGTATGGAGGTAAGATGCGCTAGGCGGTAGTTCACTCCGCACACGATGAGTTTCGATCAACCAAAAGATGAATGGATTCGCTCATTTCTGAACCGAATCGTTTATCTTCTTATCATAATTGCGGCATTCATTTTGCTAATCTGCTGGTTCTTGCCTTTGGTCAAAGAACAGCAGCGGCAGCAGCGCGCTCTTCAAGCCTTGAAACAACAGGTTGAGCAAGAGCGCGCGAAGTACAACAAGCAGAGTAAAAAGCTTATCCTGCTTGAAAACGATCCGGCTTACACCGAATTGTTGGCGCGCGATAAGCTCGACATGATGAAACCGGGCGAAACCATTTTTCGTATGGATCCAGCTACGGAAACTAATCGGTAGCCTGCATCGCCTCGAAATAAGCCGATTCCAAGGCCTCAATCTGGCGGGCTTGCCCAAACTCTGCCGCCGCCGTCCGTGAGGCGGATTTCCCCATCTCCAGCCAGCGCGCCGGATTCTCAACCAACGCAATTAAGGCGTTTGCCAAGCGAAGATGATCTCGCTCCGGAACCAGCAAACCGCTCGTCCCATCCGTAACCGCCTCAGGAATTCCACCATGCATTGTCGCTACTATCGGTAAACCGCTGGCCATCGCTTCAAGCATGGAGTTGGGAACTCCTTCCTGGTTTGAGTCAACCGCAACCTCGCTGGGATGAAGAAACAGGTGCGAGTTTTCAAATAGCCTGCGCAATTCCGATTGATTCAGAAAACCAACGAAACTGACCGTCTTCCCCAGACGCAGCTGACGAACGAGCTCCTGCAATTCCCCGAGCAAGGGTCCCTCCCCAGCGATTGCAAAACGCGCATTTGGGAACTTCTGCGCAAACGCTGCGAACGCGCGCAAAGCGGTGGGCAACCCCTTCTTAGCTACCAATCGGCAGGCTTGAACAACATTCCAGGCATTGTTGACCGGCGCTCTCCTCGAGTAGTACGGAAAATCCTCTAGGGGAATACCGGTCCGGTTCAAGCGAATCTTCACGGGGTCACACTCAAGCTCAATCAAGCGTTCGGCGATGGAGCGGCTTCTTACCAGAACAATCGGGACAAGGCGCAGAAGCCGTCTCAACCGCAATTCATAGCCCCGCTCGGATTCTCGGCGTTGAACGTCCATTCCGTGAAACGAGACGATACATGGTCGATCCCATCGCTCGATCAGCGGAAGCAAATGCACACCGGTGTTCCCAAAATAGATGTGCATGAGGTCTGGATCGCGCCGGAGCAATATTTCGCGAACCGACTCGAATTCGCCTCGATACATCAGCGCTGGCGCGCGCGAAACATATTTCAAGAATGCTCTCTTTGGCAGACTGATCCTGGACCGCTCCAATACTTCGACATCCGGAAAAGGGTATTGGACGACGTTTTCTCGAAATTTGGTAATTACAAAGGTTCTTACCCCACCCAGAGCCGTGAGCTGTCTGTAGATGTGCCGCATCTCCTGCTTGAGGAAGTAAGTGCAATAACTGGCGACCAGAGGTTTCACTCTAAAAATTGGCGCAGAGCATTTTTGAACTCCTCGATGCCGCGCCCTTCAGCAGCCGCCGTCTGAATGATAGTCCTGTCGGGATACCTGTTCCGAAGCATCACCAGATTTTTTTCGGCGCCTGGAAGATCGATCTTATTCGCGGCGATAATCCAACCTCTTTGCGAAAGAGTTGGGTCGTAAAGGTCAAGCTCTCGCCGTAACGAACCGAGATCTTCTAGCGGGTTTCGTCCTTCGCTCCCGGCAGTATCCAGCACGAAAACCAGAAGCCTGCAGCGAACAATATGCCTGAGAAAATCGTGCCCAAGTCCAACATTCCGGTGCGCGCCTTCGATCAAACCGGGAATATCCGCCACCCTCGCACGTCGATATCCTTCAAATTCAACCACTCCAATAGTAGGATTTAAAGTAGTGAACGGATAAGGCGCGACCTTCGGATGCGCCGCGGAAATCTTGCCGAGCAGAGTAGACTTCCCCGCATTCGGATAGCCGACGAGTCCAACATCGGCGATTTTGCGCAGTTCGAGCAAGAAATATCCCTCTTCTCCCGGCTGACCCTCCGTAAACTGCTGTGGAGCCCGATTCGTGGAACTCTTGAAGGCGGTATTGCCTTTGCCTCCGGCTCCTCCTTTACAAAGGACCAACTCTTGATTTTCCGCATATAAATCGGTAACAAATTCGCAATCAGAGGGTGCGATTAGAACTTTAGCGGGCGCTGCTTCGGATACTTCAGCCCCCGAAGGCTCTTCAAGAATCTGAGCCGGAATTCGGTAAATCAAAGTCCCGGGCGGCACATTGTACGTGGAGTCTGTACCAGCTTTCCCAAACATATTTTTACCCAATCCATGCTCGCCCCGCTTCGCTTTCAGCAGCGGCTTATAATAAAAGTCCACAAGGTTGTCGGTGTGAACGTCCGTCCGCAATATAATGTCGCCTCCCTTCCCCCCGTCACCTCCATTCGGCCCGCCCCTTGGGACAAATTTCTCACGTCGAAAACTGACGCACCCGTTTCCTCCGTCTCCAGCTTTTGCGCGAATTCTTATCTGGTCGACGAACATTGTTAGTGTCCTGTCCCCCGAAATAAGCATATCTTTCGTTGCGATCAAAATGGCCCGCCGGCAAGGCGGTGTAGGCGAAGCGTCCTCGCTTTGCCCTTCGGGCAGCGTACCAGCCGGGGACGCTTCGCTTACTTTGCGGCGAACGAAATGCCTATTTCGGGAGCAGGACGCAGCGTCGGTTTAAGCGCTTTCTAGCCAGCAATACGCGCGCCGCTTCTCACCAACGGTGATTTTTGCGGCCCGGCGTCCTATCCCCTCTTTTCGGGACAGGACGATATGGTACATGGGTAACTCGACCCGCCTAGCTTCTCAACGACTCGTACATCTTTTTCGTTTCGGCGGCGATCGTCGCCCAGCTGAATTTTTCGACCGCCCGTTTCCGACCGGCCCATCCGAACTTCGTCCGCAGCGTCTCGTCGGCCATCAAATGGTTGATTTTTCCAGCCAGATCGCGTGAAAATTTGTCCGGGTCTACCGGTTCGAAAGGGCTCTCCTTCATTTGCTCCAACGGCACCAGGTAACCGGTTTCACCCTCTACAACAACCTCCTTAATTCCACCCACAGCCGACGCAACGACAGGCGTCTCACACGCCATCGCTTCGAGATTGATGATTCCGAACGGCTCGTAAATCGAAGGACAACAAAAAACCGCCGCGTGGCTGTATAACTCGTACACAACGTCCTTAGTCACCATCTTCTCGATCCAGATGACTCCAGGCCGATTCCGTTGCGCCGTAGCGACCGCTTGTTTCATCTCTTCAGCAATTTCGGGTGTATCCGGCGCTCCCGCACAAAGCACAACCTGAAATCCCGGTTCCATGTACTTGATTGCGTTCACCAAATGAATGATACCCTTCTGCCGAGCGATTCGTCCGACGAATAAAATGAAGGGTTGGTCTGGATTGATGCCGTTCTTTGCCAGGTGATCGCGAGAGCTGCGAGGATAATATTCCTCCGGATCAATGCCGTTATAGATAATCCGAATGCGCTCTGGATCAACATTGAAAAGACGCAAGACATCCCGCTTGGTCTCCTGCGAGACAGCGATTATCGCATCAGCCATCTCCATAGCGGTGCGCTCCAACCAACTCGAACAGTCGTAGCCGTATCCCAACTGCTCACGTTTCCACGGACGCAAAGGTTCCAGCGAATGGACGGTCAGAACCATCGGAATGTGGTAGTTAATTTTGGCAAGAATTGCGCCAAAATGCGTGTACCAGGTGTGGCAATGGACGACATCGGCGTCGACACCTACAGTATTGAAATCGATCGATCGCCGGATCGCTCCGAAGACGGAGTTCAGATTTTTTGGACAATGGAAGATTGCCGTATTAACGCCAAATCCTCGCACTGTTAAGTTGGGCAGGTCCACCTCTTGATCTCCAAAGGACCGAACTTCGACCTCCATGATTTTTGCCAATTCACGACTGAGGTAGTCGATATGGACACCGGCGCCCCCGTAAATGTAGGGGGGATACTCGTTGGTCAGTAGCAGCGCTTTCATGCTGGAACCAACATATAAGTGAAATCCAGAGGCGAAGAAGCCTAGAATTCAAGAATTCGCTTTTAGCGAGTTCAAAGCCGCGTCCGGGCTCTAGTGTCCTGCCCCGAAATAGGCATATCTTTCGTTGCGATCAAAATGGGCACAAACGATCAGAATTATTTGAAGACGATCGGGATGATCAGAATAGCCACTATATTCGCCACTTTGATCATGGGATTTATCGCCGGCCCAGCAGTGTCTTTGTAAGGGTCGCCAACAGTATCGCCGGTAACCGCCGCTTGGTGAGCGGGAGATCCCTTTCCGCCGTGATTGCCTTCTTCAATGTATTTTTTGGCATTATCCCAAGCTCCTCCCCCCGAAGTCATGGAGATCGCAACAAACAGGCCGGTCACAATTGTTCCCACGAGCACGGCACCCAATACCACATACCCAAAAAAGGAGGCTGAAATCACGAAAATCACCGGTAGCAACGCCGGAACTAC
>Ga0209418_1000037_pt1 | contig 6092 bp, 5 predicted proteins | sample TexAe_OM2H0_M1_FD_187937 | JGI IMG/M metagenome (GOLD analysis project Ga0209418, IMG submission 187937) | Forest soil microbial communities from Davy Crockett National Forest, Groveton, Texas, USA - Texas A ecozone_OM2H0_M1 (SPAdes) (version 2) | ecosystem: Environmental > Terrestrial > Soil >...
CCAGCTCTTGAGCGACGGCACTGTCGGATCGACCGGCGGCCGCGGCCAGCACGATCCGGCTGCGCAAGGCCACCTGCTGGGGAGTTCCGTGTGAGGTCAGCCAGCGTCCGATTTCTTCCTGCTCTCTCGTGCTCAATTGAATTACCGGCAGTCTGGATGGCATACCCAGTTTGTAACTCTAGCGCTCCAAATATGTCCAGTTATTTGTTGGACACTACACTAGAGTAAATTTCCGCCCACTTGTTGCCGGACCCCCCATTAACACAAGGTGAACAAGACATTACATTTTCGCTAAATGCGTGCCGCACGCTCATTTGGTGAGGCCGACTTGCTTCATGTACGTCGCCAAGTCCCAGTAATCTGAGTCGCGACTGATCTTTCCATCGGCAAACTCAACGACGGTCGCACCACGAACTTCGAAAAGCTTGTTGGTTGCCGGTAGTCCGGGTAAGTCTTTGGTTTGCCGCCCTCGCCAAGTCCATTCGATGGCGCCCGATTTTCCGTCGGACGCGACAACGCGTGATTTCAACTCGAACTTCAAATCTTCGAAAGCCGCAAAGACCGCTGTGGCGAAGTCGCGAAGAGCGTTTCTTCCGTGATTAACTGCCTCGAGGGTCACGTCTTCGTAAACGACGTCGTCCGTAAACAGGGCCAAAAGTTTCTCGACGTCACTGAAGGACCATGCAGCGGCCCACTGTTCGAGTACGCGCTCAAGTGCTCGGGTATCGGCGCCCATAAATCGAGTTTGTTGAGTGTGGCTTGATCAGGGTCTGCTTTACCCCGATGGCCACACTACGAGTCACACCCGCATCTTGCGAGGAAATTCTTTGAGTTTTAGACTAGCCTTCCACCAGGCAGCGCCATAGCCGGGCGGCTCAACATCTTCGGCAGACATTGTCCGTTCCCGCCGGCTCAGTTAGCAGACAGTTAGCAGCGATTGCGCAAAGGAAAGTGTCCGTCTGAGTAACCCAGGCAGGTGACCCCCTCCAGATTTTGTCCACGGCTTGGCTTGCAAGAAATGTTACAGCGAACTGCACAGGTAGGCTTCTCGAGCTGCTCGATTGCGTCTCCCAGAAACGCCATCGCCCGACAGAGATGAGAAAGAGCGGAATAAGGGACTAGGGGAGGGAACGTGCGATAAACCCTCATAAGCGATGAGAAACGTTGTGTGACAATGGTGCTGCTCGGTTTCTTCTTACCAACCAGACGACTGACCAGTTCGGGGGAAATTTCGGCGGTTAATCCCAAGTTGCGCAGACTACGGGTATGAGTTCGGCGATTTGGTTGATTGCGAAATCGATCAACCCTGACACGCAATCCGGCAAAGCGGTTCTTATGAGAACCAAAGCCATCGCGCCAGCGGTTTGAACCTGCTCGTCGCGGCTATCATTCTATGGAATACGGTCTATTTACAACGCGCGGTCGATCACCTGCACAGCCAAGGCTATGAACCAACGCCCAGCGATCTAGCGCATCTGTCGCCACTCGGCTGGGAGCACATCAACCTCACGGGCGATTATCACTGGGAAACAGCGCCGTCTTTCGGTCCAGATCAATTTAGACCGCTTCGCACCCATGCTTACGATTTCGCCGCAGCCGCTTAGCGTGCTTTAAATTCCGTTTCGTGTCTTCTCCTCTTCTTATCCGGTTTTAAACGGGGGTGCGTGCGCGAAACAAAAAAAATTCCGTCGCGGTACGCTCGCAAACTCGCGCCACTTAGCCCTAGTCGCGTGGTGTCATCCGTCCGTGCCAACCGGTGATCTCGGCCACTTGCGCTACTTCGCCGAAATTTCGGGCTTCGCTAGGTTAAGGCCTACAACTAGCGTCCACAACTCACCGCAGATTCTGACTTGTGCCAGAAATCGGTTTGCCGGTTCCTGGAGAAAATAAAAAGTGTGCTATTATCCGATCGGGTAATGGCACAGCGGTTTACATAGCGCCATAAGTACTTCGGAAAAAACACGTCCCGAAGTGGAATCTGTTGCAGAAAAGCGCACCCTAACGCAACGAGGACGCTTTTACCATGCATGGAGCCGAATTCGTACCGAACCTCGCTTGTAGGTTAGCCTTGCCTGTACCAGTTGACGCTAAACCAAATATAAACTGCTTTAAGGAGTGATGACTATGCCCCAAACTGACTTTGTTGCCCCAAACCTGTGGAGCCTTTCCGGTGGCGGAATACATGTGCGCTTCTGGACCTTTACACTTGGTCCGATTCGTCAGGGTGATGAGCCTCCTCATTTGACCTATCATGACAGCCACCTCACGCTAAGCTTCCATGGCAACGAGATCCGCAGTCTGGATGTGCCGGATCTCGGTACAGTCGTCAGTGTGACCATCGTACTTTCTGTTGATACTGGCTCGACAACATTCACAGTGCTGCTGCCACGGGTAAATATCCCTTCGCAAGGCCCTTTTACCCCGATTCCTGTTTCGACAGAAGGGATAACAACCTTGCACGCTGGTCCATTTGGGCCGCCCTTTGGTCAGGCTCAGGAAGAGTTCTACACCGTCACTCCGCTGACGGGAACCGCCACGTACGTTGCCCACGCCAACGCTTAAATCGCGCGGCAGACTGGATCAAACCGAGACTAGCGGGAGATGGAGCACTGAAGCTATCACTTCACTCTCCAACCCGCGACCCGCAACTCTCAATCATCTCCCTGTGCGTGCGCTGAGCTGTTGTTTCCGCTCGCCACGGCGGTGGTTTGGTTGGCGGAGCTAACAGCCATCGTGAATTGCGAGACCGGCTCGAAAGATTTGCCGACTGACCCTTTCGGACCCCTTTCGCGGATGTCCCGCAATCGGGATTGGACCGTTCGATATTCGGGACGGAAACCAGTGCAAGGTCTCGTCAAAATGCATTTATCTCCGGTGTGCCGCGCTACATATCAGGCACTTATCCGTAGGAAAACTCGTGGCACGAGTGATGCTGTTTGCTAAGCATGCGCAGCTAATCTCGCGTGCCCAAAAGTGCAAAACGCAACCAAATACTCAAATTCAAATGGACGAACACCTTCGCACCCTGAGGATCTAGCTGCGAAGCGGACCAGCTCTAAATCGGAATCGCACACAGGGGGCAGAAATGTAGCGTCGAAAAGCAAAGGTGGGCACAGTTCCAAATTGGCCAAGAGTTCACCAAAGCAGCGGAAGGCGAGGAAAACACCGGTAGGCGAACCGGTCCAAAAGGAACCCGCGACGACGTCATCGGAAGTAGAACGGTCGGCCAGTGTCCTCCGTGAAGATCACCCGGTGGAAATTCCTGGCCCGACAGAAAGCATTCCTTACCGGTTACAGCCGGGGAAGCTCTTTGCATCGTTTGAACTCCTGCATGAATTGGAAATTGGGAGTTCCGGGGCGCTCTGGCTGGCGCAAGAGTACAACGTGAGGCGTGAAGCAGCTCAGGTGGAACTGAAGTTTTTACCTGATTTGATCGTTAACGATAAGACCGCCGTCGAGGAGTTGAAGAACGAAATCCGCCGGAGAATCACGCTAAGGCATCCCAACATTTCTCGGGTCTATGGCGTGGTGGAACACAAAGGAAAAGTTGCGATCCAAATTGAATATCTGGATGGCCAGAGCTTGTCGCGTTTGCGTTCAGCTAGGCCAAATCAGGTCTTTGAAGTTCGAGACTTGGCGATTTGGGTGACGGAGTTGTGCGGGGCATTGGAGTATGCCCACAAAGATGGCGGATTGATTGGTGGCGACATTGTGCCGCGTAATCTGATCGTAAACGCCGCTGGAAAATTGAAGCTAAAAGATTTTGGAATAGCAAATTGCATTTCTGATTCGCTGAGCCGGTTGACGGGGATCAATGACAGCAGTGAGACGCTGCCGTTTCAGAGTCTGCAGCGGGCAGCGGGCCAAGAGCCGGCAATCACTGACGACGTCTATTCGCTAGGAGCAACCATTTATGAGTTGCTGACCAGCAAACCCCCTTTCTACGCCGGGGATATTGGTGCCCAGTTGAACGGGGAGATTCCCCCTTCAATGACCGCGCGGAGAGCGGAGCTTGGAATAGAAGGAGCGGCTATTCCAAAAAACTGGGAGAAAACTGTGGCCGCTTGTCTGGCTAAAGATCCAGTCAACCGTCCCAAGAGCGCGTTGGAAGTAGCGGAACGATTAAAAAGCGCTGCCGATACGTCAGGCGTTCCACCGGCTGCTACTGCTAAGTCGAGCCCTCCAGTTCGATCTTCGTTTATCCGAAGGCCGTGGCTGGTGAAAGTTGGCATTCTCTTTTTCTTGGCAATTGTGGGAGTAATCGCTCTCTTGTCGTTTCACTGGCTGACAGAACCTCATGCGGGAAAAATTGTTGAATATCTTTCCCTCACACCTACTGTTGCGCCAACTCCTTCAGAATCCTCCGCACAAGAAAGCTCTCTGGCCTCGGCAACCCCGTCCCCTGCCGTGAGCTCGGCACCTACCCAGGAAATTAGCCCGACGCCTACCATTGAAGTTAGCCAGACGCCTAATATTGAGGTTAACCCAACACCAATCCCAGGGGTGAATCCGACACCGATTCCAGAGGTGAGCCCAACACCATCTCTGGGAGATGGCACCGCTCCAGATGAGAGGCAGTTCGCAAGCCCTTCGCCGACGCCGCTCAGCCAGCCTGACAACGATGCGACCAAAGAAGACGTGATCAAGCGAATTAACGCGCTCCCGGGAGTCACTAATGAGAAGGAAGCCAATTTAATTGCGAACATGCAAAAAGCTCGCTCGATGGAGCGCCTAACCGTCATTCCTTTCGATGTCGGCCAGACAACCTTGCGCAAAGCTGCCATTGATGAACTGGTGAAAGCGTTCGATCGACCTGAAATGAACGATAAATTGAGCGACCCGACGACCGTTCTGGTCGTGGCTGGGTACGCCGACATTGGCGGCCGTGCAGGAACAAATCTGCGCATCTCCCAAGAGCGAGCGGACGCTGTAAGTAAAATTCTTAAGGAACAGGTAAAACTGCTCAACGCTATGCAGACAATCGGGATGGGAGGAACTGAAATTCTCGATAGCAAGCGACCGGACCAGAATCGAGTAGTTGAGGTTTGGGCTGTTGTGCCCAAGTTGGGGTACTAGGCAGATTCATGTAATTTTATACGCTAAGGGCAGCTTTTTGGGGGCGCTGCACCGATGGACGAGCTTCTGATGAGGGCGTCCACCGGTGCCACTGGCCGAGAAGCCCGGAAGATTGCCCACACCTGGTGATAGACCACGCACACCAGCATCAACCGCGTGCAACTCGAAGCCGAGCAGCGCCCTCGGACGACCCTGCGAGATTGCCCGCCGCCCTGCCATAAACCGAACCGCGGCGCGCAGATTCCCTGGTCAATTCTCAGCGTCGAGGTACGGAACGAAGGCTCCTTAGCGTATAAAATTACATGAATCTGCCTGGTACCCCATCTAGGCCGGCCAGGATTTGCTGGACGCGCTGAAGAGCTGAAGGTTCAGAATCGGGCTTAGCAATAGCGGAGTCGCTTGTAACAGAGAGAGACCATGCCAAACCGGCTTGAGTCAATTGAAGAGCAATGTTGTCTTGAGAGGCAGCGGCCCGGTGTTCGGTGGACAGGGTAGTAGACTACGACAGCATCCTTGCCGCTCATCTTGCCCGGCAGGCATCGCGAGTCTGGCCTAGCCTAGGCCTAGCCTCCGATTCACAATTTCCATGAGTGAGGAGGAATAGTGGGGCTTTCCACGGGTGCCCGGATGGAAATACGAGTACTCGATCCGGGTGGGCGCCGATTCGAAGATTCGTCCGTTTGGACCTCATTACCGGATAATAGCCGGACGAAGGGCCGTGCCTGCGCCGTGGGAGATCCGTTCCGTTAGATGGAGGGATCTCCCCGCGCTCAGACAGGCATTCGCTGAAGCTTTCGCTGATTATACTGACTACATCTATTCGACGCCAGAGCAGCTTCTCCGGGTAGGAGGCGCCCTGCTGCGTAAGTTCTTCGCGCGCGTAAAAGACGACCTGTGCCGTCGGGCATCCTGTCTCGCTATAGACCCGGAGAATCCTGGCCGGGTAATCGGAGCGGCATCGCTGGCTCCCGCTAACGGAGCGGTCCGCAGGCTCCCTGAGAATGCGACGCAACTTC